>ERZ808037.137-NODE-137-length-77328-cov-4.689221_pt1 | contig 77328 bp, 53 predicted proteins | sample MGYA00380190_ERZ808037 | MGnify/ENA primary metagenome ERZ808037 (study PRJEB31490, sample SAMN06133399) | mouse gut metagenome | isolation source: J9 | host: mice | place: China: Chengdu | collected 2015-05 ... | reverse complement strand
CTCGGGTCCTTGACGAGGTCCTCCCAATCAGGCTCGAACAGCGTCTTGCCCGAATTGCGAGCCCCGCCTTGATCGGTCGCCTCGGTCGTAGCCGAGAACGATCCGGTCCCATCATGCAGATACCAGTTCAGCCAGTCGATATCCGTCTCCCATCGACCGAACACCTCGGGCGCGAGGCGCTTGCCCAAATCGAGGATGATCTGCTCGTCGCTCTTGGCTTCGTAAAAGTCGGCGACCTTCACCATCGCTCGACACGGCGACCACCACGTGCGGGCGGAGTTTCGCTCGGCGCTCATCGCGACCGGAAGGATGATATCCGCCAACGCAACCGACGTGGGCGTGATGTAGGGGTCGGCGTTCACGATGAACGGGATACGCTTCATCGCCGCCATGACGCGCGGCGCGTCCTGACTCGGGCACGACAGCGTGTTCGATGATTGGATCCACATCATCTTGATCGGATAAGGGAAGTCGGTTTCGATCGCCTGCAACAATCCGTCGGAGCTTGCATGCGCGATGAAGTCGCCGCCCTCGATCTCGAGCGCATAGTTGTTGTTCAGCTTCTTAAGCCGCCATTCGTAAGGCGTGAGGTCCTCGCCCGACGCATAGCCTGCGTTAATCTCATAGGCATTGTGCACGAGGATGTCGCCGCCCGGCACGTCGACATTACCGCAGATGGCCATGAGGTCGCAGCCCGCGAGCGTGAGCGCCATGGCGGAACGCTGCTGGTCGAACGCGAGCCCCCATTGAATGGCGCCGGGATTCGCCGACGCGTAAAACCGCGCCGACTCGCGAATGAGCTCGGGGTCCAGATCGCAAATCTGGGCGGCCCACTCGGGCGTCGCGTCCTTCACCGACTCGCGGAGATCCTCGAACCCCGAGCACCAGCAATCGACGAAATCAGCGTCATAGAGCCCTTCCTCGATGATGACGTGCAACCAGGCGCACGCCAGGGCGGCGTCGGTCCCGGGGCGAATCTGCAACCAATACTTTGCGCGGGCGCCCCACCAGGTCAAACGCGGGTCGATCGAGATGATCTGCGTCCCCATCTGCACGCATTGCACGAGCCAGTGCCCCACATAGCCGTCCGCGTTCGACGCGAGCGGTTCGTTGCCCCACACGACCAGGACCTCTGGCGGAACCCACTCGGGATTGTTGTATCGGTCGGGATGCGTCTGCGACGCGTCGACAATCGGGAAGTCGCCGAACGGCGCGATCGACCCGCAGATGCGCGGCATATAACACGAGAATCCGGTGAAGCCGAACGTGGAGATGTTCGGCGTCTTGAGCGCCGCCTGCCCGAAGAACGGCACCTGCCAGTTGATGTTGCGCCCGGTGCCGTGCACGCACACGATCGCGTTCCCGCCGTCGGTCTCCCAGATCTCCTTCACCTTCTGCTCAATGGTGTCATAGGCCTCGTCCCACGAAATGCGCTCCCACTTGTTATCACCGCGCTCCCCGGCCCGCTTCATCGGATACTTCAACCGGTCGGGATGGTTGATCGACTCGTCGAGCGTGAGGCACTTGATGCACAGCTTCCCGTTCGTGCAGGGATCGAGCGGATCCCCCTCGACGCGGACCACTTTGCCGTCCTTCACGTAGATCAAGATCCCGCACGACGTGTGGCACCCCGGCGGGGAATAATGGTAGGTCCGCGTGACAGTGCAGCCGTCCTCCTCCCACTGCCATTCGCCCTCGTGATAGGCCCCGCGGTCTATACCGTCGAGGAACTCCTGATAATCAGCCATGTTTCATTACCTTTCCTTTAATACCGGCGCAACCGCGCCGCGACGCCCTCGCGCTAGTCCTCCCACAGCGCGAGCATCTTCTTTTTTTGCGTGTAGGCGATCGTCACCAGCACCAGACAGACGACGATTATTCCGACGCCCGCGAAGAACGAGATGTCGAAACGGCCGGTCGCGTCATAAACGAAGCCGATCGCGCTCGAGGCAAACGCCGCGAAGCAGCCCGACATGCGCATGTAAGAGAGCTTCTGGGCATAATCTTTCTTGCCGAACAGGTCCGAGATGATCGTCGGCACTGAAATCGTGATGATCACGGAATTCATGCCGAACAGGAACGCCGTGACCACGAGCGGCGCCTCGGTGCGAAACACCCCGAAACCGATGAGGGCCAGCCCCGTGATGACCAACGTCAGATAGGTGGGGATCTTCGCCCCGATGCGGTCGACGAGCCATCCAATGAAAATGGTCGCGAACACATATCCGAGCTGGGCCAGCGACAGCAGATAGGACCCGAACATATCGCCAAGCCCAATCGAGACCGCATAGCCGGGAATGCAGGTGTTATAGCCCGACATGAGCGCCTCGACGCCACCGTAAAGGAAGATGCACCAAAACGCCAGCGTTCCGAGCATCTTCTTCGACGGAACGCCCGGATAAACGTGGTCGATATCGCCGGAACCGACGCTCTCATCATAGCCATAGGGCAGAAGACCCATGTCGGCAGGCTTGAATTTGAACACCTTCGCCGTGAACGGCAGCACGACGAGCGCGCTGACCACCGCGAAGATGACATAGGTCGAACGCCAGCCGACGGCTCCGATGAGCGCCGTGCCGACGACCGGGAACACCGCTCCGCCGATGCCCGACATGCACTGCGTGATGCCGAGCGCCAAACCGCGGCGCTTGTGGAACCAGTTCTGAACCAGCGTCGTCGCCGGCACCACGAAGATGAACGCGCCGGCGAATCCGTAAATCGCACCTGAGATGTACCACTGCCAGACTTCAGTATAGGTGCCCATGAGCGCCTGCCCCACGCACAAGGCGAGAAACGCAACCGAGAGCACGACGTTGACGTTCTTCGTCGGCAGGATCTTCGCGACGAGCGGATAAGAAAACGTCGTCACGAAAAAGTAGACCGTGAGGTAAAGCGCGAGCGGCCCCAACCCGATGCCGAGGTCCTCGCAAACGGGCATATAGAAAATACCCGCCGCGTTCATCATGTTGCCCAGGCCGAACGCCTGGAGGAAACAGCATCCCACGACGATCCACCAGCCGTAGAACACCTTCCCTTTCCGTTGCGGTTCTTGCATTTGCATGGTCGTCCCCTCTTCGACCGGGCGCCCCCGACGGGAGCGCCCGAATGCGCAACTTTACGCAGCCGCAGCCTCTTCGGCCCCTTCCCAATGTGCAGCATGCAGCTTCTTCACCGGCACGAACGACAGCAACACGAGCACTAAGTCAACTGCCACGACGGCTGCGCCGATAAGGAAAGCGTTGCTGTAGGTCCCAGCGGTCGCGAACACGAACGCGATGACCGGCGCACCCATCGAGCCCATGAGGCCGATGGCCATCATGCAATAGGACAGCACCTTGTCATAGGCTTTCTGCCCGAAATGATGGCGAACGAGCATGGGAACCATGATGGTGACCATGGCGTTGTTCATGCCGAAGAAGAACGCAGTGGCGGCCATGGCCGGCGGCGTGTTCACGAACGACCACAAGGCGAACGTGATGATGGTGATGACGAGAATCACGATCGAATAGAGCTTGATGCCGAACTTGTCGATGAAGAACCCGCCGAAGCCCGAGGCGATGATATATCCCACCTGCAGGTAAATCATGATGGACGCGGCGAACGCATCGCTGCCCGGGCCGAGGACCTCGAGGGCGTTGGCCTGCAGATAGGAGTTATAGCTGCCGGGGAACGCGCACAGCATGGCGGCGAAGAAGAGCAGCCAGAAAACCCCACTGCCGATGCAGAACTTCAGCGGGACGCCGGAAGCCGTCTCCTGCGCGCTCGACTCGACCGCATAGTCTTCGGGCTTGTCGCCGTTATATTGGATGAACCCGTGCTTCTCGGGATGAACGGAGAACACGGTGAGCGAGAAAACGAGCAACGCAAGGATAAGCACCGCATTGAGGTAATAGACGGTCTGCCACGGCGCGTTCACGAAAATCTGCGTGAACACCTGCGGCCACAGGGCACCGCCGATGCCCGAGAACAGGTTCGCGATGCCGAGATAGCGGCCCATGACCTTCTTGCCGAACCACGCGCCGATGAGCACCGGGCACGCATAGATAAAATACTGCCCGCCGAACAGGCCCAAGATGATGCCGAGAACTATGAAGTGGACCGCGGTCCAATCCGGCGTCATGAACGTGAACGCGAACATGACGAGAGCGCTGACGACGATGTCCACCGACAGCACGATCTTGGCCCCGAACTTCGGGATAAGGATGCCGGCCAAGAACGTGCCGACGAGCGCGGCGATGCCATAGAACGTGATCCAGGTCGAGAACGAGACGATATACATCGGGTTGTCAGGCGCGACCATCATGGGAACATAGGCGAAATACGCCGACGACGAGTTAAGCACGGTGCCGAGCGCGAACATCTGCATGAGACAGCATCCGACGAAAACGAGCATCGCCCTCTTCTTACTTTTAGCAATCAACGCGGTATCCATTGTTCAATCCCCTTTTCTCGATTAGCTGAGTAACGGTTATTCGCCTTGCGTGTAGAGCACGAACCGGGACTTGCCGTCCATTTTCTTGACGAGGTCCTCGACTTCGCCGTGATACATGCACCATGCCTGGCAATGCTGCACGCACATCGGCATCTTTCCTTTGGCGACGCGATCCTCGCACATATCGCAAGCCTTGGTGAGAACGGGGTTCCATGTCCACTCCCATGTCCCGGCCTTGTCGCCGGTTTCATATTTATAGGGCCCCGTCTCGCTGAGCTTGATGCCGAACTCGCCCTTGGCGAGCCCGAGGTGCTTCTTGCAGGCGACTTCGCACGAATGACATCCGGTGCAATAGTCGTAATTGATGAGTATTCCTTTGGTCATGATGGTTTCTCCTCGTTTCGGTGGTTGACGCGTTCTTTCCAGCAGCTCGGATGCGCCCTATGGCTTGTTGGGCTCGTAATCGTCGCGCCAGCCGCCGCGGTTCACGATCTGCTCGCCCGGCATCACGTCGCTGTTCTCGGGCGTCGCCTTGTAAATCCGGCAACGCGTGCACTTGATGGGGGAACCGATGCCGCCCGGTCCTGCTTGGAAATTGCGCGTGAGGTTGTTCGGGTTGTAGTCGAAGCAGTTGTTCAGCACGGGCGCAGCGGCTTCGGCCTCGGGCTTCCACCACCCATGTTCGCACGACACGCAATCATCGGGAATGCCCTCGAAGACCTGCACCTTCTGCATGCAGCGTCCCTCGTTGTTCTCCATCCACAGCCAATCGCCGTCCTGCAAGCCGTAATCAGCCGCCGTCTTGGGCGACACCTTCACAAGCGGCTCGGGGTGAAACTCACGCATCGTCTCCGCCTGGCGGTGCTCGGTGTGGAAGAACTCATAGGAGCGCGCGCCGTTGATCATGTAGAACGGAAGCTCCTCCATGACCTCGGGCGTCGTCTCCCACGTCTCCGGAGCCGGCGTGTAGACGGGGTAGGGAGGAATGCCCCACGACGTGAAAATCGACGGGATCAGCTCGATGCGGCCGGAAGGCGTGTTGAACCCGACCTGGCCGTCGGGGCGCAGCAGGCCCTTCTCATGCTTGTTGTAAGTCGCGTTCCACGGGTCATAGGAATGACCTTGGACATCCTCGACGAGCTGCTTGAACGTGAACGGGCACTTCGTCTTTATCGAGACGTCCTCGTCGGTGACCGACGTGTGTCCCCAGTCCTCGTCTGTGGCGGCGGAGAAGTTCGCCTTCTTCACCTTGCCGTCCTCGCCGACGACCGCGAGGTCGGTGAGCAGGTAATCGTTGATGAAGTCCTCGGTCGAATCCCATCGCACGAAAAGCTCGGGGTTCAGGCGCTTGCCCAGCATGAGCGCGATCTCCTCGTCGGATTTCGCCTCGTGGAACTCCGTCACCTTCTTCATGGCGCGAAGCGGCGTCCACCACGTGCGAGCTGAATCACGCTCGACCGACATGGCCACAGGCAAGATAAGGTCTGCGATGGCCGTCATGGTCGGCGTGATGAACGGGTCAGCATAGACGATGAACGGGATCTTCGACATATATTTGTAAGCGCGCGGCGCGGCGCCCTCGTGACCCGAGAACGCATTGCAGCTCTGCGCCCACAGCATCTTGATCTCGTAAGGATCGCCCGTCGCAGGAATCTTGCCTGCCTCAAGGACTGATGCCATCGCATCGCAATTAGACATGCCGACGAAGTCCATGCCCTCGTCACCGACCATCCACTTGCGGAACTTCTTTTGGTAAGCAGCGGGATCGGCATAGAGGTCGACTGACGAATAGCCAGCGTTGATGTCATAGGAATTGTGCACGAGCACATGCGTGCCCGGCTTCTCGATGTTGCCGCAGATAGCCATGAGGTCGCACACTGCCTCGGTCCAGTGCATCGACGAAGACGTGCCAGCATCGAACACGAGCCCCCATTGGATAGCCCCGCGCTCGGCGTTGGCGTAAAGGCGCGCCGACTCGATGATGTCCTCGACCGGAACCGACGTGATCTCGGAAGCCCACTCGGGCGTGAACTGGGCGACATGCTCTTTCAGCTCGTCATAATAGGCGCACCAACGATCGACGAACTCATGATCGATAAGATCCTCCTGCGTGATGACGTTCAACCACGCGAGCGACAAGGCGGCGTCGGTGCCAGGACGCGGCCGCAGCCAATACTCGGCGCGCGCGCCCCACCACGTGAGCACCGGGTCGATGGAAATTACCTTCGTGCCCATCTGCACGCAAACGTTCAGCCAATGACCCAGATAGCCATCGGCGTTCGATTTCAGCGGCTCGTTGCCCCACACGACCAGGACCTCGGGCGGCTTCCACTCGGGGTTCGCATAACGGTCGGGCAGCGTCTCGGACGCGTCAACGATCGGATAATCGCCAAGCGGACCCGCGGCACCGCACACGCGCGGCATGTAGCACCACCAACCAGAGAAATAGATGCCGCCGACGTTTGCCGTGCGGAAGCATGCGCCCGCGATGAACGGAACCTGCCAGTTGATGTTGCGCCCGGTGCCGTGACCGACCAGAATCGACTCGCGGCCGAAGCCCTTGCCGTCGATTTCGTTTTTGATATAGTCCTCGATCATATCGAGGGCTTCATCCCACGAGATGCGCTCCCACTTGCCTTCCCCCCGTTCGCCGACGCGCTTCATCGGATATTTCAGGCGCTTGTCGTTATTCACCATCTCGGGAAGGTCGAGGCAGCGCATGCACAGCCTGCCGTTCGCATAGGGATCGAGCGGATCGCCTTCGACTCTCTCGAGTTTCCCGTCCTTCACGTAGAGCAGCACGCCGCAAGAGTCATGACACCCGGGTGCAGAATAGTTGTAGGTGCGTGTGACGGTATATCCGTCTTCCTCCCACTGCCATTCCCCCTCGTGGTAGGCCTTGCGGTCAATGCTGCTCAGGAACTCCTGATAGTTGACCATGGGTTTTGCCCTCCTCGTCTCGTCTCTCCTTTAAAGCCCACGGGCAGGACAGTAAGAGAAGAGCAGGGCGGCATCATCTCCCTTTGCTAGGTGTTTTGCTAATTACCTAGTTATTGATGATGCCCTTGACGTAGGGTTTTGCGTGCTTGAGACGCAAGCGCCATCATCGAACTAGTCTTCGCCGTAAAGCTTCGTGCCCTCGATGAGATCGATCAACTCCTGGCGCGAGTGCACGCCGAGCTTCTGATAGATGTTGCGAATGTGCGTCTGGACAGTGCTCACGGAGATGACGAGAGCATGCGCGACATATTCGGCATTGCGCCCTTGCGCGATGAGGCACAGCACCTCGAACTGACGACTGCTGAGGCCGTGGCGTTCGCTCACCTCGAAGCACCGCTCCACCCACTGGTCTTTTTCGGCAGGCGCGGCCGGCGTGAGGGTGCCGTCGGCCTTCAGCGTGCTGTCGGGGAAGCGTGCGCGATGGAAGAACGCCGCGATAAACGAATAAGCGATCGCGATGAGGGCCGTGACCTGGACCCCGAGAATGAAGCCGGTCTCGAATGCCCAGCTCGCAGCGAAGCCGAGAGCGATTCCGAGACCCACAGCGCAATAGTTGAGCATGCGCGCCTTCGCATAGAAGCGAACCGGCTCCAAGCGCTCGAGAACCACGTGGGTGCTGAGGGCAACAGTCCCCATCGTCAGGTAAATCACCGTGAAGACGGCAAGCACGCAAAGCGCGACCGTGTGAACGACCCCGTCGCCGAACAGATAGACGCAGAGGTAAGCGGCCGTCGTCGCCGGAGCCGTGAGCGGGAACAGCGAGCGTTCCGAAATGCGGGGGCGCTTCGTCGCCGCATCGATGGCGAGAAGCAGCACGGCCACCATAGCCGCCGCGATCACAAACGGCGCATCCTCGCCCGACACGCCGCGCGCCATGCCCAACAAGAAACCGAAGCCGCAACACGTCGACGCCATCATAATGTAGGACTCGCGCCGGATGCGCGAACGGCCGTCGTCGGTAGCGGGGTCAAAATCCGAAGGAGGCACCTCCATCGCGCAATGCTGGCGCCATTGGATGAACGACAAGGTGCTCGATATCGCCCAGGCGATCGCGACCGCAAAGTCGCGCACGCTGGGCTCGAACAGCGTCTGAGCGCAAACGATGATCAGCCCGATTCCGAAGGCCCCAGCAACATGGGAAAGCGGCTGGCGGCGAGGGCGCAGGCAAAGGTCAACGAACCAGATGGTGATGAGCAGGGAAATGCCGACCGCCGCAATCGCGTCGAGCAGCACGTGCGCGGCGAAGGGTTGGTTCGGAAGAAAAGCCGCCAATGCGAAAGCGACCAAGCCGAACGTGCCGATTGAGCACGACACCGCCTCGCCACGCAACGACGTCAGGCGGTCGTGCAGACTGTAAACGAGCAAGAAGCTCGCGGCCATGGTGAGCGCCATGACCACTTTCTCGATGAACGCCTCGGTCTCGGAAAGAAGCGGATCGGCGAACAAGAGCAGGCCTATTATCGACGCGACGCAAGTCCCCACGCCGACGAACACCACCAATGGCGAATAGTCAGAAGCACCCGAGGCTCCCGCTTCACTTGCTTTCGCGGCCACCCTAGGTCCCCTCTCCCCGCATTGGCTCCGCAAACTTGAGTCAAGGCATCCTAGTTTAGCCAACTGGCGCGCCATTGCAAGCCTTCGGCCTCCCGCCTTCAAGCAGGAGCGATCTCGCACGCTTCATAACCCTCGAGCTGAGCGCCCACTGCGTCAGACGAAAACTCGTCAAGCGGGCGGCGCGAGAACACGAGCGTGCTCAGCTGCTTGCGGTTTCGCTCGGCCAGAAGAAGCGCGCCGAGCTCGCGCGTGACGGCATCGCCGTCGGCAAACGCCTCGAACCCGTCGAGCAGCAAGACGTCGGCAGAACCCGCCCGCTCGAGAAACGCTTCGCCGACCTCGCCGAGATTGAACATCGACACGAGCTCGAGCGCATGGCAAAACGCCACGGTCTTGTCGGACAGCAGGTCGCGCTCCCGCCCCCGCTCGTGGACGAGCGAGGTCTTGCCCGAAGACGCCGGCCCGTAAATGAACAGGCGAACCGGGCTTTCGGCTTGCGTGACCTTGATGACGCGATCGTAAAGCTCGCGGTTCTCGTCGGTGACGATGAATTCTGACGTGATGCTCATCTTCCTCCCTCTTTCCCGCGCGCCGGGACTCCCGGTGGCGCGAAGGCGACTTTGCCACAAACCGTGCATACGCCTGCAGAAGGGTCAACCGCTCCGCCGCACGCAAAGCACGCGATTGCTGCTCTCGCCCGATAGAGGGGACTATCGGGGTCGAGCTTTCCGCACCGGTTGCAGTTGTTGCAGGCGTAGCACATGCGAATAGACCTATTCGACCCTGTCGAGCCGAATCCAGTAATGCAGGTCCTTACCGGCGAACGGGTGATTGAAATCAACGCGGACGTTGTCTTCCGTCTCGTCGACGACCCAGGCCGGCATCCGCGACCCGTCGTCGGGCTTCGTGTAGAACAGCATGTCACCGGCGTGCAGGCCATATCCGTCGGGCATCTTCACGCGCGGATACCAATCGACCAGCTCCTCACGATAGGCCCCATAACCCTCGTCGGGAGCAACGTCGACCTCACGCTCCTCACCGGGGTGCATTCCGACAATCGCGCTCTCGATGCCACGCGGCAAGGACATCGCACCAATCATGACGCGCAGCGGATCGCCCTCGACCCTCACGTCCTGCGGCTCTTCGCCGGCGACGCCGCCCCGATATCGAATGTGCACGACCGACCCTATCTGAGCGACGGCCGGAGCCGTGGCTGTTGTTTTTGCGCTCATGACGCAATCCTCTCTCGTGCGGGCGCACCGGGCGAGACGCCTCATGACCGCGTCCCGCCCGTGCGCCGCATCGTCATTCTTTCGCGAATTCCTCGACGTCGCCGACCTTGGTGTCGTGCCGATGCACGGCGAAGTTCGCGCTCCCCGTGCCCTCGACCTCGATGTGCGCCGCCTTATGGACGTCCGTCTTCTTCGAGACGAACGGTCCGCGCGCAGCGTTCGGGTTGAACTGCGGCACGACGAGGAACTGCTTCGGCTTCTCGGCGAGCTTCTTCGTCAGCTCGTCAATCGGGCCATATGTGATGATGTTCGACAGGCAATGGTGGACGCACAAAGGCTCCTTGCCCGAGCCGGTCCGCTTGGCGCACAGGTCGCATAAGTCGGTCACGATGGGCCAATGGTTGAAGTTCCAGTATTCATCGTCGATTTTCCAGGGTCCATCGGTCATCACCTTGATGCCGGTCTTCCCCACGGGATAGTTATGCTCTTCCTGACACGACACCTGGCAAGAGCCGCAATTCGTGCAATATTCGTAGTCAAAGAGAAGTCCATATGTTTCCACGGTTACACCAGCTTTCCGAATTTTTCCCAGATGAGGTTCATGTCGGTGTCATAGCTCTCCTCGATCGGCTCGACCTTGCACACGAGGCACTTGTTGGGCGCGCCGAAACCGAGCTTGCCGACATGGCCGTTGGGAAGCAGGTTGTTAATGTTGGAGCGGAAGTTCCCGTAAAGGTTGGGCTCGCTGCCGTCTTCCTCTGGAAACCACCACGCGTGTTGCGCGTGAATCGTCTTCTCGTCGACGATTTCAGTCACCTTCGCCTTGAAGACAGCTTCACCGAACGGGCTCGACAAGCGCACCCACTGGCCATCAGCGACGTGATGCTTTTGCGCTGCTGCGGGGTTGATCTCGCAAATCGGGTCGGGGTTCAGCTCGCGCAGGCGCGCGATCTGGCGATGCTCGGAATGGAAGAACGCCGTCGTCCGAGCGCCCGTGGTGAGAATCATCGGGTATTCCTCCATGAGCGCGGGGTCGGCCGGACCGAACTCCGGTTCCTCGTAATAGGGCAGCGGATCGTCGTCGAACTGCTGGAACGCCGTGCACCACAGCTCGACACGGCCCGTGGGCGTCGCGAAGCCAGGCTGGCCGTCGGCGCGCATCTCCCCGCGCTCATATTTGTAATAGTCGACGGGAATCTGGCTGTAAACCGCCTCGGAGACCTTATCGAAATATTCGCCGTTTTGACGTTCGCCGAGTCGCAGGGCCTCCATGAACTCCTTTGCCGAGCGGAACTTAAACTCGTTTTCCCACAGCTCGGGGCGCAGGACGCGGCCGAGCTCATAGCACAGCTCATAATCGGTCATGCAATCGCCCACCTCGATGGCCTTGTGCATGAAACCGGCCGTCACCGTGCACGGCGCATAGTGTGTGAACACCGTGCCGTCGCGCTCGGCAACCGTTTTCAGCGGAAGGAAAACATCGCAAGACGCCTGGATTGACGGGTTCATGAACGTGTCGAAGCCGATGCAGAATTCGAGCGACTTCACAATTGCGTCATGCCAGCGCTTCGGCTCCATCGACGTGCAGCTCATGAGATTGTTGCCGGCGTAGAAACCCATTTTGATGGGATAAGGCTCGCCCGTCTCGAGCGCCTGGAGCATGAGGTCGGCATGCGCATTCAAGATGAGCATGCAATAGGCGGGGTATTGCTCGAGGCCAACCATCTTCATCTGCAGTTCGGGGCCGACGCCCTTCTCGAAGCCGAAGCCCGACTCGTTATGGCCGGCGCCGGTGCCCGGCAGAATCTGACCGCCCGGTGCGTCAAGGTTGCCCGTGATCGCCATGAGGGCGACGGTGACCTGACCCTGTTGCATGCCGTTGGTCTTCTGGTCGGCAGCGAGGCCCCACTGGATCGCCCCAGGCTTCGCGCTCGCATACATGCGCGCGGCCTCGCGAATCTTCTCTGCGGGAATGCCGCAGATCTCGGCGGCCTTCTCGGCGGGCATGGTGGCGCAACGCTCGGCGAGCTCGTCGAATCCGTAGCACCAATACTCGACGAAATCATGGTCGTAGAGGTCTTCCTTCACGATCGTGTCGATCATCGCCATGCCAAGCGCCGTGTCAGTGCCGGCGCGCAGCTGCAAGTGCAGGTCGGCGCGGGCGGCAAGCCACGTTACGCGCGGGTCGATGACGATAAGCCGCGTGCCGCGGCGCATCGCGTCGATAACCGCATGGCCGAAGAATCCGTCCGGATTCGACTCGAGGGGCGCTTTGCCCCACACGACCAAAACCTCGGTCATGTCGAAACGCTCGTCCTCCCACCGGCCAGGCAGCGCGCCGGCATAATCCCACTCGGGATAGGTTGTTCCTGCAATATAGGCGATAGCGCCGAGGCGCGGCGTGTAGCACGCATAGCCTGATTGGGTGTAGCAGAAGTTCGGCGTGCCGAAGCACATCGTGGAATATGGCGCGAACGTGCCGCCCTCGCGTCCGGTTCCGGCGAACACGACAATGCTCTCGCGGCCATATTGACCTGTGATCCGGTCATATTCCTTCTTGATGATCTCGAAGGCCTCGTCCCAGGTTATCTGCTCCCATGCATCCGCGTTGCCGCGGTCTTTCGGGTCGCGCTTCATCGGATGCAGGATGCGCGCGGGATTATAGATATAATCCTTCAACGCGATGCACCTCGGGCACAGGCGCCCCTGCGTGACCGGGTTGTTCTCATCGCCTTCGACCTTCACCAGCTTTCCGTCGTCGTCGACGTAAAGCTTGAGGCCGCATCCCACCGGATGGCATCCGGGCGGCGACCACGGACTCGTCCTGGTGACCGTGAGGCCTTCTTCCTCATAGCGCCAAGGCTTTCCGATGTCGTTCACATCGGAAAGCGTGTCGAGCTTCACGACTTCCGCCGTTTTGAAGAACGCGTCTTCGCTCATTTCTCTCCCCCTCTTCCATCTCTCTTGCGCCATATAAAATTACGGCGCTTTCGGAGGAGAAGCTAACATGTGGGATAAGGCCGCTCACCATGAGCCAAGCAGTAAAAGGCACAATACCCAATTCTTGACGATGGCGTTTTCGCATCTCAACGCAAACAAGGCCGCAGCGTTAGCTGCGGCCTTGTCGGTGATCGGGCGCGTTGTCTCTGGGCGGGCAATAGCCCGCCCCTACGATTTTGTTGCGCCTTATTCCTCGGCGACCTTTTTCTTGACGACGCGCTTAACCTTCTTGGGAGCCTCGGCGGCCGGCTCCTCGGCTTCCTCAGCGGACGGCTCCTCGACATCCTCGACGTCCTCGACGGCCTCGACTTCGCCCTCGATGGCAGCCGGCGCCGACGCGGACTCCTCGTCCTTCGACTCCTCGGCCTTTTCATCCTCGGCGTCTTTCTTCTTCTTGCCGTCGTTCATGCCCGAGCGAAGGTTGCTCACCGTCTTGCCGAGCGCGCTGCCGAGCTTCGGAAGGTTCTTCGGCCCGAAGATCAACAAGATGACGATCAGAATAATGACGAGCTCGAACCCGCCCATGCCCAAAAACTTCATGCGTCCCCCTAACAGGATTCCTTGCAAAAACGCAGACCAGTATGCGCAAAAATCGGTCTGCACGCTATCGTGCAGACCGATGAAATCCCAGGTAAACCTGTCATGCAAATTGAGTAATGTTCGTAGGGGCGGGCTATTGCCCGCCCGTCAACCACGGCAGGCGGGCGGGCTATTGCCCGCCCCTACGGCGAAACGAGCCAAGCGGCCAATTGATGCGACGGCGTTCGTCAAGCGGCCGGTTTAAGCGACGACGTTGACCAAGCGGCCTTTCACGACGATCACCTTGCGCGGGTTCTCGACGCCGATGGCCTCGAGCGCCGCAGCGCGAATCGCGTCCTCGTCAGCATCGGCGGCAACCGTGATCTTCGCCTTCACCTTACCGTTGATCTGAACGGCGAGCTCGACTTCGTCGGCCTTGGCCATCTCCGGGTCGAACTCGGGCCACGGCTGGTCGTGCACGGAACCCTCGCGCTCGAGCACGGAATGCCACAGCTCCTCAGCCCAGTGCGGGGCGATCGGCGCCATCAGCTTCACGATCGTCTCGGCGCAGTCGCACGCGATCGGGAAGCCCTTCTCGCAGTTCACGCGATGCTCGGCCGAGCGCGGGCGCAGGAAGTCGGCCGCCGTGTTCGACAGCTCCATGATGGCCGCGAGCGCCGTGTTGAAATTGTTGCGCTCGATGTCGGCCGTCACCTTGCCGACGACGCGATGGCGCTCGCGCTTCAGCACCTTGCCGCCGTTCTTGTCGTTGGCCTCGGCACCCTCCTCGAACAGCGTCTTCTCGTCGGCCTTCCCCACGAGGTCGCTCACGATGCGCCACAGGCGGTTGAGGAACTTATACATCCCGGCCAGGCCGTCCTCGTTCCACATCTTCTCCTTGTCGGGCGGGCCCATGAACAGCATGTAGGCGCGCACCGCGTCGGCGCCATATTCCGCGATCATCTTCTCGGGCGACACGACGTTGCCCTTCGACTTCGACATGACGTCGCCGTGCTCGTCGAGCACCATGCCCTGGCAAAGCAGGTTCGTGAACGGCTCGTCGAACTCGAGCATCCCCATGTCGCGCAGAACTTTCGTGAAGAAGCGGCTGTAAAGCAGGTGCAGGATGGCATGCTCGATGCCGCCGATGTATTGATCGACCGGCAGCCAGCGGTTCGCCTTCGCGGGGTCGAACGGCGCCGCGTCGTTGCGCGGGTCGGAATAGCGCAGGTAATACCAACTCGAGCACGTGAACGTGTCCATCGTGTCGGTTTCGCGGCGCGCCTCGCCGCCGCACTTCGGGCACGTGCACTTCGCGAAGCCCTCATGGGTCGCAAGCGTCTCGCCGGCCGCGAGGTCGATGTCCTCGGGCAGGCGCACCGGCAGGTCCTCCTCGGGCACGGGCACGACGCCGCACTCCGGGCAGTGAATCGCCGGAATCGGGTTGCCCCAATAGCGCTGGCGCGAGATGAGCCAGTCGCGCAGGCGGAACTCAACCGTGCGACGGCCGCGCCCGGTTTCTTCAAGCATCTTCACGACCGCGTCCTCGGCCGGCGAATGCTTGCCGCCGATCAGGCCCGTGAACTCGCCGGACTGCACGAGCACGCCCTCGGCCTCCATCGCCTCATCCCAGTCGACCGTCGTCACGACGCGGTCGCGCTCGCCGTTCAGGCGCTCGAACAGCGGATCGTCCTCGGTCAAGATGATAGGGATGATCGGCAGGTCATACTTGCGCGCAAACTCGAAGTCGCGCTGGTCGCCGCACGGCACAGCCATGACCGCGCCGGTGCCGTAGTCCGCCACGACGTAGTCGGCGACCCACACGGGCACCTTCTCGCCGTTAACCGGGTTGATGACGTAACGGCCGGTGAACACGCCGTGCTTCTCGCGGTCGCCCTTCGCGCGCTCGACGGCGCTGACCTTCTTGGCAGCCTCGGCGAACTCGAGCACCTCGCGCTCCTGCGGCAGACCCGCAACGAGCTCCTCGAGCCCTTTGTATTCCGGCGCGAGAACGAAGAACGAGCACCCGAACAGCGTGTCCGCGCGCGTCGTGAACACGGTGATTGCCTCGTTGCCGCCTTCGAGCTGGAAGTCGACGTTAGCACCTTCGGAGCGACCGATCCAGTTGGCCTGCTGTTGCTTCACGCGCTCGGGCCAGCCGTCGAGCTGGTCGAGGTCGTCGAGCAGTTCCTGCGCGTAATCGGTGATTTTGAAGTACCACTGCGTGAGGTCGCGCTTCTCGACTTCGCTGTCGCAACGCCAACAACGACCCTCGGTAACTTGCTCATTGGCGAGCACGGTGGCGCAGCTCGGGCACCAGTTCACCGGCGAATTGCGGCGCTCGACGAGCCCGCGCTCCCAGAACTTCAGGAAGATCCACTGGCCCCAGCGGTAATATTCAGGGTCGCACGCGACGACCTTGCGGTCCCAGTCGTAAGAAAAGCCCATCCGCTGGAACGATGCCTGCTGCGTCTCGATGTTGGCATAGGTCCACTTCGCCGGATGGCTCTTGTGCTTGATGGCCGCGTTTTCCGCCGGCAGACCGAACGCGTCCCAGCCCATCGGGTGCAGCACGTCAAAGCCCTTCATGCGCGAGAAGCGCGCGACGACATCACCATAGGTGTAGTTGCTCACGTGCCCCATGTGGATATCGCCCGACGGGTAAGGGAACATCTCAAGCACATATTTCTTCGGCTTGCTCGCGTCTTCGCGCACGGCGTCCTGCCCGGTCTCGGCCCAGACTTTCTGCCAGCGCGGTTCGATCTCATGCGGATTGTAAGGCTTCATGACACGTCTTCCTTCTTTGGTTTTTCAGCATTGCGACATTATAAATGAAAGCGCCCGGCACACGGCCGGGCGCAGACGGGCGGACCAACGGAACCGGAGGTCGCCACCGGTTCACTTGACGCTCACCTTGCAACGCGCGAACGCGCCGTCGCAGGCATAGGCGTAAACGTAGCAACTGCCCCTCTTCTTGGCAACCACCTTGCCGGTCGTGGCGTTGACGGCCGCAACCTCCTGGTTCGAGCTCTCGAAGCGCAGCTTGCGAGGTTGCGCGAGCTCCTTGCCGGCCTTCACGACCTTGCCCTTCAACTTGACCGACTTCTTGAGCTTGACCTTGACCGACTTCTTGGCCAGCTTCACCTTCTTCACGTTGGCGTTCTTGCCACCTCGGGTGACCACGTGCGCGGTCTTGGCCGTGGCGATGCGCTTGCCGTTCGCGTCATAAGCAAGCACTACATATTTGTAGGCCCTCGCGTTCTTCAGCCCCTTATGCGTGAAGCCGATGTCCTGTTGGTTGGCGAGGGCGGCATAGCCCTTCCCGAGCAGGCCGCCGAGCACGATGTATTGCTTCGCGCCCTTGACGCGCTTCCACGTCAGCTCGACGCAGCGCCCCGCCTTCGCCGACGCCTTGAGCTGCAGTTCGTGAAAGGTCGAGCCAGCGACATCAGAATCAGTCATGCTCCCGATTGCGGCCTTGACGTCCGCCTCGACAACTTGCTTCGCCAGCAGCTTCTTGTTCTTCGACCAGCACGCGACCAACGTGCCCGGACCCTTGGGTGCATACCAACCGGCTTGGTAAAGCTCGCCGGATGCATCCCTCCAACCCCGGAACGCACAGCCCGCACGCGTCGGCGCCGGCAACATGATCTTGCTGATCGCGGTCTTCGGCTCGGCCCATTGCGCATAAAGATCGAGTTTCTCGTTCTTGGCGTAAACAGCGCCGGGATAATAGGAATCACCCGAGCCGTCCGGGCAGGTTGTCCACTTGACGAACTCGGCGCGAATCGTCTTGATCGAGTTGCGCGTCTCGGACGGCGTCACTCCGTCGGCAAAGTCGAGCGTGGTCTCGAATCCATCTTCAACTTGGTTGAGCGGGACCTGCCTCGACAACACGAGGTCTTCGGAGTCATTCTTCGCCTGCGCCAGCGGAATCGTGCACCACTCATTGTCGCAGTTAGCGTGAAAGGAGACGGGGAACGTCTTCGCGGTCGCGAGCGAACCGCTGGTCAATCCCACGCTCGCGAACGCCGCCGCCGGGCAGAGCCCCGCTGCCAGCACGAGAGACAAGAATCCCGCGGCGAGCTTCGATGTCGCTTGTCCCATCTTCCCTCCACTGCATTTCGGTTCGTTCGCGAAAATGTTACGTAAGGGCGAATCGAAATGCAAGGCTTGTCGCCGACCTGAACGACGACAAGCGACGGTCGATGGACGGTTGATGCACGCCCTTACACCAGCTTCTCGGCTTCGAGTCGCTTCTGGAGGGCGCCGCGGTGGATGCTGAATCGCAGCGCGGTTTCCGCTGTGATGCGACCTTCTTTCACGAGCGAGAACAGGCTCTGATCCATCGTGCGCATGCCCTTGTCGGCTCCGGCTGCGATGACCGAGTCGATCTGGTGGGTCTTGCGCTCGCGGATGAGGTTGCGAATCGCCGCGTTGGGCCGCATGATCTCGAAGGCGGGCACCACCGAGTCGTCGACGGTCGGGACAAGCTGCTGGCACACGATTGCCTGCAGCACGTGCGACAACTGGATGCGCACCTGATATTGCTGCTCGGCGGGGAACGTGTCGACAATGCGGTCGACCGTGCCGGCGGCACTCGTCGTGTGGAGCGTCGAGAAGAGCAACTGCGCCATCTCGGCAGCCATCATGGCAGTCGAGACCGTCTCGGCATCGCGCATCTCGCCAAGCAGGATGACATCGGGCGCCTGGCGCAAGGCCGAGCGGAGCGCCTCGGTGTAGGTCTCGACATCGGTCGGTATCTCGCGCTGCGTGACGATGCACGATTCGTGGCGGTGAACATATTCAATCGGGTCCTCCATCGTGATGATGTGCCCCGTGCGCTCGTGGTTCAAGCGGTCGATGATGCACGTCAGGGTCGTCGTCTTGCCCGCACCGGCAGGGCCGGTGACGAGCACGAGCCCCTTCGGCAAGCGCGATAGCTGCAGAATGTCCTCGGGGATGTGATATTCAACGGGATCGGGCAGCCCGAACGGGATGACGCGAATGACAGCCGACATCGAACCGCGCTGGCGGAAAACGTTCACGCGGAAGCGGCCGATGCCCGGCACCGCGAACGAGAAGTCTTCGTCGTGGTTGGCATTGCCCTTCATGACGGAGAAGTCGCGTTCGGCGAGCTTGTAGATGCCCTTCACGATCTCCTTCGTGTCAGACGACAGGAGCGGGTCGCTGCCGAACTGCATGAAGTGGCCACTCGCGTTGAACGTCAGCGGCCGGCCGGCCACGATGAAGACGTCAGACGCTTTCTCATCGATCATCCTCTTCAGCAACGGTACGAGTTCCATGTTTACCCTCGTTTCGCGTTGGCGCTCACACGCCGGTCCAAAGGTTCCCTGCTGTCGCAGCTTCTTGCTGCGGTGATGCCATTCTCCACTCGTCGATGCGATATGTCGCGTCAGGTTCTATTGTAATCGCTATCTCCAACGTCCGCGCGCCGTCGCAGGCAAACTCCGCCGAGACCGTCCTCCCGTCCACGGCGGCGCTGCAGCTCACGCGATCGTCGACGCCGCGCGCCTTCACGCAGATGCCGTCCAGCGACCGATCGACAAGGGAGGCGACCTCCGCTGCCGTGGCGCCACGCCCGCGGGCGGATGCGAGCACGCCGTCCAGCTCGGCCACGAACTCCTGGCCAGCGCGCTCAGCCACATACATCATCTCAGTTGCCGCCGCATAGCGCCCGGATATCACCTTCGTCGCGTTCGCCGTCGCAACGGCGAGCACGCCCATGGCCGCCATGCACAGCACGATGACAATGGTTATCACCGAGATCGGCCCGATGCGAACGCTGCCCCCGCGGTAAGTCGTGATGTGCTTCGTCGGCTTCGGCGGCATCTACGACACCTCGCTTCGATAACTCGAGGTGGCTAACAGGTAAACCGGCTCGTTCTCGCCGAACCCGCTCTCATCGAACACGGCGATCTCGGCACGATACATCGACCCGCCCGCACGCTTCTCCTCGGTCACCTTGCTCGCGACGCGCAAGTCGCCGAGCATGACCTCCGGCTCGAGGCCGGCAGGATCGGCCGCGAAGCGCTCGGCAACACTCGACGCCGCGATGACGGCGGCATCGTGCGTGCGACTCTCGATGCTGCAGTTCAACGACGAGACGAACACGTTCGTGAGCACCGCGAACGACGCGGCGAGGAACACGAGCAGCAAGACCGACTCGACCATGAAAGCGATTGAAACCCATGGCGAGCGTCCGTCGCGCGTCACAGCGGCGATGGCCTTTTCCCGAATCGAGGGGCTCACGACCCACCCCCTTGTCGGCTGCGGAGGGCGACGTTGGTCGTGCCCTGGTCCGTGCGGATCGAGAGCAGGCTGCCATCGAGCGAGAAGTCGAACGCGCCGGACTCGAACAGCTTCTGCGCGCGCTCGGGCGCGTAAGCCGCCCCCGCCGCGGCAACCTCCTGCACGACGTTGCCCTGGTAAAGATAGACGCGCACCTCATATCGCCCGCCGTCGACATCCCGCTTCATCATCACCAAGGAGCGCCCCTCGGGGCCCTCGCCCACGCCGAGCGCGCCACTCATGTCATTCGCCCGGATATTGCTCGCGAGCAGGCCCGACTGCATGCGCGCGGCGCCGGTATCGACCCGGTCGCCCGCGACGGATCGATACATCATCACGCCTGCGACGAGCCCCGTCATCAACACGATGAAGAAGAATGCGAGCAGCGTGACCAGGAAAACGCGAACGCTCGACGGCCTTCCCTCGGACCTCGAAGCCCGGCCGAACGCCGCGATGGCGTTGTAATTCGCCTCGCGCGCGCTCATCGAGCCCTCACCACCACAGACGGCAAAACATTATCCGCGAACCACTCATAGGCGATGACGTAATCGTCATGGTTGATCGTCAAGCCGTAATTCTCCTCGAGATAAGTGAGCGACGATGGATAGGCACCCTCCACGGCGCAGCACTGCTTCGCCGCATCCAGGACCGAATCGCGCAACGAGAGGGTCGCCTGCTCGCGCGCCTGCGCCTGCGCGAGGGCGACACCATAGGCAATGGCGACCACGACGAGGGCGAACACGAGCGCCACGAGCACCCGCCGCGCGCGGCGCCGATGGACTTGCTTATATGTCAGCTCGTGGAACAATCCGCTCCTCTCCCAGATCCCCCACGGGCGGGCAATAGCCCGCCCCCACAACAAAACGCCTGCGCACGGGGCCGCACCTACAACAACGCGACCACCCACGAAACCCGCCGTAGGGGCGGGCTATTGCCCGCCCTCACCCAATCGAAATCATGATGCCGATGAGGGGCAGCATGACGGCGACCAGGGTCGCACCGACGACAATCGTCAGCAAGGCGGCAAGCAACGGCTCGATGCTGTCGAAGGCGCGGTCGATCTGCGTGACCGCATCATCGAAGAACGTCGACGACAAGCGTGCCAAGGTGACATCAACATTGCCAGAACGCATTCCAACTGCAAGCATGCGCGCATAAATCGGCTCGAAGATGTCGTTTTCGGTGATGGCCTGCACCAACGTGCGCGGGTTGTCGACGTCGTTCATGCTCTCCGCCGCCGCCATGAGCCGTCCGCGAAGGCGCTTCTGCTCGACCGTGTCGGCCGCGCGGCACATGGCCTCGCGGTCGTTGACACCCGAGGACACGAGCGTTGCGAGCGCGGCCGTGAAGCGCGAGAGCGCCAGCTGGTAAAGCGCCCGCTTCGTCCGCGGAAGGCGCAAGAGCAGGTTCATGACGATAGCGCGGCCGCGCGTCGTGGGGGCGATCGCCACGACCACGACCGCCAAGACCGCGAGCGCGACCATGACGACCAGCGCGACGCGGCCGATGAGCAGCGATGCGGCGACGCTCGAGAAGGACCCTGCCGCGAGCGACCCGACCATGTTCTCGTAAACCTTGACGAACGTCGGGAGCACGAAGACGACCGTGAACGCGAGGATGACGCTCATGATGCACAGAAGCGCAGCCGGATAGCCGACGCTCGAGCGCAGCTTAATGAAAAGGCGGTCCTCCTCGTCGTAATAGAGCTCGAGGTTGCGAAGCACGTTCTCGAGGTGACCTGAGCGCTCGCCCGCGCCCACCATGTCGATGGTGTATTTCGGGAAGACGCCCGTCTTGCCTATCGCGACGGCCAAGCTGTCGCCCGACACGACGTGCTTGTAAAGCTCGCCGCACACGTCTTGGAACCGCGAGCCCTCGCGGGTCTCGGAGAGCATGTTCGTCGCCTCGTCGACCTGGATGCCGGCCGCCAGCATCGTCGCCATGCTTCCGCAGAAGGTGCTCAGCGCGCTCGCCTCAAGCTTTTTCCGTGCCATAGACCCCCCTATCCGGGTGGAACACCTGTCCTCGACAGGTGTTCCACAGATTATAACCCCTAATAAACGTAACGTTCGGTGTAGCTCGTCCCATCGCCGGTGAACGCCGTGCTCCCTGCCGACGCAAACGTGAGGTCGACCCGGCTCCACTCGCCTGCGACCACCGAGAACTCGACCGTCTGCCAATTGCCGTCGGCATAGACCATGACCCACGCGTGGTAAAGGTCGCGCGACGAGCCCGACGTGACATAGCCCGTGACGACCTTCGCGGGGAAGCCGACGCTGCGCAGCATGGCGCCGCCGAGCGAGGCGTAATCGAAGCAGATCCCCGTGCCGCTCGCGAGCGTCTCGTCGGGATCGGGGATGTAGCCGGTCTCATTCGACAGGCGCTCGGCTTTTGCCGTGTCATATTTCACGTTGTCGACGACGAACTCGCAGATGTCCCTGACAGCCTCGCCTTGATTCGAGACGCTTCGTGTCAACTCGCGCGCCTTGGCGACGCAGGCGCTCGTCCTCGTGTAGTCGCAAAACTGGTTCGGGATGACAAACGGCGCAAACTCCGAGGTCAGCGTGACGTCCTGCTCGACCGCCTCGGCTTCGAGATAATTGTTGCCGCCCGCGTTCTTCATGATGCGAAATAGATAGCTTCCGTCGCCCATGTTAATCGGGAACACAGTCGGCGTGTCGTCGTTGGGGAGGTCGTAATTGTAAGCCATGTCACCTTTGGCGACTTGAAACTTCACGCGCGCGGAGCTCGTCGCATGCGCGACGACGTAGCCGTCCGAAACATGGGAGACATCGATGTCGGGCGCGTTCACCGACACCTGCGGCATCACCGGTTCAGCCGGCGGGTCAAACGCGGCACCCGTGGGCCCGCCACCGCCGGAACCACCCGCACCCCCGGCGCAACTCGACGCCAGGGCAAGCATGGTCAGCATTGCCAGGATGAGCACAATATGTCTCATCTGCGCCATAGACAACAATGATAGCAAAGTCCCAACCCAAGTCTCGGGCGGGCTATTGCCCGCCGGACCCAAGGGTGGCTACAAAGCAACAGCGCGGAGCTTGGTGGATTTAGAAGAGCCCTTTTTCACCTTGACCTTCACGGTGACCACTTTCGATGCAGCCTCATAATTCCTGTTTCCTGAAGCGGAAACCATCACCTTGACCCTATATGTCCCGGAGGCCGTTCCCTTCTTCACGGTAATGGCGCCGTCCTTCTTGTTCACCGTGAGTTGCGCAGACGAGCCGTTTGCCACCCGCGCAAACGAAACGTCCCCTTGAACCTTACCAGCGAGCGCCACCGCTCCCTTTATCACCTGCTTGGCGCGCTTCGTCTTTGAAGCGGAAACCGACTTGGTCTTGACCTTGAGCTGCAACGACTGCGCTGCCGGGAGAATCTTGAACGGCACCGCACGCGCGCCCGTGAAATCGCCCTTGCCCCGGACGATCACCCGCGCCGCGCCGGCATCGACGTTGTTCTCGAACGCAATGACGTCGTAATCGACGCCCCGCACGAGCGCGCGCCCGTTGAACGAAAGCGTCGGCTCAGGCTCCTGCGCCAGGCCCGTGAAGACCCGATCGGGCAGCGGTTCCGCGGTGACGAGCGTGTTGTTCATGGACACAATGCGCGCAATGGCGAACTCGACCGTGCGCGTGCCCGTGAAGTTGCCGATGCCGCACACGGTGACTTTCGCCATTCCCGCATTCACATTGTTTTTGTAAGAAACGACGTCATAGTCATCATCCCTCACGAGCACGCTCCCGCCGAACCTGAGGGTCGGCTCGGGCTCCAGCGCCTTGCCCGTGTAAAACTGACCGGGCACCTCGATATCGACGCTCGACAGGTCCGCCGGCGCGATGTTGAACTCAACCGTGCGCGTGCCTGTGAAGTTGCCCATGCCGCTCACGGTGACTCTCGCCTTCCCAGCATCGGTGTTGTCCTCATAAGAAACAACATAGCCGGACCCCTTGGCGAACCCGGCGGGCTTGCCCGACTTGAACAAGAACACCGGTTCGGGCTCCTGCGCCTCGCCCGTGTAAACCTGGTCGGGCACCTTGACGTCGACGCCATCGCTCAAGCAATCTGCACGCGCGATGCTGAACGGAATCTCGCGCTCGCCCTCGAAGCTGCCTTTGCCCGAAACGACGATTCGCCCCTCGCCAGCGTTGATGTTGTCCTTGTAAGAAACCTCGAAATCAACACCCCGCACGAGATCGACGTCGTTATATGAGAGAGCCGGGTCGGGCTCGTGCGCCGCGCCCGTGAAGACCCGATCGGGAACCGCAGCGACGTCGACATTCGCGACGTCTATGCGCGCGATGCCGAACTCGACCGTGCGCGCGCCTGTGAAGTTGTCCCAACCCATGATGGTGATCGTCGCCGTGCCGATGTCGACGTTGTTCGCATAGGACTCGATGCTGAAATCAATGCCCTTGACGAGCGGATGCCCGTTGAACACAAGCTTCGGCTCGGGCTCCTGCGCCTCACCTGTGTAGACCTGCTCGGGAATCTCCGCGACCTCGACGTCCGCAATGTTCGCCTGCGCAATGCTGAACTCAACCGTGCGCTCGCCCGTGAAGTTGCCCGCGCCCGAAACAGCGCCCTTGCCCTGCACGACAATCCGCGCCGTGCCGAAGTTGATGTTGTTCTCATAAGCAACGATGTCGTAATCGACGCCCTTCACGAGGTCAACCCCCTTGAAGGAGAGAGCCGGCTCAGGCTCCTGCGCCTCGCCCGTGAAAGTGCGGGCGGGAATCTCCGCAACCTCGGCACTCGACAGGTCCTCGCAAGAAATGCGGAACTCGACCGTGCGCTCGCCCGTGAAGTTGCCCAGACCGGCCACGGTGATCCGCGCCGTCCCGGCATTGACATTATCCTCACAGGAGACGACGTCGAAGTCGACGCCCTTTTCGAGCGTGACGCCCCTGAACGAGAGCTCCGGGTCGGGCTCCTGCGCCTCGCCCGTGAAGACCCGATCGGGAATCTCCGCGATGTCGACGCTTTCAATCCCCGCGGGCACGATCTTGAACGGAACCGAGCACTCGCCTTCGAAGCTGCCCATTCCACGCGCGGTGACCGTCGCCGTGCCGACGTTCACGTTGTTCGCATAAGAACTAAAGTCGATCTCATAATCGACGTCCTTGACGAGCCGGGACCCGTTATGCCAAAGAACCGGCTCGGGCTCCTGCGCCTCGCCCGTGTAAACCTGGTCGGAAATCGCCTCGATGACGACATTATCCATGCTCGAACTCCAGATGGCGAACGTGTCCGTGCGCTCGCCTGCGAAGTTGCCCTTGCCGCGCATGGCGACCGTCCCCGCGCCGACGCTCACGTTGTCTGCATATGAAACGATCTCATAATCAACACCCTTGACGAGCGCGCGCCCTTGATATGAAACCACCGGTTCAGGCCGCAGCTCCGAACCGGTGTAGGCCTGGCCGGGCACTTCGACATGGACGCTCGAGAAAATCGCCTGCGTGATCTCGAACTCGACCGTGCGCTCGCCCGAATAGTTGCCCTTGCCGCGCACGGTGACCGACCCCGTGCCGACGTTCACGTTGTTCACGCGCGAGACCACATCGAAATCTTCGCCCTTCACGAGCGTGCGCGCCCCGAACAGGAAGGCGGGGTCGGGCTCCTGCGCCGAACCTGTGTAGACCCGGTCGGCAATCGTCTCGGCCGCAACATCCGACATGCTTGCGGGCGTGATGGCGAACTCGAGCGTGCGCGTGCCCGTGAAGTTGCCCTTGCCGCGCACCACGAGCCGCGCCGTTCCAGCGTTCACGTTGTCCGCGAACGAGACCACGTCGAAATCGGCCCTCTCGCGAAGCGGGCGCCCATTGAACTCGAGGGAGGGCGCGGGCTCCTGCGCCTCACCCGTGAACACGCAGTCGGGAATCGTTTGCGAAGCAACGCTGGCCAGATTCGCAGGTTTGATGGCGAACGTGATCGCGCGCGCGCCCGTGAACTTCGCCCTGCCCTTGACGGTGATCGTCGCCGTGCCGGCGTTCACGTTGTTTGAATATTCGAGCGTGTAATCCAAGCCTTCCTTCAAGGTCGCGCCCCCATGCTTGAGCACAATCGCGGGCTCCACGGCAGAACCGGTGAACGCATAGCCGCCGGCATCAATGCCGGAAATGTCTGCCGCGGAAATCAACGTGCAGGGCGTGATTTTCTTCACAGCTTCGTTGAGCTGCAACGCGCCGTGCCCATAACGCTCATCCCAGCCGGACGATCCCTTGTCCTCCGCAGTGCTTTCGAGGACATCCTCGATCTCATCCGGCGAGAGGCTCGGCTTCGCGGCCGCGACCAGCGCTGCGGCGCCCGACACCATCGGAGTCGCCATCGACGTGCCCGACTTGTAGTAATACGCCCCGTCAAAAGTCGTGGAATAGATGTGGCTGCCCGGCGCGGCCAAATCGACATTGCTCCCGAAATTCGAATAGCTGTCGTCGAACTTCCCGCTCCCCCCGTCTTCCTCGAGCGCCGTCACGGCGAGCACGTGGTCATAGGCGCTCGGGTAGTGCGTGTCGTCCGTCGAATCGTTGCCAGCCGACGCCACGACGAGGATCCCCGCGTTGTAGGCGCGCGTGATGGCCGACTGGTAATTCGAGCTCTTGCTATAGCCTCCAAGGCTCATGTTGATCACGCGGATGGGACCATACTTCGAAGTGTCCCACGACGACCCCGTCTTGAGCGACGTGACGTAATCGAGCCCCTTGATCACGTCCGAGTTCTTCGCCTTGCCCGCTTCTTTCCACGCCCTGACCGGCAGCACGTTCGCGTTGTAAGATACGCCCGCCGTGCCCTTGCCGTTGTTCGCGACCGCGGCGATAATGCCCGACACGTGCGTTCCGTGCCCCATGCAATCATCCGCGGCGGCCGGCCCGGTTTTCCCGGTGGGAGTGTTCTTGGCATAGGACGACACGATGTTGTCTGCAAGGTCTTCGTGGCTGCACAGCACGCCCGAGTCGATCACCGCCACGGTCACCTTCCGGTCGCTCTTGGCGATGTCCCACGCCTCGAACGCGCCCACGGCCTCGAGCCCCCACTGCTCCGCAAGCTCCGCGTCGTTGGTCGGCGCCTTCGCAGACGCGGCCGCATCAACCCCGACGTCATCGCTCGCCTCCACAGGCACGGATGCCTCATCTACATCGCAAAGCTCCTGCAGGTAATTCAGCTCGACACCGCGCACCGAAGCAGCGCCAGCAAGCGCATTTCCCAAATCCTGCGGCGCACGCTCGCCCTCATAGCGAACCTCCACGAGCACGCCGTTGTCATCGAGCGCCTTCGACACCAAGCTTGCGCCCGTCAGGTGCGCGCCCTCGTTATCCAAAAGAGACGCCAGGCCCGCCTCGTCCACCGCGCCATCAAGTTCCACGAGCAGCTCTTTGTCGGCATAGGGATTGCCCGCCGCGTCATAGGCGACTTCGAAATCGGGGGCTTCAGATTCACCCGTCGCGGCTTCCCCTTGAGCGGCAATCTCCTGAACCGTCGCCGCATCCTTGCCAGTCGCCACCGCTTCAGCCACCGGGTCGTCAAACTTCCAATTCGTATCGCGAGCGTCTTCGGACGCCGGTTGCACGAGCGTCGCAACGCCAACCCCCGCGACAACCGCGAGGCAAGCCAGCGCCCCGACCACAGCACCGAAAACGTTTCGCCATTGCCCTTTCGGCGACGTACCGCCCATGAAGAACCCCCGTAAAGCAAAGCAGCGCCAGAGCGCCAGTAACTTCCCAACACGAGCCGGAGGGCGGCCCGAAAGCCGCCCTCCCGCAATCGGAGACTATTTAACCGTCACCTTGCACTTGGCCATCGTGCCATCGCATGCATAGGCATAGATGTAACACGAGCCCTTCTTGATGGCCTTGACCTTGCCTTTCTTGACGTCAACGGTCGCGACCTGCGGGTTCGTGCTCTCATACTGCACCTTGCGGTGCTGCTTGAGCTTCTTCCCGGCCTTGATCAGCTTCGACTTCAGCTTCGCGCCCTTCTTCACCTTAAGCGACAGCTTCTTCTTCGACAGCTTGAGCTTCTTGACGTTGCCATACTTGCTGCCCTTGGTGAACACGTGCACCGTCTTCGACGTCGCGATGCACTTGCCGTTCGCGTCGTAAGCCTTCACGACGGCTTTGTAGGACACGCCCTTCTTCAGCGACTTATAGGTGTAAGCTGCGCCCGTCGTCTTCGTGAGCACACCATATTTCTTGCCCTTGCCGCACTGTGCGCCGAAAACGACATAGGTCTTCGCGCCCGCAGCCTTCTTCCACTTGAGCTTGATCGAGTTCTTCGTCGCCTTCGTATAGTGCAGCTGCAGCAGCGAGAACGTCGAATCCTTCGCGTCCTCGTCGGTCATCGTCTGGATGGCCTTCGCGACATCTTCGTTGATGAGCCTCTCGACCTTGGCCGCCGGCGTCTCGGAAGACGTGACGGTCATCTTGCCGTTCACGTAGGCAATCTCATAGCAGGCAGTCACATCGGAACCGTCCGCGCCGACAACGCCCGCGTCAGTTGCGGTGATGGCATATTCACCTGCCGCCTCGCCGGCCTTGCGCGCCAGCTTCGGCTCCGGGCTGACCTTGTCATCGCCCTTGAGCCCTTCGACCTTCCAGGTGAGCGCGGGCTCGGCGGCGTTCGCCTTCTTCGCAGCATCACCTGCCGTGATCGTGAGCGGCGCCTTGGCAATCCAGAAGCCGACCATCATGTCGAACGTCGTAGAGGCGCCGGCATTGTCGACAACCTTCACCTCAACGTTCGCAAGGTAATAACCCGCCGTCAACGGGAGCCCCTTCTCGCTGAAGCGCGCGCCCGTCATCTCGAGCGGCGTGCACGCCTTGACCTCGAACGAGTCGGAGACATAAGCCTTGTCGCTGCGCTTGACGCTCAGGATCTCGTCCCACGCGAACTCGGCAGCGCGATAGGTCAGCCCCTCGGCCACCTTGACCTCAACGCGACGCTCGGGGTCGGCCTCGAGAACGGTCAGGCCGCCATCGACATAAGCCACATCGTAATTCGCCGTGCGGTCATCGCCCTCAACGGACACGACGCCCGCGCCCATGGCGCGCACGGCATAGAGCCCAGGCTCCTCGCCGGGGTCGCGCACGAGGCTCGGCTCCGGCTTCACGGCGTCGGAACCCTGCAGGCCCTCGGCAAACCACGTGAGCTCGGGGTCGTTCTCGCCGGCGACCTTCTGAGCAGCGCCCGCGACGATGGAAAGCGGCGCGCGCTCGATGCTGAACGCAGTCTCCACCGTAATCCAGTTGCCGGTCACAGCCCCGCCGGCCTTCTCGGTCACAATGGCGCGAGCCGTGTAGATGCCGGCGTTGAGCGGCATGCCGCCCTTGCCGAGCGCCGCGCCCGTGCTCGCCACCGCCGCAATCCCGCCGTCGGTCACGAACTTGACTTCATAGGAATCCTTCGCGAGCTCCTTGCCGTCGCGTCCGAACACCTTCGCGGTCAGCGGCAGTTGCGCGAGCTCAGCGCCCGAGTAAACCACGGGCTCAGCCGAAACCTCGACCTTCGCGACGCGCGGCTCCTTGCCCTTGGCTGCCCAAACGGCGAACAGATCGACGTCAGCATCGGCAGCCCAGATGGCCTGCTCGCTGCCGCACGTGAAGGTCACGCCCGTGCCGTCAGCCTTCGTGTTCCAGCCCACGAGCGTCTGCCCCTCGCGCGAGAACAGGTCCGCATCCGCGACCGTCCACGGCTTGCCGGAAACAACGCCCGCGTTCTTCACGGCGGACGTGCCGTCGTTCTTGTGATAGGTCACGGAGTGGCTGGCCTGCGAAGCCTTCGGCGTGAACGTCACATCGCCGGCCGGCATCTCGAACGTCGTCTCCGCGCCGGACTGGTTCGCGACGAGCGCCTCGTTGGAAGACTGCCAGCCTTCCCACGCATAGCCCTTCTCGACCTTGGCCGTCAGGCGAATCTGCTGGCCGAACAGATAGTTCCCCGTCTCGAACGAGCCGGCGGTCTGCACGCCCTCGCACGAGCCGAGCGTGAACGCATAGCTGTTGCGCTTGTAGAGATATTCAACAACCGTCGAGTCATCAGCCGCGACCTGGACGGTCTGGGGCTCGGGGGCCGTGAAGCCCTCGAACTCGAGGACGGCAGGCGTGACTTCAGAGCCAGCCTTCACGTCAGACACGACGACCTCTTCAGCGAGTTCCCAGCTGCCGTCGAGCGCCTCCTTCAGGTGCTTGACTTTGTAGTCAACACCCCATTCGGCCTTGACGACCGGCGTCATCGTGACGTCGCTCGCCGGCATCTCGAACGTGGTCTCGGCCTCGCTCGTGCTCGCGACGAGATCGTCGTCAGACGAGCGCCAACCGCCCCACTTGACGCCAGCAGCCGCGCTCGCCTTCAGCTTGACGGTCGCGCCGAAGCGGACCTCGCCGCTCTGGGTCGAGCCAGCCGTGTCGATGCCCGCGGCAGAGCCGAGCGTGAACTTGTAATTCTTGCGGTCGTAATAGTACTTCACGACGACCGAGCCGAACTTGTCCACCGTCGCGGTCTGAACAGCAGGAGCCACAAAGCCCTCATAGTCCTTGACAGCCGGCTTCACCTCATCGCCAGGCGCGACGCCGGACACGACTTCCTCGTCGGCGAGCGCCCAATCCTTGCCGTCTGCAGTCATCTTGTAGTGCTGCACGCGATAGAACGAATTGCCGCTTGCCAGCTCGCGGATGACCGGCGTCATCGTGAGGTCGCCCGCCGGCATCGTGAACGTGGTCGAATCCCACGCCAGGCCACGCACGAGGCCCTCGTCGCTCGACGCCCAGCCGGCGCAGATGAACTTGCTCGCCGCGCCGTTCTCGTTGACAGCCGCGCACTTCAGCGTGATGTCAGCGCCGAACTTGAAGCTCCCGCTCGCCGTCGAGCCGGCCGTGTTTGCATGGTCGGCCGTGCCGAGCGTGAACTTGTAAACGTTGCGCGTGTAGTAGACCTTGACGATCGTCTTTCCGTTCACGTCGATCTTGGCCTGCTCGAACGGCTTGGCCGTGAAGCCCTCGAACTTCTTGGCGACGGCAGCCGTCATCTCGCCGATCTTGCCCGTCTTGCGCTCGGTCTCGTGGAGCGTAAACTTGTCGTCCTTGACGTTTTGCCAGTAATGCTCGACGACATAGGCCGCCTCGCCCTGCTCGGTCGACAGCGACGTCGCCGTCAGCGTCACGTCGCCAGCCGGCATCTCGAACGTGAACTGCGCCTCGGACTTGTTGGCGACCAGCGCCGCGTCCGAAGACGTCCAGCCAACCCACTTGCAGCCCGTCTTCGCGCCGCCCTTGATCGTCACCTTCTGGCCGAACAGGAAATCACCCGTGTTCATCGGCGAGCCGGCGATCGTGGAATTGTCGTCAGCCGCGAGCGTCAGGTGGAACTTGTTGCGCGTGTAGTAGAGGTTCACGACCGTCGTGCCGTCGCCGGCGATCGTCGACTCCTCGAACACGGGGCGCGAGCCGCTCTGCGCCGTGCCGGTGCACGTGAAGCCCGGGAAGCCCTTGACCTCGGCAACCGTCTTCGCGCCAGTCGTGCCCGTCTTCTCCTCGACGACGACGTCGTTGTTCAGGAACGTGCCGTCAAGACCCATCTTGTGATGGACCACCTTGTAGGCCGTCGTGCCCGGCTCCGTCGTGGCCGTCATCGTGAGGTCGCCGGCCGGCATCTCGAAGCTCACCGACTGCTCGGCCCTGTTCCCGACGCTCGTCGCGCCGAGGCCCGTCGCAGACCACTGGCTCCAGACATAACCCGCCTTCGCGCCGCCCTTCAGGTTGATCTTCGCGCCGTAATAGTATTTCCCGGCAGCGGACGCCGAACCTGTCGTCGTCGCGCCCTCGTCAGCCTCGATGGCAAGCGAATATTGATTGCGCGTGTAATAGACCTTCACGACCGTGGAGCCGTCAGCGGCGATCTTCTGCTGCGCGATCGCGTCGCCGGCCGTGCCGAACTTCTTCGAGCCGGTGCACGTGAAGCCGGCATAGCTCCCGGCCTCCGCAGCCGTGGCGGCGTCGGTGTCGCCCTTCTTCTCCTCGGTGGAGGCGAGCTCGTAATCCTCGCCCGAAAGCGTCATCTTGTAATGCTCGACTTTGTAGACCGTCTTGGCCGGCTCCGCCGTCGCCGTCATCGTGATGTCGCCGGTCGGCATCGTGAACTCGGTCGCCGCGACGCCCAGGTCGTTGACGAGGTCCGTGTTCGACGACGCCCAATGGCTCCACTCATAACCTTCCTTCGCCGCGCCCACGAGCTTGATGGTCGCGCCGAACAGATAGGAACCGCTGAGCGTCGAGCCCTTCGTCGTCGCGCCCGTGCCGGCCTTCAGCGTGAACTTGTAACGATTGCGGTCGTAATAGACCTTCACGACCGTCGAGCCGTTGCCCGCGATGGTCGCCTGCTCGATGGTGGAGTTCGAGCCGCCCTGCGTCGTGCCGGTGCACGTGAAGCCGGCATAGGGCTTCGCGGCGGCAGCGGTCTTCGAACCGGTCGGACCCGTCTTGGTCTCGGTCTCCTTCAGGCTGAAGGTCTTGCCGTCGACGTTCATCTGGTAATGCTCGACTTTGTAATTCACGTCCTTCGCAACCGAGGTCGCCGTCATCGTCACGTTGCCAGCCGGCATCGTGAACGACGTCGTGGCCGCCGTCTTGTTCGGAACGAGGCTCGCATCGGAAGACTCCCACTGCTTCCACGTGAAGCCGTCCTTCGCCGCGCCCTTGAGCGTGACGGTCGCGCCGAACAGATAGCTCCCCGACGCCGACGAGCCCTCGGTCGTCGAGTTGGCGTCAGCCGCCAGCGTGAACTGATAGGCGTTGCGCTTGTAATAGACCTTCACGACCGTGGAGCCGTCAGCGGCGATCTTCTGCTGCTTGATCGCGCTCGACGAGCCGCCCTGCGTCGTGCCGGTGCTCGTGAAGCCCTCATAGGTCTTGGCAGCCGCCGCTGTGTCGGCGCCGGTCGTGCCCGTCTTGTTCTCGGTCTCCTTCAAGACATAGTTCTTGCCGTCGACGTTCATCTGGTAATGCTCGACTTTGTAAGCCGTGTTCTTCGCCGGAGTCGACGTCGCCGTCATCGTCACGTTGCCAGCCGGCATCTCGATCGTCGCGTTCTGGTTCGCGTTGTTGGCGAGCAGGCCCGCGTTCGAGGACGTCCAGCCGCTCCAGGCATAACCCGTCTTCGCGGCGCCCTTCAGCGTGACCTTGGAGCCGTAATAATAGCTGCCCGTCGTCGCCGACCCCGAAGCGATGCTCGAGTTCGCGTCGTTCGTCACCGTGAGCGTGTATTTGTTGCGCGTGTAATAGATGTTCACCGTCGCCGTGCCCGAAGCCGGAATCGTGACCTGCGTGATCGTGGTGGCCGTGTCGGCGTTGTTCGTGCCCGTGCTCGTGAAGCCCGCATAGGTCTTCGCGGCGGCAGCCGTCTGGGCGCCCACCTTGCCCGAGAGCTCCTCGGTCGCGGTCGGCGTGCTCGGCCACGTGCCGCTCGTCGTCATCTGGTAATGGTTCACCTTATACTTCACGCTGTTGGCTTCCCACTGCGCCGTCAGCGTGCCGCTCGTGGTCGGGCTGTAACTCCCCGCGCTGCGCACCGCGCCCGAAGCGTCCTTCCAACCCTTGAACGTGTAACCCGTGCGCGTCGGCGTCGGCAGCGTGACCGCCGAGCCCGAAACCGTCGGGGTGCCCCACTGCGCATAGAGCGTCGCGGCAGCGTTGGCCGTGTAAGAACCGCCCGCGCTATAGCTCGTGCCCGAGCCGTTCGCAGCCGTGTTCCACGTCGTGAAGGGGTAAGTAGTCGTGGCCGTCGAGGTCAGCGCCTTATTCGCCGTGACGCCGTCCGCGAACGCGAGCGTCGTCGTGACGCCGGCCGTCGAGGTCTTCGTCGGCTTCGTGCTCGACAGCGTGAGCGCCGTGCCATGCGTCTTCGTCTGCGCCGCCGGCGCGCCCGTGCCGCCGTTCGCGTTGTAGGTGATCGCATAGGTGATGGGGTCATACTGCGCCGTCAGCGCCAGGTTGGCCGAAACCGTGATCTTCTGCCCGGCGGTGTAGGTCGTGCCATTTGCAGCCTTCCAACCGGCGAACTTGTAACCCGCCTTCCCGTCAGGCTGGTCGAGCGTGTAGGACATGCCGATAGCTCTCGTGTCAGGAGAGTGGTTGCGGCCGTTGTCGCTATAGGTGATCGTGGCGGTCGGGCCAGAGATGTAACCAGCGCCCTGATCGCCCCAGTCAGTGCGGAAAAGACTCTTGTCGCCTTTGCCCGACGAGGCATAAGCCGTGCCCATGCTGCCCACGAGGTTCGTTCCATAAAACGGGTCGAACTTTTCTGGCAGCCGCGGGGCATCGTCATTCCACCATCCCTCGTCCACGAGCTTGCACGCGACGGAGGTGATCGTGGACGGGCAATAGACCGTCTTCAGGTTCGTGCAGCCATAGAACATGCCGCGGACGTTCTTGTTCGCGGCGTTCGTGGCGAACGAGGCCGGCAGCTTCACCGTTGTGAGCGCGGGGCAGTCCTTGCACATGAGGGTGTAGTCGACAGTGTTAGCCATGTTCACGTTGGACAGGTCGAGGGTCTTGAGCGCCCTCCAGTCCTCGAACCAATACCACATGTTGCTCGGCGCGATCGTACCCAAGACCTCCACCGTCTCGCACGAGATGTACGGCAGGTCGCTATCTCTCTGGGCCTCGCTGTTGTAAGAGTTGCTGATCTTGGCGGGGTTCGTATTGCTGTTCTTGGCATCGCCCGTATATATGTTCTCGATCCACGAGGCGCCCCACCCGTAGCCCAGCTCTTCGGCCCTCTTCGTAACTGCGTTCGAGTTCGAGGCGATGAGCAGCGTCTTCTGCCTCCAGGCGTAAAACCAGTACACCTGAGTGCCGTTGCTGGCCGCATCGACGCTCACCGACTCGTCATCGTCGTCGCCTTCGTCAGCGACGTCGGCCGCCTGATCGCCCGCGAGCGTATCAGCGCTGAGCGTCGCCGCCCCGAGCGAACCGCCCGATCCGCTGTCCGCGAACGCCGGCACCGGGCAAAGCCCCACCGCCAGCACCACGGACATAACCGCAGAAATTATTCTCTTTCCGAGTGATGCCTTGCTTTCCATCAATCCTCCATCCGTGCCCCGCAAATAGAACAAGGACTCAAGTTAGGAGAATTTTGTTACCTTGGTCAAACCAATGGCGATGTTGCGCAATCAGCCACAACACCCCAGCTCACGAGCCTGTTTTTTCGGTTTTGCCGCAAAACATCGATGCCGAGAACTCATTGATTGCTCACGTGCTCATAACCAACTGGAATTTGCGCGAGCAAACAAAAGCGGCACCCGCAAAAGGGTGCCGCCGCGTCCTGCTCGCAAAATGCCGGGGTCTTAAGCCCAGTCGTAAATCGCGCGTTCCATCTGGTCTTTCGGGATTCCGAAATAGTCGAAAACGAAATCGACGTAGGCCGCCGCCGCAGCCGACAGGCGGTAAGGCCGGCGGCATGCGACGCAAAGCGACTCGCGCGGCGCGCCGTGATCGAGCGGCACGAACCTCACTCCGCGCGCGCCGATCATCCTGTCGCAGCCGTCGACGAACCCGATTCCGAGCCCGTCGCTCACGAACTTGGCAAGCGCGAGGTGCGAACCGGTCATGCACCGCACGTTCGGCGTGAAGCCCCCCTCGTCCAAGCAGACACGATAGGCCTCTTCATAGAAGCGATAAGGCCGCGTGAGCAACACGAACGGCTCGTCCTTGAGCGCTTTCAGGTCCACTTTTTCGCCTGCGGGCAGCCAATGCTCCGACGGGACCAGCAAGCCGAGCCCGCACTGCGCATAGGGGACGCCCACCGAAGGGTCGAACGGCTGGCCGATCTGGCAAAACACCACGTCGGCTTCCCAAACGGTGTTGCTCTTGTCGAACGTGTCCTGCACGTCGAGCGACACGCAAATCCCCGGATGGGCCTGCATGAACGCGCTCGCGCACATGATCGCCTCGCGCTGCGGGCCGCGCACGACGACGTTCACCGTGCCCTCGCGCACGACATTGAGCGCACGCAGCGACTTCACGCTCTGGTCGGCATAGGTGAGCAGCCGGTTCGCGCTGTCCCGGAAGCACAGCCCCCGCTCGTTCAGAAAGATTCGCTTGCCCACGCGATCGAACAGCTCGACGCCCAAATCCACCTCGAGCTTCTTGATTGCCTTCGACAGCGCCGGCTGCGAAACATGCAGCTCCTCCGACGCCTTCGCCATGCTCTGATGCCGCGCCACCGACTCGAAATACCTCAGCTGATAAAGCTCCACACCAACCACCAAAACCCGAACCAATCCCAAAGAGTAAATTTTACCACCCCCCGGGCGAGCAATAGCCCGCCCCTACGTCCACAAGGGACATAATTCGGGCCCGCGGGAACGTCGTAGGTTGTCGTAGGGGCGGGCTATTGCCCGCCCGGGGTCACATATCCCGGATCGTGAACGTCGCCTTGCCGGCGGTCTTGCTCTCGTAAAGCGCCTGGTCGGCCACCTCGAGCAAGTCGTAAAACGTCCATTCGCGGCTGGTTGAAACGGCGACGCCGATGCTGCAGGAAACACGGGCGCCATCGGGCGCCTCGATCTTCTCGATCGACTCGATGATGTCGTCGCAGCGCTTTTGGGCGAGCTCGTGCGCGTCGGCGCCCATGGGCACCGGCATGAACGCCACGAACTCGTCGCCGCCATAACGTCCGAGCGCGTCGGATTCGCGGAATTTCTCGGACAGCACCGCGCCGACGGCACGCAGCACCTCGTCTCCGACCAGGTGGCCGAACTCGTCGTTTATGCGCTTGAAGCCGTCGAGGTCGATCATGAACATCATTCCGCCATCCCAGCGGCGCATCAACAAGTTGATCTTCTGCTCGACTGCGTTGCGGTTGAGCAATCCGGTGAGCTGGCACATCTCCGCTTGACGACGCCACCAGCGCGCCGAGCCCATCTCGTCGTTGGCGTCATGCGCAATCCCGTGCAACACGGCGGTCTTCCCCTCGGCGTCGACCTCGCACATGTAATTGACGTGATACCACCGCAACGTGCGGCCGCCGCGCAGGTTGCACTTCAAGTCGGTGAACCCCGAGATCGGGTGATGCCGCAAATCGCGAACCGACGCGAGCACCTTGGCCGCGCTAGCCGGGTCGATGTCATCGGGCATCTTGTCGAGGTCCTTCAGCCAGCTCTCGCGCACGATGTCGCGCATTGTCCCGTCGGGCATCATCGCATGGAGCACGAGGCGGTCCTCTTCCAGGAAATAGTCAAACGACAACGAGCGGTCGAACAGCATCTCGTCTCCCGCGCTCGGCGCGGCCTCGGTGACCTTCCCCCTCAAGACGATGAGGAAGTAAAGCTGGGGCACATTCGTCACGTCAGTTGCGACGCGGCCGTAAAGCGCGGCATGTTCGAGTGTCCCATCGCTGCGATAAAGGTTTGCCTCGCAGTCGACGGCGCCTCCCTTGCGTGCGCAATCCTGCGCCGCCCGCAACACGCGCGAGCGGTCGGCAACCGAAACGACCTCGATGAACGAGTTGTGGAACCGCTGGCTGAACTCGTTCCACCCGAAGCCGAGCGCGTTCATGAGCTCGATGTTGGTGAACTCGAGCGTCAGGTCGTCGTCGAGGAGGCATTTCGCGAAACCGTTCGCGACGATCTTGTTGAGCAGGCCAACCGCCCATCCGTAATCCTGATAGGCCTGCATGGCCTCCTTGTCGCCCGCGACGAGGTCGCCCGAGCGGCAAACGGTCAGCGAGAAGATGATGCCGCGGCTGCTTTCGCCGATGTATCGCATGCAACCCTCGATCCATCGGCCCGTCAACCTGATTTTCGCGACGCACATCGCGCTGCCGAACTCGCGCGCCTCGCCGCAGGCGCGCCACAGCGTGTCACGCGACCCTTCGTCGACCTCGTTGAGCAAGTCGACTCTGGAGCTTCCGAATTGCGAGCGGTCCAGCCCGCACTCGCGGTAAAACGCGTCGTTGACGATGATGCTCTCGATATGCTCGCCGTAAACGAAGAAGAACACCGTGCCGCCCATCGCCTCGTTGAACAAGAACGTCGCGTTGCTGTCGAACGACATGAGGTTCTCGAGGCCGATGTTGCTCCGCTTCCTGCTCTTGGCAAACTCGGACGTCGAGTTCGAGGCGATGAACGCCTCGAACTCGCTGAGCGGCATCGGCGGGGCGAAGTGGAAGCCCTGCATGGTGCGGCAGCCCATGTTCTTCAACATCTCCGCCTGCTCGAGCGTCTCGACGCCCTCGGCGATGATGGGCGTGTCGAGCCCCTGCAGCATGCGGATGATCGCGCCGAGCACGATGCCGCCTCGCTCGCCGTTCACGCCGGCCCGGACGAACCCCTTGTCGAGTTTCACGATGTCGACCGGCACATCCTTCAGCATGTTGAGCGATGACAAGCCGCTGCCGAAATCGTCCATCTCGACGGTAAGCCCGCCCGCGCGCAAGTCGTCGATGATGCTGCGGAAGCGGTCAGCTTCTTCCACGAAAGCGCTTTCTGTGATCTCGAGCCGCAAGCAGCCCGGGGGCAAGTTATATTTCTCCTGCAGCGACTGAAAGTGCTCGACCAGGTTGAACTCGAACATCTCCGCCCGGGAAACGTTGACCGAAACGGGAACCGGGCTGCCATCGGACTCGAGGCGCCAATAGCTGGCACATCGACAAGCCTCTTCCCAGATGAACAAATCGAGGTCGTGAATCCGCCCGCAGCTTTCGAGCGCGGGCACGAATTCCTCCGGGCTGATCACCCCGAGGTCGGGGTGGTTCCACCGCGCGAGCGCCTCCGCCCCCACCACCTCGCCATAGGCGTAATCGATCTGCGGTTGAAACCAAACCTCGATCTGGCCCCCTGCGAGCGCGTCATCGAGCGATTGCTCGATGACGAGCCGGCGGGCGTCTTGCTCGATGTCCCCGTCGGTGCACAAGACCAGCGTGCTTATCAGCCGCTTCTTCGCATTGCGGTGGGCAATCGAGGTGAAATCGAGCGCCCTCTTGAAATCGCGCGACGCGAAGTCGGTCTCGCGCAGGTAATAGATGCCGCCGATGAGGGAAATGCGGTCGGCCACGCCAAATTTGGAAATCCGCTCGTTCACGTCTATGGCGAGCTTTTGATATTCCTCCTCCGCCGCTTCGAAGTCGCGACCGGCACCCGCAAATACGAACCGGTCGCCGCCGAGGCGCATTATCGGCAAGCCGTGCGCAAGGTGCTCGTCGATGCAGCCGGCGAGCGCCATGAGCACTTGATTGCCGACGTTATAGCCATATTTCGGATTGATGGAGCGGAACGAGCGAATGTCTATGTACCAAAGCGCGACGTCTTCCGGCGGCTCGGCCGCCATCTCGGCAAACGCTTGGCCGAACGCGGTCAGGTTGAGCACACCCGTGACCGGGTCGTCGCCAGGAGGCGAGCCGCCAATCGGACCACCAGCGGGCAATCCGACAAGCGGACGCCCGATGGACGGTAGATCCTTGTTGTCGAGCTCGCTCATGACGCGCTCTCCTTTGGCCCAGTGGAACGCTTGTCGTGCAATCAGGCTATTGCCCGCCCGCACCCCAACCGTAGGGGCGGGCTATTGCCCGCCCACGCGACTTACCTCCCTTTTGCCAACTTCGCGGCGATCTCCTCGGCACTCAGCTGGGTTTCCTCGAAAACGGCGTCGGAGTCGAGGTCGAAGGCGGTGTGCAGCGTGCGCACGGCCTCGGCCACCTGCGCCGCGTCGACGACGACCGACAGGCGGATCGGCGACGTGGAAATCGCGAGGATGTTCACGCCCGCGTCGCCGAGCGTGGCAAACGCCTTCGCCGCAACGCCGGGCGTCGACTTCATGCCGGTGCCGACGAGGCTCACCTTCGCCACGTTCTCGTCGACGTCGACCTCGCGCGCGTTGATCTCGGGCACGACGCGGTCGAGCGTCTCGCGAGCGCGCTGCAGGTCGGCGGACGGGCACGTGAACGAGATGTCGGTGATGCCGTCTTCCGAGATGTTCTGGATGATCATGTCGGTGTTCACCGCGTTGCCGGCCAGCGCGCTGAACAGCTTCGCGGCCACGCCGGTCGCGTCGGGCACCCCGCGAATCGTCACCTTGACCTCGCTCGTGTCGTGCGCGATGCCGGTGATGACGGCTTCCTCCATCATGTCGCATTCCTCCTTGACATAGGTGCCTTCCGCTTCGGAGAACGCGGAACGCGAATGAATGACCACGTTGAACTTGCGCGCAAACTCGACAGCGCGCATCTGGAGCACGCCCGACCCGGCGCCGGCCATCTCGAGCATGTCGTCATAACTGATCTCGTCGAGCTTGCGCGCGTGCGGGCAAATGCGCGGGTCAGCGGAGTAGACCCCGTCGACATCTGAGTAAATCTCGCACACGTCGGCGCCGATGCCCCACGCGACCGCGACCGCCGTCGTGTCGGAGCCGCCGCGCCCGAGCGTCGTGATGTCGCCATTCGCATCGATGCCCTGGAAGCCCGCGACGACCGGGATGAAGCCCTGGTCGAGCGCTTCCTTGATGCGCTCGCTGTCGACGCTGACGATCTTCGCCTTGTTGTGCGTGTTGTCGGTGACGATGCCCGCCTGGCGGCCCGTGAAGCTCATCGCTTGGTAACCACGCGCCTCGATCGCCATCGCGAGCAAGCTCATCGAGACTTGCTCTCCGGTCGAGAGCAGCCGGTCCATCTCGCGCGTCGGCGGGTTCGGGTTGACGGCCGCAGCCAAGCCGAGCAGCTCGTCGGTCGTCTTGCCCATCGCAGACACGACCGCAACGACCTGGTCACCGCCCTGTTTGCGTGCAACAAGACGCTTCGCGACGTTGCGAATGCGCTCTGGCGACGCCACGCTCGTGCCGCCGAATTTACATACTACTAGTGCCATGGTCGGTATTCTAGCAGTAAGCGGAACGGTCGTCGTCGACGTTTGCTCCACAATCGCGGAACGGAAAGCGCGCCGTCGGTTGAGACCCTTAAAGGTAAGCGCGCAGGGACGAATCGGCAGACGTCACCGTCTCGCGAGCGCGGGAGTAAGCCTGCAAGCTCTCTTCGAGCGTGGATTGGAAAGCGGTTTTCACATGCTCGGCCGGCGAGGTGTTTATCGACCCCGCAAGCGATGCCGCCTCGCCGTCGGCGGAGTTGTAGGCGTCATTCGCCTTCCGCGCGGCGTCGCGGTCGTTGGCCAACAGGGCGTTGGAAGTCTCTATCGCAGCATCGAGCGCCTCGATGCGCTTGTTGATGTAAGCAAGCTCAGACGAAAAATCGATCCCCGGCTGCTCTTTCGCAACTTGCGACAGCATCGAACGAGCGCCGTCCATGACATCGCGCGCTTGCTGGGTCTTGTCGCGCGCGACGATGGTCTCGTCTTCGGTTGAGGCCTTGTTTGCCAGGCCGGTTGCTTCACGTGCAACATTGTCGCCTTCGAGCACGTCGTTCCAAGCGGAAGTCGCGGAGTCGGCAAGCTGGTTCACATGCTTTGAGAGCGTGAACGCGCTCTCGGCTGCGGCCAGCATGTCGGAGCGGGCGCTCGCCGCCTTCTCCATCTCGCCGAGCGCCGCCCTGTCCTGATCGGTTTGAGCAGACGAGCTAAGTTCGTGAGCAGCGGCGATGGTGGCGTTCAACTCGCGGTTCAACGTGGCGAAACGGTCCGACACCTCGGAGCGCTTCACAAGCTCGACCGAATTCAGCGGGTCGACCATGAGCGAATCAACCTCGACCATCGTGCGGTCGATCTCGATGAAACGGTCGATGAGCAAATGGAAGCGATCGTTGAAGTCAACGCGCTCTTGGTGGATTCGATAGCCGAAGAAAACCCCCGTCCCCACCAGCGCGATGACAGCCACCGCCGCAATCAACCAAGAACGAGCGGCGCGGGCACGGCGGGCGCGCTTGCGGCGCGTGACCTCGGGAGCGTTGGAAAGCGTCGAGGTGTCCCCCACTCCGCGATAGCTGCCTTGCGACGATTTCGGAGCAGTCGGCGCGGCCGAACGGTCCTTGTCTTTCTTGTTGTCGAGGCCGCGGCTCGCCGCCTCGAGCACGTCAAACGTCAGCTCGTTGGACGAACCTTCCGTGTGGCTCTTGAGATGAAGGAAGTCAAAAGGGCCGGCCATGTTATTCCCCCGTTGCGGTCATCAACTCGAGCGCGGCGACGATCTCGTCGGCAGACGCGATGCGCACCGTGCGAGACTGCAAGCTCTTGAGGAAGGTTTTACCATAAGACTTCGAGACCAGTCGACTGTCGGCCAAAATGAGCACGCCGCGGTCATCTGCCTTGCGAATCAAACGACCCGCGGCCTGCTTGGTCTCGATGACGGCCTGGGGCAGGACATACCTCCACCACGCACGGTCGTCGCGGGAGGCGCGCTCGAGGTAGAGCGGGTCGGTCGGCCGAGCGAACGGCAGCTTGGTGATGACGACGCCGCGCAATGTCGCCCCGGGGGCGTCGAACCCTTGCCAGAACGATTTGAGGGCAAACAACGACAAATGCTCGTCGGTGAGGAAGTCGTCACGCAGCGCCTTCGGCGACACGCCGTAACGTTGGCAAACAAGGCGCAAGTCCTCGGCCTTGAGCGGCATGTTGACCGCCTCGAACGCCGCTTCCATCTCGCGGCGGTTCGTGAACAGCGTGAGCATCGAGCCGCGTTGGGCGAGATGGGCCCGCGTGAGCAAGTCGTGAAGCGCTGGCGCATAGGCGGGGTCGTTCGGCTCAGGCATGTCTTTCACGACATAGACGATCATGTTGTTGTCGAAGTCATAGCTGCTGTCGAGCTGCAGCTCGCGCGTCTGGGAAAACTCGGATTGACCAAGCCCGACGGCATCCTTGAAAGCGCGGAAGTTGTCGTTGGTGCGCTCCCCCACCGTCAACGTGGCAGACGCATAGATGACGGAATGCGTCTGGCAGTAAAGCGTCTCGTTCATCTTCGCGCCGACATCGAGCAGCAGCGCCTTGACCTCGTCGACCAGGCGGTCTTTCTTGCGATGGACGCTTGCTTGATATGCGTAATTCTCGGGCGCCGTTTGGAAAATGAGCTCGGCTGCGTTCCGCGACGCGCGCAAATCATATGCCAGCGCGGCGAGTTCGCGTTGGGCGATGGCCGCTTCGTCGATCCCCTCGAGATAGCCGACGAGGTCCTGCGTCGCCTTGATGAGCTTGTCGGCCTTCTCGACGAGAACGGATGCCGCCGACACGACGGTCGCAAAATGTTCGCTATGCCTAACTTCAGCGTTGATCCACACGTCGACGCGGTCGTAAACCTGCCCGGTGCGACGAGCGCTGCGCGACTTGGCCGGGTCGAAGAACAGGAGCTCCTTCACTTGAAGGGTGTAATCATCAACCGCCTGGGCAAACACCTCGCCAGCCTGGCGCGCCTTGCCGTTGAGGGCGTGAAACGCCGTCAGCTGCTCCCCGTCGGCGGCGCCTAAAGCACGCTCGGCGCGGGCGAACACGTTGCGCCCGGCCGCCGCAGCACGCGTGCGGGCGGCAATGCGGAGAAGCTCTTCCGAATCGAGCGTCTCGGCGAACGCGGAACGTGCTTCCGCCTCAGTCGAATGGGCCTCATCGATCACCCAATGACGAATCGGCGGCAACAGCCCGCCGTCAGCCGCGACGTTGCAGAAGAGCAGCGTGTGGTTCGTGACCACGATGTCGGCCGTCTCGGCGCGGCGTCGAGCTCCATGCGCGAAACAGAGCTTCCCGAAGAACGGGCATTTCCGGCGCAGGCACTCTTGACTGTTCGTCGTGAAACCCCGCCTTGGAAGCGCGCGGAAATCAATCTTCAAACCGTCGAGGTCGGTATATTCCGACTGCTCGACATAACTGAGCAATGCCGCGAGGTGCGGGGCTTGGGAAACAAGGTTGCCGTTGACCTCTCGCATGGCGGGCCCGTCGTCGACCAGCCGGTTGAGCTTGCGCAGGCACGGATAATGCGCCATGCCCTTGAGCGGCGCCCAGGTGAGTTCACCACCGAGCGCGCCGGCGAGCGCGGGCAGCTCCTGATAGACAAGCTGGTCGAGCAGCGAGTTCGTCTTAGTCGCGACGCCCATCGTGATGTTGTTTCGCTTCGCCGTGAGCGCGGCCGGCACAAGATAAGCCATCGACTTCCCGACGCCCGTGCCCGCTTCCACGACGAGGTTCTCCCCCGCCTGGAACGTCTCGGCAATGGATTGCGCCATCTGGCGTTGTTCTTCACGTGGCTCGTAATCGTCATAGATGCTTCCGAGCGCGCCTTGCGCGGTAAACTCGGCTGCCACTTCTTCTGCTGTCGGGAAGTCGAGTTTGCCGACGAGCTCGTCGGCGTCCTTGCGCGCCGGCCGAGTCGGCAGTTCGAGAATGCGCTGCTGACGCATCGTTCGCAGGGAAAACGCCGGCGCCGGCGGAACGTTTGTCGTCGACGTTTGTTCCACGGCATCTCCAGCAAGCTGTTGGAACACATATCCCGTCGGCCACTCGTTCAACGGCGCCATATGCGCGATTGCGCGGACGAGGATTTCGGGCATCGACGCAACAGCTGCGAGCAGGATGCGATAGATCACGCATGTCGCGGCAACGTCGTCGTCGGCGCGATGGGTGCTCGTCGGCGCGCCGAACGCGCGCACGAGGTCGATGAGCCGATGGGATTTCAGGCGCGCAAGGGCGATCCGGCTGAGATGCAGCGTGTCGATCCACTGATTCTCGAGCAGCGGAAAGCCTTCCGGGTGGCGCGTTACGAACGTGCGGTCGAAATCGACGTTATGCGCCACCATCTTCGCATCGCCGGCGAACTCCACCAGCTGCTCGAGCGCCTCTTGGGGCGTCGGCGCGTCGACGAGGTCCGATTCCTCGATTCCTGTGAGCTGGATGATGTCGTCGGAAAGAAGCTGCCCAGGATTCACGAACGTGACGAACCAATCGACGATCTCGCCGCACTCGAGACGCGCGGCAGCGATTTGGATCAACTCATCATGGGTGAACGACAAACCAGTCGTCTCGGTGTCAATGACGACGACATTGCGATCGAGCTCGCCGAAATCGCTTCGTTTTGCGAGTTCAGAAAGCCCTTCGTAACGGGCAACGACGTCCGCCGGCGTCCCCTCCAATATGTGCTGTGCGATTTCTGGCATCGTTTGATTTTAGCAAGGCCGCGGAGAGACAGCGCCCCCGGCGTGCGTTGTCTCGCTTTTCGACAAAAGAAACAGCTCTTCATCGCCGTTTCTCAAAAGGAGACGACGGGCTCAGGGTGTTCTGTCTGGTTTTCCTAAAAGACGCCCGCCAAACGCGCGATTCCGTAAGCTGCCGCCGCGACAACCGCAATGATGAACACCCAGCTGATGACATAGCATCCCATGTTCTTGGCGCGCCCTTGCTCGATCATCTTCTCGGACATCGACTGATGGTCTTTGAGAACCGCCATCCCCTTTTCCTTCTTCGGGAGAGCGACCGTGTCGACGGGAACCCAATCAGGCTCGTCAAAGATCTTCTTAACGGCGGAAGCGCCCAGGTTCACGTCGGGCCGCACGCCGTCTGCCATGCGGGAACCGACGCGGTCGGCAAACGCATCCATCTCCTCGACATAAGCTGGGTTGAAGCACATGACTGCGACCTCACCCCAATAATGACCGGGGTCCGGTTCGTCGGAATAGGCAACGAACGACAAGATCACGCGGATCTTCTGGCCGCGCGCATTCGCGAGTTGAAGCTTGCGCGAGCCATCAGTGTCGAGAAAGCCAACTTCGGCGTCGAACTTGTTGAGCAACCACGCCGTGACGCAGCCCTCCTCGGTGCGGAAATCAACCTTGAGGTCGTCGCCGACGAGCGTGTCGGCACCCATGAGCATCGAGCCGACCTTCTTGGACGGCGTGTCGTATTGAGCGTAAAAACCTTCGTATGACTGATCCATCGCCACTCCCCTTACTCGAGCGCGAGCTCGATGAGTTTGGTGCAAAGTTCGGGATAGGAATAGCCCGCATGGCCCGCCGTGTCCGGCAAAAGGGACGTCGCGGTCATGCCGGGCAGCGTGTTCGTCTCGAGGATCCAGGGATCGCCCGACGCGCCGACGATGAAGTCGGTGCGCGAGACGCCGCGGCAACCGAGCGCCGCATGAGCCCGCTTGGCGAGCTGTTGGAGTTTCGAGGTAGTCTCTTCATCGAGACGGGCGGGGATAACGTGCTGGCAACCACCGGGAGCATATTTCGACTCGAAGTCATAGGTGTCCGCAGCAAGCGGGACAATCTCGATGACAGGCAACGCTTCGAGCTCGTCATTACCGAGAACGGCGACGGTGGTCTCCGTGCCGGCGACGAACTTCTCTATAACGATGGCGTCGTCGACGGTCAAGACGTAATCTATCGCATCGGCAAGCTCAGCCTCGTCCTGAACGATGCGCAAACCGAGCGAGCTTCCTTCGGTCGCCGGCTTCACGACGCAGGGAATCCCGGTCTTCTGCTTGATGGAATCGAGGTCGACGGGTTCGCCCTTATGGAGCGCCATGCCCGGGATCACCGGGATGCCGGCGGCTTCGTAAACTGTCTTCGCGCGGTTCTTGTCCATCGCCGTTGCGCTCGCGAGAACACCTGAACCCGTGTAAGGCAAGCCGATGAGCTCGAGAAAGCCCTGAATCACGCCATCCTCTCCCCCTTTACCGTGAAGGGTGAGGAACGCCACTTCGAAATCGTCGGTGATGAGGCGGTTGAGATCTTGCTTGCTTGCCGGGTCGAGACGCGTAACCTGAAACCCCGCCTCCTTGAGAGCTTTCTCAACCCCATCGCCGGACTTTATCGAAATCTCTCGCTCACCGCTCGTGCCGCCGGCAAGCAGCGCCACATGCGTTTCTTTCGGGTTCACAGACATGACCAATCCTTTCGTGTTCATATTCGAGCAAGTATAACAGCTGCTTGAGCAAGGCTCAGGCCGAGATGAGTTACCTCACCCGCACATGCATCATCCCCGGTTGGCCAACTGGCCACAGGCTGCTGCAATATCGGAACCGCGGGAACGACGAACGGTTGCGGGAATCCCTTGCGACTCGAGGTGATATTGCCAATCTTGCATGAGTTGCTGGGAAACAGGATGAAATTCCGACCCTTCGACATCGTTAAGGGGAATGAGGTTCACATGACAGAGAAGACGCCGCGCGAATTGCACGAGAGCCTCGAGGTCTTGCTCGGTATCGTTAACCCCTTCCATGAGCGCATATTCCAAGGTGAAGCGACGACCGGTTGAAGTCGCATATTCATCGAGCGCTTTCCGCAGGGCTCCAAGACGCTGGTTCGCGACCGCCGGCATGAGGAGGTCGCGAACCTCCTGCCGTGCGGCATGAAGGGACACGGCGAGCGTGAATTGTTCAGGCTCGCGCGTGAACTGCTCTATTCTCGGGATGATCCCGCATGTCGAAACGGTAATATGCCGAGCGCCGATGTTGAGGAGCTTCGGGTGGTTCATGATACGCAACGCAGCAAGCGTGTTGTCGTAATTGGCGAACGGCTCCCCTTGACCCATTATCACCACGTTCGTGACCCGTTGCCCGAAGTCATCTTGAATGATGAGAATTTGGTCAACTATTTCACCTGGCTCGAGATCACGCGTCAAACCAGCTCGGCCTGTGGCGCAAAACGCGCAATTCATCGCGCAGCCCGCTTGACTTGACGCGCACACGGTAAGGCGCCCATCTTGAGAAGGCAGGCCCACGGCCTCCACGCGAGTTCCGTCATGGAGTTCGATCAGATATTTCCGAGAACCATCGACTGAAACTTGCTTGACGGTAATCTCCGACGTGTATAACGGATGAACTTGCGAGAATTGCTCACGCAGTGTCTTCGGCAGGTTGGTCATCTCGTCATATGTCCGCACGCCGCGCGAATACACCCACTCGAGAAGCTGACTGGCGCGGAACTTCGGAAGCCCCGCGCCAGTTACAACCTCTTCTATTTCTTCAATCGATAGAGATTTGAGAGGAATCGCCATGATCTTCTTTCTTCGCTATTCTTCCGAAATGATCCGGAAGAGGCGTTCGAGGTCTGCCTCGTCTTTGAAGGTGATTTCTATTTTATTCTTTCCTTTGACGCTCTTGATACGAACATCGGTTTGGAGCGTCTCACGAAGCGACCGCGCAACCGTCTTGTAAGATTTCGGCGTTTGCGGACGCGGCTCAGATTTACTCTCCTTCTTCCCAGACATGAGCCGGGCGATCGCCTCGGTCTCACGAACGGACAGTTGGTCGTTAACGAGCTTCTCGGTTAGCTTGGCGCGACCTTCTTTCGTGGGAATGGAAAGAATCGCGCGAGCGTGACCGGCGGTGATCTTCTCCTCGAAAAGAAGCTGCTGAGCCTCCTCGGGCAACTCGAGGAGTCGCAGGGAATTCGCTATGGTTGAGCGGCCTTTGGAGACGGCTTGCGCGACTTGCGTCTGCGTCATCCCGCCGCGTTCCATCATCCGTCGATAACCATACGCTTCCTCAATCGGATTCAAATCGCTTCGTTGGATGTTCTCGATAAGGGCAAGCGCAATCGTCTCGTCGTCGTCAACATCCCGAATGCGGATGGGAACTTTCTTCAAACCAGCAAGCTTACTCGCCTGCCAGCGGCGCTCGCCCGCGATGATCTCATAGATATCATCTTTCCTGCGGACCAAGATAGGCTGCAAAAGGCCATTTTGCTTGATGGATTCGGCCAACTCCTCAAGTTCCTGTTTCTTGAAGTTAGTGCGAGGTTGATTGGGATTCGGCTGAACCATCGAGATAGGCACCTCATCGCCCTCAGAGGACACTTCATCCTTCTCGACGCGTTTCTCCTCGCTCTTCCGCTCAGTCACAGCAGGCCTTTGAGTAACCTTGCGTTCAGAAATGCTTTTAATGGTGACGTTATCTTCCTCGATGCTGGAATTGATCTCCTCTTTCTTCTCTCGCTCAGGAGAAGAGTCGGAGGTGGGCTTAACTTCCTTTTCGGGTTGCGGTTGGGCTTGAGGTTCCGAAGCCTTCTCGACCGGCTCTTTAACCGAAGCTGCCTGTGAAGCTGTAGCTTCCCCATCAACTGCAAGAAGGGAGTTCAAACCCCTGCCGAGACCACCTTTTTTCTGTTTAGCCACGTTTCATCACTTCCTTAGCAAGGTTGGTGTACGAAGTCGCACCCTTTCCGAGCGGATCGTATTGAGTAATGGGGATGCCATAACTTGGAGCCTCGGAAAGCTTCACGGTGCGAGGAATGATGGTGTCAAACACCTTGTCTCCGAAATAGTTATTGACTTCATCTGCAACTTGACGGGAAAGGGTCGTTCTTCCGTCATACATGGTCAAAAGGATTCCAAAGATATCAAGAGTTGGATTAAGGCGTGTTTTGACACGTTTCATCGATTCAAGAAGTTTTGTCACACCTTCCAACGCATAAAACTCCGTCTGGATGGGAATTATGAGCTTATCAGCCGCTACAAGCGAGTTCACGGTAAGCAGACCAAGCGATGGAGGACAGTCAATGAAAATGTAATCGTATTTCCCGCGCATGCTCCCAACCGCGTCTTTCAAGCGATTCTCGCGCGCAATCTCAGAAACCAGCTCAACTTCTGCACCAGCAAGGTTAATCGTAGCGGGAAGAAGATCGAGTCCCTCGCAAACATCCGGAATGATTACTTCTTCGATTGGCACATCATCAAGAAGAACGTTGTAAACGCAGTTTTCAAGTTCGCTCTTCTCAACACCAAGACCACTCGTTGAATTACCCTGCGGGTCAAGATCAACGAGAAGCACTTGCTTGTTTTGCTCTCCGAGCGCAGCCGAGAGGTTAACAGCGGTCGTTGACTTACCAACGCCACCTTTTTGATTGATGATTGCAATAATCTTCGTGCTACCGATAGTATGCGTTACCGGTTTCTTTTCTTTGTAAGACTTGATTGGAGTCGGCTCTATTCCATCTGGTGATGCCAAACTGTCTCCCTCGGAGGTTTCATTGGAAGAATCATCAAGAACTTCTTCAGCTTCTTCCTCGGTCTCTAATGTTTCACGTGAAACATTCTCTTCTTGCTCGGGGATTGTTGTCTCTTGTTTGTCTCGTTTAAGGTTATCGAACAAACCCATGCAAACCTCCTTCTTCGATTGCATAGCAGTATACATCCTTGATGTTTCACGTGAAACATTAATTTCTCATCAAGAACGACAAAGCCATAATGTTTCACGTGAAACATTATGGCTTCAGAGTTGATATACAAATTTAAGGATCAGTTTAAGCTATTAAACACTGTTCGTTTATTGATCATACAAATTGTTTCACGTGAAACATTTCTATAATGGATTCTTCTGCGCTTGCCCCTCTTGCCGAGGCAACTTCAACGAAGGAAGGGAAGTTTTTTCGAAAACAATAATCTTGCGAGAGTATTCTCCTAGTTGAAAATCTCTTTCCGACTTCAACTTCAATCCAGTCGCCTTCTGAACTTGCCTGGCATGGGCAAGTTCAGAAGGATCAACTATCGCCTTGTAGCAAATCAACTGTCCACCTTGCTTTAGAAGAGGAGATGCTAATTCCATGAGAACAGACAATTTCGCTAAAGCACGTGCACTAAGAACGGAAAAGCTCTCGGCCTGCTTTCGCGCAAGCAATTCAGCACGCCCTGCATACGTCTTGATTTGATGCGAAAGTCCAAGTATTTCGATAATCCCATTCAAGACAACGATCTTTCTTTGACGTGCATCAATCAACATCGTATCCCTTCCGGTCGCGATAGCGAGAGGAATACCGGGATACCCCGCGCCAGAACCAAGATCTCCATAAAGACCATCAGGCGCATTGGTTATTTCAGGCAAACCTACAAGAGAATCCTCAACATGAAGAAGCATAGCCTCATCTACCGAATCGATGCGCGTAAGATTAGTGGTCTTGTTTGCTTCAATAACGAGATTGAGGTGTTGCTCGATAAGGAGCTGTTGCTCGGTTGTCAGGGAATCAAATAGCTGCATTGCCGTCCTTTGCTGTTTTCGACATTCTAATATAAAAAACGCCCCGCATGATGCGGGGCGTTGTTGTGTTCAGAATCCTCTCCAGTTATTTGACGGGAAGAATCACAACGTGTCGAGCGGCTCCCTCACCCTCGCTAGCGGTCTCAACACGGTTGTCGTCCCTCAAGGCAACATGGATGATACGACGCTCATACGGCGTCATCGGACGTAATTTAACGCTTCTACCTTGAGATGCAGCTTTGTTAGCCGACGAACGGGCAAGCGCTTCGAGCTTCTGGCGCTGACGGTTCTTATAGCTTTCAACATCAACGATTACCGGATAGCGATAGCCAATCTTGCGCATGGTGATAGCTGAAATGAGGAACTGCAGGGCATCAAGCGTCTTACCGTGACGACCAATGAGAACCGCAAGGTCATCACCGGTGATGTCGAGGATAAGCTCCCCTTCATCCCCCTCATACTCGTCAATGGTAATCTCGCCAACGTTGAAATACTTCAAAACGTCTTTCAATGCAGCAATAGCAGTGTCAGCAATCTCGTCGAGCTGCTCGTCGGTAATATCAAGATCCCCATCTTCCTCAACGGGCTCTTCAACCACCGTCTTCTCGACGACTTCTTCTTCGATGATCTCATTTTCTTCAGTCATGATGATCTCCTAATTGAATAGCCTAACGGAGTTACTTCTTCTTGTGGGGACGCTTTTTCTTCTCGCGGCGCTCGACCTCTACTTGAACAGGCTGCACCTCGATCTGCTCGGGAGTAAGCTCATCCTTTTTACGAAGATGATGCATGTAAGTCTGCTGGGTGATCGTCGCGATAATACCAGAGACACCCCAGAACAAGAGAACGCCCGCCGGGGAAGACCAACTGACGAAAAGCATCATGACACCCATGATGATAGACATCAGATACATCTGATTTCGCTGTTGCGAATCCTGGTTGTTCTTCTGCTGCAAAAGCATCGGTAAGAACGTGGCACCAACGAAGATGATGATGAGAACCGCATACGGGATAAACGCGGAAACGCCCTGCGCCAACACCTCGGAAGGCGTGGAGAGCAGGTTCGGAACAATGTTATAGAACGCAAAGTGATCATATTCAGGCAGATAATTCTGAATATTGCGAAGCACCTGGAACAAAGCGATGAAGATCGGCATCTGAATCAACATCGGGACACATCCAGCCAGAGGATTGAACTTGGCGTCAGCATAAAGCTTCTGCGTCTCCTCCTGCATGCGCACCGGGTCGTTCTGATAACGAGACTGAATTTCCTTCAACCGCGGCTGGACTTTTTGCATCATGAAGCTCGACTTCGTCTGGCTCAACATGAGCGGCATGATGAGTAGACGGAAGACGATGGTGAGCAAAATGATCGCCATGCCCCAGTCTTGCACGGGGTAATAGAACAGTTCTACTATCCGTGCGATGATCTTACATATTTCTTCCCACATACCTTTCCTTTCCTCCTTGCCAAAGAGGCCTTACGGCACGGGATCGTAACCGTGAGGTCCTCCCGGATGACATTTCGAGAGGCGCGTCGCGGTGAGCTTGAGCGCCTTTGAGAATGGGTATCGTTTAAATGCCTCAAGTCCATATTGGGAGCAAGTCGGCTCGAAGCGGCACTGACTGCCGAACAGCGCTGTGAGCAGCGGGGATATCGCCAGCTGATAAAATCGAATCAATATGCATGCAAATTTATTCACGAGCGAGATTAATCCTCACTGCCTCATTAAGGCGTGCAAGCATAGTTGAATAATCAGTTCTATTTACTGACCTTTTTGCTAGAAATACCACATCATAACCAGTAAAAGAACTATCTGCATCCTTACAGAGAGAACGCATGCGCCGTTTAGCGCGGTTTCGCCAAACTGCGTTTCCAAGTTTCTTCCCTGCTATAAAAGCAGCACGACCTCGAAGGCCGTGCTGCTTCTTGTTCCGTGACACTATGAGCGTTAAGTCCGGAGTGCCTATCCGCCTGCCCTCTTTAAAGAGGGTTGAAATCTCAGCGCTGGATTTAATCGTTTCCAATGCCGTGATTAGACGGTGAGGCGCTTACGGCCCTTGGCGCGACGACGAGAAAGAACGGCGCGGCCGGCCTTCGTCGACATGCGAGCACGGAAGCCGTGGCACTTCGCACGCTTGCGAGTGTTCGGTTGGTAAGTGCGCTTCATGTTGATGCCTTTCCTACGGTGTTAGAGCAACCGTTAGATTATATTACGCAAGGTCTAAGGGTCAAGAAAGATTTTAGATGTTCAAAACTTTTGCATGAGCAGGGGTTTATTAATACTGAACACACAAGGTGTTGAGTAAAGCGGCAGCTGATATACAACAAGGCGTTTCTATAGATCTCAATGCTTTAAAAAAGAAGCCGGTCCTTATCAATTTAAGTATTAAAGAACAAAATCAAATTGTTGTAGTAATAAAAACGGTGGGAAAGGGGAAAACCGAAGAAAAGCCCTTTCGTGAAGGGAATTTCTCGCCGGCGGAAGTGTTGAAAAATATCCCCGTTTTCAACTTTCATGGAAGCCATCGCGAAATTCCAGCTTCTTTCCCGTGATAATTCGCCGGCAATTCCCCTGCTTTTTCCACTACATCTCTTTGATGCGGCGTTTGATGTTTTCAATCTCCTCGCGGATTTCTCTATTCTCGCTCAATTTTTTCTCTACATCGGAAACGGAATACATGATCGTCGTGTGATCGCGCCCCCCGAAGCTCTTTCCAATCTGGTTGTAAGGCATATCGAGCATCTCGCGTGAGAGATAAACGGCGATTTTTCGGGCATATGCAATTTTACGGTCGCGTTTTTGGCCGATAAGGTCGTTATGGGGGACGTCGTAATATTGCTCAACCTGTTTTTGGATGTCTCCGACTGAAAGTTTTTTCATCGCCCCGCCGGAAAAATGGTTCTCGAGAAGATTCGAGACCTTCTCGACGGTGAGATCTTCGGACCCGAATGCGTTAATGGCATAGATGACTTTTGTGACGGCGCTTTTCAGCTCGCGGATATTCGAGCCGGAGTTCTCGGCGATATAGCGCGCGATGTCGTCGGGAAACTCGAATTCCGACTTCCCGCTCATCGTGCGATATTCACTGATGAAGCTCTGCACGATTCCCATCTTCGTTTCAACTCCGGGTGGTTGGATGTCAAACGTTCCCCCGCTGTTGAATCGCGATTGATAACGTTCGTCCATCGTGATGTTCTTCGGGGCGCGGTCCGCGGAGAGAACAACTTGTTTCCCCTGGTCGACCATATGGTTGAAGATCTGGAAAACGATATCGAGAGTTTGCTCTTTGCCCTGCAGATATTGAATATCGTCGATGAGCAGGATGTTTGCATCTTGGTAATGAGATTTGAAGTTCTTGAAACTCGTCTTTTCCTTGTCGTGTGCAAGGGTTGCCTCGACATACCCGCTTAAAAAATCGGCGGAATCGACGTAAACCGTTTTCAAATCAGGGCGCGTTTCTGCGACATAGTTTTGGATGGCGCGCATGAGATGGGTTTTGCCAAGACCTGATTTTCCGTAGATGAACAAAGGGTTCAGCATTTGACGACCAGGGTCTTCCGCAACCGAGACGGCCATTGAATAAGCCATGCGGTTGGATTCACCGATGACGAAGTTCTCGAAAGTGAGGGAACTCGTCGGGGAGAGGGGGTCTTCGCAGTTCTTCGCCTCGACGGGATCCGGGGTGACAATCGGCGTGGAAATTGCAGCGGCGGCTTGAATCGGACTTTGAGCAAACGCGGGCGAGGGGGCGGTTTGCTGCAGGCTCACTGCAGGTTGCACCGCCGCCGCTTGCTCGGCGGGGGGCTCTTGGTTTTCATCAACCTCGATTGCAACTGTGTAGGGAATTCCCTTCAGGTTTTCAAGCGCGCGCTGGATGCTGGTCATGTAATGGCCTTCGATCCAGGTTTTGATGAAATCGTTATCCGCGGTGAGCATAAGGAAACCGTCGCTCATAGCTTGAGGCTGCAGGCGAGAGAAGAAAGCCTTGACTTGGGAAGAATCAATGGTCGCATCGTTCTGAACTTCGTCGACGACGCGCTGCCATTCTTCGCGCAATTGCTCGGTATTCATGGGTATTCCTTAGTTTTCCACAATAATGATGGGGTCGAGTATAGCCTATGAAGTGGGGATTGTGGAAAACTCTACAGATAATAGTTAAAGGGTGCGAGCCACTTGGACGCCGATTTCTGAAAGCGAGCGTTTTCGATTTGGGGATTTTTCAACCAAGCCCGCCTGCTCGAGTTTTCCAAACGTGTTGTGGATGGTTCCGTTTGGAATATCGGTTAACTCATGAATCTCAGTTACTCCGAGTTCCCCTTCGGCGAGCAGGAGCTTCAAGAAAGTCTGCTCGCGATCGCTGAGTGGAATATGAGGCAACGGCGCAGGTTGAGCGGTTGCCATGCCGGCCACCGCGGGAGTTGAGCTTGGTTTCTCGACAAGGCTGATGGTGACGACGGCGCCGGATGTCAGATTATCTTCGATCACGATTGAGCCGTCCGAGGCGGTCATCCATTCGCGAACGATCGGAAGGCCGCTTCCAACACCTCGGATATAGCTTTTCATCGGCTCGATCGCCGAGGTGAAACCTGGTTTTTGTGCATTTTCCTTTTCAGTGATGCCAGGGCCGCGATCAGCGAATCGGATGGTGTTGCCGGAGTCGAGGATGCTGACGACCATATCCCGGAATTGAGCGTGGATGAAGTTTTCGGAAACCTCCCGAACGGCAGTGTAGGGGATTCGCCCGCCAAGGCGTTTTGCCTGTTCGTCAACAGTGGAAGCCAAGTGTTCGATAAAGTCGGCCGTTGGTGCGGGGCCGATGCTCGTCACGCGAGGCGCGGCCTTCGGGTCGTCGTAGAGGGCGATGCGTGCCGTGGCATTCACGTATGAATAATCGAACGCGCCAGCGGTTTCAATGTTTTCAGCTGTGTTTTCACCGGTTTCATTCATATATTCATATTAGACGAATTTTCATTGAAAATGAAAAAGTCCTTGAAATGGGGTTTTCTAAACACTTTCGAAGTTTTCCACTTTTTGTTCAGAAAATGTTGAAAAGTATGAATGAAATTGAAAGGCCATGGTGAAAAACTTACGTGAATGTTGAAACTTCAAGTCGGGATTTGAATAGAAATAAATGCAGGTGGGAAGCCGTTACTAACGGAGTTTGTAACAAATAAACCCAATAATCGACGCATAATGTATTGCTGAGTGTTTTGATTAACATATGGGGAAAAAGGGAATAATTGCAGGTCAACGTGTTGGAAGCTATACAACAACTTGCATATAAGCAGATGAGGAACGAATTCGACGAATTTAACATTTTAGGTTGACAAATTGAGTCAGGTAGGGATTTCCACTATGTGAATCAGGGATAATGCGAGTTATCCACTTTTTCCACCGTTTTCAACCGAACAAACGTGTGTTTTAGCGAACTTTTCAACTATCATGAAAAGCAATTTCATATCATCGGCTCGAGCCTCTCTTGCAGAAGGGGCGGCCGGAGGCTTACACGTTATAATTCACGGTGAGTGATAGGAGACATATGAAATTCAGCATCAACCAAAGCGAGCTTCTAAATGCGTTGACAGTTGTAAACAAAGGAATTTCGCAACGTGCGTCATTGCCCATTCTCGCTGGCGTATATGTTGAGGCTCGCGGGGACGAGGTGAGTTTCCAAACAACCGATCTCGAGATGTCGGTTCAATATGGATGCGCTGCTTTGATAGATGAGCCGGGCGCGACGGTGCTGCCGGGCAAGCTGTTCATCGATATCGTAAAAAACCTGCCGGACGCGGCGGTGCACATCGAAGCGGGAGAAGATGGCGCGGTTATTTCATGTGAATCGTCGTCGTTCTCGATTCACTGCTTGAATGCCGCGGATTTTCCGGGTTTTCCGCAAGTCGCCCCTGAACAGCAGGTTTCAGTTCCGTTCGAGGTGTTTGCGTCGATGGCGCGCAAGGTGTCTCGTGTTGTTTCAAAAGACGAATCGCGCATGATCTTGACCGGTGTGCTCATTGCGGTGGAGGAAGGCGTGTTGAAGCTTGTCGCAACTGACTCTTATCGCCTCGCTGTGACTGAGCATCCTTTGGAGGGCGTTGCCGACGAGGAGTTCTCCGCGGTGCTTGCAGGCGGATTCGTCGCCGACCTGGCCGGCTTGCCGCAAACGGGGGAGAACATCACGTTCGCGCTCGCGGAGAACCAAGTGATTGTGACTTACGGAGGAACTACGTTCGTAAACCGCCGAATCGAAGGAAAATATCCCAACTACAAACAGCTGCTGCCGTCGGGTTATGAGACGCGCTGCGTTATGAAGAGATCTGATTTCGCAGGTGCGATCAAGCGCGCCTCCCTGCTCGATGCCGGTTCGCAAGTGCGGATTTCCGTAAATGCCCCGAGCCAGACGTTGCAGCTCAACACCACGCAGGAAACCGGTTCGACCCAAGAGATAGTCCGCGGTACCGTCGAAGGTGAAGATGTTGAGATCGGCTTCAACAGCTTCTATGTGAACGACGGTCTGTCGGCGATGTCGTCGCAGGAAGTGGCGCTCGAGCTCCAAGGTGCGTTGAAACCGGGAATCTTGCGCGGCGTCGGCGATGAGGGATATCTCTATCTCGTTATGCCGGTGCGGATCTAGCTTGCAGCCCATGAAGGTCGAGTCGCTCACGTTTTCGGATTTTCGGAACTACGAGCGTTTCTCGCTTGACGAAATCGGGAAGCTCACGGTTCTCATCGGGCACAACGGAGTCGGGAAGACGAACGTGCTCGAAGGGATTCAGCTTCTAACCTCGGCGTCTTCCTTCAGGCATCCGCAGATTTCACAGCTCGTGCGCGAGGGCGCGGAGTGTGGACGCGTGGCGCTCGAGGCTGGTGATGACTCTCGGGAGCTGTCGGTAGCGCTGGCGCTGGCTCCGGGATCGCGGCGGTATTCGGTGAATGGCAAGGCAAAGTCTGGGGCTGATGTGCGGGGTATATTGCCATCGGTGATTTTCACGCCGGACGACCTGCAGCTCGCGAAAGGGTCGTCGGGAGTGAAACGCGCTGCAGTCGATGACTTGGGCATGCAGCTCACGCGTAATTATTACGTCGTGCGACGCGATTACGAGAAGACGGTGAGATATAAGAACCGGCTGCTGCGCGACGGCGCGGCGCGGGAGTATGTGGACAGCATCAACGAGACACTGATCACCTGTGGCGCGCAATTGTTTTGCCTGCGGGCGGCGCTCTTCGGGCGGATGGTGCCGATCGTCGCTCGCGTTTATTCAGAACTGTCGGCTGGCGCGGAAGCATTTGCTGCGTCGTTGAATCCGTCTTGGGAGCGGATAGGCGCAACGCACGCCGGAGAAGATTATCCCGCCGCCGCGGACACGCCGCCGCGGGCGGCGAGCGTTCCTTCTATTCGTGAGAAGCTTGCCGAGGAACTGGCGCGTTGGGGTGACGAGGAGCGTCGTCGTGGAAGGGCGCTGGTCGGTCCCCATGCGGATGAGATATTGTTTACGCTGGGCAATCGAGATGCAGCCGCGTTCGCGAGCCAAGGACAGCAGCGCTCGATCGTTCTTGCCTGGAAGATGGCCGAAGTCGAGACGGTTCGCGAGGTGCTGGGGGTTACGCCCGTGCTGTTGCTCGACGACGTTCTGTCGGAGCTTGACGGGTCGAGGCGCGAGATGCTCGTTCGGTTCGTCACCGAAGACGTGCAGACATTCGTGACGGCAACGGACCTCGATGGTTTTGCCGGGGAGTTGCTCGACCGCGCGAAGGTGGTGAAATTGCCGTTATGAGAAGAATCGGAAACGAGATTCAACGGGCGGTTTCCGCGATGGGGGGCAAGTCAGATACAGCTCGATTGAACATGCGCGTCCAAGAAGTCCTCGACCGTTATCGGCAGGCAATCGAATCGGTGTATCCCGAGGCGACCGCGGCATTGCACCTCGCGCACACGAACAAGGTCATCATCACAAACGTCGACGAGATGCGCACGCTCATCGTTTATGTCGACGAATCCCTGTTCGCAGCAGAGCTCAACGCGCAACGCGAGCTGATCCGGTTGCGTCTTTTAGAACTGTTCGGCGAGGAAATCGAGCAGTTCCAGATCAAGACGTCGCGATGGCGGAAATATCGAGAGATGCATCCGTATTCCAACGGCGATTCGAACGAATCCGACAAAAAGCCAACTGCCATCCCCTTGGAAGAAGACGAGAAATCGTTCGTGAGCCGCACCGCGAGCGTCATCGAGGACGAGAGAATTCGAAAATCGTTGGAAAAAGCGATGACGGCCGATTTAGAGCTGAAAAAGGGAGAAAAAGTGGAAACAGAGCGAAGAAACCCTAAATAGGGCGTTGTGGGCGCTCTGAGACCCTTTAGATAGTATAATTTTCCTGATCACTGTTGCTTAGCGCGCCTCCGCGTGCTACAGTACAAGTGTTCTAATCTATCCACTCAAACGCAGAAGGAGAGCACGTGGCAGACAAGCCTGATAATTATGGTGCGGATAACATTCGAGTCTTAAAGGGACTCGAAGCAGTGCGCAAGCGCCCGGGCATGTACATCGGCTCGACGGGCCCGATGGGTTTGCACCATCTGGTCTACGAGGTTGTTGACAACTCGGTCGACGAGGCGCTTGCGGGTTTTTGCGACCATATCCAAGTGTTCATTCGTCCGGACAATTCGATTCAGGTCATCGATAACGGCCGTGGCATTCCGGTCGAGAAACACAAGACAGAGAAGATGCCGACTGTTGAAGTCGTTTTGACGATCCTGCACGCAGGCGGCAAGTTCGGCGACGGCGGATACAAGACGTCGGGCGGCCTGCATGGCGTGGGCGTGTCGGTCGTGAACGCGCTGTCGAAGAAGGTCGTGGTAAACGTTCGCCGCGACGGCAAGGAATATGAGATTTCCTTCGAGCGCGGCAAGACGGTCGAGAAGCTGCATGAAATCGGCAAGGCCAAGAAGAACGGCACGACGGTCACGTTCTGGCCCGACCCGGAGATCTTCACCGAGACGTGCGTTTACGACTTCAACACGTTGGCGGCCCGTTTCCGCGAGATGGCGTTCTTGAACAAGGGGCTCAAGATCGAGCTCACCGATCAACGCTCCGACCCGCGCGAGCTCATGAGCGAGCCGGCGCCCGAGCCCGAGACGGTCGTCTTCAAATATGACGGCGGCATCGTCGACTTCGTGAAATATCTCAACAAGGGCAAGGAAACGCTGAACAAGCCGATTTACTTCGAGACTGAAAACGCTGACGGCACGGTTGAAGTCGCGATGCAGTGGACTGGGTCTTATTCGTCGAACGGCGTGCTCGCGTTCGCGAACAACATCAACACGCATGAGGGCGGCACGCATCTCGACGGCTTCAAGCAAGCAGTGACGCGCACGATCAACGATTACGCCCGCTCGAAGAACATCTTGAAGGAGAAGGACTCGAACCTGACCGGTGACGACTGCCGCGAGGGTTTGGCGGCCATCATCTCCGTCAAGTTGCGCGAGCCTGAGTTCGAGGGCCAGACGAAGACGAAGCTCGGCAACACCGAGATTCGCGGCCTCGTGCAGACTGCCGTGACCAAGGGGCTTGCGGAATACCTCGAGGAGAACCCGGCGCCGGCGAAGCGCATCGTGAGCAAGGCGTCCCAGGCGCTCAAGGCTCGCGAAGCTGCGCGCAAGGCGCGCGAGGCCACGCGCCGCAAGGGCGTCCTCGAGGGATTCAGCCTGCCGGGCAAGCTCGCGGACTGCTCGTCGAAGGATCCGAGCAATTCTGAGATCTTCATTGTAGAGGGCGACTCCGCAGGCGGCTCGGCCAAGCAGGCGCGTGACCGTAAGTATCAAGCTATCCTGCCGCTGCGCGGCAAGATTCTGAACGTCGAGCGCGCAGGCCTTTCGCGTTCGCTGTCTTCGGAGACCATCACCTCGCTCATTACCGCCATCGGTTGCGGCATCAGCGACGACTTCGATCCGGACAAGGCGCGTTACCACCGCATCATCATCATGACCGATGCCGATGTCGACGGCGCACATATCCGCTGCCTGCTGCTGACGTTCTTCTATAGGTATATGCCGGAGCTCATCAATCGCGGCTACATTTACATCGCGCAGCCGCCGATTTTCGGGTTGAAGAAGAAGAACACGAAGTCGACCAAGGTCGAGCGCTATATCTATGACGAGAAGGCGCTTTCTGAGACGTTGGCGGAATATGACACGCCGGACAAGTTGGGCGCTGACAAGTTCGACGTCCAGCGCTACAAGGGTCTCGGCGAAATGGACCCGGAGCAGTTGTGGGAAACCACGATGGAGCCGGCGAGCCGCACGTTGCTGCAGGTGAACATCGACGATGCGGCCGAGGCCGAACGTGCGGTGTCCGACCTGATGGGTGACAAGGTCGAGCCGCGACGCGAGTTCATCCAGTCGCACGCGCGCGACGTCCGATTCCTCGACATTTAATTAGGAGAGTTTGATGGCTGATATTGATGATCTGTTGGAGCGGGCGGAAGAGCCGGAAGACGACGGCGGCGAGGAGTCGACGGAGTCTTCGGGAGCGTCGCTGAGCGGCGAGCTCGTTTCGGAAGAGATGAAAGCGCAGGCGTTGATGGCTGATATGCCGTCGGCGCATGGCGAAATCGTCGAGGGGGCGAACGGTGGCGAGGGCACGATCGTGCGTTCTGCTTACCTTGGCAAGGAGATGCAGGCGTCGTTCCTCGAATACTCGATGAGCGTCATCGTGTCGCGCGCGCTTCCGGATGTGCGCGACGGTTTGAAGCCGGTGCACCGCCGCATCCTTTACGCGATGAACGAGTCGGGTTACACGCCGAGCCGCGCGCACATGAAGTCCGCGCGTACCGTCGGCGATGTGATTGGCAAATATCACCCGCATGGCGACTCGGCTGTTTACGACGCGATGGTGCGTTTGGCGCAGCCGTTCAATATGCGCGTGCCGCTCGTTGACGGTCACGGCAACTTCGGATCGATCGACGGCGACGGCGCGGCGGCTATGCGTTACACCGAGGCGCGTTTGGACAAGGCGGCGATGGAACTGCTGCGCGACCTCGACAAGGAGACGGTCGACTTCCAGCCGAACTACGATGAGTCGTTGACCGAGCCGACGGTGTTGCCGGCGCGTTTCCCGAACTTGCTCGTCAACGGTTCGGCGGGCATTGCGGTCGGCATGGCGACGAACATCCCGCCGCATAACCTTGGCGAGACGATCGACGCGGTCGAGATGATGATCGACAACCCGGAGTGCACGACGGCCGACTTGATGAAGGTGCTGCCTGGTCCGGACTTCCCGACCGGCGGCGAGATCATGGGCTCGAAGGGGATCATCGACGCATACGAGACGGGCCGTGGTTCGCTCACAGTGCGCGCGAAATATCGCATCGAGGAGACGAAGAACGGCAAGTCGCAGATCGTCATCACCGAGATCCCTTACCAGGTGAACCGCACGCGGTTGATGGAGAAGCTCGGCGAGCTCGTGCGCGACAAGAAGCTGCCCGAAATCTCGAACATCCACGACGCAGCTGATCGCAAGGGCATCGACATCATCATCGAGCTCAAGCAGAACGCGATGCCGCAGGTCGTGATCAACAAGCTGTTCAAGCACACGCAGCTGCAGATCGGTTTCGGCATCATCATGCTGGCGCTCGTCGACGGCGTGCCGCGCGTGCTGTCGCTGAAGGAAGTGCTGCATTATTACCTGAAGCATCAAGAGGAAGTCATCGAGCGCCGCACGCGTTACGAGCTGGCAAAGGCGCAGGAGCGCGAGCATATCCTCGAGGGCTACATCGTGGCGCTTGACAACATCGACGAGGTCATCACAATCATTCGCGGGTCCGAGACCGACAAGGAAGCGGCCGACCGTTTGACCGAGCGGTTCGGGTTGACGGACAAGCAGACCGAGGCGATTCTGCAAATGCGCTTGCGCCGGTTGGTCGGCTTGGAGCGCCAGAAGATCGCCGACGAGTTGGCCGAGCTGCGCGAGAAGATCGCCTACTTCAAGCGCGTGCTTGAAGATCGTGGGCTGCTGCACCAGATCATCAAGGACGAGCTCGAGGAGATCAAGAAGCGCTTCGGCACCGAGCGCAAGACCAAGATCGGCGGCGAGGCGACCGAGATCAACGTCGAGGATCTGATCGCCGATGAGAACATGGTGGTCACGGTCACGAAGGCCGGCTATGTCAAGCGTCTGCCGGTCGCGACTTACCGCTCGCAGAAGCGCGGCGGCAAGGGCATGCAGGGCGTGAACCTGAAGGACAACGACTACGTCGAGCACCTGTTCATCGCGTCGACGCACTCTTACATGCTGTTCTTCACGTCGAAGGGCAAGGTCTACCGCCTCAAGGTTTACGAGATTCCGGAAGCGTCGCGTCATGCGCGCGGGACCTACATCGGCAATCTGCTGCAGCTCGAGAAAGGCGAGGAAGTCGAGTCGGTCATCGCGTCGAAGGACTTCCCCGAAGATGAGTTCCTGATCTTCGGCACCGAGCAGGGCATGGTGAAGAAGACTTCGATGGCAGCTTATGACCGCACGCGCCGTGACGGGCTGATCGCGATCAACCTGAAGGACGGCGACCGCCTGATCGCGGTGAAGCGCGTGACGCCGGGCGACATGATCATCATGGCTTCGTCGGCGGGCAAAGTCGTGAAGTGGGACGAGTCCGAGGCGCGCGCGATGGGCCGCGGCACGACCGGCGTGCGCGGCATCACGTTGCCGGCCGGTGCTCGTGCGCTGGGCCTGGAGGTCTGCAACCCCGACAAGGGCTCCGAGTTGTTCGTCATCACCGAGCGCGGTTATGGCAAGCGCACCGACATCGACGAATACCCGACGCATCACCGCGGCGGCCAGGGCGTGTTCACCATCAACATGACCGACAAGAAGGGTCAGCTCGTGGACGTGAAGGTCGTGCGGCCGGAGGAAGAGATGATGATCATGTCCGAGGAGGGCGTGGTTGTGAGGACTCCGGTGAAGGGCGTTTCGAAGCAGGGCCGCGCCACGCAGGGCGTGCACGTGATGCGCGTCGGCGACAGCGACCGTGTCACGGCCGTGGCAATCACGCGCACCAAGGCGAAGAAGGTCGTTGCCGGGCCGGGGCATCAGGCCGAGGAGGATGTGGACACGGAGGGCGACGAGTAATTAATAACGGCGCTTGTTGACTGAAGTGAGGCCGGGGGCGAATTCGCCCCCGGCTATTTATTTGGCTATGTTGCGTCTATGGCGCTTTGATGGTGGTTGGGGCGCGGTGCTAAAATTACTGATTCAAGTGGGTAAACGACTGAAGCGCTAACCGCCAAGGAGTTTTTTCATGGCTCGTAACAAGAAGAAGAAGGGCGCTGGAGACTATCAGGTGAATTCTGGCGCGTTCGTTCCCGCGTCACAAGGCTCAAGTCATGGCAGGCATGCCAACAGCCTTTCCTTCAACGAGAAACCTGCCGCTCAGATGGCATCCGCCTCGGGGGTTAGCTCATATGAGCAATATTCGCGCGGCGCGGTTGACTATTCGAATCGCAAGCGCGGGATGAGCCGGAAGGCCAAGGTTCTCATCACCATCCTCATCATCGCGCTCGTCGCCGGCCTCGGCACGCTCGGTTACTTCGTTTACAAGGAAGCGAAGAAGGCGCAGATCAATGCGGACCTGCATAACGTGTCGTCCGGTGTGATGGAGGCGATCGACAACGAGCTGACCGGCATGACCACGTTCGATGAGCCGTTCACGGTGCTCCTGCTCGGCTCCGACGCGCGTGCTGACGACCCCGGCATGGGTGCGCGCACCGACACAATTATCCTGTGCCGGATAGACCCCACGCAAAACATCATCTCGATGGTGTCGATTCCTCGTGACACGAAGATTCAGATCGACGGCGTGGGGACCGAGAAGTTCAACGCGGCCTACACCTATGGCGGCGCGAGTGGCACGATCGCTGCCGTGAAGAAGCTCTGCGGCGTTGATATCGACCACTACGCGGAGATCAATTTCGAGGGCTTGGTCAGTCTCGTTGACGCAATAGGCGGCGTCGACGTTTACGTCGACGAGGAAGTCAACGATCCCGATGCGGGCGATGTCGTCATCCCTGCCGGCGAGCAGCATCTCGACGGCGCGGCGGCGCTCACGTTCTCGCGCAGCCGTGCTTATGCCGACGGCGACTTCACGCGCGTGTCGAACCAGCGCAAGGTCATCGAGGCGATCGTTCACAAGGGCCTCGAGGCTCCGGCGAGCGAGCTTTACGGTTTGATTCAGGCGTCGACGAAGTTCCTCACGACCGACACGGCGATGGATGTCGACTTCATCTTCTCGCTGGCCGACCAGATTCGGCATAACAACGACTATCCCGTCCAGCTTTACAGCGCGACGATTCCCGCGTCGACGGCGATGATCGACGGGGTGTCTTACGTCATCGCGGACGAGGCGGGCATCGACGACTTGATGAAGGTGTTCCTTTCCGGCGGCGACGTGAGTGGCGGCAACGTGGGTGTGGAAGGCACGCTCGAAGAAGACGGCGCCGTGGCATCGTCGACAAGCGTATCGACTTCGACCGGTCAGGTTGCCCCGACAGGTGCGACGTCCGGCTCGGTGATCTCCAATAGCACGACTTGATTGCGAAAGGTTCATCATGTCAAACAAGAATCTCGGGAAGAACCCTTCTGATACCACGATTCTCGTGACGGGTGGTGCCGGCTTCATCGGAAGCCACACGTGCGTCGAGCTGCTCGATGTCGGATATCGCGTTGTGATCCTCGACGACCTGTCGAACTCGTCGCCTGTCGCCGTTGAGCGCATCCGCCAGATCGCGGGTGTAGGCGAGGACCGATGCGTGTTCGTCGAGGCGTCGATTCTCGACCGCGACGCGCTCGAGCGCGTGTTCGGCGAATTCGACCCCGATGCGATCATCCACTTTGCGGGCTTCAAGGCTGTTGGCGAAAGCGTCGCCAAGCCGCTTGAGTATTACTGGAACAACATCGCCGGCACGCTCGTGCTGTGTGACGTCGCGCGGGCGCACGGATGCAAGAACATCGTGTTCTCGAGCTCGGCGACGGTTTACGGCGAGCCCGAGTTCATTCCCATCACCGAGGATTGCCCGAAGCACACCCCGACTAATCCTTACGGTCAGACGAAGTCGATGCTCGAGCAAATTCTGAGCGACTTTTACGTGGGCGACGACGAGTGGAACGTCGTGCTGCTGCGTTACTTTAACCCGATTGGCGCGCATGAGTCGGGCCTCATCGGTGAGGACCCGAAGGGCATTCCGAACAACCTCGTGCCTTATGTCGCGCAGGTCGCCGTTGGCAAGCTCGCGGCAGTCGGCGTGTTCGGCGACGATTATCCGACACCCGACGGAACCGGCGTGCGCGACTACATCCACGTGGTCGACCTCGCGCGCGGTCATGTGGCGGCGCTTGACTGGATGGCCGGTCGCGTTGGCACCGGCGAGCCGATCGGCCTCGGTTCGATGGCCGGCGAGCCTGCAGCTGACGGAACCCGCCGCGGCGTGGGGATTTTCAATCTCGGCACCGGCAAGGGCTCGAGCGTCCTCGACGTCGTGAAGGCGTTTTCAGCCGCCTGCGGCCGCGACCTTCCTTACGAGATCAAGCCGCGTCGCGCCGGCGACATCGCCGAGAACTACGCCGCTTGCGACAAGGCGCGCACCGAGCTCGGCTGGGTGGCCCAGTTCGACCTTGCCCGCATGTGCGAAGACAGCTGGCGTTGGCAATCGAACAACCCAGATGGCTACAAATAAAATGAGTTAAGGGGTCGTTTCGTTTGACTCATTTCAAAATGAGTCAAACGAAACGACCCCTTAACTCATTTACGCGCTCGAGCTCGGCACGGAGTTCGGCGAACGAGTAGGGCACGCCCTGCTCGGGGGGAGCGTCGGTTTCGGTGAGCAGCTGGTCAGCGGGAATTGCCTTGACGTATTCGCGGCCCTTGCCGGTTGCGAGCATGCGCGTTCCGACCGAGAACAGGCAGCCGGCGGCGATGGCGCGCTTCAGCTGGTCGGAGGGGCCGGTGAACCAATGGAAGATGCACGTGCAGCTTTCGAGCGTGCCTGCCTCCTCGAGGATGTCGATCGCGTCGCCCGCCGCGTGGACCGCGTGGATTGACAGAGTCTTGCCGCCGGCTTCAGCGCAAGCGCGTGCGATGCGCGTGAACGCCTCGGTTTGGGCGGCGCGCGTCTCGAGATGGCGTTTTCCGAAGTCGAGGCCGATTTCGCTTACGAATTGCGTTTCCGGCAGCAGCTCTAAAAACACGTCCACGTCGGCGGTCGCGCGGTCCGGCTCGACCCACCATGGATGCAGGCCAAGGCCCAGGTCGACGTTGTCGAACGTCCCGAACCGCTCGCGCGCTGCAACGAAACCCTGCGGCGTCACCGTGGCTGCGAGCAACCGCACGCCGGCCGCTGCCGCATCGCGCGCGACCTCTTCGCCGTTAGACATGAAGTCCAAATGCACATGAGCATCATACATACGCCTATAATATGACAGTTATCGCATCAACAAGAAGGAGAACGCGTGCCAGACACCGACATCATGGTCAGCATCCAGCATCTCGAGAAGTCATTCGGCGACACCGAGGTTCTGCGCGACGTCAACATCGACGTCAAGCGCGGCGAGGTCGTCGTCGTGCTCGGCCCGTCGGGCTCGGGCAAGTCGACGATGCTGCGCTGCATCAACTTGCTCGAGAAGCCAACCGGCGGCCATATCTTCATCGAGGGCAACGAGATCACAGCGCCCGGCACCGACGTCGACAAGCTCCGAGAGCATGTCGGCATGGTCTTCCAGCAATTCAACCTTTTCCCGCACCTCAGTGCGAAGAAGAACGTGATGCTCGCGCAGCGCAAGGTGCTCGGCCGCAGCGCAGAGGAAGCCGAGCGGGTCGCGATGGAGCAGCTCGAGCGCGTCGGCTTGGCCGAGCGCGCCGACTTCTTGCCGGCGCAGCTGTCCGGCGGCCAGCAGCAGCGCGTCGCCATTGCCCGGGCGCTGGCGATGGACCCGCACGTCATGCTCTTCGACGAGGCCACGTCGGCGCTCGACCCCGAGCTCGTTCGCGGCGTCCTCGACGTTATGCGTAGCTTGGCTGAGGGCGGCATGACCATGGTCGTCGTCACGCACGAGATGGGCTTCGCCCGCGAGGTGGCCGACCGCGTCATCTTCATGGAAGGGGGCGTCATCGTCGAGGAAGGCACCCCGACAGAGGTCTTCGACCACCCCAAACACGATCGCACCAAGAACTTCTTGGGCCATATTAAATAATTGTAGGGGCGGGCTATTGCCCGCCCGCCGGAATGGAATAAGCGTCGACGACGAACGTTCCGCGAAACGAGAAGAGGAAGAACATGACCAACATCACCCGTCGCACATTCATCGCCACCAGCGCCGCCGCGAGCCTCGCGCTTGCAGCCGGGTGCAGCAGCCAGTCCGCTTCGTCGACCGCGGCGAGCAACTCGTCCAGCGAAAGCGCTCCCGGCAAGGCCACGATCACGGTCGGCACGCTTGCGACCGAGGACATCTTGCCGCTTTGGGTCGCGCAGGAGAAGGGCCTCTTCAAAGACAACAACCTCGACGTGACCATCGTCACGTTCCAGTCCGCTACCGAGCTCATCGCCGGTGTGGGGTCAGGCGATGTCGACCTCGCCATGACCGACATCATGGTGACGGCGAGCATCTTCGCCGGCGGCACTGACGTGCAGATGGAGTGGGTCACGCTCGGCACCACGCCCGCCCAAGGACGTTTCGGCATCATGGCCGGCCCGAACAGCGAGATCAAGACGCTGAACGACCTCGCGAACGTGCCCATCGGCGTCGGCTCGAACACGATTCTCGAATATGTGATGGACCGCCTGATGGAAGGTGCCGGCGTCCCCGATGACCAGATCAAGGTCGAGGAGCTCCAGAAGCTGCCCGTGCGTTACCAGGCCATGCTCGAGGGCCAGGTTCAGGCGGCGGCGCTTCCCGGCACGCTTCTCGCGCTTGGCGAGGCGAACGGCTGCCATCTCATCGCCGACGACACGAAGGGTGACAACATCTCGCAGTCCGTCATGATCGCGCGCTGCGATTTCGCCGAGAATGATGCGAACCACCAGCAGATCGAGCGCCTCGAGGACGTGTGGGACGATGCGGCCGCGATGATCAACGCGAACCCCGAGGACTTCCGCCAGACGCTCGTGACCAACGCGAACCTGCCCGCGCCAATTGCTGACACTTATCCGATCAGCGAATATCCGCTCTGCCAGCTCCCGACCGAGGACATGGTCGCCCCGGTCCTCGAGTGGATGCAGAAGAAGGGTTATCTCACCCAGCCGCTGACTTACGACGCCAAGACCGGCGAGTTTTCGAAATAAACGAGCTGGGAATGAATCAAGGTGGAGCACAAATCGAGTTCACGGGCGTCGGGTTGACGTATGGCCGCGGTGACGAGGCGGTCGAGGCGTTGCGCGACGTGACGTTCACGGTCGCGGCCGGGGAGTCGGTGGCGCTCATCGGCCCGTCGGGCTGCGGTAAGTCGACGACGCTGCATCTCGTGGCGGGATTGCTCGCGCCGAGCGAGGGGGCAGTGGTCGTCAACGGCGATGTAGTGAGCTGCCCGAGGCGAGAAACTGCCTTCATTCAACAAGACCTTGGGCTTCTACCATGGAAGACGGCCCTTCAAAACGCCGCCCTCGGCCTGCGGATTCGCAAGATGCCCCGCGATGAGGCGCTCGCCCGCGCGCAATCGGCGCTTGCTCGCGTTGAGCTCGAGGGCTTCGAGCGCTCCTGGCCGAAAGACCTGTCCGGCGGCATGCGCCAGCGCCTCGCGCTCGCCCGCGCGCTCGCCATGGACGCCGACCTGCTGCTCATGGACGAACCGCTCTCGGCCATCGACGCGCTGCTGCGCGAATCGCTGCAAGACACGTTGCTCGATTTGTGGCGCGAGCGCGGTCACACGCAGATGCTCGTGACGCATTCCATTGAGGAGGCGGTTTACCTCGGCCAGCGCATCATCGTGTTCAGCGATCGGCCGGCCACGGTGGTCGGCGTCGTGGACAACCCGGCTGTGGGCGATGCTGGCTGGCGTGCGTCTGCCGCCTTCGCCGAAAAATGCCAGGAAGTGCGCGATGCGTTAACTGGTGATGCCCGATGAAACGCCGCATCGTGGGATATGTGTTCGCGATCGCGTTCATCATCGCGGGATGGTGGCTGACGGCTTTGCTCGTGAACTCGCCGGCGCTGCCGGCGCCTGCTCAAGCGGCTTCGGTGTTCGCGCAGAACCTCCAAACGCTCGTGCCGTTCTTCGCGACGAGCACGTGGCGTGTGGTAGCGGGCCTCGTCATCGGGACGGCGCTCGCGGTGCCCGTGGCGCAGCTTTGCGCGCGCAGCCGGACGCTCGACGCGCTGTTCGCGCCGGTGCTTTATCTGCTTTACCCGATTCCCAAAGTCGTGTTGCTGCCGATCTTGCTCGTGTTGCTCGGCCTTGCCGATGCTCCGAAGGTCGTGCTCATTGCGCTGACGGTTTTCTTCCAGGTGCTCGTTGCCGTGCGCGATGCCGTGAAGGCGATCCCCGAGAGCGCGGTGCTGTCGGTGCGATCGCTTGGCGGCACGCGTGGTGACGTTTACCGTCATGTCACGGTGCCGGCCACAATGCCCGCCGTGTTCACGTCTTTGCGCATTGGCGTGGGGACTGCAATCGCCGTGCTGTTCATCGCCGAGGCGATGGCGGGGTCGACCGGGTTGGGTTACTTCATCATGCAGTCGTGGAGCATGGTGAACTATCCGCGCATGTTCGCCGGCATTATCGCGCTCGCACTTCTTGGCTTGGTCCTTTACGCTGTGTTCGACATCGTGGAACGCGCCCTCACCCGTTGGCGGAGATAACGAGACGGCAGATGAGACAGCGATGAGACAGCAAGGTAACAACTTGAGAGTCGTGTGCTGAAACGGGTGGCTGTGTCGTTCATGCGTTACAATCGAGCCATGTTCTCGTGACGGGAGATGACATGGCGAAAAAGGACAAGTTCAATTACTTCGACGCTTTTGAAAAGCAGGTCGACATCGCTTCCGAGGTGACCGATGTGCTGATGGAGGCGATCGAGGGGTTCACGACGGCCGAAGAGCTCGAGCCGCTCCTGAGCAAGGCCCACGAGATCGAGAACCGCGGCGACAACGTCAACCACGACATCATGTCGAGCGTGGCCGCCGACTTCATCACGCCAATCGAGCGCGAGGACATCATCGAACTGGCGCAGGACCTCGACGAGATTATCGACATGGTCGAGAGCGTCATCCAGCACTTCTATATGTATGACATCCATTTCATGCATCCGCAGGCCATCGAGTTCGCGAAGATCATAAAGAAGCAGCTCAAGGCGCTCAATAAATCGATGGACACGTTCCGCGAGTTCAAGAAGGTCAAGAAAATTCGCAACATGGTCGAAGAGGTCAATGAGCTCGAGGAGCTGGCCGATGCGCTTTACCTCAAGACGATCCGACAGCTTTACACGGTCGATGTTGACAACGCCGTGCGCGTAGAAGTGTGGTCGCGGCTGTTCGACCGTCTCGAGGCGACGTGCGACGCATGCGAGACCGTGGCCGACACCATGGCGAGCATCATGTTGAAAAACGCCTAGGCAACTGTGTCCGGCACCATGAATTTCTTCTTTTGACGTGCATTTAGCGTATAATTTGTAATAAGTGTATTCATCTGCGTTTTCAGGGGAAAACGGCGTCAACCGGAAGGTTCATGAATGTCACAGTTGATGGATAATGTTGAGTATCTCGCAAAGAGAATCGGTCCGCGTCCCGCCGGCACCGAGGAAGAGCAGCAAGCTGCTCTTTACATAACCGAGCAATTCCAGAAAGAGGCGGGTTTCTCCGCTTCTATCGAGGATTTCTCGAGTTCGTCGAACATGCATGCCGGTCTGGCTGGGCTTGCCGCTGTTGACGTCGCCGCGACGATTCTCGCGATGATCTTCCCGATTCTCAGCATCCCGGCGTTCGTTCTCGCGGCAGCGGCCTCTGTCGTTTACGCCCTGGAGGCATTCGACCGCCCCATCTTGTCCCGCATGCTCTCGCGCGGGGCGAGCCAGAATGTCGTCGCCAAATATCAGCCCGGCGGCGAAACCGGACGCGCTGGGCGCGGGCATTCGCGCAAGATCGTGCTCATCGCGCATTACGACACCGGCCGTGTAACCCCGTCGCTGGTGTCGAGGCTCGAAACGGGCAGCATTCCGGCTGCGTTCGTTTGCGTCATCGCGATGATCGCGGCTGCGTTTTTCCTTCTGTTGCGCATCTTCGTCGCGGGCGGCGGCGGCATGGCGCTGCTCGTTCTCAACGTGCTTTCGATTGTAGCCATCGTGTTTTGCCTCCTTCCAATCATCGAGGCGTTGCTCATTCGCTCTTCGCCTTACAACGAGGGTGCGTGCAACAACGCATCCGGCACTGCCGCGCTGCTCGAGGTGGCGCGTCGAATCTCACATGGAAGCGTCAGCGAGGCGGAGCTTGCCGCGGAGTTCGGCGGCGACGTCGTCGTGCATGGCGAGGAGGCGGCTTTCGAGGCCGGGCTCGTTCCCGAAGGCGCGCAGATTCGCTATGACGCAGAGCAACTCGAGCCGCCTGCGGAGTTGGGGGAGCGCAGCGACGAGGATCGGCTGCTTTCCGCGAAGGCTGCAATTGCCGCGATGACGGGCAAGCCGGTCGAGCGCCGCGTGTTCGGTTCCGTTGCGGACAATTTGGTGAATTCGCACGCTGACGAGGCGGCTGAGTTCGTCGACGACGGCGTCGAGATGGTCGGCGTATCGGTCACCGGCGCGCCGGCGCACGATTTCTCGTCGGTTCCGGGGGTGACTACGGCGCCGGCTGTTGGCGCGGTCGCCGCGGCTGCGGATTCGGGTTCCGATGAAGGGACCGTTGGCGAGGCCGAGGGCTTCGAGAATGCGCCGAGCTGGTTCGTGGCGGCGCAGCAGAACGCGCGCAAGGGCGAGCGATACAACGCCGACGAGGCTCCCGAAATCAAGCGCTCGCGATATACCGAGGCTATCGAGAGCGCCGAACGTGGTTTCGTTGACCGGGAGGAAGAGCAGCGCGCAGCCGAGCAGGCTCGCCGCGAGGAGCAGGTGCGCGCGTCGATCGCTGCACACGAGTCAGCTGCCGAGGAGGCGGCTGTCGAGGACGTCGAGGCAAGGGAATTGGCGGAAGCCACGCCCGTCGCCGCACCTGTCGAGCAGGTTGAGCAAGTTGGCGCGCACGTGAGGCAGAGCCCATACGGTACCATCGCGATGTCGGCGCCGCCGGTTTCGGCGGCGGAGATTCGCGCCGAGGCCGAGGCGGCAGAAGCGGCTGTCGGAGATTTGCCCGATCCGCTTTCCGCGGCTTCTGAGCCCAGCGAGGCGGAGGCGGCTCCAGCTGACCGTATTTCCGCGCTGCCCTCCATTGATCCGGCGCATCCTTACAATCCGGCTCCGACGAGCAATCCGTCGCGTTCCGGCATTTTGCGCAAGCTGCGCACGAACATTCCGTCGCTGTCGGGGCTTATCGCCCCGGTTGGATCGGACCAACCGGCGCGCCCGTCCATGGCGGACGAAGCGACGGCGGCTCCCGCGGTTCCGCATAGCAGCGAGCCTGTCGAGATCCCGCGTTCGCGTTCCGGCAACCTTATCAACCGGTTGCGCAAGAACGATGGGGAAGAGGACTTGGTCGGCACTCCGCAGGAATGGCTCAACGTTGACGACGATTTCGAGGCGCGCAGCGTTGGGCGTGCGCGCGGAAGCTGGGAGAGTTTCAGCGAGGAGCAGCGCGACGAGTGGGCGAGCGGCGACGCTTGGGATGATTCCGAGCGCGGTTGGCAAGGCGGCGCATATTCGCGTGTTCAGCTTGGTTATCCCGATATGCGCTCGGGCGAAGAGGGCGATTTCGGGGCGCCGGAGTTTACCGGAGAGGTCGCCCCTTCGCTTACCGGCGAGATCGAGCGGATTTACCATTTCCGCAACCCGCAGTTCAACACGGAGATTTGGTTTGTGGCAATGGGGTCGGACGGCATAAGCCACGACGGCGCTCAGGCATTCGTGCAAGAGCACCGCGACGAGCTGCGCGGTGCGATGATCGTTGAGATCGAGTCGCTCGGCGCCGGCAACCTCGCCGTTGCGAGCGAGGAGGGCCGCGTGCGCAAGGTGGCGGCATCGTCGCGCGTCAAGCGGTTCACTCGCGGGGCGACCGCGGCGACCGGCATTCCCGTCGACAGCGTTAGCTTGGTCGGCACGGACAGCATCGCCTCTACGCTGCAAAAGGCGGGTTATCAGACCATGCATCTCTTTGGCGCCGAGAACGGACGGCCCGCATTGAAGGGCAGTGCCGACGACGTGCTTGAGAACGTGAACGAGCGGGCGCTCGAAGAACATGTCAGCTTCATTTTCGAGTTGCTCAAGGGTTAACAACAAGCGGGGTATTGATTCATGGCGGATTTGGCAGACAGGCTCGCTGCGCGCGGGGTTTCCGAGCTCACCGACGAGGAGCTCCGCGGCAACGACATCTCGGTTGTGAAGTGCCGTGCATGCAGCGGTTATGGCGCATGCGGCTATAAGACATTCTATATGTATAACAACGTGCCTTACTCGGTATGCAACCTTCGATTGGGGAAGGTGCAGAACGGGGAGGCGACGCCCGAACAGCAGTAGGGCAGGCGATAGGCGGGCGGGGCTTTCTTTTGCCCTGCCGGTTCTGTCACAGCTTCGAAACCCGGAGGGGTTATGCTGGGCGCAGGGCAATCGAGCGGAAGGAACGCGCAATGACTTGGAGTAAACCGATGCCAGCAAAACCCGTTGTGGCCGTAGCCGGAGCGACCGGCGCCGTCGGGCAGGAATTCATGCAGGTCCTTCACGACCTTGATTTTCCGGCGTCGGAGATTCGCGCTCTGGCGAGTGCGCGTTCAGCCGGAAAGAAAATCCCGTTTCTCGGTGCGGGCGACGTGCCTGCCGGTGATCTTGTCGTTCAAGAAATGACGCCGAAGGCGTTCGAGGGCGTCGACATCGCGCTGTTCTCCGCAGGTGCGGGCGTTTCGAAGCAGTTCCGCGAGGCGGTCGTTGGTGCGGGTGCGGTCATGATCGACAACTCGAGCGCGTTTCGCATGGACGACGACGTGCCGCTCGTCGTGCCGGAAGTCAATCCCGACGACGCGCTGACGCATGATGGGGTGATCGCGAACCCGAACTGCACGACGATCATCATGTCGCTTCCGCTCAAGGCGCTGCACGATGTCGCGCCCGTGAAGCGCGTGGTCGTGTCGTCTTACCAGGCCGCGAGCGGCGCCGGTGCGCCGGCGATGGCCGAGCTTTACGACCAAACGCGCGAATTTCTTGACGGCAAGCGCGATGACGAGCTCACCGTTTCGGCGTTTGCCCACCAGATCGCGTTCAACTGCATTCCGCATATCGACGTGTTCCTCGAGGACGGTTCGACGAAAGAAGAGTGGAAGATGGTCGTCGAGACCAAGAAAATCTTCCATGCCGACATCGCCGTTGCGCCGACATGCGTGCGCGTGCCGTCGCTGCGCTGCCACGCCGAGGCCGTGAACGTCGAGTTTGCCGAGTCGATTTCGGTCGATGCAGCCCGCGCTGCGCTCGAGGCGTTCGGCGGCGTCACCGTCATGGATGACCCCGCGAACAACGTTTACCCGATGCCCGGAATGCTCGAGGGCACGAACGATGTTTACGTCGGCCGCCTGCGCAAGGACCCGACGACCGAGAACGGCCTCACGTTCTGGTGCGTCGGCGACCAGATCCGCAAGGGCGCCGCGCTGAACGCGACTCAAATCGCTCAACTGCTGCTGCCGTAAGTGAAGAAGATCCGGCTCGACACGCTGCTCGTTGAACGCGGCTTCTTTCCCGATGTGGAGGCCGCGAAGCGCGCCGTGCTCGCGCACGAGGTGAAGGTCGACGACGTTTACGCGACGAGCGCCGCTCAGCCGACCGAACCCGAAGCCGTCGTCGAGGTGAAGGAGCGCAAGCAGTTCGTCTCGCGCGGCGGGCATAAGCTGCAGGGCGCGCTCGATGCGTTCGGGTTTGATGCGACTGGTTTGCGGTGCGTCGACGTCGGTTGCTCGACCGGCGGCTTTACCGATTGTTTGTTGCAAGCGCACGCCGCGCATGTGACTGCCGTCGATGTTGGCTATGGCGACCTTGCCTGGAAGCTGCGGCAGGACCCGCGCGTTGTGGTCCGCGAGCGGACCAATATTCGCACTGCCGACCCCGCTGAACTTGGCGCTCCTTTCGATTTGGCAGTGGCCGACCTCAGCTTCATCGGCTTAGCGGGGCTGGCGCAAACGTTCGCGAGCCTCTTGCGTGAAGGTGGGACGTTCATCGGCCTCATCAAGCCGCAGTTCGAATCGCGCCACAATGAAACCGATTCGCGCGGCGTGGTGACCGACGAAGGCGTCCGCGCCCGAACGGTTGCCGAAGTCACCGCTGCCCTCGAAGCAGCCGCCTTCGAGGTGGAAGGCGTTGTCGAATCGCCTCTGAAAGGCAAGCAGTCAGGTAATATTGAATATCTAGTTCGAGCAACGAGACAAGTCAATCTCGATTTGGCGGCTCAGACTTGATCGGCTCGTAGGGGCGGGCTATTGCCCGCCCACCGGGCGAAGCGAGGTGTGTCCCGTTGGGGATGGTGCCCTGAAAGGAAGTAGATAGAAATGCAGATTACGCCTGCGGAAATCGCCGAAACCACCGCGATGGTGGCAGAACAGCATCTCGACATTCGCACGATCACGCTGGGGTTGAACTTGCGAGGTTGCGCGACCGACGACGTCGACACGACGGCGCGGAAGGTTTACGACCGCATGACGACTGCGGCCGAGCGCCTCGTCCCGACGGTGGAGCAGCTCGAGCGCGAGTTCGGCATCCCCATCGTGAACAAGCGCATTTCCGTCACGCCGATTGCCGAGATCTGCGCGGCCGTGATGCAGGAGGACTTGAGCCCGATCGCCCGCGCGATGGACCGCGCCGCCAAGGAGGTCGGCGTCGATTTCGTCGGAGGGTTCTCCGCGCTCGTGCACAAGGGCGCGTCAGCGGCGGATAACAAGCTGATGGATTCGATTCCGCAGGCGCTCGCGACGACTGATTTCGTGTGCTCGTCGGTGAACATCGGCTCGACGCGCGCCGGCATCAACATGGACGCAGCGTTCAAGATGGCCGGCATCATCAAGCAGGCAGCCGAGCTCACGGCTGACCGCGACTGCATCGGCGCCGGCAAGCTCGTCGTGTTCTGCAACGCGGTCGAGGACAACCCGTTCATGGCCGGTGCGTTCCACGGCTCCGGAGAGGCCGACGAGGTGGTCAACGTGGGCGTAAGCGGCCCCGGCGTCGTGCGCGCCGTGCTCGCGAGCCTGCCGAAGGACGCCGACATGACAACCGTGGCCGAGGCCATCAAGGCGACCGCGTTCAAG
>ERZ808037.136-NODE-136-length-77541-cov-12.000349_pt1 | contig 77541 bp, 66 predicted proteins | sample MGYA00380190_ERZ808037 | MGnify/ENA primary metagenome ERZ808037 (study PRJEB31490, sample SAMN06133399) | mouse gut metagenome | isolation source: J9 | host: mice | place: China: Chengdu | collected 2015-05 ... | reverse complement strand
GCAAAAATTTTTAACGAAGCAGGCGGCAAAATTTGCCGAAAAGACGTGCGCGTGGGCTTATGTGAACAGGCCCTAATTATTAATTCCTCATCCGGCAAAGTGGATGTTGGCCAAATCCAGCACATAGATGGGATAGAAGGTCACGCCCTCCAGTCCCTTCCGCACGGCCACCAGGTCCGCCAGGTCCTGGATGTACACATTGGCGGCGTTCCGGGTCAGGTCCGCCTCCATCTCCTTATAGAGGGCGGTCTGCTCGGCGTCGTCATAGCTGGCAATGGCCTGCTGGAACAGCGCGTCATAGGCCGGGCTGTTGTAGTTGATGAAGTTTTTGCCGTAGTCGGAGGTAAACCGCTCCAGCAGGGCCCGGGCGGTCATGTTGGAGGCGTCCACGCCCACCACGGTGGACTGGAACTGCCGGCCCACATACACGTCGTTCACCCAGCTCTCCCACTCGATAGGGACAATCTCGGCGCTGACGCCCGCCTCCCGCAGCTGCTCCACGATGACCTGTGCGGTGTCCATGTGGGGCTGGTAGTTGGAGGGAACGGTGATGGTCATGGAGAAGCCGTCGGGATAGCCGGCGTCCGCCAGCAGGGCTTTGGCCTTCTCCACGTCGTGGGGATAGTAGTTTGTGAGGCTGTCGTCGAAATATTTGCTGAACGCAGGGTACATGCTGGAGCCGATCAGTGCGCCGTAGCCGTCAAAGGCCAGATCCAGAATCTGCTCCCGGTCCACGGCATAGCACAGGGCCTGCCGGACCCGCACGTCGTCAAAGGGCTTTTCAGCGTTGTTGAGATACAGGGCCTGCACCAGATTCATGGTGCCCTCGGCAATGTAGAAATCCTCTCCCAGCTGGGCGGTCTGAATGCTGGTGAGGTGGGCGCAGAGGTCCACGGCCCCGCTCTGAAGGCTCATAAGGATGCTGTCCGCGTTCTCGATGATTTTCAATGTCACCCTGTCCAGCCTGGCGGGCTCACCCCAGTAGTCCTCGAAGCGCTCCAGAACGATGTTGTCCTGGGCGGCCCGGGAGATGAATTTGAAGGGGCCGGTGCCCACAGGAGCGGTATCCTGCTCCGTGTAGTCCGCCGGGATGACGGCGGTGGTCAGATAGGACAGAAATTCATTGCTGGGTTCGCTGATGGTGATGGAAACGGTCCGCTCATCCGCCGCCGTCAGCTCCGTGACAGAAGAAAACGCCTCCACCGGGACAATGCCTGTCTCGTCGGCGGAAGCGCAGCGCTGGATGGAATATACCACATCCTCTGCCGTCACCGTGTCGCCGTTGTGGAACCGCACACCCTCCCGCAGGGTAAAGGTGTAGGTCCGGTGATCCTCGGAAACCGTGTAGCTCTCAGCGATGGCAGGGATCAAATCTCCGTTGGGGGCGGGCTTCACCAGCCCCTCGAATACGTTGAACATGACCTCGCGAGTTCCTGCCTTCAAGGTTTTATGAGGGTCAAGACTGTTGTCCAGGTCCTGGGCGATGCCCACGGTGATCTCGTTCTTCAGAGTCTCCGGGGATGCCGCATCAATGGTGGAGCCGTTCGTCTGTCCGTCTTCGGGGGCCTGCGCCGCGCTGCCGTCTCCGCATCCGCTGAGTACGGCGCCCAGGAGGCTGGCCAGAAGAAGGAGGGCCAAGAGTTTACGCTTCATAATGTCTCCTTTTCATCACTGCCGCTTTGGGTCAGTGTTGGACGGGAACTGTCCCGCCCTGACAGAATGGCCGGCTCTATTCAGTTGTCCGGGCGGTTTCGGCTGGGCAAAGTCCGGGGAAACGCCCCCGAATCAGCCCGGCAAACCCAATAAAGCCCTGCGGAAGATCTTTGTCGGAGACCGTCCGCAAGGCTGTATTGTACACGAAGCGTCTCTAAATTGCAAGGCCTTTCCAAAACTTCTTTTTGGGGCCGCGCCTAGGGTCAGGTGAAATGCGGAAGACAGTCCCACGCGGCTGGAACCCTTCCGAATCCCGCAGCCCTGTTCATCTGGGCCGCGCCTGGGGTCAGGCGGAATGCGGAAAATAGAAGTGCGCGGATGGGAATCTTCCGAAACTTGCAGCCCTATTCACTGGTGCCGCGCCTGGAGTCAGGCGGAATGCGGAAGACAGTCCCGCCCGGCTGGAACTCTCCCGAATCTCGTGCCTCCATTCACCGGTATCACGAGGCATACCCGCTCACGCACTTCATCGGGAAGAAGCCCTGTAGGGGGCGGGCTCTGTCCCGCCCCGTTCTTCGGAAGCGCCGCGCATCCGGGAAACAGCCCCACTCGACAGAAATTTTCCGAATCTTGCAGCCCCATTCACCGGTGCCGCGCCTCAGGCGGTCCCTCCCAGTTCTCCCCGTCCGTGGGACAGGCGAAATAGGCGGCGGGGTCCTCCGGCAGGCCCTTTTTCCGCAGGGCCGCGTCCAGGAAGAAGTTCACGGCGCAGTGGAGGCAGGCGCACACCGGCACGCCGAAGAACATGCCGATGATGCCGAAGAAGCTGCCGCCCACCAGAATGGCGATGATGACCCAGAGGCTGGAGAGGCCCGTCTTGTCCCCCAGAATCTTGGGGCCGATCACGTTGCCGTCCAGCTGCTGGAGGGCCAGGACGAAGATGACGAAATACAGGGCTTTCATGGGAGACACCAGCAGAATCAGGAAGGTGCTGGGAATGGCGCCCAGGAAGGGGCCGAAGAAGGGAATGATGTTGGTGATGCCCACAATGACGGACACCAGGGGGGTATAGGGGAATTTCAGAATAGAACAGCAGACGAAGCAGAGAATACCGATGATGATGGAGTCCAGCAGCTTGCCCCGGACGAAGCCGGAAAAAATCTGGTCCGCCTTGGCCGCCCCCCGGAGGACCCAGCGGACGTTTTCCCGGGAGAAGAGGGCGCAGGCCAGCTTCCGCCCATAGGCGGCGCAGCGCTCCTTGGTGGCCAGCAGGTAGATGGAGACAATCAGGCCCACCAGAAGGTTTTTCAGGAAGTTCAGCAGGCTGAGGACGCCGCCGGAGACGGTGGACATCACCGTCTGAAGCTGAGGCAGGACGCCGCTGGTAAGCCACTTGTCGATGTCCTGGAAGTAGGAGGCCATCTGCTGGGCCACCCAGTCGGCCACCGCCGGATTGGTTTCCAGCAGGTGAATCACCCATCCGCTGATGGTCCGGTAGTAGTTGTCAGCGTTGTCAATCAGCTGCAGCACGCTTTTGTACAGCTCCGGCAGCAGCACCGAGGCCAGCAGATAGAAAAAGAAGCAGATTACCAGCCAGCTCAGAAGAATCCCGGCGGTTCGCACCGCCGCCGCGGCGGAGCGCCGGCGTTCCCGGCCCGGCTGGAGGGGGAACAGGCGCCGCTCAAAAAAGTTCACCATGGGGGCCAGCATATAGGCGATGAAGGCCCCCATGAGAATGGGGCCCATCGCCGCCGCCAGGGCCAGAATGGCCTTCCCGCCGAACAGCGTATCGTAAAACAGCAGAATGGCCGCCGCCGCAGCGAAGGCCGTCAGACCCATTTGAAAATATTTGTTGTCCCGCATCCCGCGTCACCTCTTTCGTAAAATCTATTCTACACAAAGCCGCCGGGAATTGCAATCCTCATTTTCCCATGGTATACTGAATTTCAAGTCTTTTGAACGATTTCTTGACAGAGCAGGAGGAGCGGCATGAAACAACGGAAGCTTCTGATGATTGTAAATCCCCGGGCGGGCCGGAGCAAGTCCCGGGGGCCGCTGTTCGACGCGGCGGCGGCCCTCTCCGGGGCCGGATACCTGATTTCAATTCATATGACCGCCGCCCCCGGCGACGGGGCGGAGACCGCCGCCCGGGAGGGCGGACAGTACGACGTGGTGGTGGCCGTAGGCGGAGACGGCACCCTGAACGAGGTGGCCTCCGGCCTGATGGAGCTGGAACAGCGGCCCCTGCTGGGCTATCTGCCCCAGGGCAGCACCAACGACTTCGCCGCCAGCCTGAAAATCCCCGGCGACCCCGTCCGGGCGGCGGCGTCCATTACCCGGAACGTGCCCCGGCAGCTGGACGTAGGCCGCTGGAACCAGCGGTATTTCATGTATGTGGCTTCCTTCGGGGCCTTTACCCGCACGTCCTACGCCGCGGCCCAGAGTCAGAAGAACGCCCTGGGGCACTTTGCCTACATCCTGGAGGGCATGAAGGACCTGAACACCCTCCGGCCCTATCACATCCGGGTGGACGCCGGTGGGGAGCTGCTGGACGGGGAATACCTCTTTGGCGCCGTGTGCAATTCCACCTCCATCGGCGGGCTGATGAAGCTGAACCCGGAGCGCGTGGTCCTGGACGACGGCCTGTTTGAGCTGCTTTTGATTCCCAGCCCCAAAACCGCCGCCGAGCTTCAGAGTCTGGTTCACGCGCTTTTGAACCAGCAGTATGACAGCCAGGGCCTCGTCTTCCGCCATGTTTCCTCCGTCCGGGTTGAGACGGAGGGGGACCTGCCCTGGTCTCTGGACGGGGAATATGCCCCCGGCGTCCCGGCGGTGGAGCTGCGCAACATCCGCCAGGGCCTGGCCATGCTGCTGTGAGGGGCCGGGCGCTGGAGGCCCTGGAGCGCAGTTTTCGGGGCCATGAGCCGGGCCTGCTGGGGGCCCGGCACTGTTACGCCGTGCTCTGCCCCCTGGTGGAGCTGCCCGACGGGCTCCACCTGATTTTTGAGGTCCGGGCGGCCCAGCTGAGCCAGGGGGGCGAGGTGTGTTTTCCCGGCGGGCGGATGGAACCCGGCGAGACGCCGGAGGACTGCGCCCTCCGGGAGACGCAGGAGGAGCTGTCCATCCCCCGGGCGGAAATCCGCCTGCTGGGCACGCCGGATTTCATCGCCAATCAGGCGGGGTTTCTGCTGCGGCCCGTTCTGGGACTGGTGTCTCAGGCGGGCTTCACGGCCCTGCGGCCCTCTCCGGCGGAGGTGGCGGAGGTCTTCACCGCGCCGCTGGACTTCTTCCGGGAGACGCCGCCGGAGCCCTGGGCCTATGAGCTCCTGCCCAGCGTGCCGGAGGACTTCCCCTATGGGCCGGTGGGCATCCCCAGGGACTACCGCTGGTCCAGGGGCCGGGTGGAGGTGCCGGTGTGGTACTGGCAGGGTCACGCCGTCTGGGGCATGACGGCCCGGATGACCCGGGATATCGTCTCCCGGCTTCCGGAGTGACGGGCCGCACTTCCCCGTTTGCAGCCTGCCCGCCAGGAACCCCTTGCGCCTCCCGCCCCCTCCCTCCGCGAAAAAACGCCGGGGCCCCCGGCGCGGCGGCCCCCTCTCCCGATGAAACCCGCAAACCGAAATCCCCCCGTCGGGAACCCCGTTGACAAACCGGCGGGGAGCCGGTAAGATAAGGAAACAGCGGCCCCCAGGGCCGCGGAGGAACAAAAGAAAAGGAGCAGAGAGCATGAACATCGACATCAAGGAAAAAATCGAGGAGCTGGTCCGGAAAATCCAGGAGGACCCCGCCCTTCTCCAGAGCTTTCAGAAGGACCCCATCCGGACGGTGGAACAGCTGCTGGGCGTGGACCTTCCCGACGACAAGCTGCAGCCCCTGGTGTCCGGTGTGAAGGCCAAGCTGATGTCCGCCGGCATTGGCGATAAGCTGGAGGGTCTGAAGAAGCTTTTCTGAGCTCGGCGGCGCTTTCGCCAAAACCGGGAAAGGTTCGAAAGGTTCGAAAAGCTTGAAAGGCTCACAAGGTTCGGAGCGCGCAAAACGTGCGTAAAGAACAGAAAACGCAGAAAGTTGAAAAACGCAAAAAACACCGCGGGGCGGCCCCATTGGGGCCGCCCCGCTGTCTCTTTGGCGGAACAGGCGCGGAAGAGGAGGGAACCGGGCCTCAGCGGTCCATCAGAATCAAATTCTGAATATTGTTCCGGCCCGAGCCGCTCTGGAGCAGGTAGACGCTGTAAACGGCGTTGCTGGTGACATTCAGGTACAGGGAGCCGAAGGTCTCGTGAGGCGGGTAAACCCCCAGCCATGCGGAGTCCAGGGTCTCGATGTCCACGGAGGCGGGCATGGGCACCAGGTCCGTCTCCGCATAGAAGAACTGATAGGTGCCGGGCATGATGCGCTTGAAGGCGCCGATCTCCTTGAAGCGCAGGTCGCCGTAAACCACCCGTCCGTCGCTCATGATGACGTCCAGGGGTCCGCTGTTAAAGGCCAGGTTGCCGATGCGGAAATTGGAAAATCCGTTGGTGGGCGGGCAGCAGCTGTCTGCAATCTGCAGCAGGTCCATGCCGCCGGCGGTGTTGATGATGGCAACGGTGGTGGCCGCACCCACCTGGAAGGGCAGAGTCTTCTGAATGTAGATATAGCCGTCCGGCCCGGCTACCGTGACCGTCTGATAGCCTGCGGCCACCCGGCCGTAGCCGGTGACAGAGGCGTAATTCAGCAGATTCACAAAGCGGTTGTTGTTCACGAAGATGCGGAAACTGGGGTATCCGAAGGCGGCGTTGAGGAAGCGGACCTTGGACGCGCCGGGCCAGACCGTGCCGATGATGCCCGGCAGGATGGTGATGCCCCCGCAGATGCCGCTGGGGCAGTTCCAGTTGTTGCCGGGATAGACGGGGCCGCCCTCGCCGGGATTGGGCAGGGGAATCACGGGCTCCACCACAGAGCCGTCGTCGCCGGGATAGACCGGGCCGCCCTCACCGGGATTGGGCAGGGGAATGACGGGAATCTGACCGGGATCAGGGCTGCCGGGATAGACGGGCCCGCCCTCGCCGGGGTTGGGCAGGGGAATGACGGGAATCTGGCCGGGATCAGGGCTGCCGGGATAGACGGGCCCGCCCTCGCCGGGGTTGGGCAGAGGGATTACAGGCTCCGCGGCGGTGCGTCCGCCGCCGGCCCGCCGGGGAGAGGCGAAGCGGTTTGCGGTTATTTGTTCCATATACGATCAGCCGGAAGGTGACTTCCGGCGTCCTCCTTTCTGATGGTGCTGAGCCATCCTATGCGGAGGAGGCCGGAGCGGTGCGGAAAGAGGGCCGGGACAGAGCCCGGCCCTCCTGCATGATTTTATTATTCGAGGATTTGTTCCAGGGTTTCCATCAGCTCGTCGATGTCAATGGGTTTCGCAATGTGGCCGTTCATGCCGCATTTCAGAGCCTCCTGCCGGTCCTCCTCAAAGGCGTTGGCCGTCATGGCCAGAATGGGAATCTGGGCCAGCCGGGGATCCTCCAGCTCCCGGATGAGCTTGGTGGCGGCGTAGCCGTCCATCACCGGCATCTGCACATCCATCAGAATCAGACGGTAGTAGCCGGGCTGGGAGGCCTTCAGCATATCCACGGCAATCTGGCCGTTCTGGGCCACCTCCGTGGTCAGGCCCGCCTCGTCCAGAATGGCCATGGCAATCTCCTGGTTCAGCTCGTTGTCCTCCGCCAGCAGAATGCGGCCCGAGTGGGATTTGCGGATGGGAGCATCCTCCTTCCGGGGTGCGGCCTCCTCCGTGCCCACCACGTTGTTCAGGCAGCTCCGAAGCTCCGAGAGAAACAGAGGCTTTTCACAGAAGGCGGTGACGCCGGCCTCTCTGGCCTCGTCCTCAATGTCGGTCCAGTCATAGGCCGTGAGCACGATGATGGGGGCGTTGTCCCCCGCCACCTGCCGGATGCGCCGGGCCACCTCCACGCCGTTCATGTCCGGCATCAGCCAGTCGATGACATAGACGCTGTAGGTGTCCTTCCGCATCACCGCCTGCCGGGTGCGCAGCACGGCTTCCCGGCCCGACATGGTCCATTCCGCCCGCATGCCCACCTGCTGGAGCATGTAGGAAACGCTGTCGCAGGTGTTGAAATCGTCGTCCACCACCAGTGCCCGGCAGCCCGACAGCGCCGGAATGGTCCGCACCTCCTTGGGCCCCGTGGGCAGGCGGAAGGTGAAGGAGGCGGTGAACTCCGTGCCCACGCCCTGCTCGCTCTCCACCGAAATGGAGCCGTGCATCATGTCGACGATGTTCTTGGTGATGGCCATGCCCAGTCCGGTTCCCTGGATGCCGCTGATGGTGGTGTTCCGCTCCCGCTCGAAGGGCTCGAAGATGTGGGAGACGAATTCCTTGCTCATGCCGATGCCGGAGTCCTTGACCTGGAAGACATAGTTGGCGCAGCCCTCCGGCGCCCCGGACTTTTCCGTGATGCGCATGCTGACGGTGCCGCCGGACCCGGTATATTTCACCGCGTTGCTCAGAAGGTTCAGAAGCACCTGGTTCAGCCGGAGCTTGTCGCAGTAGATGTCCTCATCCAGGACGTCCACCGTGTCGATGTAAAGCTCCAGCTGCTTGGCCCGGATATCGGCCTGGAGGATGCTCTGGAGTCCGTGGAGAATATCGGGCAGGTTGCAGAGACTCTCGTCCAGCCGCATTTTTCCGCTTTCGATGCGGCTCATGTCCAGAATGTCGTTGATGAGGCTGACCAGGTGGTTTCCGGAGGTGAGGATTTTTTTCAGATACTCCTCCACCTGCTCCTTCCGGTCGATGTGGCTGATGGCCAGGGCGGTGAAGCCCACAATGGCGTTCATGGGGGTGCGGATATCGTGGGACATATTGGAGAGGAAGGTGCTCTTGGCCCGGTTGGCCCGCTTGGCCTGGAACAGGGCGTCCTCCAGCAGGCTCTTTTTCTCCAGCTCCATCTGGGTCTCTTCATCCACGTTGCGCACGCCCAGCACGGCGGTATGGTTGTTTTCCCAGTCGCCGGCCCGGACAATCTTCATCTGGAAATAGCGCATATTGCCGCCGCAGAGGGTGCGGTAATTGATGTAGCACTGATTTTTCTCCTCCAGCTCCCTTTTCAGGTGCTGTACGGAGCAGGCCTGACGCACCAGCTCCCTGTCCTCGGCATAGACACAGCGGCCGATGTAGCGCTCCATGCACTCGTCCAGGGACAGCATGCCGGAAAAGAGCTCGTTCAGCACGCCGTACTCGCAGCCGCTGGTCCGCAGGGCGCCGCCCTGGCCGGTGCTCAGGTCAAAGACGCAGACCAGGCTGTAGTCAATACACAGCGCGTGAATCAGCTCCATCTGCCGCCGCTCGCTCTCGTCCCGCTCCTGCTGGGCCCGGAGCTTCTGAACGGTGCAGTCCAGAAGGAAGCGCTGGTAGAAGGGCTCTCCGTTCTCCTCCGCCAGCTTGACGTTGCCCATGACGTGGATCACTTTGCCGTCCGGGTGCTGCACCCGGTACTCGATGCTCTCGCTGTCTCCGACCTTTTTCAGCGCCTCGATGCACTCCCGCAGCAGCGGCTTATCCTCCACCACCACAGAGGGCGCCACCATGTCAAAGCCGCCGGCCATCAGCTCCTCCTGGGACTCATAGCCCAGAATCTGGAGGGCCGCCCGGTTGATGCTCAGGATGCGGGACCCGTCCAGGGAGTGGCACAGCACGCCGCAGTCCATGGTGGTGAACATGGTCTCCAGCATGATGTTCTTCTGAATGATCTCCTGCTCATAGGCCCGTTCCTGGGTCACGTCGATGGCCACGCCCACGGTGCCCATGACGCTGCCGTCCAGGTCGTACAGGGGGGATTTATAGGTGGTCAGCAGCCGCTTGCCCTCGCCGGTCTGGATAACCTCCTCGGAGACGCAGGTTTCCCGGCTCTCCATGACGATGCGCTCCGATTCGACGCAGGCGGGATCGTCCTGCTCCACGTCCCAGATATAGGCGTGCCGCTGGCCCTGGACCTGCTCCTGGGTCTTGCCCACCGTCTGGCAGAAGCTGTCGTTCACCTTCTCGTGGACGCCGTCTTTGGTCTTGTACCAGACAAGGCTGGGAGAACTGTTGATGACGGCGTCCAGGTACTGCCGGGCCTCCCAGAGATCCTGGCGCAGCTTCCAGTCCTGCTGCCAGCGGCCAAAGCGAAAACGCAGCTCCGCCTCGGACAGGGGCAGCATCCAGATATCTGTGATCTGGGTCAGAAACGCCTCCGGGGGCAGGGGCTGGCCTGCCTCCATCAGCAAAATCAGATCGGCGGCGTCCAGCTTGCCCGCCGTCAGAACCTCCGCGGCCTCCGCCGGGTCCAGACCCCGGAGGTCGGCAAAGGTTACGTCCGCAGCGGCGGCCAGGGCGCTGTCCGGCTCCTCGCTCTCGGTGAACTGGTGGCTGAAGCACGCAAGCGGGGGTAAGTCCTTTAAAAACTCCAGTGCGCCGCGCTGCCGCCCGGTCAGATAGATATGCGTTTGACAATGATACATATGTAGCCCTCCCGCTGCCTTCAGGGGCCGGCTCTCCAGACGCCAACCCCCTATTCCGTTCCATTCTATCAACGTTGAGCTTCTATGTCAATATTCGGAATGCCTTCAAATCCGATTTGTACGGGCGGAAACAGCCCGCCTCCCAAAGCCGCCGGCCCCAGGGGCGGCCTCAGGCCGTCCCGGAGCGTCCGCCCCGCCTGACGGGCCCCGGCACGGCCGCAGCCGTTTTGGTTCCCCAGGCGGCAGAAATCCCCGGAAAACCGGTACGTCCGGCCTCGAGGGCCGTCACGTCCCGCTCTCCGCGAATTTCAGCCGGTCCCGGTCAATCTGCTTTTGGTAGCGGTCCTGCTCGGAGAAGACGCAGCCGCAGTATTTCTGCATGTACAGGCCCATCTCCCGGGCCCGCTGGTTCCCCGCCCGGAAGTTGGGGCGGAAATCCCGGTAGAGAAATTCCACGCCGTACAGGCCCGCGTACCGCTCGGCCGCCCGGACGATGCCCTCGTGGTCCTGGTACAGGCTTGCCAGCAGGGTGGTGGTGAAGGCGGAAAAGCCGTGTTCCGCGGCGTACTGCGCCGCGCCCTCGACGCGGTGCTCATAGCAGTAGGCGCAGCGGTGCTCAATGTCCCCCGCCACCCGGCGACAGAATTCCCGGAGACCGTAGTCCTCCCGGACCCGGACCTCCATGCCGGCGGCGGCGGCGTACTCCAGCAGGCAGTCCCGCCGGGCCTGGTACTCCTTCCAGGGGTGAATATTGGGATTGTACCAGAGGGCCGTGGGCTCAATGCCCTCGGCCCGGAGGGGATCGACGCAGCTGAGGGAGCAGGGGGCGCAGCAGCAGTGAAGCAAAACGGAGTTCATAGGTATGCCTCGCTTTTCATTTGAATAAGCTTAGTATAGCATTGATTCCGAAAAAGACAAGCCCCGGTCCTCTGGCAAAACCCCGGGGATTTGTGAGGTTTGCCGTCCAATTTTAACGGATTCTTTACAGTCTTTCAAAAGATTGCCGATTGAAAATGCCGTCGAAACCGTGTATGATACCATCGAATATGGTAATCTGCGGTTCGGCGCCGGAATTTGGCGGCGCAACCGATTGCCCAAAGGAGGAACAGACGTTGAAGGTAGGTCTCGATGTTGGCTCCACCACCATCAAATGCGTGGTGCTGGACAACGCGGAACAGATCGTATACAGTACATATGAACGGCACTTCAGCCACATTCTTGAAAAATCCGAGGAGCTCCTCCGCCGGGTGGCGGAGCGGCACATTCCCGCCGGCAGGGCGGAGCTGGCCATCTCCGGGTCCGCGGGGATGGGCATGGCGGAGAGCGTGGGGGTCCCCTTTGTGCAGGAGGTGTTCGCCACCCGTGTGGCCGCCAACAGGCTGTCCCCCGGCACCGACGTGGTCATTGAGCTGGGAGGCGAGGACGCCAAGATTCTCTTCCTCACCGGCGGCATGGAGGTCCGGATGAACGGCTCCTGCGCCGGAGGCACCGGCGCCTTCATCGACCAGATGGCCACCCTGCTGAAAATGACCGCCGACGAGATGGACGAGGCTGCGGGGAAGGCGGAAAAAACCTACACCATCGCCTCCCGCTGCGGCGTCTTCGCCAAGAGCGACGTCCAGCCCCTCATCAACCAGGGGGCAAAGGCCGAGGACATCGCCGCCAGCATCTATCAGGCGGTGGTAAACCAGACCATCGCCGGCCTGGCCCAGGGCCGGCCCATCAGTGGAAACATTTTATACCTGGGGGGACCCCTGACCTTCTCCCGGTGCCTGCGCCGGAGCTTTGACAAAACCCTGGGCGCGGCCGGGACCTGCCCGGACCACAGCCTTCTGTTCGTGGCCCTGGGGGCCGCCTTCTACTCCGACCGGAGCTTTGACCTGAGAGAGGTGGCGGACCGCCTCCGGGAGCGGGGGGCCTCGGAGACCTACCGCTCTCAGCCGCCTCTGTTTGAGACACAGGAGGAATACGCCGCCTTCCAGGCCCGCCACGCCAGGGCCAGGGTGGACCGGGCCCCCTTCGGCCCGGACTACGCCGCCCCGGTCCATATCGGCATCGATTCCGGGTCCACCACCGTCAAGGTGGCGGTCATCGACCAGGACGCCCGGCTGCTCTTCACCGACTACCGGCCCAACCTGGGCAACCCCGTGCCCCTGATCCGGGAGGTGCTGCAGCGGCTCTATGACGAGCACCCGGCCCTGGCCGTGGCCTCCGTCACCACCACGGGCTACGGCGAGGATCTGGCGAAAAACGCCTTCCACGCGGATTACGGCGTGGTGGAAACCGTGGCCCACTTCACCGCCGCCCGGCACTTCCTGCCCAACGTGGATTTCATCATCGACATCGGCGGACAGGACATGAAGTGCTTCAAGATTGAGGACGGGGCCATCAGCAACATCTTTCTGAACGAGGCCTGCTCCTCCGGCTGCGGCAGCTTTTTGCAGACCTTTGCCCAGGCCCTGGGGTACGACGTGCGGGAGTTCGCCGGGCTGGGCCTCTTCGCGGGCCGCCCCGTGGACCTGGGGAGCCGGTGCACCGTGTTCATGAACTCCAGCGTGAAGCAGGCCCAGAAGGATGGGGCCACCGTGGAGAACATCTCGGCGGGCCTGTCCATCTCCGTGGTGAAAAACGCCATCTACAAGGTCATCCGGGCCGCCAGCCCCGAGGAGCTGGGCAGGAACGTGGTGGTCCAGGGAGGGACGTTTTACAACGAGGCCGTTCTCCGGGCCTTTGAGAAGGAGATGGGGGTGGAGGTCATCCGCCCGGACATCGCCGGGCTCATGGGGGCCTTCGGCGCGGCTCTCTACGGCCGGGGGAAGGCCGCCCCGGAGCAGGCCAGCGCCCTGCTGGGCCGGGAGGAGCTGCGGAATTTCTCCCAGGAGACGGAAAACCGCCTCTGCGGCCTGTGCGGCAACAACTGCCAGCTCACCGTGAACACCTTTGGAACCGGCGAGACCTTCATCAGCGGCAACCGCTGCGACCGGCCCGTAACGGGAAAGGCGGACACCGGCGAGCGGAACCTGTACGCCTATAAGCGGAAGCTGATTCTGGACTACAGGCCCGTCCCGGGGAAGCGTGGAAAAATCGGGATTCCCCTGTGTCTGAACATGTGGGAGCTGCTGCCCTTCTGGCACGCCTTTTTTACCAAACTGGGCTTCGCCGTGTACCACAGTCCCCTCTCCAGCCGGGACCTCTATTTAAAGGGACAGGCCACCATCCCCAGCGACACCGCCTGCTTCCCCGCCAAGCTGGCCCACGGGCACATCCAGTTCCTCTCCAGGCTGGGGCTGGACGCCATTTTCTACCCCTGCATGACCTACAACATCGACGAGGGCCTGGGGGACAATCATTACAACTGCCCTGTGGTGGCCTATTACCCGGAGGTCATCGCCGGGAACTGCCCGGAAATCAGGGACACGAAATTCATCTATGACTACGTGGGCCTCCACCGGCCCAAGGATTTCACCAGGAAGATTTTCGACATCCTCCGCAGGCACTTCCCGGACCTCACCCGGAGGGAAATCCGGGAGGCCAGCGACGCGGCCTATGCCGAGTACGCCCACCACATGGCCCGGATTCGCAGAGAGGGCGGGCGCATCATGGACCAGGCCCGGGCTGAGGGCCGCCGCATCATCGTTCTGGCGGGCCGGCCCTATCACGCGGACCCGGAGATCAACCACGGCATCGACACCCTGATTACCCGCTCCGGGGCGGCGGTGGTGACAGAGGATTCCGTTTCCAACCTGGTGGAAAAGTTCCCCACTACCGTCCTGAATCAGTGGACCTACCACTCCCGGCTCTATGCCGCCGCCCGGTACTGCGTGGAGCACCGGGACTGCGACCTGGTGCAGCTGGTCAGCTTCGGCTGCGGCGTGGACGCCATTACCACCGACGAGACCCAGGCCATCCTCCAGGCCGGGGGGAAGCTGTACACGGAGCTGAAAATCGACGAGATTACCAACCTGGGCGCGGTGCGCATCCGCCTGCGGAGCCTCTTCGCCGCCCTGGACGAGGCTGCTTTTTCTCGAGTGAAAAAGTAGCCAAAAAGAGCTTTTGTACGCCCTGATTGTCTGGAGATAATCCAAGCCGAAGCGACGGCAACGCAGAGCTGCTGAACAATACTGCATGGGAGGTTCGTGCCTATCATGGAAACCATAAATTATCCCAAATTTACTCCGGAGATGAAGAAGACCCACAAAATTCTGATTCCCAACATGGCCCCGGTGCAGTTCCGCATTCTGGCGGCGGTGATGGAGCAGGCGGGCTATACCTGCGAGCTGCTGGAGAACTGCGGCAGCCAGGTCAGCGAGCTGGGCCTGAAGTACGTCCATAACGACACCTGTTACCCGGCGCTGCTGGTCATCGGCCAGTTCCTGGACGCTCTGGGGTCCGGGAACTACGACCTGGACCACACCGCCCTCATCATCACCCAGACCGGCGGGGGCTGCCGGGCCTCCAACTACATCCACCTGCTGCGCAAGGCCCTTGTGAAGGCGGGCTATCCCCAGGTCCCCGTGGTGAGCCTGAACTTCTCCGGCCTGGAAAAGGATTCCGGCCTGCCCATGACCATGCCCTTCCTCCGCAGGCTTCTGGCGGTGGTCTGCTACGGCGACCTGCTGGTCTCCCTGAAAGCTCAGACGGAGCCCTATGAGGTTGAGAAGGGCGCGGCCCGGGCCATGCAGGACAAGTGGCTGGACACCGTCTGCGGCTGGGTCCGGGAGGACCGGGGCTACAGCCGCTGGGAGATGAAGGCCGCCATGCCGGAGATCGCGGCGGACTTCGCCGCCATTCCCGTCCGCCGGGTCCCCAAGGTGAAGGTGGGCGTGGTCGGCGAAATCTACGTGAAGTACTCCCCCCTGGGGAACAACGGCCTGGAGGACTTCCTCCGCTCCCAGGACTGCGAGGTGAACCTGCCGGGTCTGATGGGCTTTGTCCAGTACTGCGCCTACAACCCGTCGGAAACCGCCCGGCTCTACGGCGGAAGCTTCCTGGAAAAGCATATTTCCGACCTGGTCCTGGGCTACATCGAGGGCATGGAAAGCGTCCTCATCAAGGCGCTGAAGGACCACGGCTACCACGCGCCCCTGCCCTTCAGGGAGCTGATCCGCCTGACGGACGGCATCATCAGCACCGGGGACAAGATGGGTGAAGGCTGGCTTCTCACCGCCGAGATGATCGAGCTGGTCCGGGCGGGATATGAGAACATCGTCTGCGCCCAGCCCTTCGGGTGCCTGCCGAACCACATCTGCGGCAAGGGCATGATCAACAAAATCCGGGAGCTCTATCCCCAGGCCAACATCACCCCCATTGACTACGACCCCAGCGCCACCCGTGTGAACCAGGAAAACCGCATCAAGCTGATGCTGGCGGTGGCCCGGGAGCGTCTGACGGAGCGGACCGGCGGAGACGGCGGGGCTCCGGAGGCGGCCCCGGCGGCCAACGAGCCGGTTCTGACGGCACGGCCCCGGCGGGCCGGCGCTCTGGGATGAGGGCCCTGATTTTTATGGGCAGCCCCCGGAGGGCTGAGGCGGATTCACAAGCTCACATCTGTATTCCCCAGGCATCTGCGGGGCGGGCTTCGGCCCGCCCTTTTGTCTTCCGCCGTGGGGGCGGGCTCTGTCCCCCTCTATCGGAAACCCGGCACAATTGGAAAAACGGGAGGGCGCAGAGGCCCTCCCCTGCATGGCATCCCCGTTATAAATTGCGCGGATGGACACGCCCCGGGACAGGCCGGACTTGCGCGGCGGGAAAAAAGAGGGTATAATGGTTTTTATCACCGGACGCCTCCGGGTTTCGGGGGCGGACGGCGCAGTTTTCCGCGATTCGCTTGGAGGAAGGTGGACGAACATGCCTCGCCGCGTCCGGCTCAACGCCGTACAGACCCTGACCGCCGGTTTCGCGCTGCTGATTCTCATTGGCGGCGCGCTGCTGTCCTTTCCCCTGGCCGCCCGGAACGGGCAGCCGGTGGCCTTTGAGGACGCCCTGTTTACCGCCGCCTCCGCCTCCTGCGTGACGGGCCTCTCCCTCTTTGACACCGCCAGCCGCTTCAGCCTCTTTGGCCAGGCGGTCATCCTGCTGCTGATTCAGATTGGCGGCCTGGGCTTCATGACGGTGTCCATTCTGGTCTCCGTCCTGCTGCGCCAGCGGGTGGGGCTCCACCGCCGGGCGGTGCTGATGGATACCGTGGGGGCCCTCCAGCTGGGGGGCATCGTCCGTCTGGTCCGCCGGGGCCTGCGGGTGACGGCCGTCTGCGAGGGGGGCGGCGCGGCGCTGCTGGCGCTGTGGTTCTGTCCCCGGTACGGCCTGGGCCGGGGGCTCTGGATGGCGGTGTTCCACGCCGTTTCCGCCTACTGCAACGCCGGCTTCGATCTGCTGGGTACCGGGTCCTCCCTGACATCGGAGGCAGGGGAACCCCTGCTGAACCTCGTCATCATGGCCCTGATTATCTGCGGCGGCCTGGGCTTTCTGGTGTGGGACGACATCCTGACCCACGGCTCCCGGTTCCGCCGCTGGCGGCTGCACTCCAAAATTGTGACGGTGTTCACCGCCGTCCTCTTCCTGGGGGGCGGGCTGGCCTTTTACCTGCTGGAGCGGGACCGGGCCTTTGCGGGCCTGCCCCTGTCCCAGCAGCTGCTGATGTCCGCCTTCCAGTCCGTCACCGCCCGGACGGCGGGCTTTGCCACCGTGGACCAGGCCGCCCTGAGCCAGAGCAGCACCCTGCTGATGTTCCTTTTGATGTTCGTGGGGGCGGGCTCCGGGTCCACCGGCGGCGGCGTCAAGGTGAACACCTTCGCCGTGCTGCTGCTCAGCGCCTTCGCCCAGGTCCGGCGGCAGGAGGACGTGAACATCTTCCGGCGCCGTCTGGACGGCGGCACCATTCAAAAGGCCTATTCCTCCGTCAGTTTGTACCTGATGGCGTGTCTCGCCGGGTGCATGGTGCTCTGCATCCAGGGAATCGCCCTGGACGACGCCCTGTTTGAGGCCATTTCCGCCATCGGCACCGTGGGCCTCTCCCGGGGCGTCACCGGGAGCCTGCCCCTTCTGTCCCAGTGGACGGTGCTGCTGATGATGTTCGCCGGACGGGTGGGCAGCATGTCGGTGGCCATGGCGGTGACCAGGGATAAGCCCCAGCCCAAGCGGCGGAACGTGCCGGAGAAGATTCTGATCGGCTGAGCGCCGCGAGGCGAAGAACGGAGGCAGACGATGGCGGTTTTGGACCTTTCCTTCTTGCGGGCCCTCTCCTTCGGCGGTGCGGACGCCATGCTGCGGCAGGAGGGATATGTGAAGGAAGCCTGTATGGAGACAGACAGCGGAGCCTGCGGGAGAGTCTTTCGATACCCCTATGTGCTGTACAGCGGCGGACGGCGGGTGGACCGCATCTGCTATGTGGAATATTGTCGCCAGGTGGCCGACGTTGAATATACCGACGGACGCATGACCTGGGAGCCTGTAAAAGAGGGATGGGAGCGCCCGGCGGACGGGACCGGGAGCCGCGTCCAAGGAAGGAGCGCAGAATGAAATCATTTTTAGTAGTGGGCCTGGGCCGCTTCGGGCGGCACCTGGCCAGGAAGCTCACGGAGCTGGGCAACGAGGTGATGGTGGTGGACCAGGACGAGGAGCTGGTGGCCCGGATGGCCAGCGCCGTCACCGCCGCCTGCGTGGGGGACTGCCAGGACGAACAGGTTCTGGAATCCCTGGGCGTGCGGAATTTCGACGTGTGCTTTGTCTGCGTCCGGGACGACTTCCAGTGCTCTCTGGAGGTCACCTCCACCCTGAAGGAGCTGGGGGCCCGGTACGTGGTAGCCCGGGCGGACCAGGAGAAGCAGATCAAGTTTCTGAGGAAAATCGGGGCGGACTTCGTCATTCACACGGAGATGGACATGGCCACCCGGGCAGCCATGCGCTTTTCCGCCCGGAATGCCTTTGACTACTTCGAGCTGACGCCCAAGTTCGCCGTCTTCGAGATTGAGACCCCCGTGGAATGGGAGGGGAAAACGGTGCTGGAGATGGACGTCCGCCGCCGGTACAACGTGAACATTCTGGGCGTGAAGGTGGGGGACACGGTGGTGCCCCTGCTGGACCCCAAATACCGCTTTCAGGCCGACGCCCATCTGATTATCGCCGGAGATAAGGAGTCGGGCATCCGCCTGATGAACACCGAGGCATAAGGGAGGAAAAACCATGCCGGGCATCTATGACAACGAGGCCTTTTTCGCCGCCTACGGGGAGATGCCCCGAAGCCGGGAGGGGCTGAGCGCCGCCGGGGAATGGAGCCGGTTCCGCGGCCTGTTCCCCGGTCTGGAGGGCAAGAGGGTGCTGGACCTGGGCTGCGGCTACGGCTGGCACTGCGCCTATGCCGCCCGGATGGGGGCGGACTTCGTGCTGGGGCTGGACGCCAGCAAAAAAATGATTGAAAAGGCCAGGGCGGAACACAGCGCCCCGGCCATCCGCTATGAGGTCGGAGATCTGGCGTCTTAGAGCCTGTTTAAAATCCATCGAAACGCCGTCTCAGGGCATCTTTTTCCGCCGATGCTGTGTTGGTTTGACTTGAAATCCGCCAGGATTCCTGCGTCAAACCGCCTTGCCCGACAAAAAAATCTACCCCAATCCGGCACTCCGCCGGATTTTAAGCGGTCTACCGGACGGTCTTCCGCGCCCTGAGGCCGGGCGGCTGCTTCCTCTTCAATATCGAGCACCCGGTTTTCACCGCCGGCGTGGGGCAGGACTGGGTCTATGACGGAGCGGGAAACGCCCTGTACTGGCCGGTGGACGGCTATTACTTCCGAACTGAAAGGTCGGAAGTAATAGGTGCCATGTTTTGCGGTTGCCGCCGTTTAAGGCGGCGAGCAAAACGGCTTAAATCAAATGTATGATTTCCGAATTTTTAATTCGGAAATCATATTACAGGCCGGGCCCCCGGCAGACGCGGTTTCTGGGCCAGGCGGTGACGAAGCAGCACCACACCCTGACGCAGATTCTCAATCCCCTGCCCCAGCTGGGCTTCCGCCTCACGGCGGTGGAGGAGGCCATGCCGCCGGAGGCCGTGCAGGCGGAGCAGCCCGACGAGATGCGTCGGCCCATGATGCTGGTGGTGAAGGCCGTCAAGGACTGAACAGGCATAATCCCCCGGGAACGGCACATACTTCACACCGGGGTGATAGATTATGTCTCAGGAGCAAACGGACCGCAGAGCGGTCAACAGCCGGGACGACGGCATGCCCTGTCTCCGGCTGGAGCCGGAAAAGCGGATGTGTCCCATTGTGGACCCGGACAGCATTTACAAGTACCCGCTGGCAACATCAGAGGAAATGGGGTTCCGGGTGCTGGACAATTTCTGCGAGGAGCACATCGAGTAACGGCGAAAAAGGGAGTGCTGAAAACTTGATGGAGGGGCCGGGCTCTGTCCCGGCCCGTTCTCCGGGGCCGCCGCCCCCGGCGGCCCGGTGGCAGCAATTATGAAGGCTGCTGTCAATTGAAAGAAATGGCCTGACCAGGAGGTCAGGCCCCACAGACCTTCTATCGGGTATCGGGAAACCTCCCTGTGGGGCCCACCCCTGACTGCCCTTCAAGCACAAAACCGCCCGCCTTACGGCGGGCGGCAGTCAAAAAATCAGCGTGCTTCCTTCCCCGCGCCGGAGGAGAGGGAGAGATCCCACAGGAAGTCCTCCACCGCCTGTTCCGGGGTGGCCCAGCTGGTGACCAGGCGGACGCAGGTATGGCCCTGGTCCGGGCTGTGCTGGGTCTCAAACTGGTAGCCCATGGCCAGAAGGGATTCCATCACGTCGTTGGGCAGGATGGGGAACTGCTGGTTGGAGGGGGAGTCCACCCAGAAGGGATAGCCCAGGGCGGCGATTCCGTCCCGGAGGCGGAGGGCCAGGGCGTTGGCGTGGCGGGCCGTCTCCAGCAGGAGGCCGTCCTCCAGAAGGGCCTGGAACTGGACCCCCAGCAGACGGCCCTTGGCCAGCATGGCGCCCCGGCGCTTCATGTACCAGCGGAAGTCCGGCCGGGCCTGGGCGAAGATCAGGGCCTCGCCGAAGAACAGGCCGTTTTTCGTGCCGCCGATGGTAAAGGCGTCGGTGAGACGGGCCAGGTCCGGCAGGGTCAGGTCCCCCGCCGCCAGAGAGGAGCCCAGCCGGGCCCCGTCCAGGTAGAGGAACAGGTCCCGCTCCCGGCAGCAGTCGTGAAGGGCGGCAAGCTCCTCTTTGGAGTAGACGGTGCCCACCTCCGTGGTGTTGGAGACATAGACCAGCCGGGGGAACACCATGTGCTCGTCGGTGTGTCCCCGGACCACGGACTCAATCAGGGCGGGGGTCAGCTTCCCGTCCGGAGCGGGAACGGCGCAGACCTTGTGGCCGGTGGCCTCGATGGCCCCGGTCTCGTGGACGTTGACGTGTCCGGTGCCGGCGGCAATCACCGCCTCAAAGGGCTTCAGGACGGACTCGATGACCACCAGATTGGTCTGGGTGCCCCCCACCAGGAAATGGACGTCCGCCTCCGGGGCCTGGCAGAGCTGGCGGACCAGGTCCGCCGCCGCCCGGCAGCGGGGGTCCGTGCCATAGCCGCCGGTCTGTTCCAGATTGGTGTCCGTCAGTGCCTGGAGCACCTTGGGGTGGGCGCCCTCGCTGTAGTCGTTGCGAAAACTGTACATCATGCTTCAACCTCCAGAAAGTAACAAACCGCCTGTGGAATTGTTACGGAATGTTACAGTTTTGATGTTGAAATTATAACGCGGTTTCTGTATAAAGGCAAGGAATGAATTTGCTTTTTTGGGAGAACAGGGAGGAATCGGAATGAAAAAGGGGATGCTGCTGGCGGCGCTGGCGCTGGTATTTCTGACGGGCTGCGGGCAGGCGGACGCAGGCGGGGCGGAGGATGCGGATGTGGCCCTGAGCAGCCTGTACGCCGGCATGGAGGCGGCCTGCGGCTGGGGAGAGGATTACATGACCGCCCTGGAGGGCGACCTGCTGGTGGGCTACTACCCGGGACTCTCCGGGCTCCCCGCGAAGCAGCTGGTTGCCATGGTCCCCGCCATGAGCTCCGACGTCAACGAGATTGTCCTCTTCCAGGGGGAGACGGAGAAGGACGCGGAGAGCGCCGCCGCCATTTTTCAGGCCCGGATCGACAGCCAGATCGAGGGCGGGGCCTGGTATCCCGAGAGCCTGGAGGCCTGGAAGAGCGCCAGGGTGCTCCGGCAGGGGACCTATGCGGCCCTGATTGCCTCGGGGGCCTTCCAGACGGAGCTGGAGGAGCAGGTCTCCGCCGCCTTCTCGTGACGGGCCCCGCCGGACGGAATCAGGACATACAAGGGCGGCGGGGCGGCGGGTCCGTCCCGCCGGGTTTTCCCCATACTTTCACATAAAAGGACGGTTCTTTCATGGTTTTCAGCAGTCTCACCTTTTTATACGGATTTCTGCCGCTGACGCTGGCGGCGTATTTTTTGGCGCCCAGGAGGCTGAGGAATCTGACGCTTCTGGCGGTCAGCCTCTTTTTTTATGGCTGGGGCGAACCGGTGTATGTCAGCATCATGATACTCTCCATCCTCATTGACTATACCCACGGCTTCCTGGTGGAGCGGGCCCTGAACCGGGGCCGGGACCGGCTGGCCCGGTGGTTCGTGGGGGAGTCGGTGGTGTTCAATCTGCTGCTGCTGGGCTTTTTCAAATACTGGGACTTTCTGGCGGCCAATCTCTCCCGGATTCCGGGGCTCTCCCTGCCGGCGCTGGGGCTGCCCCTGCCCCTGGGCATTTCCTTTTTCACCTTCCAGACCATGAGCTACACCATCGACGTCTACCGCCGGGACGCCCCGGTTCAGCGGAACATCGTGGATTTCGGGGCCTTCGTCACCCTCTTTCCCCAGCTGATTGCCGGGCCCATTGTCAAATACAGAACCGTGGCGGCGGACCTGAAAAAGCGGTCCGTCTCCTCGGGGGACTTTGCCCAGGGGGCCTGCCGCTTCACGGCGGGCCTGGCCAAGAAGTGCCTTCTGGCCAACCCGGCGGGAGAGCTGTGGCAGAGCTGCCAGGCCGCCCAGGCCGCCGGGACCCTGACGGCGGCGGGGGGCTGGACGGGTCTTCTGGCCTTCGGCCTCCAGCTCTATTTCGATTTCTCCGGCTATTCCGACATGGCCATCGGCCTGGGGCGGATGCTGGGCTTCCGTTTCGACGAGAACTTTGACCATCCCTACTGCGCCGTCTCCGTGGGAGAATTCTGGCGGCGGTGGCACATGTCTCTGACCTCCTGGTTCCGGGAATACCTCTATTTTCCCCTGGGGGGCAGCCGGGCCGGGCGGACGAAAACCCTGCGGAATCTGCTGATTGTCTGGTTCTGCACGGGGCTGTGGCACGGGGCCAGCTGGAATTTCATCCTCTGGGGGCTGTACTTCGGCCTGTGGCTGATTCTGGAGCGCTTCGTGTTCCAAGATCTGCTGGCCCGGACGCCGGTGTGGGCCAAGCGGGCCTATACCCTGCTGGTGGTGTTCCTGGGCTGGGGCCTCTTCGCCATTGAGGACCTGGGGGCCTGCGGGCGGTATCTCGCCGCCTGCTTCGGCGGGGGAAGCGCCCTTTGGAGCGCCGCCGACGGCTGGCGGCTGCGGAGCTTCGGGCTGCTGCTGGCGCTGATGGTCCTGGGCTCCACCCCGTGGCCCCTGGAGCTCTGGCGGAAACAGCCGGAGCGGGTCCGGCGGGCTCTGACGCCGGTTCTGATGCTGCTGGGACTGATTCTCTCCACCGCCTATCTGGTGGACGGCAGCTACAATCCCTTTTTGTATTTCCGGTTTTAAGAAGGAGGCGGAACCATGACAGCACACGCATACAGCCGCCTGATGACGGCGCTGTTCTGCCTCTTTCTGGGGGGACTGCTGGCCTGGCACGTCCTTTTGCCGGACCGGGAGCGCTCCGAGGCGGAGAACAGGACCCTGGCGCAGACGCCCTCCTTCTCCTGGGCGGGGCTGCGGGACGGCAGCTTTACCAAGTCCGTGGAGGAGTATTTTGCCGACCAGTTCCCCCTCCGGGACCAGTGGACCGGCCTCAAGGCCCGGACGGAACAGGCCCTGGGCAAGCGGGAATTTCACGGGGTCTACCTCTGCGGGGACGCCCTGATCTCCAAGGTGGAGCCCCCCCGGGAGGGCCTGGAGGAGAAGAATCTCAGCTACATCGCCCGGCTGGCGGAGCGGACGGACATTCCGGTGTACCTGGGGCTCATCCCCTCGGCGGCGGAGACCTGGCGGGACCGCCTGCCGGAGGGGGCGGAGAGCTGGGATCAGACGGCCTTCATCAGCCGGGCGGGGGAAGCGGAGGGCGTGGAGCCCATTGATTTCCAGACCGCCCTGGCCGCCCACAGGGACGAACCCATCTACTACCGCACGGACCACCATTGGACCACCCTGGGGGCCTACTATGGCTATACCGCCCTGATGGAGGCCCTGGGCCGGGAACCGCGGCCCCAGGCGGAGCTGCCCCTGATAACCGCCAGTGAGGACTTCCAGGGAACACTGTATTCCCAGTCCGGCATCCACTGGCTGGAGCCGGACACCATTGAGTTCCGGACGGCGGATGCCTTTGAGGTCACCTCCTGGCGGAACGGCACACCGGAGCCCGGGACGCTGTATGACTGGTCCCGTCTGGAGACCAAGGACAAATATTCGGCCTTTCTCGGCGGGAACCAGCCCCTGTGCGTCATCAAAAACCCCGAGGGCACAGGGAGGCTGCTGCTGCTCCGGGACTCCTATTCCGATGCCCTGGCCCCCTTCCTGGCCCTGCATTTCGAGGAGGTGCACCTGATGGACCTCCGGTATTACCGCCGGTCCGCCGCCCAATACGCGGAGGAAAACGGCATTGACAGCATCGCGGCGGTGTACAGCGTGCCGAATTTCATCACGGATTCCAATCTGGTGTTCCTGGTCCAGTGAACGCCCTGATTCTGAACAAGGAGGCTGAACGGCCATGACATTCATTCCGCTGGACTCCGCGCTCTGGGAGCAGTACCCCGGCGCGTATGGCAGCGTCTCCGGGGAGATTGCGTTTTTAATGGGGGAATCCACGGCTCCCCAGGTGAAGCTGCGGCGGCTGGACCCGGAGGAGAAGGACCAGATGCGCGTCGCCTTTGACAACCTGTGTGAAAACCTGTCCCACCAGATGAGCTTTTACCCGGCGCTGTACCTGGCCCTGCCCTACATGGTGAAGCTGCTGGGCCAAAAGGCCGGGGACTATGACTGGCAGCTGCTGATTTTCTCGGAAATCGGAATCTGCCTCGCCACCGACGTGACCTGGGAGAACGAACCGGCCCCCAGTCTGCCGGAGGACATCACGGAGAGCTGCCGGGAGGCCGCCGCCATTCTGGCGGAGCGGGCGGAGCGCTTTTTAAAGGAGAACCGGAAAAAGCTCCGCCGGGAAGGGGCCTTTGAGCGGCGGAGGCTCTGCCTGGGGCTGTACGGCCTGCTGGGGGACCGGCGGGAGGCCTTCGCCCTGGTGATGAACCAGTGGGAAACCTGCTACGTCCACTGCGCGCACTGCGGCTATCTGGACGAGGACCTGGAGCTTATCGACGGAAAGCAGCGGCGGAAGCTCCGGCCCCTCCGCTTCTGGCAGAAAAAACCGGCGGCGTTCACACGCTTCCGCCGCATCCTTCACCAGATAGGGGACTGGGAGGGGGAAGAGCTGCTGGCCTGCTATTACGGCGGCTATGTCTGCCCCGCCTGCGGGAAACGGTCGGATGTGATGGAGGGCCTCATCGGGGCCTTCGACCCCCAGTTCGACGCCCCGGAGTTTAAAGAACCGGCAAAGCCCGAAGAGAAGGCGCCGGCGAAGCCGGAAACAAAAAAACCGGTAAAGCCTGAAGAGAAAGCGCCGGCGAAGCCGGAAACAAAAAGACCGGCAAAGCCAGAAGAGAAGGCGCCGGCGGAGCCGGAAACAAAAAAACCGGCGGAGCCGGAAGCAAAAAAAGGAAACAGCTCCAGCGGCGCGGCGGGTCAGGCGGCTCCCACGCCCCAGCTGGATATCCCGGACATCCTGGAGGACAACGCCCTCAGCCATGCCGGCCAGCTCTGCCGGGAGGCGTACCCGGAGGCCTTCGCCCTGCTGGATAAAAGCGCGTACAAGGAGGCGGCGGAGTGGTGCGCCCGGCGCTTCGAGGAAGCGCCGGACTGGCGGCTCCAGGTGCTGCGGGCGTGGTGCTTCAAGGGTCTGCGGAAAACGCCGGAGATGGACCGCTGCCTCACCGCCGCCCTGGAGCTGGACCCGGACAACGTGCTCATACTCCGGGCCCGGTGCCCCACGGTGTCCACCCGGACCCGCTACCAGCGGCACATAGGGGACCTGACCCGGCTGATGGAGCTGGACCCCGCCCACGCCAGGGAGTACCTGGTCAGCCGGGCCTACCGGCTTCACTGGACCGGCGACGACCAGGGGGCCCGGCGGGATTTGAAGCAGGCCCTGGAGGGCCCGGAGGGCCGGAGGCTGTGGAACGCCTCCGTGGATTTCCGGTATCTCTGGCAGGAGCTGTTCCCCGCGGAGGAATAAGGGCGAGGACAGTTCGCAGAGAACGCCCGCGCCGCGCCGGCGTCCGGCGGTCCACCTTGACAGAAGGGCTCTTTCCAAAAAAACGGAAACCAAAAATTGGTTTTTGTTGCATTGCGGCGGGAATATGATATAATGAGCTCATATCTTCATTTCCATGGGAACCGTCTGCCCCGGCAGATGGGAGCGCAAAAAGAGGGAGGATACATAATTATGCGAAAAAGCATCAAGAAACTGGTACTGATCCGTGCGGTGGCGGCGCTGGCCTCCATTCTGCTGTTCAGCTTCGTCACCACAGCCAACATTCTCCGCATCCAGTCGGTCCAGGCCAGCAACACCCAGGCCGCCGCCCTGCTTCAGAGGGCGGTGACGGCGGAGGCCGCCCACTACAAATGGGCCAGCAATCTCAGCAACGCCCTCTATGCCGGAATGGACTTCACCGGCAGCATCGACCCCACCAGCTGCGTGCTGGGCAAGTGGCTCTACGGCGATGCGGAGACGGACAACACGGCCGTCCTGGAGCTGCGGAGCCAGATGGAGCCCATTCACAAGGCCATCCATGAGTCCGCCACCTATGTGCTGGACCTGCTGGAGCGGAACCCCAGGCAGGCCCAGGACTACTATCAGGAGACCATTCTGAGCAATATCAACTCCCTGGTGAACCACCTGGATCAGGTGGTGGAGCATGAGACCCAGGCCAGCGAGGAGGGGCAGGCCCGCCTGCGCTCCATGATTCTCCAGATGCAGCTGGTCTGCTTCATCTGCCTGATCCTCGCCCTGGTCAGCCTGACCAGCCTGGTGACCTTTGTGGCCAAGCACGTGGTAAAGCCCATTCTCCGCATCACAGAGCAGGCCCAGCCTCTTCAGGAGGGCCGTCTGGATCTGAGAATCGACTACCAGGCCGACAACGAGCTGGGCGATCTGGCCGGGACTCTGCGGACCTCTCTCCAGGCCATTCACAGCTACGTGGAGGACCTGAACCGGCTGATGGGCGAGCTGGCCCAGGGCAATTTCAACGTGTCTCCCTCTGTGAACTACATCGGTGATTTCCGCAGCATCGAGGAGTCCCTGAACACCTTCACCGCCACCATTTCCAACACCCTTTCCAGCATTGTTCAGACGCAGAGCCGGGTTTCCGGCCACGCCGAGCAGCTCTCCAGCGGAGCCCAGGCACTGGCCCAGGGCGCCACGGAGCAGGCCAGCGCGGTGGAGGAGATTTACGCCACCGTGGACGACCTTTCCAAGAGCGCGGCCCAGAACGTAAAGGTCGCCGCCGCCGCCCAGGAGAACGCCCGCCAGACCGGCGAGCAGGTCACCATCTCCAGCCGTCAGATGGAGGAAATGGTGGCCGCCATGGCCAATATCTCCACCTCCTCCCAGGAGATTGGGCGGATTATCAAGACCATCGAGGATATCGCCTTCCAGACCAACATTCTGGCCCTGAACGCCGCCGTGGAGGCCGCCCGGGCCGGCACCGCCGGCAAGGGCTTTGCCGTGGTGGCCGACGAGGTGCGCAGCCTGTCCGTCCGCTCCGACGAGGCCGCCAAGGCCACCAAGGACCTGATTGAGAACTCCGTCCAGGCCACGGAGCAGGGCAGCCGCATCGTGGGCGAGGTCTCCGCGTCCCTGCAGAAGGCCCTGGAGCTGGTCATGCAGTCCAACACCGCCATCAGCGAGATTGCACAGGCCGTGGAGCACGAGGCCGAATCCATCGCCCAGGTCAGCGAGGGCATCGGCCAGATTTCCTCCGTGGTGCAGACCAACTCCGCCAGCAGCGAGGAATCCGCCGCCGTCAGCTCCGAGCTCTTCGACCAGGTCCACGCCCTGGAGGCCGAGACGAAGAAGTTCCGGCTCAAGCGGGGCTGAGCCCGGTCCATACAGAACACAACGTCCGCGCCGCCGGAAGCTTCCGACGGCGCGGACTCTCTCAATCCGGGACAATGCCGGTATCCCGGATTCGCTCCAGCCGGGAGAGAAGATTGGAAAAGGACGTGACGCCGTCCTCCTCCCGCTCCAGCTGCCGCCGTTCCTCCGGCGACAGGGTCTGATAGAACTCATAGGCGGACAGGTCCTGATCCAGCAGGTCCGACAGGCAGAGATAGTTTCCGTTCTCGTGATTCATTCCAATCACCTCCGGCTATATCTTGCCCGGTTTTTTAAGGAGTGCGTTATGGAATTCCGAACAATTTTTGGCAGCAAGCGGGACTTCCTCCCTCTGCTTCTCCTGGGGGACGAGCAGGAGGACATGATTCTCCGCTATCTGGACCGGGGGACCCTCACCGCCCTCTATGACGGCGGCCTGCTCCGGGCCGTGTGCGTGGTAACCGAGGAGGGCGGCGGGGATTTTGAAATCAAAAATCTGGCCGTGGCCCCGGAGAGCCAGCGGCGGGGCTATGGCCGGGCCATGGTGGAGCACACGGTCCGGCAGTGCCGGGGTCAGGGGACGCGTCTTCTTGTGGGCACCGGGGACAGTCCCCTGACCCTGCCCTTTTACGTCGCCTGCGGCTTCCAGGAATGCGGGCGGGTCAAGGATTTCTTTCTGAAACACTACGACCACCCCATTTTTGAGGCCGGCCGGCAGCTGACGGATATGGTAATGCTGTCCATGGAGCTGTAAGCGAAAAAGCAAACAAACGAATCAACGAAAAAAGAAGAGCGGGGAAATTCTCCGCTCTTCTTTGCGCCCTCATGTGGGATACTGGAACCACAGCCCCGTGGTCTGGGACACCGGGCCGCTCTTCAGCTCCAGAATGGGGGCCTCCAGCCCACAGCGCTCCCCGTCCCTGAGATAATACCAGACTTCTTCCTCTCCCTCCGGCTCCCGGAATTCATAGGAAAACTCGTAAAGGCAGCCGTCCTCTCCCCGGGCGGCGAAGCGCTCCGGCGTTCCCTCCGGGGCCCGTTCCAGCCGGACCAATATTTCATAGAGCCCGCCGAAGCTGACCCGGCGGTCAAAGACCCCCACCCCCCGAAGCAGGGGCCCCCACTCCTCATAGGGCAGGGCGGTCTGCTCCCCCATGGGCGTGATGAAATCGGGGTAGTCCCGATGGGTGGGGTCGCAGGACCAGACCCAGGTCCGCCAGCCGAAGTCCGCCAGGGACTCCGCCGTGAAGTCCGGGCCGGGGATGTTGTAAAAACCGTAGTAATACATCAGCACCCAGCGGCACCGGCCCGTCATGTGGTCATAGGAATTGGTCCAGCCCACCACGTTGTCCTCCGGCAGGTTGTGCTCAACAAAAAACCAGTCGTCCATCCGCCAGAGGGGGTCCGTGGGCAGGGGCATCTCTCCCAGCTCACAGACGGCGGAAATGGCCCGCAGGGCGTGGGGCTGGGCGTCATACCAGTCCAGGAAATCCTGGAGCTGCGCCGCCGCCGGCTCCGCCTCCGCCATGGAGGTGAATTCCATGGTCAGCCGCCCGTCCTCCACGGTCCAGGCGTCCAGAGAACCCCGATACCGGTTCAGATAGTAGTCCCACAGGGTCGTCTTGACGTCGTTGGACAGGTCATAGCCCGCCTTGGCCGGGAAATGGCCCCCGCCCCACCAGGCGCTCTCCACATGGAACACCAGCTCCGGCATGTCCTCAAACCAGCAGTCCCACACCCGAATCGTGGTGAGGCTGGCCTCCTCGTTGGGCAGCTCGTAATATTTTTTGGCCACGGTGAAGTCCTGACCGGGATAGGCCTGTTCCAGATACTCCTGCACCTCCCGGCGGGTGTGGGGGGAGGCGTGCTCCGTCAGGCAGGCCCGGAGGCCTCCCGCCAGCAGAGCCATGCAGAGCAGGAGGATGAGGACGGCCTTCACCGCCAGCAGGCCGAACAGGGCGGCGGCGTATCCGGCGCAGACGGCCAGGCCCTTGAAAATTTTAGAGAGACGGTCCTTGTTCATGGCGCGAAATACTCCTGCATCAGGGATTTTTTCAGCACTTCCAGTTTATCCAAGCTCTGCCGGATTGTCAATCCAAACAAATTCACTTGTTCTACATAATCAGCAAATCGCTTCTGTAATTGCAAATCCGGAACCATAACATCCAGTTTTTTCAGCATAGAAATTGACAAATAAGCAACTGTTGAACCCAGCTGTAAACTCATAATCTGTTTTTGAAAACCAGGTGTTGAAAACAGGTATGAAAGATAATTACTAACGATCCTCTCGTCAAAATTGGACAGCCAACTAATCATGCCATCTTGAAAATAAAATCGGTCTTTGTTCTTTACAATGTAGCATCTCCCAAGCGTTCCTCTGGAGGTAACAAGGATATCCCCTCGTTTGGGTACAAATCCTTGTGACCATAGCTCTTCATATTTCTCATGTGGAATAAACAGTTCACAAGTTTCAATTCCCTTATCAATTCGTTTAACAAGGTCAGATACTCGCAAAAAAGGCACTCCATTTGAAGTCTGTTCATTCTGATAAATGCGTTTACTTGAGCCTACCTCACATAAATTACTTAATTTATAAACGGGTAAGTTTTTATTATTATGTTCAGAGTCCCCGAACAGCTCCACAAACCGGGAATTGACCAGTGCGTCCAGCTTTTCAAGCTGCCGTTTTCGGAGGGAAATCAATGCAACTATCCGATTGAGAACAGCGGCGATTTCCGCCTGGCGCTCCAGCCCCGGAAGAGGAAATTCCTCTTGCCGGTAGTCTTTAAAGTAAATATGCGGAATGGTCGCGCCAGTTTGATACCGGCCAAGGCACATGTGTTCCATGGCGAAGGCCAGATAGTCGATATTCACCAGATCCCCCGGCAGAATATACTGCATCGTCCCAATGACAGACGACTGCCCCGGGAGCTTCATCACCCGGCCCACGCCGGCCCCGTCCTTGACAACGGCGATATAAGGGGCTTCTCTCTGGTAGAAATCCACATTTGTAATGAACCCGCCCGCGCCGTAAACGGGGTAAATTCCTTCCCGCCCCTGCAAATCCTTCTGCACGATGTTGGAGGCGGCTTTTGTGCACACATCTCCCAGCCTTGCCATGCGGTTCCCCCCTTGGAAAAAGCGCGCCCCTTCCGGGGCGCGCCGTCTGTTTATTCCGCCACGGCGGCCTTCAGGGCCTCCACCCGGTCGGTTTTCTCCCAGGCCACGCCCAGGTCCTCCCGGCCCATGTGTCCATAGGCGGCCAGCTTCCGGTAGATGGGCCTGCGCAGGTCCAGGTCCCGGATGATGGCGCTGGGCCGCAGGTCGAAGACCTTGCCGACGGCCTCCTCCAGCTTGGCGTCGCTGACGGTGCCGGTGCCGAAGGTGTCCACCATGATGCTGACGGGCCGGGCCACGCCGATGGCATAGGCCAGCTCGATCTGACAGCGCCGGGCCAGGCCCGCCGCCACGATGTTCTTGGCCACCCAGCGGGCGGCGTAGGCGGCGGAGCGGTCCACCTTGGTGGGGTCCTTGCCGGAGAAGCAGCCGCCGCCGTGGGGGGCGCTGCCGCCGTATGTATCCACAATGATTTTCCGGCCCGTCAGCCCCGCGTCGGCGGCGGGTCCGCCCTTGACAAAACGGCCGGTGGGGTTGACATAATACTTGGTGCGCTCATCCAGCATACCGGCGGGCAGAACCTCCTTGGCCACCAGGTTAATCATGTCCCGGCGAATCTGCTCCAGGCTGACGTCGGGGTTGTGCTGGGTGGAGATGACCACGGTGTCGATGCGGATGGGGCGGTTGTTCTCGTCGTATTCCACGGTGACCTGGCTCTTGCCGTCGGGCCGCATGTAGGAGACCAGGCCGCTCTTGCGGACCAGGGTCATCTGCTTGCAGAGCCTCTGGGCCAGGGCCAGGGGCAGGGGCATCAGCTCCGGGGTCTCGTCGCAGGCATAGCCGAACATCATGCCCTGATCTCCCGCACCGTGGTTCAGCTCGGTTTCCTCATTGGTTTTGTTCTCCAGGGACTTGTCCACGCCCATGGCGATGTCGGCAGACTGCTCATCAATGGAGGTAATGACCCCGCAGGTCTCGCAGTCGAAGCCGTACTTGCCCCGGTCATAGCCGATTTCCCGGACCACCTCCCGGACAATTCTGTCGATGTCCACATAACAGGTGGTGGAAATCTCGCCCATGACGTGAATCAGACCGGTGCAGGCCGTGGTCTCACAGGCCACGCGGCCCTGGGGGTCCTGGGTCAGAATGGCGTCCAGGACGGCGTCGGAAATCTGGTCGCAGATTTTGTCGGGATGTCCCTCGGTGACGGACTCGGACGTAAAGAGATAATGTCTTGCCATGGCGTTCTCCTTTGCGGCTTCCGTCTGGAAGCGCCGCGCCTGCTGTTCCCGGCGCGGGGGGATAATGTGCGCATTTTTACTGAATCTGACCGCCGGAGTCTCTTTGAAAACGGGCGGAGTACCGGATGAAGCCGGGTTTTCCGGGGGGACGGACAGGCGGAAGCGGATGCAAAAAACCGCGCGTTTCGACACCGAAACGTGCGGAGAAACATCTCGCTCGCTCCTCATCTGTCGGACTCCGTCGGAATTGGCACCTTACAGAGCAGGTTGCCGTGGCTTCATTGGGCCGTTCCCTCCGCCACTCTTGATAAGGATATGTAATTGTATCCGGGTAAGTTCATTTTAACAGGTCCTGCGCGTTTGTCAAGGGCTCCGGACCATTTTTCCGGTTTTCCGGTTTTCCGCTTTTCCGGTTTTCCAGTCCGGGCAGGAAGAAAAATATGGGTGACTTTTTCCTTCAAAGAGGGTATAATACATTTAAACGGAAGCCACCCCAATCTTTAGGAGGGATTTTTTTGAGAAAGCTGAACAGCGCCATGGAGCGTTTTGCCCTGACCCATCCCCGGTTCGGAATTCCGAATCTCATGCGGTACATCGTCGCCGGCAATGTCATTGTGTTCTTTCTGCTGCGGCTGACCCGGTTCGCGGCCCTGGACTTCCTGGGCTTTCACTGGGGCCGGGTCCTCCACGGGGAAATCTGGCGGCTGGTGACCTTCCTGTTCGTGCCCGACACCGCCGAGCCCTTTACGCTGATTCTGTCCCTTTATTTCATGTACTTCATCGGCTCCATGCTGGAACGGGAGTGGGGCACGCCGAAGTTCAATCTCTTTTACCTCTCCGGCGCGGTCCTGACCATCCTCACCGGCATCATCGGCTACTACGCCTTCGGCGGCGGGACCATCCTGGGGACCTACTACGTGGGCATGTCCATGTTCCTGGCCTTCGCCGCCCTGTTCCCCGACGCCCGACTGATGCTGATGTACATCATTCCCGTCAAGGCCAAGTGGCTGGCCATCGCGGACCTGGCCCTCTTCGCCGTGGACATGCTGGGGTCCCTCTTCGCGGGGAACTACCTGAAGGCCCTGCTGCCCGTGGTGGCTCTGCTGAATGTGCTGGTCTTCTTCTGGTGCGAGATCGTGGACCTGACGGACCGGCAGCGGGCCTTTGCCCGGCACAGGAATTCCCGCCAGACCATTCAGTTCAAGTCCGCCGCCCGCCAGCAGAAAAAGAAGGAGGCCCAGCGGGGCTACCGCTACAAGTGCGAGGTCTGCGGCCGGACGGACACCGAGTGGCCGGACCTGGAATTCCGCTACTGCTCCAAGTGCCAGGGCTATCACTGCTACTGTCAGGACCATATTTTCAGCCACGAGCATATTCTGAGCTAAAAGGACCGCCCGGCGGGGAAGATTTCAGCCAGGATGCCAGCTGGTCCATTGCACCCCCCATTCTCTCCCTTTCTGAGCGCAGAAAGAGAGAGAACGGGCCGTGGACGGTCCAGGAGAGAGAAAGACGCTGCGCACAAGAACTGCCTCCGGTCCCCGTCTCCTGTCATGGGGGAGTCCAGAGGGGGCTCCCCCCTCTGGTGGAGCGTCCAGAGAGGCAAAGCCTCTTTGGTTCCCCGCGAAAGCGGCCTCGCCGGACCGGAACGCGGCACGAATCTTTGACCTGGAGCCTGACACGCTGGATTTTCAGCCGCGTGGGACAGTTCTGTGAAACCGCCGGACCGGAACGCGGCCCAAAAAATCTTTCAGAACTGTTAGATTTCAGAAAGATTCTGGACAGATTCCCATGATAAAGTCTGTATTGTCGAAAGGCAGTACAGACTTTTCCTATGGAGGTAATCAGATATGACCGTATTGAAGACAAACAGCCTGCGGAAAATTTACGGCGCAGGGGACACCGAGGTCCGGGCCCTGGACGGCGTGGACCTGTCGGTGGAAAAAGGCGAATTCGTGGCGGTGGTGGGCACCTCCGGTTCCGGCAAGTCCACCCTGCTCCACATGCTGGGCGGACTGGACCGGCCCACCTCGGGGTCCGTCACCGTGGACGGGCAGGAGATTTTCTCCCTGAAGGACGAGGCCCTGACCATCTTCCGCCGCCGCAAGGTGGGCTTCATCTTCCAGAACTATAACCTGGTGCCGGTGCTCAGCGTCTATGAGAACATCGTCCTGCCCATCCAGCTGGACGGCCGGAAGCCCGACACCGCCTATGTGGACCAGATTGTGGAGACCCTGGGCCTGGAAAAAAAGCTGCAAAACCTGCCCGGCCAGCTCTCCGGCGGCCAGCAGCAGCGGGTAGCCATCGCCCGGGCCCTGGCGGCCAAGCCCGCCATCGTCCTGGCCGACGAGCCCACCGGCAACCTGGACAGCAAAACCAGCCAGGACGTCATGAGCCTTCTGAAAATCACCAGCGAAAAATTCGCCCAGACCATCGTCATGATTACCCATAACGAGGAAATCGCCCAGCTGGCGGACCGCATCATCCGCATCGAGGACGGCACCATCCGCTCCTCCCGCGAGACCGGCGGAAGGGAGTGAGAGCCATGCTGAACGTTCCCAACAAGGGCTGTATCCGCCGCCTGGGGCTGCGCTCCATGGCAGCCGCCCGGACCCGCAACATCGTGGCGGTTCTCGCCATCGCCCTGACCACGCTGCTGTTCACGTCCCTGTTCACCATCGCCGGGTCCATCAACGCCTCCTATCAGCAGGAGAATTTCCGCCAGGCCGGCGGCGACTATCACGGCACCTTCAAGGAGCTGTCCCTGGCGCAGGTGGAAGAGCTGCAAACCCATCCCCTGATCGCGGAGCATTTCACCCGCCTCTTTGTGGGCATGCCCTCCGAGCCCCCCTTCAGCAAGTCCCATGTAGAGGTCTCCTACCTGGAGCCCGCCGCCGCCCCCCATTACTTCTGCGACCCCGTGGAGGGGACCCTGCCGGAGGAGGGAACCAATCAGGCGGCAACGGATATCCGGGTGCTGTCTCTGCTGGGGGTGGAGCCGGAAATCGGCGCGGAATTCACCATCACCTTCAATCTGGACGATCTCACAGGCCATCCCATCCCCGTCACCCGGACCTTTACCCTCTCCGGCTGGTGGGAGTACGACAGCGCCGTGGTGGCCAGCAACGTGCTCCTGCCCCGCTCCGCCGCGGAGGAGCTCTGCGCCCTGAGCAGCGGGGACCCCTATTCCATGACCGGCAAGTGGAATCTGGATGTGATGTTCAGGGACGCCATGCACATTGAGGAAAACCTGAACGCCATTCTGGAATCCCATGGGTATCAGTCCGAGGACGCCGCGGCGGACAACTATATCGACATCGGCGTCAACTGGGGCTACACTGGGGCCAAGTTTGCCCAGGCTATGGATATCAGCGCGCTTCTGACGGTGGCCGTCCTGATCCTCCTGGTGATTTTCACCGGGTATCTCATTATCTACAACGTCTTCCAGATTTCCGTCACCAACGACATCCGGTTCTACGGCCTGCTGAAAACCATCGGCACCACCGGGAAGCAGCTGAAGCGCATTGTCCGCCAGCAGGCCCTGCTTCTGAGCCTCATCGGCATCCCCATCGGCCTCCTGCTGGGCTTCGTCACCGGCAACAAACTCACCCCCGTCATCATGGCCCAGCTGAGCTACAAGCGCGCCTTCGTCACCTTCAACCCCCTGATTTTCCTTGGGGCGGCGCTGTTTGCCCTGGTCACGGTCTTTCTCTCCTGTGCCCGGCCCAGCCGCATGGCGGCCAGGGTCTCCCCGGTGGAGGCGGTGCGCTACACCGAGGGCGGCACGCCGAAAAAGCCCGGCAGGCGGGAGAAGGTCCGCCGGGTCCGGGGCGGCGCGTCACTGCCCCGTATGGCCTGGGCCAACCTGGGCCGCAGCAGGAGCAAGACCGTGGTGACGGTCCTCTCCCTGAGCCTGGCGGTGGTGCTGGCCACCATGACCTACACCTTTGCCACCGGCTTCGACATGGACAAGTACCTGACCCGGAACGCCAATGTGGACTTCATCCTGGGAGACGGCAGCTACTTCAATGTCAACAGAATGTTCCGCTCCGCCGGCGACGCCCTGCCGGAAGAGATCATTGCGGATGTGGCGGAAAAAGGCGGCGCAGGCATCACGGAGAGCGGCCGGACCTACGGCCAGGTGACGGACGTGCAGCAGTTCGTCCCGGAAGACTGGTACCGTCTCAGCGCCGGGGCCTGGAACCCGCCGGAGATTGTGGAGCAGGCGGTGAAGGAGGCCGTCCGGGACGACCGGGGCTTCCTGATGGACCGGACCATGGTCTACGGCATGGAGGATCTGCCTCTGGATCTTCTCACCGTGGTGGAGGGGGATATCTCCGCCCTCTATGACCCCGGTCAGAACGCCGTCGCCGCCGTGCTGATGGAAAACGATTACAGCGAGCCCTACCCGGATTCCCACTGGGCCAGGGTGGGGGACCAGGTCACTCTGCGGAGTGTGGCGGAATATGAATTCCGCGACGCCGGTACCGGCGAGATCATCGAGGACATCGACGCCTTCTATGAAACCGGAGGCCGCTATCTTTCTATCCCCAAGGTCTACGAGGACCGGACCTTTACCGTCTGCGCCCGGGTGGTGGTCCGGCAGACCGTCAACTACCGGTTCTACGGCGCGAACCAGTATGTAATGAACGCGGAGGTCTTCAAGCAGTTTACCGGCACGGACTCCATTATGCACTGGTGCTTCAACACCACCGATGAACTGGAACCGGAGATGGAGGCCTTTCTGGCGGACTACACGGAAAACGTCCAGCCCCTTTATGACTACGAGGGCCGGTCCAGCTATATTGCCGAGTTCGAGGGCTTCCGGAACATGTTCTATATTCTGGGCGGGACTTTGAGCTTCATCATCGGCCTGGTGGGCGTGCTGAACTTCGTCAACGCCGTCCTCACAGGCATCCTCACCCGGAAACGGGAGCTGGCAGTGCTCCAGTCCGTGGGCATGACGGGAAAGCAGCTGAAAACCATGCTGGTGTTCGAGGGCCTCTATTACACGCTCCTGGCCCTGCTGGCCTCCCTTGTGATGACGGTCTGCGCCGGGCCTCTGCTGGGCGATACCCTCAACGACCTGTTCTGGTTCTTCTCCTACCGGCTGACCCTCCTGCCCCTTGCGGTCATCCTGCCGGTGTTCCTGATTCTGGGGGTTGCGGTTCCCCTGTGCGTCTGCCGGTCCGTGGAGAAACACACCATTGTGGAGCGTTTGCGGGAGGCGGAAGGATGAAACGGCTTTGCATGGCAATGGTCCTCCTGCTCCTCCTCTCCGCCTGCGGCGGACGGGAGGAGACGGTGGAGGGAAACCTGATTCTCACCAATTACAGCTCTGAATCCATCTCACACATCACGGTGGTCTGCGGCGAAGAAACCCTTTCCTCGGAGGCGGCCATCTCAGACACCCAGCTCTGCAGCTTCACCCTGCCGGAGGAGGAAAACCTGGTCTATACGGTTTCCTTCCAGACGGAGGACGGGGAAACCGTCAGTGAATCCTTTGCCGATATTTTTGCGGAGGGAACCGCCGTCCGCCTCCGGGCGGACCAGGAATATGGCTCCTGGCGGCTGGTCTACGACGGGACGCCCTGAGCCGCCGCCGTTACCCCGACTGGCGTATCCCCCGCCTCCTTATCCCGATAAAACGCATGAACAGACACGCCCAGCCGCCGCCGTTACCCCGACAGGCAAACCCCTCAAAAAAACCGCCGTCCCCCGTGGCCTTCAGGGCCCGGGGGGCGCGGCGCTCTCCGGAGCCCGGAGCGAAAGCGGACCGCCCGGCGTCCCGGGGCGCCAAACGGGGCGGCCGCAGGCCGAAAATGCAGGCCGTTGTATGGATTATGCAAAATTTTTCTTCCTGCCCCGGTTTTTCTGGCGAATTGCCGTTGAAAATGAAAGTCCATCGTGGTAAAATTGCACTATTACCAAACCACAGGCCAACGGGAAAGGAGCTCCGCCATGATTTGGACCGAAAACCGGGAAAACGCCTATTGCGAGATCACCCCCGCCATTCTGGCTCTAAAGGAGCAGTGGGAGAAGAAGAACTATATCGACCCCCGGCTGTACCGGGAGTACAATGTCAAGCGGGGTCTTCGGGACGAGGACGGCCGGGGCGTGCTGACGGGTCTGACCCGGGTGGCGGAAATCCAGTCCTATCATGTGGTCGACAGCCCCGAGGGCGAGCACATCACCCCTGCCGACGGCATTTTGTACTACCGGGGCATCGACTGCCGGGAGCTGGTCCGGGGCTCCGCCCAGCGGGGGCGCTTCGCCTTTGAGGAAGCGGCCTATCTCCTGCTCTTCGGCGAGCTGCCCACGGAAGAGCAGCTGAAGGACTTCTGCATCCAGCTGGCCTCCTACCGGACCCTGCCCACCAACTTCTTCCGGGACGTCATCATGAAAACGCCCCCCAAGGATTTGATGAACACCATGCAGCGGGGCATTCTGACCCTGTTCTGCTACGACGACAAGCCCAACGACACCGGCCTTGAAAACGTGCTGCGCCAGTGCCTCCAGCTGACGGCAAACATGCCGGTGCTGGCCATCTACGCCTATCAGGCCTGGCGGTACAACAACGGCGAGAGCCTTTTCATCCACGTGCCCCAGCCAAACCTGTCCACGGCGGAGAACTTCCTCCGCCTCCTCCGGGAGGACCGGGGCTATTCCGAGCTGGAGGCCCGGACCCTGGACGTGGCTCTGGTGCTCCATGCGGACCACGGCGGCGGAAACAACTCCACCTTCACCAACCACGTGGTCACCTCCTCCGGCACGGACACCTATTCCGCCATCGCGGCGGCCATGGCCTCCCTGAAGGGCCCCCGCCACGGGGGCGCCAACAGCAAGGTTATGGAGATGATGGACAACATCAAGGAGCATATACGGGACTGGGCCGACGAGGACTGTGTCAGGCACTATCTCACCAGGCTTCTGGACAAGGAGGCCTTCGACGGCAGCGGCCTGATCTACGGTCTGGGCCACGCCGTCTACACCCGCAGCGACCCCCGGTGCGAGGTCTTCCGGGACTATGTCACCCGCCTGGCCGCGGAAAAGGGCCGCCAGCCGGAGCTGAACCTGTACGCCAGCGTGGAGCGCATCGGCAAGGAGCTTTTGATGCAGCGGCGGCACAAGGACGCCGTTTCCACCAACATTGATTTTTACAGCGGCTTTGTCTATGAGATGCTGGGCCTGCCCATGGAGCTGTACACGCCGCTCTTTGCCGTGGCCCGGATCGCCGGCTGGAGCGCCCACCGCATGGAGGAGCTCAGCGCCGGAGGCAAGCTGATCCGCCCCCGCTACGAGTGCGTGGAGGAACACCGCTCCTATGTGCCCCTGGAAATGCGCTGAACGCCCCCTGCCCGAAGGGTCCGCCCTTCGGGCAGGGCAAGGCTCCGGCGGCGCGGCAAATTCCGGTACGCGGAAAGGACGCCGCCGGCTTCCGGGCGGTAAAGCCGGAAAAGAAAAAATTTTGGAGAAAATCAAAAATTGGGTTGACAACCGGGCCGGTTCTGGCTATAATGATCAAGCAGTCTTTTCCGGGGAACAATGCAATTTGCGGCTGTGCTGGAACTGGTAGACAGGCCAGCTTGAGGTGCTGGTGTCGTATCGACGTGTGGGTTCAAGTCCCGTCAGCCGCACCAAAGTCCCTTCCCGGAAGGGCGCCATGCCATGCGCGAGTGGTGGAATTGGCAGACTCGCTAGATTCAGGTTCTAGTGTCCTTTACGGACGTGCGGGTTCAAGTCCCGCCTCGCGCACCAGCTCAGAAATTCCCACCTTCGTTCCGTTTCCGGCTCCGCCGAAAGCTGCACTGCGGTGGGAATTTCTTCGCTTTCCGCCGCGTTCCGCTCTGTTGGGTTCGCGGCGGTATTGGGACGGGAATGCGGGCTGAGGCCCGTATTTTTTTGACCGTATCTATTCACGCATTTGTTCCGGAGGATGAGCGTAGGGACAGGCACTTTACACCTATCGTAACGCCTGTAGGGGCGGGCCTCTGTGCCCGCCCGTTTTCCCAATGATGCCGGGCTCCCGGCAGACAGACCGGGACAAAGCCCGTCCCCTGCACAGAATCCCCGAACGGGACATCTCCCGGTTCCGGAAGAGAGGCCGCCGAGGGCGGCGGCCCCTACAGACGATTTGCGGAAGCCGGCCTGTTTTCCGCCCCCGGCGGCTTCGGACGGGCTCTGTTCCGCCCCAAAATTCCCGCCGCCGCTCCGGTCTTGGCCGGGGCGTTCCCGCATCCGTCCCCCCGCCGTACCCTTTCGTTGTATGGTTCGTACAAAATTGCTATTTAACCCAATTGTAATTTTGGCAGAATCATGGTATATTGATTGTAAAGTCACCGCAGTCCACCGCCCCCGCGGGGTCGCCAGCGCCTTGATACGGCATCCCCTGAGGGAAATCCTCCGGATTCCTTCAGCCCCGCCGGCTGTGGACTCAGATTCTAAGGATAAAGATAAAGGAGAATCGCTATGAACCGATTTGGCATCCAAGTGGAACTCAGGCATGTCCCCTCCCTGGACCCGGACTTTATCCCCCTCATGCGCTTCAACCGCGCCTTCCTGGACGGCGCAAAAAAGCCCGTCGGCATCGCCGTGGAGCGCTCCAACGGCCAGATGGCCGCCTGCCGCACCTTCATCCACGGCACGCCGGAGATGAAGGAGGCGGACTGCTACTACATCGAGCGGCTGGTGAAGACCATTTTATGGATGAAGGGCGGCTTCAAGGTCTATGTCAGCGGCGACGAGGGCATTTACAGCTATCTGAAATCCGTGTACGGACCCGGCGGACAGCAGGAATTCGACTGGGACTACATGGCCAATGTGTTTGAACACCCCTTCGAGGTGGTTCTGGTGGATGAGATTCCCCAGGCCAAGGACGACCCCAAGGCCATCGGCGGCCACCTGGAGGGCTGCCGCATCGGCTTCGACGCCGGCGGGTCCGACCGGAAGGTCTCCGCCGTCATCGACGGCGAGACGGTCTACTCCGAGGAGGTGGTCTGGTTCCCCAAGACCAACGCCGACCCGGACTATCACTATGACGGCATCGTCTCCGCCCTGAAATCCGCCGCGGAGCACATGCCCCGGGTGGACGCCGTGGGCGTCAGCTCCGCCGGCATCTACATCAACAACCGCACCATGAACGCCTCATTGTTCCTCAAGGTGCCCAGGGAAATCTACGACGAGAAGGTCAAGGACATCTATATCCGGGCCATCCGCGACACCTTCGGAGAGGTTCCCTACTGCGTGATTAACGACGGCGACGTGTCCGCCCTGGCGGGAGCCATGAGCCTCAGCGACAACAGCGTCCTGGGCATCGCCATGGGCACCAGCGAGGCCGTGGGCTATGTGGATGAGGAGGGCCGGATTACCGGCTGGCTCAACGAACTGGCCTTCGTCCCCGTGGACGCCCAGCCCGGCGCCATGCGGGACGAGTGGAGCGGCGACATCGGCTGCGGCGTGAAATACTTCTCCCAGGACGGCGTCATCAAGCTGGCCCCCCGGGCGGGCATTGAGCTGGACGAAAGCGCCTCCCCCGCCGAGAAGCTGAAGGCCGTTCAGGCCCTGATGGCGGAGGACGATCCCCGGGCCGCCAAGGTCTATGAGTCCATCGGCGTCTACCTGGGCCACACCCTGGCCTATTACTACGAGCTCTACGGCTGCCGTCACGTGCTGCTGCTGGGCCGGGTCATGAGCGGCAAGGGCGGCGATTTGATTCTGGACACCGCCAGGAAGGTTCTGGCCGACGAGTACCCGGAGCTCACCGGGAAGATTGTCCCGGAGCTCCCCGACGAGAAATTCCGCCGGGTGGGCCAGTCCATGGCCGCCGCCAGCCTGCCGGAAATCAAGTAACAAGAGGAACAGCGCCTGCCCGGCACTCCGGGCAGGCGCCCGGACGTTTCGCCCCCGGTCCCCCCTGGGAGAGCCGCAAAGGCTTCTTCTGCCGTTGGCGGCTCATACCTTCGGCAATTTTTCCGCCTGTATCCTGTGCAAAAGCCGGCAGGTATGATATAGTCACCGCAGTTGAAAAGAAGCATCAGCTTCTTTTCAACAAGTGCGGCGATGATTCGCCGCACAGGCCGCAAAACGGCCTTGCGGTGGACTTCATAGTCAGCACAGGAGGTTTACCCGTCAGCGGCTCCATCGCTGTTTGAAAATCGGTATCTACCGATTTTCAACTGTGCTGACTATAGAATGGACCCGGCTGATCTGTGATTGACGGAGGAAGGGAAAAGAACGATGGAAGCATCTCAAAGGGAATGGGGCGAACTGTCACAGGTCATGGATGCGCATATCCGGCTGATGACGGAACGGTATCATGAAACAGGGTCGGTATTCAGAAGCATTCTCACAAAGATCGGATTTTTTCCCTATGCGCAACGTCTCGGGAAGGTGCTGAGGGAAAAGGACTGGAACAGGCTGAACAGCCTGATTTATCAGGAAAACTGTTTCAGAAGCTTTTGCGCTTTACTGTCCGGAGATTCTCATTACCAGGCCTTTCTTGATATGCTGGATGCTCTCGCTGTGGGGAATATGAACACGCTGGACCTGCTTGTCCCCCACAAACCGGAACGGGTCACACATATTTATTCTACATACCGGCCTGCCACCGATATGCTGATCGGACTCTGGCGCAAGGACAACGGCGTTCTGGATTATGCCGTTCCAAGGGCAAAAAAATTTGTATCCGGAAAAAGTCCGCAATGGGACCGGGCGACAGTCGCTTACCTGCTCGCGGTCTATGAGAAAAACCCGGAAGAAGCGGGGATTCAATTAGAGCTTTTGTGCAAAGGAGCTATGCGGTCAGATTTTGATCCTGATACCGATAAAGTGCTTTTTGTACCTGCACATGGATTATATCAGCTTGCCGCCTGTCTGTGGGACGAGGCGCTGTTCCGGCAGCTGCCCATGCCCGGTCATAAGATTTTTTCCAGGGAATACGCTGTCTGGAGAAATACGCACACGGTGCAGCCTGCGTTATACGCAGAATATCCCGACCCGGAGCTCAATCACATTCTGACACATCCGGAGCTTGAACTGGCAGAGAGAGTGCAATGAAGGCGGAGCCAAGCCGCTTCCGCTGACAGCGTTCACCGTTATCTGCCCTTGGAGCACCGTCCGCAGATTGACGTCATCAGGAAATCAAACACAAACCCGTTCGGTTCCGCGTCAGCGGAACGCCCAAAGGAGGAACCCATGGAACAGACGCTTACATTTAAAATCGGAACCCGGACCCAGCAGGTCCGCCTCCCGGCGGAAGTCCTGCTGGGCGTTCTGGAGCCCAACGCCGTTGAGCTTCCCGCCGCCGGCGAGGAGGAGCGGGTCCGCGCCGCCCTGGCCCGGCCCACCGGCTCCCCCCGGCTGCGGGACGTCGTGAAGCCCGGCGAGACCGTGGCCATTGTCACCAGCGACGTCACCCGGCCCATGCCCACCTGGAAGGTCCTCCCCGCCCTGCTGGACGAGCTCTATGCCGGAGGGGTCCGCCGGGAGGACGTCACCCTGGTCTTCGCCCTGGGGAGCCACCGGGGCCACACGGAGGAGGAAAAACGCCGTCTGGCAGGAGAGCGGGCCTGGGGGGAGATTGCCTGCGTGGACCTGGACCCGGCGGACTGCGTCCACATCGGCGTCACCGGCCGGGGCACGCCGGTGGACATCGACCGGCGCGTGGCGGAGGCGGACCGCCGGGTCTGCCTGGGGAACATCGAGTACCACTATTTCGCCGGGTACTCCGGCGGAGCCAAGGCCATCATGCCCGGGGTCTCCACCCGGGCGGCCATTCAGGCCAATCACAGCCGCATGGTCCAGCCCGCCGCCCACGCGGGAAAGCTGGAGGGCAACCCCGTCCGGGAGGACATCGAGGAGGCCGCCGCCATGGTGGGGGTGGACTTCATCCTCAACGTGGTGCTGGACGCCCACAAGGAGATCATCCACGCCGCGGCGGGAGACGTCACCGCCGCCCACCGGGCAGGCTGCGCCTTTCTGGACACCCTCTATCAGGTCCCCATCCCCCGGCAGGCGGACATCGTCCTGGTGTCCCAGGGCGGGGCCCCCAAGGACCTGAACCTCTACCAGACCCAGAAGGCCCTGGACAACGCCAAGCACGCCGTAAGGCCCGGCGGCGTCATTGTCCTTATGGGCTCCTGTGCCGAGGGGCTGGGAGAAAAGACCTTTGAGGAGTGGATGACCTCCGCCCCCACGGCCCGGTCCCTCATTGACCGCATCCGCCGGGAGTTCCGCCTGGGGGGCCACAAGGCCGCCGCCATTGCCATGGTGCTGGAGGAGGCGGACATCTATCTGGTTTCCGATTTGGAGGACGCCCTGGTGGAACGGCTGTTTATGAAGCCCTTCCACAGCGTCCAGGAGGCCTATGACGCCGCCGTCCGGAAGCTGGGCCCCGGGGCCTCGGTGCTGGCCATGCCCTATGGCGGGTCCACCCTGCCCGCGCTGCGGCAGCCGGCCGAGAGCCGCCGCAGCTGAACAGAGGCAGCCTCTGTTACCCCCGCGGCAGGCCTCACCGCCGGCACGCAGAGAAATCCGGCCAGTCCCCGCCGCCTGAACATCGGTCTGCACCGGTGTTCAGGTGTGCCGGCAGTCAAACGGACCGTCTCTGAAGCGACCGGAAAGCGCCCCGGCGGACGGCGGCGCGGCCCACGCCGCCCCCTGGTTCCCGCCGCCCCCTGGTTCCCATCGCCCCCCGGTTCCCGCCGTCCCCTCGGCAGCGCCGGAAGTCACGAAGCAAGGCCCCCGGAAAGATTCCGGGGGCCTTTTGGACCTCTTCTGATTCTGATACGCATGATTGCTGCCAGCGTGCCGCCGAGGGGGTCGGCCCCCTGGCCGACCCGCTTGTCGGGAATTTTGACGCCCGCTAAAGTATGAGCCGCCTTTCCTCCGGCCTCCCGCCGGTCCTGTCAGATGCGGAAGCGGCTGATCAGGCTGTTCAGAGTAAGGGCCTGCTGGGACAGCTCCTTGGACACCGCCGCGCTCTTTTCGGCGGCGGTGGAATTGTTCTGAACCACAGCCGAGATTTCCCTGATTCCGGTCTCCACCAGCGCAATCATCTCCGACTGCTGGACGCTGGCGGCGGCGATTTCGTCCATCAGCGTTTTGATGGACTGAATACAGCCGTCGATGTCCTGCATGGCGGAGACAGCCAGATCGGTGGACTCCGTTCCGCTTTTGGCGCTCTGGATGGACCGGCTGATCAGCTCGTTGGTGTTCTGGGCGGCCTGGGCCGATTTGGCGGCCAGGTTGCGGACCTCGTCCGCCACCACGGAGAAGCCCTTTCCGGCGCTGCCGGCCCGGGCGGCCTCCACAGCGGCGTTCAGGGCCAGGATATTGGTCTGGAAGGCAATGTCCTCAATGGTCTTGATAATGGTTCCAATCTGTGTGGAGGACTGGTCAATATTCCGGGTGGCGGCGGTAAGCTGCTCCATTTTCGCGTCGGCCTCGGCGGCGAAGCTGGTGGCCTGGCTCACCAGGTCGCTGGCGCTGCCGCAGCGCACGGTGCTGGTCTGAATCTGGGTGGTAATGGCGGTGACATTGGTCACAAGCCCGTCTACCGAGGCGGCCTGCTCCGTTGTCCCCTGGGCCAGCGCCTGGGCGTCCGCAGACACGCGGCCCGCGCTGGCGCCCACCTCTCCGGCCACCTGGGAGATATCCCGGATTACGTTCACCAGATTGGCATGGATGGACTGCAGGCTGGCCGAGAGGACCTTGAAGTCCCCGATGTAGTAGGACTCGTTCTTCGTGACGTCCACGGCCAGGTTCCCCCCGGCTATCTCCCCCAGAATACGGCCCACATCGTCAATGGTCTTGCGCAGGATATCGCAGACCTGGTGGGTGGTCTGGGCAATCATGCCGATCTCGTCGGACCGGCCATAAAAGGCCTCCAGCTCCTGGTCGGTGGAGAGATTCAGGTCCCGCAGGCGGCCGATGGCCTGCTCCACCACAATCAGCTCCCGGCCCTCCCGCCGCAGAAGCAGCAGGGTCAGCAGGATGACGGCGGCGGCGGTCACGGCGCACAGCACGCCCACCAGGATGCGCACATTGGTCACGGTGCCGTAGACCTCCGTGGCGTTGTCGCGAACCATAAAGACCCAGCCCCGGTCCTTCAGAAACTTGTAGACCACCAGCTGTTCCACCCCGGTCTCGTCCCGGTAGGAATATGTATTGGCCTGGGTGCCGCCGTCCGCCTGAATGCGGCGGAGAATCTCCTGATACCCGGCGTCGGCGGTCTCGGTGTTCAGCAGGGCGTCGTCCTCGTGGTAAAGATACACCCCCGTGTCCACATTCAGGAATACATACTCACTGTCGGGCAGGCCCTTGATATTCAGATTCAGCAGCGAATCCATCAGGTGGCTGGCATAGACGCCCGCCCCCACATAGCCGATGCACCGCCGGCCCTCGAAGATGGGATAGTACATGGACAGAATCATGCTGCCGGTGCCGGGGGACTTCATGATGCCCAGGTTCGTCAGCTGCTTCCGGGCCAGAATGGTGTCCTGAAAGGACTTCAGGGAATCCCCCGACCGGGTGGTCATGCCGATGGCCCCCTGGGAGGTGTGGGTGAGAACGTGGGTCTCCGGGGTGGCGATGTAAAGCCCCTCGAAGATGCCCTTGACGGCGGCGAAATCCTCCGTATACTTCTGGGCCTGGGCCAGGAGCGCGGGGTCCTCCGGATTCTGGAGCAGACTGCGGACCTCTCCGCTCAGGGAGAAGGCGGTCATATATTCCTCTGCGGAATTTACATATTCATCAATGATGGCGGCTCTGGATTCCACCGCGTCGGTCATCTGATTGGTAATGTCGTTTTTGACCACGGAGGCGGCATTGCTGGAAACCACCAGCCAGAGCAGCGTCATACCCGCCAGGGTGATGATCGTTGTAGCAATTCCAATTCGCGTGGCAAGCTTTTTGTTCTCCAAGAATCGCATGACAGATTCCCCCATAGGAAAAGAATTCGGAGCGCGGCGCTCCATCCGTTTGTCTGCGGAGCAGGTCCGCCCGGCGGACGCGGTCCCGTTTCCAAGGGTTAGTATAATCTATTTTTTCCCATATTTCAAGAGATTTGTTCTCATCATTTCCAGGCTCCGCCGCCGGCCCGGGGCGTATCCCCCGGGAGGATTTCCGGCAGAGGCTTTCCCGGCAGCTGCCGGAACGGCGGCGGCCCCCTGCGCAGTCAGTGGGTCCCGCCGCCGTCCCTGTTTCCTCAAAGCTGCCCCAGCACCTCGCCGATGGGGTCGGTAATCACCAGCCCCGCGTCCAGGTCCTGGGCCACGGCGGACTTGTTGATGAGAACCAGCCGGTCCCCCCGGTAGTAGCGGATCAGTCCCGCGGCGGGGTAGACGTTCAGAGAGGTGCCGCCAATCATCAGCAGGTCCGCCCCGGCGATGGCCCGGACGGCGCCGTTGAGGGTGTCCTGGTCCAGGCCCTCCTCGTAGAGCACCACGTCGGGCTTGATGACGCCGCCGCAGGCGCACCGGGGAATTCCGCTGCCGTTCAGGATGGCGTCCAGCCCATAGAATTTCCGGCATCTCTCGCAGTAGTTCCGGTGGACGCTGCCGTGAAGCTCATAGACGGCCCTGCTGCCCGCCGCCTGGTGGAGCCCGTCGATGTTCTGGGTGACCACGGCGGTGAGCTTCCCCGCCGCCTCCCACTCCGCCAGCTTCCTGTGCGCGGCGTTGGGCCGGGCCTCCGGGGCCAGCAGCTTGGCCCGGTAGAACCGAAAAAATTCTTCGGGGTTGCTTTTATAAAACGTATGGCTTAAAATCACTTCAGGCGGATACTTCCATTCCTGGTGATAGAGCCCCCCGGTGGAACGGAAGTCCGGAATGCCGGACTCCGTAGAGACCCCGGCGCCGCCGAAGAAGACAATCCGCTCCGCGCCGTCCACCCATGCTTTCAGTTTTTTCACCGCGTCTGTCATTGCGATACCCCCCTGTTTTTAATTTGGAATTAGGAATGAGGAATTAGGAATCAGGAATCAAAAAGGAGAAGACATTCATGAATATTCAAATCTTCGGCTCCTCCAAGTCCTTCGACTCCAAAAAGGCGGAGCGCTGGTTCAAGGAGCGCCGCATCAAATACCAGTATATCGACCTCCCCTCAAAGGGATTATCCCCCAGAGAGTACCAGTCCGTCAAGCAGAAAATTGGCTTCGAGGCCCTGGTGAACACAAAATGCCGGGCCTATGAAACGCTGTTCATGGCCTATATCACCCCGGAGGCCCGGGAGGAAAAACTGCTGGAGCATCCGGAGCTCTTCCAGACCCCCATTGTCCGCAACGGGAAAAACGCCACCGTGGGATACTGTCCCGACGTCTGGGAAACCTGGGAATGAGCATATACTATTGTTAATTAGAAATGAGGAGTTAGGAATTAGGAATTGCTTCTCCATTTCAGCGCTTTATAATTCCTAACTCCTAATTCCTCATTCCTCATTCAAGAAAGGGGGCGCTGCCTTTGGGCCGCAAGCTTCCGCGGGCCGTGTACCTGATGCTCCAGCGCTATTTCCGCCACAATGTGGGCATCCAGAGCGCGGCGCTGGCCTTTTACCTGCTGTTCATGATTTTCCCCTTCCTCATTTTCATCAGCGCCCTGCTGGGCCTGCTGGACCTGAACGTCACCGCCATTCTGCTGGCCCTGGGGGAGATTCTGCCCCGGGACATTGTGGACATCATCCGGACCTACCTGGTCCATGTGGGCCGGAGCCCCAACCTGCGTCTGATGCTCTTCGGCCTGGCCTTTTCCATCTGGTTCCCCATGCGGGCCACCAACGCCCTGATGGTCTCCGTCCGCACCGCCTATCACCTGGGCCCGCCCCGGCGGGCGGTGGTCCAGCGGCTGAAAACGCTGCTGTACACCGTGGTGCTGATTCTGACCATCGCCCTGACCCTGACCCTGATGACGGTGGGCGACCGGATTCTGGCCTATGCCGTGGCCAATCTCCGCCTGCCGCCTGCGGCGGCGGGGCTGTGGACCCGGCTGCGGTTCCCGGCGGCGGCGGTGGCGGGGTACTTCGCCCTGTTCTTTCTCTATGCCCTGGCCCAGGATACCTATCAGCCCTGGCGGAACATCTGGCCCGGCACCCTGGCGGCCCTAGCGGGCTGGATGGGCCTGAGCTGGCTCTATGCCGCCTATGTGGACAATTTCGCCCATTACTCCCTGCTCTACGGGTCCATCGGCGCGGTGATTGTGCTGCTGATCTGGCTCTACATGTCGGCCACGGTGCTGATTCTGGGGGCGGAGCTCAACGGCACGCTGATTGCCCTGCGGAAGGACCGGAACGAGGGTCATTCGTAAATCCCTTTTTCGCGCACCTTTTTAGTTTCCCTTTTCGTGAACCTTTTTTGAATCCGGCCGGGAAGGGCTTTACTTTCCCGGCTGGAACCTTTAGAATAGCACATACTATGGATGTGCGAACAACACAGAAAGGACGAGAAACCATGGAAGAAAAGCTGATGGAATACGCCCGGCTGCTGGTCCGGGTGGGACTGAATGTGGAGAACGGGCAGCGGATGGTGATTTCCTCCCCGGTGGAGTGCGCCCCCTTCGCCCGGCTCTGCGCCCGGGAGGCCTATGACGCCGGCTGCGCCGAGGTGGTGATGAACTGGACCGACGACGCCATGACCCGGATGAAGTACCTCCGGGCCGGCAACGAGACCTTTGACACGGTGCCCCTCTGGCGGCGGCACTTCTTCAATGACTACGCTCTGGAGGGCACGGCCTACCTGGCCATATCCGCCTCGGACCCGGAGAATCTGAAGGGGGCGGACCCGGACCGCGTCATCCGGGCCCAGCGGGCCAGCGGCAAGGCCCTGAAGGACTTCGACCGGCTCCAGATGTGCGGCGGCTTCCCCTGGTGCATCGCCTCCATCCCCATTCCCTCCTGGGCAAAGCGGGTCTTCCCCGGCGTATCGGAGGACGAGGCCATGGAACAGCTGTGGGACGCCATTTTCGCCGCCGTCCGGGTCAGCGGAGACGGGAACGCCGTGGAGCGCTGGCGGGAGCACCTGGCGGCTCTGGAGCAGCGCCTTGAAAAGCTGAACACCCTGGACCTCCAGTTCCTTCACTATACCAATTCCCTGGGCACCGACCTCACCGTCCAGCTCCCCCGGGACCACATCTGGGAGAGCGGCGGAGACGTGACGCTGAAAGGCCGGTCCTATATCGCCAACATCCCCACAGAGGAGATTTTCACCTCCCCCCTGAAAACCGGGGCCAACGGCGTGGTGTACGCCTCCATGCCCCTGGTCCACGACGGCGTTGTGATTGACAAATTCCACTTCGTGGTGAAGGACGGCAGAATCACGGAGGCCCATGCGGAGCAGGGGGAGGAGACCCTGAAAGCCGCCATTTCCGTGGACGAGGGGGCGGCCTGCTTCGGTGAGGTGGCCCTGGTGCCCTATGACAGCCCCATTTCCAACCAGGGCCTTCTGTTCTACAATACGCTCTTTGACGAGAACGCCGCCTGCCACATCGCCTTTGGCGAGGCCTACCCCTGCCTGAAGGGGGGCCAGCAGATGAGCAAGGACGAGCTGAAGGCCCGGGGCCTCAACGACTCCATCACCCACGTGGATTTCATGGTGGGCACCCCGGACCTCTCCATCGTGGGAACCACCCGGGACGGGCGGCAGGTGCCCATTTTCGAAAACGGGAATTTCACCCCTTCTTTTTCTTGAAAGAAAAAGAAGCAAAAAGAACTTTAGCGCCGCTCTGACAGTCTGGCAACAGACCAAACCGAAACGGCGGCAGCCCAGTTTCGGCAAATCACATAACGAAAAAAGAACTTTAGCGCCGCTCCGACAGTCTGGCAACAGACCAGACCGAAGCGACGGCAGCCCAGTTTCGGCAAATCATATAACGAAAAAAACTTTAGCGCCGCTCTGACAGTCTGGCAACAGACCAGGCCGAAGCGACGGCAACCCAGTTTCGGCAAATCACATAACGAAAAGAGGCAGTCATCATGTCATACAAACTGAGAAAAACCGACGAAGCCGTCCTGATCTGCGAGGGCGCCCGGGTCAGCGGCGACGTGACCCTGGGCCGTGGCGTGAACATCTGGTACAACGCCGTCCTCCGGGGGGACGACGGCGCCATCACCGTGGGCGAGGACACCAACATTCAGGACTGCGCCGTCCTCCACGAGGAGACCGCCGTGGGCCGGGGCTGCACCATCGGCCACGGGGCCGTGGTCCACGGGTGCACCGTGGGGGACAATGTGCTCATCGGCATGGGGGCCGTGGTCCTCAACGGGGCCAGAATCGGAGACGACTGCATTGTAGGGGCCGGGGCCCTGGTCACCGGGAAAATGGACGCCCCTGCCGGGTCCATGATTCTGGGCAGTCCCGCCAAGGTGGTCCGGCCCCTGACGGAGGCGGAGATTGAGAGCAACCGCCATTCCGCCCGGGGCTATCTGGAGACGGCGGCGGCATACCGCCGGGAGTCGTGATGGACTGGAACCGGGACCAGATCAGGCAGCGGCTGCTGGTGGTCTGCGGCGGCGTGGCCTTCTACTGCGCCCTCCAGCGGCTCCCTGCCCTGGCGGCGGCCCTGCGCTGGGGGCTGGGCGTCCTGAGCCCCTTTCTGGTGGGCGGGGCCATTGCCTTCATTCTGAATGTGCCCATGGGGGCCATTGAACGGGCGCTGCCCCTGGGGCGGGGACGGCGGAAGGGTCTGCCAAAAAGTCTGCGGAGGCCCCTGGCCCTGATTTTGACCCTGGCGGCGGTGGGCGGCGTGCTGACTCTGGCCGTCTGCGTCATCGGCCCCGGCGTGGGCGAGGCGGCGGGCTCCGTCACCCGGCAGCTTCCGGCGGCCATCCGGCGGCTTCAGGAGCAGCTGGCGGCCTGGGAGGCCGCCCTTCCCCAGCTGCAAACCCTCCTGGGGGATATGGAAATTGACTGGACCGCCCTCTCCCAGAAGGCCATCGCCCTGGCGCAGAGATGGGCCGGCGGGCTGGTGTCCTCCGGCGGCGGGCTGATTGGGGGCGTGGTCAGCGGCGTGAGCACCTTTGTCATCGGGCTGATTTTCTCGTTTTACGTCCTGCTGCAAAAGGAGAAGCTGAGCCGTCAGGGCCGTCAGGTGCTCTATGCCCTGCTGCCCATGTCCTGGGCGGACCGGACGCTGGAGGTGCTGCGTCTGTCGGGGCAGACCTTTTCCAGCTTCCTGTCCGGCCAGTGCGTGGAGGCGGTGATTCTGGGAACGCTCTTCGCCGTGTCCATGACCCTGTTCCGGATGCCCTATGCCCTGCTGGTGGGGGTGCTGATTGCCCTGACGGCCCTGATTCCCGTGGTGGGGGCCTTCATCGGCTGCGTGGTGGGCGCTCTGCTCATTGCGGTGACGGACCCCTGGCGGGCCCTGGGCTTCATTGTGCTCTTCCTGGTGCTCCAGCAGGTGGAGGGGAATTTTATCTATCCCCATGTGGTGGGGTCCTCCGTGGGCCTGCCCTCCATCTGGGTGCTGGCCGCCGTGACCCTGGGCGGCAAGCTCATGGGCATCGCGGGCATGCTGTTTTTCATTCCCCTGTGCTCGGTGCTCTACGCCCTGTTCCGGGACTTCGTCAAGGGACGGCTCCGGGACCGGGGCGTCCCGCCCCGGAAATGGCGGGACCCTCCCGGCGGAGGATCATAGCGGCAAAACGCAGGCGGCGGCATCGTGCAGATGCCGCCGCCTCAGGCTGTCGAAACCGTATTCTGGGCAGTTCGACAGACTGCGCAGGTTTTCATACTAGAATCTGTTTTAAAACCAGCAGAATGCCGGATTAGGGCAAATTTTTTCGTCAAGCAAGGCGATTTGATGCTGGAATCCTGACGGATTTCAAGTCAAATCAACGTAGTCCTGACGGAAAAGGATGCCCTGAGACGGCGTTTTGACGGTTTTCAAACAGGCTCTAGAATCCATTCAAAAGTTTTCAAAAGCTTTTGATAGCGCTGAAAGCGCGTTGGATTCTTATGAGACGTGTTTTGCGCCATTCCGGCGCAAAACGGAAACGCAGAGTGCGGTTCTGTTTCAAATAAAACGAAATCGTTTTATTTGAAATGAGTATCAGTCCACAATGTCGACAGAAACCTTTGTGCCGGTACGCTGGGCGTAGGACCGGATGACCGTCCGGATTTCCTTGGCGATGCGGCCCTGCCGGCCGATGACCTTGCCCATGTCCTCGGGGGCCACCCGCAGCTCCAGAGTCAGTTCCTGCGCTCCGGGGACCTCCGTGACGGAGACCGCGTCGGGATTGTCCACCAGGTTCCTGGCGATGTAGAGCAGCAAGTCCTTCATGCGCCGTCCTCCGGATCAGAGGACTTCCAGCTTTTTCAGAAGCGCTCTGACGGTGTCGGTGGGCTGGGCGCCGGACTTGATCCAGGCCTGAGCCCGCTCGGTGTCAATCTTGATTTCGGCGGGGGAGACGCAGGGATTATAGGTGCCGATTTCCTCGATGAAACGGCCGTCCCGGGGGAAGCGGGAGTCGGCAACGACAACCCGGTAGAAGGGAGCCTTCTTCGCGCCCATGCGGCGCAGTCTGATTTTGACCATAGTGTGTACCTCCAAGATTTAAAATAGTTGTTGATTTATTATAAATGCTGAAAGCCTTCCAATGCTCCGCACTTATAGCGCTTTATTAACGGAACCGCTTTTTCCGGCCGAAGCCGTGAAGCCTGGGGTTTTTCATTCCGCCGAAGCCCCCCAGCTGGGGCATCCGGCTCTTGCTCATCTGCTTGGTGAGCTGCTGCATCATGTCGAACTGCTTCAGCAGGCGGTTTACGTCCACCACCTCCAGACCGCAGCCGGCGGCAATGCGCTTTTTCCGGCTGGCGTTCAGAATCTGGGGGTTTTCCCGCTCCAGGGGGGTCATGGAGAGGATGATGGCCTCGGTGCGGGACATCATTTTCTCGTCGATGGACGCCCCCTGCATCTGCTTGCCCAGTCCTCCCGGCATCATGCCCAGCAGCTGGCTCAGATCGCCCATGCCCTTGAGCTGCTGGAGCTGGTCGTAGTAGTCCTGGAGGGTGAAGCGGTTTTTCCGCAGTTTTTCCTCCAGCTTGGCGGCCTGCTTTTCGTCATAGGCCTGCTCGGCCTTCTCGATGAAGGAGAGCATGTCGCCCATCCCCAGAATGCGGGAGGCCATGCGGTCCGGGTGGAAGGGCTCGATCATGTCCAGCTTCTCGCCGGTGCCGGCGAACTTGACGGGCTTCCCCGTGGCCGCCCGGATGGACAGGGCCGCGCCGCCCCGGGCGTCGCCGTCCAGCTTCGTGAGAATCACGCCGTCGACGCCCAGAGCCTCGTCAAAGGCCGCGGCGGCGTTCACCGCGTCCTGACCGGTCATGGCGTCCACCACCAGCAGAATTTCGTTGGGATGGACGGCGGCCTTCATCCGCCTGAGCTCGTCCATCAGGTTCTCGTCCACATGGAGCCGGCCCGCGGTGTCCAGGAACACCATGTCGCTGCCGTGGTCTCTGGCGTGGCGGATGGCGTTCTCGGCAATCTTCACCGGGTCGCCCTGTCCCTGCTCAAAAACCGGCAGGTCCATCTGGCCGCCCACCACCTTCAGCTGCTCGATGGCGGCGGGACGGTACACGTCGCAGGCGGCCAGCAGGGGCCGCTTCTGGTACTGCCGGCGCATCAGCCCGCCCAGCTTTGCCGTGGTGGTGGTTTTGCCCGCGCCCTGGAGACCCACCATCATCACAACGGTGGGACCGGAGTTTGCCATGGTAATCCGGGCGTTGGCCCCGCCCATCAGCTTCGTCAATTCCTCGTTGACGATTTTCACCACCTGCTGCGCCGGGGTAAGGCTGTCCAGCACGTCGCTGCCCACGGCCCGTTCGGTCACCGTGGCGACGAACTCCTTGACCACCTTGTAGCTGACGTCGGCCTCCAGCAGGGCCAGGCGGACCTCCCGCATGGCCTCCCGGACGTCGTTTTCCGTCAGGCGTCCCTTGCCCCGGAGGCGCTTGAACGCGGCGTTCAGTTTTTCGGTTAATCCTTCAAATGCCATAAGCTCATTCCCTCAGCGCGGAGGCCTCTCCGCGGATCAAATCCGCCAGCTCCGTGAGCCGGGCGTTGTCATACTGGCGGTAGTTGATGGTTTTTATTTCGGCGGCGGCTCTCAGAATCGCGTCCAGGTGGGGCCGCTGGGCCTCGAACCGCCGGATGATGCCGGTGCGGTCCTCCACCTCCTGCATGGCGGCCTCGGCCCGGACGATGACGTCCCGGACCCCCTGCCGGGAGATGCCGGCGTTTTCCGCGATTTCCGCCAGAGACAGGTCCTCGTTGTAGTAGAGGTCGAAAAACTCCCTCTGCCGCTCCGTCAGAATCTCGCCGTAGAAGTCGAAGAGCATCGTCATGCGGTAGGTCTGGTTCTTCATGAGCCCGCTCCTCCTTTTCATGTAAAGCCATGCGCCTTTACAAAGTGAATTCAGTTTACAGCATCCCGGCCGAAAAGTCAAGGGGGAAACTGCCGGGAATGTAAAAATATTTTCCTTTACACAGCCGGTTTTCGCGCCCTCCCGGCGGAAGACCCGGAGGGGCCGCCTTCCTCCCGCGACTCCGGGAGTGCCATGGTTCCGAAGGATGGCCCGGTCAGGGGACCGGGCCCCACACTTTTTCTACCGGCAGAACACCCTGTGGGGCCTGGTTCCCAGACCAGGCCATTTCCCCGGGAGCGCCGGAGTCCCAAAAGCCGGGGCACAGCACCCGCAAGGGGCCCGGCCCCCACACTTCTTCTACCGGCAGAACACCCTGTGGGGCCTGGTCCCCTGACCAGGCCATTTCCCCGGGAGCGCCGGAGTCCCAAAAGACAAGTGAGGCCTTTGTACCGGCGGGCCGCCGAGGGCGGCGGCCCCTACGTCATGGTCCTGTTATAAAATGCGCGGGCGGACGCGCCCCGGCGCAAAATTCCCCTTCCCGCCGCCGGGTCCGCCGTCCTGCTTTTCAGCTTCAGGCTCTGCCTGTAGGAGTGGTTTTTCACAGCGCTTCCCCCTTTCGCATTCACAGCCGTATGGCCTTCATCCGCAGCCGCACATAGTCGGCGTACCACACCCCGTCCCGGCACAAATCGTTTCGGAGCGCCGCCGCCGTCTCTCTCAGCACATCCCGTTTCTCTTCCTCCGTCTCAAGGGCGGCCAGCGGAGTCTTCAAAAACATGGCCATCCAGTCCTCCAGCCCCCGGTCCCCGGCGAGGCGGGTAGGCCGGTCGAAGAGGACGGCATAGCGGACCTGGAAGCCCGCCGCCTCCAGCCGTCCGGCGTATTCCCCCACGGTGGGGAAGTAGAAGGGGTTCCGATAGGGCAGCCCCCGCCGGGCGAAGGTCTCCGCCAGGGCTCCGTGAATCAGCCGGTTGTTCCCGGCCCCGCCGAACTCGAACACGAACTGCCCGCCGGGCTTCAGGGCGGCGTGGACGCAGCGCAGCAGGTCCGGCTGGCGGGCGGCGTCAATCCAGTGGAACACCGCGTTGGAAAACACGGCGTCCACCGGCTCCGGCAGGGAGAAATCCGCCGCGTCCCCCTGGAAAAAGGGGATGTCCGGCCAGCTCCTCCGGGCCAGGGCCAGCTGCTCCGGCGAGGCCTCCAGCCCCATGGTCCGAAAGCCCCTGCCCCGCAGCCGGGCTGTCAGGGCCCCGTTTCCGCAGCCCAGGTCCAGCAGCGTTCCCCCGGCCACGGGGTCCACCAGCTCCGCCACGCCGCCGCCGTACTGCTGTACAAAGGAGAAGTCCGAGCCGTATTTCTCCGCGTCCCATTGAATATTCATGCGTGCCTCCCGTTCCGCCGGGTGTGCGCCCCGGCCTCAGTGCTGACTTTCTGCCATCATACCAGTCGGGGCGTTGTCTGTCAACGGCCGGACTGCTTGACCGGGGCCGGCTCCCGCACTTCTTCTATTGGCAGAACACCCTGTGGGGCCTGGTTCCCAGACCAGGCCATTTCCCGCCCCCGGCGCAAAATTCCCCTTCCCGCCGCCGCACCGGCGTGCTATACTGGGGGAGAACAGCGCCCCTCACAGGGGCCGAAGGGGGTTTTTCAATTGACCGTATTGGACGGACATTCCGATCTTCTATATGACGTGACCCGCCGCCGTCTCGCAGGGGAGACCCGGGTGCTGGAGCGGCGGCACCTGGACCGCCTCCGCCGGGGCGGCGTGGAGGGGCTGGTGCTGGCCCTGTGGTACGGCACGGGGCCCCATAACGAGACCTTCTGGAAGGAGGTGCCGGAGGCCGGCGGCGCCGCGGAGCGTCTGGGCATCATGCTGGACTGCGCCCGGGCGGAGCTGGCGGAGTGCCCCTGGCTGGCGGCGGTCCGCACCCGGGAGGAGGCGGAGACCGCGAGAGCCGCCGGGAAGCTCTACGCCTTCCTCTGCATCGAGGGCATGGAGGCCCTGGAGGGTCCGGAGGACCTGGACCGTCTGGCGGGCCTGGGGCTCCGGACGGGAATGCTGACCTGGAACGAGGAAAACCCCTTTGCCGCCGGGGCGGCCCAGGACCCCCGGAAGGGCCTGACGGACCTGGGGCGGCGGACGGTCCGGCGGATGGAGGACCTGGGCGTCCTGCCCGACGCGTCCCACCTGAACGAGGCGGGCTTCTGGGACCTGCTGGACGCCGCCGGGGGCACGGTGATCGCCTCCCACTCCAACTGCCGCCGCCTCTGCGACGTGCCCCGGAATCTGACGGACGAACAGCTTCGGGCTATCCGGGACCGGGGCGGCGTTGTGGGGCTGAACGTCTATCACGGCTTCGTCCACGCCGCCCCGGAGGGCCAGACGGCGGAAATGCTGGCCCGCCATGCCGCCCATATGGCGGAGGTGATGGGGGCGGAGCACGTGGCCTGCGGCTTCGATTTCTGCGAGTTTATGGGCCCGGGGAACGACGGGGCCCGGGGTCTGGAGGACTGCTCCGGCGTCCCGGCCTTCTTCCGGGAGCTGGAGCGGCTGGGCATGAGCGCCCGGGAGCGGGAGGGGATTGCCCGGGAGAACCTTCTGCGGGTTCTGGGCTGACCGCCGGGCCGCCGCCTCCCGGCGTGAAATCGAGCCGTAATTTTTGCGGCCCTTCCGCCAACCCTTGGGAGCGTCCGATTGGCAGTAGGGGCCGGGCTCTGTCCCGTTCCCCGAACGCATGGAGAGCCGGAAGAACGGGAGGGGACAGAGCCCCCCCTACAGGGCATCCCCGCTGTAAAACGCGTGAGCGGACGCGCCCCAAACCCTTCCGCCCCTTGCATTGCGGCGAAAAGCGTGCTAAACTGACAGTATCCGCGGAGACCCCGCGACGACTGTCAGGGAGGTACTGATGATGAGTAATCCTGAAAAGCTGAGACTGCGCGAGCTGTGGCCCGGCAGCTTTCTCAAAAGAAACTCCGTCTGCTTCTATGTTCTGGACTATCTCCGTTTTGACGACCCGGACAATCCGCAGTTTATCCTGGACCTGAAAAATACCTTTGACAACGAATCCCCCGAAACCCTGAACGCCGCAAAGGAGACCGCCAGGGACATTCTGGTGCGGTGGGCCCCGGAAGTGATGCGCCGGATGAACATGCGGGCCTGCACCATGGTCTGCATCCCCAGGGCCAAGGCCTTCGACACCTATACGGACACCCAGATGTATCTGCTGAAGGCCGTGTCCGAGGCGGCGCAGGCCCTGGCGGACAGGGGCGTCACCGACGGAGCCGGGGCCGTCCGCCGGGTAATCAGCACCAGGACCACCCATCTGCCGGACCGGACGGAGCGGGTCACCGCCGGCGGAGGCCGGGAGGCCAACACCGGCGACAAGCCCTATCCCGGCATCACCAACAGAACCTGTGAGATTGACGCCGGCCTGATTCGGGGGCGGGATATTCTGCTGGTGGACGATATCTATACCGGCGGCGTCTATATTGATGAGGACTGCATCCAGGCCCTCTATGACGCGGGAGCGGCAAGGGTTATTCTCTTCACCCTCTCCTGCACAGCACCCAGGAAGGAGACCACCTGAATATGAGCCTGAACTTCTCCAACGCCGCCCTGTACGCCTATCTGGTCAAAGAGGTTCTGCACATGACCAATGCCCAGTGCTGGAAGCGCTTCCCGACGCCGGGAGACCTGGAGCGGGAGGCCCGGGCCCACGACGGGACGCTGGAGGCGCTGACGGACCTGTTCACTGCCGGCACGCCTCTCCCCGGGGCGGACGGCATGATCTGCCCCTTTGACGAAGCGTTTCCTGTCCTCAACCCCGCCGCCCCCATGGGGGAACGGCCCTTCCTGCTGTTTTACCGGGGGAACGTCTCTCTGCTGGGGGACCTGAACCGGAACGTGGCGGTCATCGGGGCCGTCGACCCGGACGAGGCCGTGCGGGAACGGGAGCGGGCCATCGTCGGCCGCCTGACAGAGGAGGGCCTGACCATTGTCAGCGGTCTGGCGAAGGGCTGCGACGCCGCCGCCCATCAGATGTGTCTGGAGAAAAACGGGAAGACCATTGCCATTCTGCCCAGCCAGCTGGGGAAGATTTACCCCGCCCAGAACCGGCCCCTGGCGGAGCAGATTGCGGAGGCGGACGGGCTGCTGCTGACAGAGTATGCCAAGGAAGCCGCCGGCAGAAACGAGTCCGTCAAGCGCTTCACGGACCGGGACCGGCTTCAGGCCCTGTTTACCAAGGCGGTGATTCTCATTGCCAGCCACCGCCGGGGCGAGGGGGACAGCGGTTCCCGGTATGCCATGGAGTCGGCAAAAAAGTACCGAACCGGCCGCTATGTGATGTACAACAAGGAACAGGACTTCGACAAGCCCCTCTTTGGTCTCAACCAGGACCTCCTGCGGGATGAGCCCGGGGTCAGGGTCCTGTTCCCCAGCAAAATCCGGGAGCTGGCAGAGGAACAAAACCCGGCGCTGCTTCCCGGGGGGGAGCAGATCAGGCTGGAGCTGAGCTGAGAACCTGCATTCACAGCCCTTGAACGCTGTCCCAGGGGGTCTTTTCCCGCCATACCGCGCCGGTTTCTCTTGGAATCCGTCAGGATTGCCGCGGGCGCGAAAAATCTTCTTGTCCGACGGGAAAAATCCTCGCCCATCCGGCATCCCCGGGCTATGAATACAGGTTCTGAATCCGTCCCGGGGGACAGAGGGATGAAGGGCGGCTTTGGTCCGTACCGGCCCGGACGAAGCGCCTCCGGCTGCCGCGTATGAACGGACGCATTGGCGCGGACCCCGAAGGACGCCCATCGAAGCCCATGGAAGTTCATCGAAACCCGGCGGCGGATGCAAAACCAAAAAAACCATCCCACAGCCCACAGCCCAAGAGCCTGAAGCGCCCGCCCCGGGGCCTTCAGGCTGTTTTCTTCCTCCGGAACCGCCGGGGCTGGTTGCCCTTCGGCGCGGCATGCCGGAACAGGGGAAAATCCGCAGGCGGGTCCTCTTACCGGCCGGCCCGCCTGCGGGGGTAGGGCCTGGGGTCGTCGGTGAGCTCCAGGAGATAGTCCACGCTGGTGTGGTGGAGCTGGGCCAGCTTTTTCAGGACGTCCGTGGGAATGTCGATATCTCCCCGCTCATAGTTGCTGTAAACCCGCTGGCTGCACAGCAGTATTTTTGCGATCTGCACCTGCGTCAGATCCTTGTCTTCTCGAAATGCCCGAATGCGGGAATAGGGTTTCATGCACTCACCTCATGGAAAAGCTTACGGCAGCGAAAAATTCGCTATTGCATTCTAGCGAAAATTTCGCTAGAATATCCATGAGGTGATCGTCATGACCTATCGGGAGCTCTATTTTCATTTGTTCGGCGTGGTAGAGGACGCGGTGGACGCCTTCGAGGCGGGACAGGGCATCCGGGGGATGCAGGTGCTCCTGGAGGCCCTTCGGGACGGCGAAGAAGCCCACATGAACCAGGACATCCTGCCTGACGGGCCGGTTCCCGAGACATAAAAATACAGAGCGGATTGTCTGACTTGGACAATCCGCTCTGTATTTAATCTGCGCCCCTGGTTCAGGCCTTGGCCTGCTTCTGGGGCAGGGCCGCCGGCAGAGGCGGCAGGATGCGTTCCCGGCGGTAAATCTCACGGAGCTCCCGGCCCACCTGCTCCAGACTCCGGGACTCCGCCACGGCCAGCCCGCCGGCGGTGAGGTCCGGCAGGGTTCCCGCCAGCAGACCGGATACGGTCTGTAGAAATTCGTCTTGATTTGACGCTTTGTAGATATTCTCGCCATGGGTCAGCCAGCCGTCATAAACCGGGATGTCCCGGAGGACGGCGGGAATGCCGCAGGCCAGGGCCTCCAGCACCACGATGCCCTCGGTTTCCTCATGGCTGAGGAAGGCGAAGACGTCCGCGCCCTGATAGGCCTCCCGCAGGGCTTCGCGGTCCACGAAGCCGGGGAAGAGGACGTTGGACGGGGCGCTGTCCATGGCTCGGGTGATCTCCGGCGGAATCAGCTTGGGGCTGGTCCAGCCGAACCAGAGGAAGCGGACGTGGGGAAGGCTGCGGGCCAGGTCCAGGAATTCCGGCAGGCCCTTCCGGGCGATGGTGTGGCCCACGGAGACCACCGTCCGTTCCTCCGGGTCCAGACCCCAGCGGGTCCGGAAGCGCTCACGGGCCCGGCCCGAGGGGTCGGGGCGGAAGAAGCCGGTGTCCACGCCGTTGGAAAGGCTGTAGACCGGCTTGGTGAGACCGTAGCCCATCAAGAGGCGGCGGGAGTAGTCCGTGGGGGTCAGCACCACGTCCCCCAGCCCGTAGCAGAAGGTGATCCAGCGGCGGAACAGCGGCGCCAGGGCGTCGGAGCCCCGGAAGGAGGAACGGAAGTCCTCCATGGTGGAATGGCCGTACCAGACCACCTTCCGGCCCCGGAGCCTGGCCCCCAGGGCCGCCAGCACGGAGTCCGGCAGGATGGTGTTGACGTGGACGGCGGCAGCGTCCCTGGTCCAGTGGTCCGTGGTGGGGATGCCGGAGCGCCGCAGGCATTCCCGCTGCTGGCGGATGGCCTGTCCCACGCCGCTTTTGCCGACGAGCTTTTCCCCGCCGCTGTAAATGTAAATGCTCATACAGCCTCCACGCCCCAGCGGTTTCACGCTGCGGCTGCCGCTTTGGTTCCAGGTGTGCGGCCCGCCTGTTTTTGTCGATACGGCCTGATTTTGGGCGCACGAATCCAAGCGCCGGGGGAGGAATCCCCCGGACCCCCTCTTTTTGGTGCCGCGTTTCGGACTGGCGCTTGCGGGAGCTGGTCCCACGCGGTTGGAATTTTGGGGCTTCCGGAAAACACCTCTTTTTAGTGCCGCGTTTCGGACTGGTGGTTGCGGGAGTTGGTCCCACGCGGCTGAGGTCTTGGAGTTTCCGGGAAGTTCCCTCTTTTTAGTTCCGCGTTTTGGACTGGCATTTGCAGGAGTTGGTCCCGCGCGGTCGAGACCTGGGAGCTTCCGGAAAATGCCTCTTTTTAGTGCCGCGTTTTGGACTGGTGGTTGCGGGAGCCAGCCCCACGCGGCTGGAATTTGGGGGCTTCCGGAAAACGCCTCTTCTTTGTGCCGTGCCGGGGGAGGAATCCCCCGGGCCCCCTCTTTTTAGTGCCGCGTTTTGGACTGGCATTTGCAGGAGTTGGTCCCACGCGGCTGGGACACGGGAAGTTACCTGGGATATCCCCGTCTTTTCGTTCTGCGTTCAGTTTTTCACAAAAACCGTCAAATCATGACGGAAAAATCTTCAAAGAGATGAAGGAGAATACGCCATCTGGAGACTTTTGTAGGGGCCGGGCTCTGTCCCGGCCCGTTTTCTCAACACCTGGCACTGCCGAAGACAGGTTCCCGTCAATGGACAATCATCTGCCAGACGGCAGTGAGGCCCAGGCTGTACAGGGCGATGGCGAAGGGCTTGCCCAGGAGGATGATGGCGGTGTAGCTCCGCCAGCTCATATCGGTGGTGCCCGCCAGATAGCACAGGAAGTCGTCCGGCGCCACCGGCAGGAAGATGGCCAGGGCGAAGAGCCGGGCGAAGCGGTTCCGCTCCTCGGTCCAGTGGCGGTATTTGGCAATGAGCTCCTCGGAGAACAGCAGGCTCAGCAGGGGCTTCCCGCAGCTCCGGGCCACGGCGAAGGCCATGAGGGACCCCACGCAGATGCCCGCGTAGTTATAGGCGAAGCCCCAGACAGGCCCGAAGAGGATCACCCCCACCAGACAGCCCAGGCCACCCGGCAGGATGGGCACCACCACCTGCACCGCCTGGAACACGGTAAACAGCAGCGCCCCGGCGGGCCCCCATTGGGTCACCAGCGCCTGAAGCTTTTCCTGGGAGGTCAGGACACCCGTCTGCCAGCCCCAGACCGCCACTGCCACACAGATGATGAATCCGGCCAGAGAGACGGCCTGCAAAGCTTTCTTCTCAATCGGTTGATTCATGCCGGAATCCTCCTTGCCGCGCAACGCTCAATCTGGTCCTCGTAAATGGCCTCGGCCCGCTCCCCGAAGAGCTGGGCGGAAAACTCCTCCGCCGACTGCCGGGCCTGGCGGCTCAGCCGGTCCCGGTGATGGGGCGCGGCCAGGAAGGCGTCCAGCTTCTTCCGAAAATCCGCCTCGTCCCGGTACTGCCAGCCGTTTTCCCCCTCCCGGACCACGCCGGCGAGGCAGGGGTCCGTCCGGCACAGCACCGGCACCCCGGCGGCCAGGGCCTCGGCATAGGTCAGGCCCTGGGTTTCGCTGGTGGAGGCGCTGACAAACAGGTCCCCCAGCCGGTACCAGTCCGCCACCTGGTCCGCCGGAACCATGCCGGCAAAGATTGCGTCGGGGGCCGTCAGGCCCAGACCGGCGGCGGTCTCCTCCAGCGCCCGGCGGTGGGGGCCGTCTCCCACCAGCAGCAGCGTATATCCGCCGGGACCCAGATTGGCCCGGAAGCGGAGGAGCTCCTCAATGTTCTTCTCCTCCGCCAGACGGCCCACGCACACCAGCACCGTCCTGTCCTGGGGGATGTCCAGGCTGGCCCGGAGCACCGCCGCGCGCAGGGGGTCCGCCTCGCTCCGGAAGGGCCGCAGGTCGATGCCCGAGGGCACCACGAAGACGGGCTTCTCCACGCCGTAGCTCTGGAGGAGCATCCGCACCTTGCCGGTGGGGGCGATCAGACAGTCGGTGTGGGAGGCCGCCCAGCGGGTGAAGACGGCGGCGGCCTTTTTGCCGAAATGCACGCTGGGGGAAAAATAATGGGTGTAGTCCTCATAGACTGTGTGATACGTATGGACCAGGGGAATATCCAGCTCCTGGGCGATGCGCCGGGCCAGGAAGAAGGTGGAGAATTCGCACTGGGAGTGCACCACGTCGGGCCCCCAGGCCACCAGCTCCCGGACCCATTTCCCCGCCAGGGCCGTCCGCAGGCGTGCGCCGGGATAAATCAGGCCTGCCGCCACGGAACCGAGATACGTCACTCCGTCCTGCTCCCAGCTGCGGCGGGTCTGGGAGAGGGTCAGCACCCGGACCTCGTGGCCCCGGCGCTCCAGCTCCTTCTTTAAGTTCTTGACAGAGGTCACCACGCCGTTGACGGCGGGGCTGTACCAGTCGGATGTCATCAGGATTTTCATAGCTACCTCATTTCTGCTCGTCCCTGCGTGTCTGTGTATCATACGGGACAGCCTGCCGGATTTCTTCAAAAATACAAGGGGATTTTTCAAAAGCCCGAATATTGTATTACCGTATTAGGTATTATAATACAGTTAATACGGCCTGTCAACCCCCCATTGATAAGACGGTTCAAAAAGCGGAGTGTTTCATTTTGTGAGAAAAATCATTGAAATCCTCCGGAATATCCAGGAATTCATGGGAAACATGTCGCGGACGGGGCGATGGGATGAAAGCCGTTCTGAAATCTGACAGTTTTGTAAGAGTCTGTTTAAAATCCGGCGGAGTGCCGGATTTTAAACAGGCTCTAAGATTTCCCGGACCGCGGAATTCAGAATTCTGCCGGCGGGCCGCCGGGGTTTTTACCGGGATTTTTGCCGGGATTTACGCCTGAGCCCTGCGGGAACGCCTGGAGGGGCGGGCCTCTGTGCCCGCCCGGTTTTCCAGTGATAACGGGGGTTCGGGAGACGGGACTTCCCTTTTGGGGACCTTGAAAACCTGCCCAGCCTGCCGAAGAGATGTTTTCGGCAGGCTGGGCATCGCTTCAGCGGTATTCCGTGCCGCCCACGATACGGCTGTAGGTCCGGGCCGTCAGCAGGAAGACCAGGGCGTAGATCAGGCAGAACGCCGCCAGGGTCCCCGCCGTGCAGAGGGCGAAGAGCTTCACGTCGAAGAGGTTGAACAGCTCCAGCATTTTTGAGAGCATGGGGAAGGCCATCAGGATATGGAGCCCCGCCGCCCCCAGGGGCAGGAAGAACACCAGAAGAATCTGGGCGTGGATGGAGCCCTGGATTTCCTGCTCCGTCATGCCCACCTGCCGGAGAATCTGGAAGCGCTTCTGATCCTCGTAGCCCTCGGAAATCTGCTTGTAGTAGATGATGAGCACCGTGGCCAGCAGGAAGAGGAGCCCCAGGAACACCCCCAGGAAGAGGAATCCGCCGTACATGGCGTAGTACTCCTGGGCCTGGTCCTGCTTGCTGTTGAAGCTCACGCCGCCGTCCCGCCGGCTCAGCTCCAGAATCAGGCGCTCTGTCTGGGCCAGCTTTTCGCTGTAGTCGTCCCCGGCCAGGTTCATCTGCACCCGGAACTGACAGCCGCTGCGGGAGGTGTCCAGATCCACGATTTTCCTGGCCGTCTCGTGGTCCGCCACCACCAGGAACAGCGACGAGTTCTCAGAGCCCAGCAGAGAGTTCACGGCGTGGGGAATGACCTCCGTGATTTCTTCCCGGACATGAAAGGCGTAGGTGACGCCGTCCGTTCCGGTCTCCTTGGGAACATCCTTCAGCCAGTCGGAGAAGTAGGCGGAGACGGTGAAGTCCGCCGGGAAGTCCGGGAGATTCCGGGGACAGGCCAGCACCTCGTCCGGGGCCAGTATGATCTGCGTTCCGGTGAGGCGGCTGTAGTCCTCCGCCGTCACCACCTCCATCTCGGTCCGGAGGCTGTTCTGGTCCAGATTCAGGGAAACCTCGTTTCCCCGGACGCCGCAGTAGACCCAATAGCGGGTGTAGTACCGGGACTCGGTGAAACCCCCGGAGCGGTCAGCGGCGGCCTCTACCTCCCGCAGATACGCCATGGAGTCCCCCGGCTGGTTCTCCAGGTCCTGCATGAACTCGATGTCGTAGGGGAACATCTCGTTCAGGGAATTTTCCAGGCCGATGTTCAGGGCGATGGTGGTGGACACCGTCACCAGCACCATGGTGGAGAGGATGCAGATGCTGGCCAGGCCCACGGCGTTCTGCTTCATCCGGTAGAGCAGGCCGGAGACGGCGGTGAAGTGCCGGGTTTGGTAATAGAACTTCGGATTGGCCCGGAGGCGCTTCAAAAGGGCGACGGAGCCGGCGGTGAAGAGGCAGTAGGTGCCGATGATGACCAGGAACACCGCCAGGAAAAACAGCAGCATGGCATCGATGGGGTTTTTCGTGGCCACGGCGAGGAAATAGCCGCCCCCCAGGGTCAGCACGCCGAGAAGCACCAGCAGCCAGCGGGTCCGGGGCTCCCGCTCTCCGGCGGAGGCGCTGCGGAGCAGCTCCATGGGCCGGGACCGGCCCAGGCGGAACAGGTTCTGCCCCAGGGTCAGCAGGAACAGAACGCCGAAGAGCTCCGCCGTCTCCAGAATGCCCGGAAGGGAGATTTCCATGCCGAACTGGACGGGGACCCGGGCCAGCTTCAGCAGCACCAGCAGAGTGAGCTTGCTGAATAAAATGCCCAGAAGGATGCCGCCCAGAATGGAGGAGACGGCGCAGAACAGGGTTTCCCACAGGCACATCCGGGCGATGTGCCGCTTTTCAAGGCCCAGAACATTGTACAGGCCCAGCTCCCGCTGGCGGCGCTTCATGACGAAGCTGTTGGCGTAGAGCAGAATCACCGCCGACAGGCCCGCCGCCACCAGACAGCCCACGTTGGCGAAGCTCTTGAGGTACATGGCCCCCCGGACGGTGTCCAGACCCTCGTTGTGCTCCAGGAATTTCAGGATGTAGTACATCCCTGCCGTCACCATGCAGGAGAGGAGATAAGGCCCGTAGAACCGCCCGTTCCGAACCAGGTTCACCAGAGCCAGGCGGGGAAAAAAGCCGGATTTACGCACGGGGCTCACCGCCTTGCGTCAGCACCGTCAGGGTGTCGGAGATTTTGGCGAACTGCGCCTCGGGGGACTGGCCCGCCCGGTAGAGCTGGTGGTAGACCTGCCCGTCCCGGAGGAAGAGGACCCGCCCGGCGTGGCTGGCGGCCTTGACCGAGTGCGTGACCATGACGATGGTCTGGCCCCCGGCGTTGATCTCCCCGAAGAGCTCCAGCAGGTTGTCCGAGGCCCGGGAGTCCAGGGCCCCGGTGGGCTCGTCGGCCAGAATGATCTGGGGCCGGGTGATGAGGGCCCGGGCCACCGCCGCCCGCTGCTTCTGGCCGCCGGAAACCTCATAGGGATATTTGGACAGGATCTGCTCAATGCCCAGCTGCCGGGCGATGGGCTGAAGGGTCTTTTTCATCTCCCGGTAGTCCGTCCCCGCCAGCACCAGGGGCAGAAAGATATTGTCCTGAAGGGAAAAGGTATCCAGCAGATTGAAGTCCTGGAACACGAAGCCCAGATGGGACCGGCGGAAGGCCGCCAGGTCCCGCTCCCGGATGTCGGAGAGAGCCTTGCCGTTGAGGAAGACCTCTCCGGCGGTGGGCCGGTCCAGGGCCGCCAGGATATTTAATAAGGTGGTCTTGCCGGAGCCGGATTCGCCCATGATGGCCACGTATTCCCCGGGCTCCACGGAGAAATTCACGTCCGCCAGGGCCGTGACCTGGGCGCCGCCGAAGCGGGTGGTGTAGATTTTTTGCAGATGCTGTACTTGCAGTAAAGACATGATGATGTTCCTCCTGTTGGATTCTGGTACCATTGTAGCAGACCCCGGGGCGGGAATCCATGGATTCAGCTTACAGTTTGGGGCAGTATCTTACATTTCTGTAAGATTGGCCGGTTTTCGTCGGGCGAGGCACCGCCATGCCGCCGTCCATAGGGGGACGGCCGGGGGGGAGCGGGAGGGGAAAAGAGGATGCGCCGTGCCGCCGTCCATCGTGAATGGAGCGGCGCGGTCATGGGCCAATGTTCTCACAGCCATACTTTACGGCTGTGAGAACATTGGAAACAAAAAAATTGTGCAGTTTGACGGTTGCATAAATATTCATATTGGGTGTATAATCCATCCATCATCTGACAGAGAGAAATCATTCGGAGGCGTGATTGATATGAAAGAGAAGAAAGAGATCCGGAAAATCGTTCTGGCCTATTCCGGAGGACTGGATACATCCATCATTATTCCCTGGCTGAAGGAGAACTATGGCAACCCGGAGATCATCGCCGTGGCCGGCGACGTGGGACAGAACGACGAGCTGGAGGGCCTGGAGGAAAAGGCCATCAAAACCGGTGCGTCCAAGCTGTACATTGCCGACCTCACCGATGAGATGGTGGATGAGGTCATCATCCCCTCCATGAAAATGGGCGCCAGCTACGAGCAGTATCTGCTGGGCACCGCCTTTGCCCGGCCCATCATCGCCAGGAGCCTGGTGGAGATTGCCAGGAAGGAGGGGGCCGACGCCATTGCCCACGGCTGCACCGGCAAGGGCAACGACCAGGTCCGGTTCGAGCTGGCTATCAAGCGCTTCGCCCCGGATATGACCATCATCGCCCCCTGGCGGGAGTGGGAAATCAAGGGCCGGGACGAGGAAATCGACTATGCCGAGGCCCACAACGTGCCCCTGAAAATCTCCCGCGAGACCAACTACTCCAAGGACAAAAACCTCTGGCACCTGAGCCACGAGGGCCTGGACCTGGAGGACCCCGCCAACGAACCCCAGTATGAGAAGCCCGGCTTCCTGGAGATGGGCGTCAGCCCCGTCACCGCCCCAGACAAGCCCGCCTATGTGACCATTGATTTTGAAAAGGGCGTGCCCGTGGCCGTGGACGGCGAGAAAATGAAGACCAGCGACATCATCCGGAAGCTGAACAAGCTGGGCGGAGAGAACGGTATCGGCCTGCTGGACATCGTGGAAAACCGGCTGGTGGGCATGAAGGACCGGGGCGTGTACGAGACTCCCGGCGGCACCATCCTCTACAAGGCTCATGAGTGTCTGGAAATGATTACCATTGACAAGGACACCGCCCACATGAAGAGCAAGCTGGCGGTAGACTTTGCGGACCTGGTGTATAACGGCAAGTGGTTCACCCCCCTGCGGGAGGCCCTCAGCGCCTTTGCCGACAAGACCCAGGAGCACGTTACGGGCTCCGTGAAGCTGAAGCTGTACAAGGGGAACATCATCACGGCCTCCCTCACCTCTCCCGAAAGCCTGTATTCCGAGGAGCTGGTGACCTTCAACGAGAGCGCCTATGACCAGACCAACGCCACGGGCTTCATCAACCTGTGGGGCCTGCCGGATACGGTGCTGGCGCTGCGGGAGCAGGGAAAACTTTAAACTGAATGAGGAATTAGGAGTTAGGAATTAGGAATGCTTCCACTTGCGGACACGGAAAATTCCTAATTCCTCATTTCTAATTCCAAATTGCTTGCGCAATTCACTTGCATGGGGGGTAGCATCATGAAGCTTTGGGGCGGGCGATTCGGGAAGGACACCGACGCCCTTGTGAACGAGTTCAACGCATCCATCCAGTTCGACCAGCGGCTGTATGGGGAGGATATCCGGGGGTCCATGGCCCACGCGGAGATGCTGATGCAGTGCGGCGTGATTTCCCGGGAGGACGCCAAGGCCATCATCCAGGGCCTTCAGGGCATTCTGGCGGACGTTGAGGCGGGGAAGGTGGAATTCACGCCGGACAACGAGGATATCCACATGAATGTGGAAGCCCTGCTGACAAGCCGCATCGGAGACGCCGGGAAACGGCTCCACACCGCCCGCTCCCGGAACGACCAGGTGGCCCTGGACTTCCGGATGTACGTCCGGAATGAGATCGGCACGGTGGTGGGCCGACTTCTGGAGCTGGAGACGGTTCTGTGCCGCCGGGCCCGGGAGCATCAGAATACCGTCATGCCGGGCTATACCCACCTCCAGCGGGCCCAGCCCATTTCCTTTGCCCAGCACCTGCTGGCCTACGCCGCCATGTTCCGCCGGGACGTGACCCGTCTGGAGGACTGCCGGGCCCGGCTCAACGAGTGCCCCCTGGGCTGCGGGGCCCTGGCGGGGACCACCTACCCCATTGACCGCTGGCGGACGGCCAGGGCCATGGCCTTTGACCGGCCCGTGGGCAACTCCCTGGACGGCGTATCCGACCGGGACTATGCCCTGGAGCTGCTGGCGGACCTGTCCATTCTCATGACCCACCTGAGCCGCTTTGCCGAGGAGGTCATTCTCTGGTGCAGCTGGGAATTCAAATTCATCGAGCTGGACGACGCCTATTCCACAGGCAGCAGCATCATGCCCCAGAAGAAGAACCCGGATGTGGCCGAGCTGGTCCGGGGCAAGACCGGACGGGTGTACGGCAGCCTCATGGGTCTGCTGACGGTGATGAAGGGCCTGCCCCTGGCCTATAACAAGGACATGCAGGAGGACAAGGAGCCGGTTTTTGACGCCCTGGACACCGTGGAGCTGTGCCTGCCGGTGTTCACGGCCATGCTGGACACCATGACGGTTCTGCGGTCAAACATGCGGAAGGCGGCGGGCCGGGGCTTCATCAACGCCACGGACTGCGCCGACTACCTGACGAAAAAGGGAATGCCCTTCCGGGACGCCTACACGGCGGTGGGGAAGCTGGTGGCCGCCTGCACGGAACAGGGACAGACATTGGAGGAGCTGACTTTGGAGGAGCTGCGGGCCGTTTCAGACCTCTTCGAGGCGGACGTGTACGAGGCGCTGAAGCTGGAGAACTGCATGGCCCTGCGGAGCAGCTACGGCGGGCCCGCGGTCAGTGAGACCACAAGGCAGATCGAGGAGATCGAGGCCTTTGTGGCGGCCAGGGAACACGATTAAGGCCGGATGAGAGCGAGCATATTGGCGCTGGCGCTGTGCCTGCTTCTGCTGGCGGGCTGCGGGAAGCAGGGGGCGCAGTTCAGCACGGCGGTGGTGACCACCGGCGGCGGAACGGAAGAGCATGCTCCGGCGGAGGACGCCGGTTCAGAGTCTGACGGCTTGGAGCCGGCAGAGAGGCCGGAGGGCGGAAAAGAACCGGAGGGCGGAAAAGAACCGGAGGGCGGAAAAGAACCGGAGGGCGGAAAAGAACCGGAGGGCGAAAAAGAACCGGAGGGCGCTCCGGAGGCGGGGCCGGCGGAACAGCCGGGACCTGGGGCGGAGCGTGAAGAGCCCGAAAAGCTCGAAAAGCTCGAAAGTCCCGAAAGCCCCGAAAATTCTGAAAATCCCTTTGAGATCATGCCCCGGGACTTTCTGTTTTCCAGCGGGGCGGGGGCCTGGGGTACGGAGCTGACCATTGAGACGGACGGCAGCTTTTCCGGACTGTTCGTGGATTCCGACATGGGGGTCTCCGGCGAGGGCTACCCCGACGGGACCCGGTATGTCTGCACCTTCAGCGGAAAGTTCAGCCAGCCGGAGCCGGTGGACGAAACCACCTGGTCCATGGAAATTGAGTCCATGGAGCTGGAGCACCCCGCCGACGGGACGGAGGAGTACGCCGACGGCGTGCGCTATGTCTATTCCGAGCCCTACGGCCTGGAGGACGCGGAGGGGCTTTTGGTTTATTCGCCCCTGACCCCGGCGGAGAGCCTGCCGGAGGACTTTTTGATCTGGCTGCGGATGCCCTGGGGCTGGGAGCCGGAGGAAGACAGGACCCTGGGCTGCTGGGGCATTTACAACGTGAGCCAGGGCTATGGCTTCACCGCGTTTGAGTAAAAAGGAGCTGAGCATATGGGAAAGCCCATCGTCTACATCGACGGAAAAGAGGGCACCACCGGCCTCCAGATCTACGACCGTCTGGCGGCCCGGGAGGACATTGAACTGCTGCTGATTGACGAGGACAAACGGAAGGACCCCCAGGAGCGGGGAAAGCTGATGAATCAGGCGGACCTGGTGTTTCTGTGCCTGCCGGACGCCGCCGCCGTGGAGGCCGTGGGGCTGGTGACGAACCGGTCCACCCGGATCATCGACTGCTCCACCGCCCACCGGGTGTCCTCCGGCTGGGTGTACGGCTTCCCGGAGCTCCGGGGCCAGCGGGAGAAGATCGTCCCGGCGCAGCGGGTGGCCAATCCCGGCTGCCATGCCACCGGGTTTATTTCCATCGTCCGCCCGCTGGTGGACCTGGGCTTGCTGGAGAAGGACGCCCGGCTGTCCTGCTTCTCCCTCACCGGCTACTCCGGCGGCGGGAAGAAGATGATTGCCCAGTACGAGGAGAAGGGCCGCGCGTCTCTTCTGGACAGTCCCTCCCTCTACGCCATGCAGCAGAGCCATAAGCACCTTCCGGAGATGCAGGCGCTCTGCGGCCTTGCCCATCCGCCGGTGTTCTGCCCCGTTGTGGACGATTATTACAAGGGCATGGCGGGCACGGCGCCCTTCCATATGAGCCAGCTGCGGGGCGTGTCCACGCTTCACGAGGTTTGGGAGGCCCTTCACCGCTACTATCTGGAAACCGCCGGGCCGGAGGGCATCGTCCGGGTGGAGATGGACCCCACGGACCCCGAAAGCGGCGTGGACGCCGGCTTTAAGATTTACGCCAACATATTGCGGAACAAGGACTGTCTCTCTCTCGTTGTCACAGGGAACGACCGGCGGTTTACCGTCACTGCCCTGTTTGACAACCTGGGCAAGGGCGCCAGCGGCGCGGCGGTGCAGAATATGAATTTGATGCTGGGCTTTGAGGAAACAGCCGGATTGAATCTAGAGTGAAAAGTGGAGAGTGAAGAGTGGAGATATGCGGAAAGGCGGAATCTTCACTCTCGACTCTCAACTCTCCACTCTTTTGGGAAGGGTGAACTATGATGTTAAACTTTATCGACGGCGGCGTGTGCGCCGCTCAGGGCTTCCGGGCAGCCGGCATCCATGTGGGTGTGAAGACTCACGCGGCCTGGAAAAAGGACGTGGCTCTGATTGTCTCCGACGCGGACTGCGCCGCGGCGGCGGTATTCACCAAAAATGTGGTCAAGGCCGCCCCCATCCGGGTGGACCTCCAGCATCTGGCGGACGGGAGGGCCCGGGCCGTCATCGCCAACAGCGGCAACGCCAATGCCTGCGCCCCCCAGGGGGAGGAGAACGCCCGGCGGATGTGCGCCGCGGCGGCAAAGGCCATCGGCTGTGAGGCCGGGGATGTGCTGGTCAGCTCCACCGGCGTCATCGGCCAGCGAATCAACGTGGAGGCCATCGAGGCCGGCGTGCCGGAGCTGTACGCCGCCCTGGAGCGGTCCGCAGAGGCCAGCGACGCGGCGGCCCACGCCATCATGACCACGGACCTGGAGAAAAAGGAGGCGGCGGTGGAGACCAACGTGGGCGGCAGGACCGTCCGCCTGGGAGGCATCGCCAAGGGCAGCGGCATGATTCACCCCAACATGGGCACGATGCTCTGCTTCATCACCACCGACTGCGCCATTTCCCCCGCCATGATTAAGACCGCCCTGCTGGAGACCGTGCAGGTCAGCTTCAACCGCATCAGCGTGGACGGGGATACCTCCACCAATGACACCTGCTGTGTTCTGGCCAACGGCCTGGCGGGGAACGCCGTGATTGAGGAGAAGGGCCCGGATTACGAGGCCTTCGCAGCGGCGCTGAAAGCCCTGTGCGTGGAGCTGGCCCGTAAAATGGCCTCCGACGGCGAGGGAGCCCGGCACCTGATTACCTGCACGGTGAACGGAGCCAAAAGCGAGGAGAGCGCCGAGACCATCGCCAAGTCCGTCATTTCCTCCACCCTGACCAAGGCCGCCGTCTTCGGCGCCGACGCCAACTGGGGAAGGGTGCTCTGCGCCATGGGCTACTCCGGGGAGGACTTCGACCCCGACCGGGTGACGGTGCGCTTCGCCAGCGCCGCCGGTGAGATTCAGGTCTGTGAGAAGGGCCGGGGGCTGGACTTTGACGAGGCGCTTGCCAAAAAAATTCTCACAGAGCACGACGTGGAAATCCTCATTGATATGGAGGAGGGTCAGGGGCGCTGCACCTGCTGGGGCTGCGACATCACCTATGACTATATCAAGATCAATGGAGATTACAGGACGTGACAGAATCAATTAGGAATGAGGAATTAGGAATGAGGAATTGTTCCGGTTCCGATATCATTCCTCATTCCTAATTCCTAACTCCTAATTTCAAAAGAAGTGGGGTGGAAGCATTGTCTTCCCATGAACAGCAGGCTCAGACTCTGGTGGAGGCCCTGCCTTATATTCAGAAATTCACCGGGAAAACCATCGTGGTCAAGTACGGCGGCAACGCCATGGTCTCCGACACCCTCCGCCGCTCCGTCATGAGCGACATCGTCCTTTTGAACCTGGTGGGCATCCGGGTGGTGGTGGTCCACGGCGGCGGGCCGGAGATTTCCGCCATGCTGAAAATGATCGGCCACGAGTCCCGTTTTGTGGACGGGCTGCGCTATACCGACGCCACCACCATGGACATTGTGCAGTCCGTTCTCTGCGGCAAGGTGAACAAGGACCTGGTGGCCCAGCTGAACCGGCTGGGGGGCCGGGCCATTGGCCTGTGCGGCATGGACGGGCAGCTGTTCCAGGCGGTGCGGCTGGACGAGAAATACGGTCTGGTGGGCAGAATCACCGGCGTGGACCCCACGCCGGTGGAGGACGCCATGCAGAGCGGGCGCATCCCCATTGTGGCCACGGTGGCCCAGGGAATGGACGCCGACACCGCCTATAACATCAACGCCGACACCGCCGCGGCCCGGCTGGCCGAGGCCCTGAAGGCGGAAAAGCTGATTCTGCTCACCGACGTCCGGGGCCTGCTCCGGGACCCGGGAGACGAGGAGACCCTGATTCACGTGGTCCGGACACAGGAGGTGCCGGAGCTGGTGGAACAGGGGATTATCACCGGGGGCATGATTCCGAAAATGGAGTGCTGCGTGGACGCCATTGCCGGCGGCGTGGAGCGGGTCCACATTCTGGACGGCCGGATTCCCCACTCCATTCTGATTGAGCTGCTGTCCGACCGGGGCATCGGCACCATGCTGAAAAGGGAGGATATGACATGACTTCTGCGAACATCAAGGACCTGACCCAGAGCTATATCATGGGCACCTATGGCCGGTTCCCCGTGGCCGTGGACCGCGGCGAGGGGGCCCGGCTCTACGACCCGGAGGGGCGGGAATACATCGACTTTACCAGCGGCATCGGCGTGACGGCTCTGGGCTATGGAAACCAGCCCTGGGCGGAGGCCGTGGCGGAGCAGGCAAAGAAGCTCGTCCATGTGTCCAACCTCTTTTACACCGAGACCCCGGCCAGACTGGCGGAGATACTCTGCAAGCGCACCGGGGAGAGCTGCGTCTTCTTCGCCAACGGCGGCGGCGAGGCCAACGAGGGCATGATTAAGCTGGCCCGGAAATACAGCTTTGACAAATACGGCCAGGGCCGGAGCACCATCATCACCCTGAAAAACTCCTTCCATGGCCGGACCATTACCACCCTGAAGGCCACCGGACAGGACGTGTTCCATAACTTTTTCTTCCCCTTCACCGAGGGCTTCCGCTACGCCGCGGCCAACGACCTGGAGGACCTGAAGGCCCAGGCGGGGGACGACGTGTGCGCCGTCATGCTGGAGCTGGTCCAGGGCGAGGGCGGCGTGCTGCCCCTTGACAAAGACTATGTCAGGGCGGTGGAGGCCCTCTGCGCCGAACAGGACTGGCTGCTGCTGGCCGACGAGGTTCAGACCGGCGTGGGCCGCACCGGCGCCCTCTTTGCCTTCCAGCACTACGGTATTCTGCCGGACGTCGTATCCTTTGCCAAGGGCATCGCCGGGGGGCTGCCCATGAGCGGCATCCTGGCCAATGAGAAATGCCGGAACGTGCTGGGCCCCGGCACCCATGCCACCACCTTCGGCGGAAACCCTGTCTGCGCCGCCGCGGGTCTGGCGGTGCAGGAGGTCCTCAGCGACGAATTTTTGAAAGAGGTTCAGGAGAAGGGCGATTACCTCCGGAAGGGCATCGAGGCCCTGGACCTGCCCTGCTTCGGAAAGACCCGGGGCCTGGGCCTGATGATCGGCATTGAGGTGAAAGAGGGCTGGACCAACAGGGACATCGCCAATCAGCTCATTGAAAACGGGCTGCTGATTCTCACCGCCGGGCCGGGAATGCGGCTGCTGCCGCCGCTGGTCATCACGAAAGAGGAGATGGACAAGGGCTTGAGCATCATGAAGAAGGTCCTGGCATAGCATATTCAATTAGGAATTAGGAATGAGGAGTTAGGAATTGATTCCGGCCCTAGAAAAATTCCTAATTCCTGGTTCCTCATTCCTGATTTTAGAAGCGGGTTCTGGCATAGCATATTCAATTAGGAGTTAGGAATGAGGAGTTAGGAATTGATTCCGGCTCTAAAAAAATCCTAATTCCTACTTCCTCATTCCTAATTTTTCTGGAGGGTTTGTTTGTATGAATCAAAAGCACTTTTTAAAGCTGCTGGACTTTACGCCGGCGGAGATTCAGCAATTTCTGGACACGGCGGCGGATTTGAAGGCCAAGAAGAAGGCCGGGGTCCCCCACAGGTATCTGGAGGGCAAAAACGTGGCCCTGATTTTCGAGAAGACCTCTACCCGGACCCGCTGCGCCTTTGAGGTGGCGGCCCAGGACCTGGGCATGGGCTCTACTTACCTGGGCCCCACCGGGTCCCAGATCGGCGTGAAGGAGTCCATCCCCGACACCGCCCGGGTGCTGGGGAGAATGTACGACGGCATTGAGTACCGGGGATTCGGGCAGGAGCTGGTGGAGGAGCTGGCGAACTACGCCGGGGTTCCCGTGTTCAACGGGCTGACCAACGAGTTCCATCCCACCCAGATTCTGGCGGACTTCCTGACCATTCAGGAGCACTTCGGGAAGCTCAGGGGCGTCAAGCTGGTCTACCTGGGAGACGCCCGATACAACATGGGCAACTCCCTGATGGTAGGCTGCGCCAAAATGGGAATGCACTTCGCGGCCTGCGCGCCGAAGGCCTATTGGCCGGAGGAGAGCCTGATCGCGGTCTGCCGGGAGATTGCCGGGGAGACCGGGGCGGTGCTGGAGTTCAGCGAGGACCCCATGGAGGCCGTGAAGGCCGCCGACGTGCTGTATACCGACGTGTGGGTGTCCATGGGGGAACCTGTGGAGGTCTGGGAGGAGCGGATCGCCGCCCTGGGCCCCTATCAGGTCACCCAGGCCCTGATGGACGCCGCCGGGCCGCAGTGCCGGTTCATGCACTGCCTGCCGGCCTATCACGACCACAGAACCCAGGTGGGCAAAGAAATGGGAGAGCGCTTCGGACGGGAGGCCATGGAGGTCACCGACGAGGTGTTTGAGTCGGAGCGGTCCATCGTCTTCGACGAGGCGGAGAACCGGATGCACACCATCAAGGCCGTGATGTATGAGCTGATGAAGTGAAGTCTGTCATGAAAAAGGACGTACCTGTTCAGGTACGTCCCAGCCTGTCGAAAAGTTTTTTCGACAGGCTGGGCAAGTTTACAAAACTTCAAAAAAGTTTTGTAAACTTATTGATTGAACATGAAAGACACCCCTGATGGGTTTCTTTC
>ERZ808037.135-NODE-135-length-77549-cov-7.461405_pt1 | contig 77549 bp, 58 predicted proteins | sample MGYA00380190_ERZ808037 | MGnify/ENA primary metagenome ERZ808037 (study PRJEB31490, sample SAMN06133399) | mouse gut metagenome | isolation source: J9 | host: mice | place: China: Chengdu | collected 2015-05 ... | reverse complement strand
TGTATTTTGGTTCGCAGGCTTATTATACACCAAAGTGTCTCATACGGCATTTTTGTCTAAAAGTTGTAAAGTGGTGTTTATAAAATTAAATTGTAGATTTTTGAATTTAGCAGGCAGTTTTTCCAAATAAAGACACCGCACAATGTGACTCGTCCATCATGCGGCATCCCATTTAGTCAACATAATATCGTATAACAATACCCTTACCCTTTTACGCCGCCAAGTGTCACGCCGGCAATAATGTATTTTGAAAGGAACAGATAGATAAGAATGATCGGCACGATTGCCACCAGAATCATCATATATATCTTACCCATGTCACGGTTCATATAATCCGCGCCACGAAGGAGGGCAATCAGTATCGGCACTGTCATCTTATCTTTTGACTGTATCACCAGAGCCGGAACAAAGTAATTGTTCCATGAACCGACAAACGTAAAAATTGCCTGTACGGCCATCGCCGGTTTCATAATCGGAAGGACAATCTGGTTAAATGTCCGAAACTCCTTCGAACCGTCAATCCTTGCCGCCTCTACCAGAGAAAGCGGAAGCGATGACTCTAAGTAGCTGTACATAAAATAAAATACAGCCGGTGAAGCGATCGACGGAATAATCAGCGGAAGAAGGGAATCATACATACCCATCTTTGTAATCAGGCGAAGGAACCCCATCGCCGTAACCTGAGTCGGCATGACCAGGATCGCCATGATAAAGGTAAACGCCACCTTCCTCGCCTTAAACTCATAGGCATACAATCCATAGGCTGTCAATGCCGAGAAGTAAATACAGATTGCCGCCGAGCATCCGGAAACGATCAGGCTGTTTACAATACCCCGTATCATCGGAAATTCACCGTTGTTCGCAACATTGTTAAAATTCTCTAAAAAGCTGCTTCCCGGAAGCGCATGAAACCCTCTTTGCAGTTCCGCATGGGAGTGTGTCGCATTGATAATCAGTATGTAAAAGAAAAACAGGCACAAAAAGGACAGAATAATCAACAGCACATATGCAAAAACAGTGCGGAACAGGTTATATCCTTTTGCTTTCATTCTCTTATCTCCTTCCCTTCTTTTTCTTTCTGGCCGCCGCTTTGGAGCCGTCAGGATCATCATCGTTTGTAATCCGGTAAACGATGAAGCACAGGATACCGCTCACAATAAACAAGTATACTGACAATGCGCCCGCCATGCCGTAATTCTTGCTTCTCAAATGGCTGTTGAGGAACATAATCAACGTCATGGATGTACGGTCGGGATTTCCCTGCCCGTTCGTCAGAATCTGAGGCACATCAAACATCTGGAGGCCGCCGATAATCGATGTAATTAATGTATAAGCAAGAATAGGACGGATCAGCGGAAGGGTGATGCGGAAAAATCTCTGCATACTGTTGCAGCCGTCTATCTCCGACGCCTCAAAAATATCAGGGCTGATACCCATGATTGCCGCCATAAGCATAATTGTCGTATTGCCAAACCACATCAGAAAATTCATCGTTCCAATTAAAGACCTTACCCCCAGCGCTGTACGCATAAAATCAATAACCTCGCTTATCACGCCAAGCGACATCAATATGGAATTGACCGGACCCGTCTTTGAAAACAAGGTAAAAAACAGCATAGCAAATGCACTTGCCATGATCAGGTTCGGCAGATAAATGACTACCTTGAAAAACTGCTGGCAGCGAAGCTTCATCCGAACATCCACAAACCATGAAGCAAGCGTCAGCGCTATCACGATCTGCGGAATAAAGCCGATCAGCCACAGAATCAGAGTATTTCCTGCATACTTCAGCATATCGGACCGGATCAGGCTCGCATAATTTGTCATCCCGATAAAGTTGGGACCGATTTCTTTGATTCCCGAACGATAGTATTCATAAAAGCTGTATCGTATGGTATCTATCAACGGTATGAGCGAAAAAACAAAAAAGCTTACAAAAAAAGGAAGAATAAAAATATATCCCCATTTTGCGTAACTTACCAATTTACGTTTTTTCTGCACGAACAGCACTCCTTTCTTATATTGAGAATGCGGCGTAACAAATACACCGCATTCTGAATCATTTTAAAAATTACGGCCACTGAATCTCTGTAATCTCAGGGTAACGCTCCTTGATCGCCGTCTCGAAATTAGCCTTCGCTGTGTCGTAATCAATCTGTCCCTGTAAATAATCGCCAAACGCATTCTGAATCAGCTCCACACAACCCTGATCATAGGATGACAACGGAGCCATCTTAATGCTGGAAAGGCTGTCTGCAAAATAACCGTACGGATTCTGCCCGCCAAGGAAAGCGGAATTAAACTCGTTGCCGCTTGCCGCCGCGTCCATAACGGTCTGCGCGTTCGTGAACTCGGTATACTCTTTTGCAACCTTAGTCAGATTGTCCTGGTTGCCCGTCAGCGCCATGATGATATCCTTTACATGACCCGGATTATCCGACCCTGTCGCTGCAACAAGATAGGTGCCCCCCCAGTTGTATGGCAGAGGCGCGTCAGTAACCGCCCAGGAGCCTTCCTCGCCGTCCCAATTAGGCACCATCTGCGTGTCGATGCCCCATGCCGGAAAGAGGAATGCAAATACCTTTGCGCCGGAGCTCATTGCGGTGAACCAATCAGAAGTCCACTGTCCCGTTACCGTGGGATCAAAGTAGCCCGCATCCATCCAGTCCTTGGAATCAGTAACCCAATCAAGGATCTTCTGGTCAACCTTGATCGTAGTGGAACCTGCCTCAACCCAGGGACCCGCAATATTGTTGCCATATGTACGGAAGGTGTCCGCATAAGAGCTGAATGCGTAATAGCCCTTCGCCTTAAGTTCTTCCGCAGTCGTCTTCATGGTCGCCCAATCCGCTGTCTTCTTCCCGATTTCAACCGGATCGTCCGTGCCGAAAACCTCTTTCGCAATATCGCGGCGGTATACTAAAACACCGGGGCATGCCTGCCATGTGGAAGCTCTCTGTACGCCATTCGCATCTGACGCCACCGTCTTGGTAAACGCGAACTGATCCGCCAGATCCGCATCCGGATCGATCCCCAGATCGGCAAGCGGCATCGCTACACCTGCCTCTGCATCCGTGTATTTAACAATGTAATCAAGCTCCGCCGCAAAAAGGTCAACCTTGTCGTCGTCTGCCGCGTTTGCCTGATTCATCAGCGCCTCGTCCAGTTTGTCCTGATATACACCGTCCTGGTTGGGGTTGATGATCCAGTGGATTTCCGTGCCGTCATTTAAAGTAGACACCGTACCGTCGTCGGATGTGTTCTCTATTGCCGGATAAACTGCCGTAATACGTGTACGAAGCTCGTCGTTGAAACTGTAAATGTTGATAACTTTGCCTTGATCCGATTGTGCATCGGCACCAGCCGTGTCAGCAGCCGCAGCGTCATCTCCAGCCGCTGCCTCCGTTCCTGCATCTGCACTTCCTCCATTATCAGCCGGAGCCGGATCGGAACCGCCTGAGCCGCATCCGGCCAAAGTGCCTGCAAGCATGGCGGACGCAAGTACTACACTGAGTAATTTCCTTTTCATAAAACAGATTCCTCCTTTTTAAATGATTATCTTATCCCGGAAATAGTATTTTCCGTTTTCTTACAATAACAGAATACTGGTTTTGCTCCTGATGATATATTAAAATAGCTTTAAAAATATCATTTTCATGTCTTAACCTCTTTTTTATGACATAACCATTTCAATTTCCGACTGTTTTTCCAACAGTTCCGCCGGAATATAGTTCCCTTTCATTTCCTTTCCGTTGACCGTGAGCCTCTTACACCCGGACTCGGCGTGTCCCGGATTCTTAACCACGATATGCAGATAGTTCCCCCTGAAATCTTTTTCAATCTCAAAGTATTCCCATTCCTTTGGAACAGAGGGTGCAATCTTAAGTCCATTAAAATCAGGACGCATACCCAATATTCCCTCCACGCACCCCACCATAACCGTAGACGCGGTTCCTGTCAGCCAGTGCACATGAGAGCGTCCAAAATGCGGACTGTCCTTTCCTTCCGTAAACTGCCCGTAACAATAAGGCTCCAATCTGCGGATCTGTGCCCGGTCATTTTGAGCCGCCGGTGCGTTTTCCATAAAATATGTAAAAGCCCGTTCTCCATGTCCCCGCAGCGCCTCTGCAAGGATGATCCACCCCTGTGACTGCGAAAAAATACCCGCATTCTCCTTGGTTCCCGCATTGTAAATCACGGCAAGCGCACCGTCAAAAGCATTTGCATGATACGGCGGATCCATCAGCAGCGCTCCATACTCCGTATTCAGCCGCCCGAACACCGTATTTAACGCTGCATCCGCCTGGTCTTCTGAGGCGAACCCGCTGATGACCGCCCAGCTCTGCGGATTTAACCACATATTCGCTTCCGGATCCGTCCGCTTTCCGATGACTTCGCCCTTCTCCGTAAACCCACGGATAAATCTGTCCTCGTTCCAGCACAAATCCTGTATGACCGTGCCCAGCTTTTTCTGCTCCTCATCCAGATAGGTGATATACTCCCCGTCTTCCTTATATGCCGCAAACTGCTTCATAATTGACATGGCAAGATAAAACTGTAATGCCACAAAAACAGACTCCCCGTCTTTGCCAAGCCTTAAGCAGTCATTCCAATCCGCATACAGTCCCGCCGGCATGCCATGGGGTCCCAAATGACTTGCAGAAAAATCAATCGCCCGTTTCAGATGCTCGTACACCGTACCCTCGTCCCTGTTGGCAAAAGGAATCACTTCGTCGATAAACGAAAGATCTCCCGCTTCGGAAACATATTTATAGACCGTAGGGAACAGCCATAATGCATCGTCCGCACGATATGCCGGATGCCCTGTCGCCTGCACATAAGACGGATCATCAGGTGTGTCCTCCCGGCCCGCATTATGGGTAAATTTGACAAGAGGCAGACCGCCGCCGTTATCCACCTGTGCGGAAAGCATAAAACGGATTTTTTCCACCGCCATCTCCGGCGCCAGATGGATCACGCCCTGAATATCCTGTACGGTATCACGGTATCCATAGCCGTTGCGAAGCCCGCAATAAGTAAAGGAAGCCGCCCGTGACCAGATAAAAGTCATAAAACAATTGTAAGCATTCCATGTATTGACCATGGTATTGAACTCCGGGCTGGGCGTTTTGACCTGAAAACGGGAAAGTTTTCCATGCCAGTAAGCAATCAGCTCCTCCCATTCTTTCCGACAGGTTTCCTCCGGACTTTTATAACAATCCAGAATCCTTCCGGCCTCCGCGTCTTTCTTCATACCCAGAATAAATGCGATATGTTTCGTCTCGCCCGGTGCCAGAACAATCCGGGCAGCAAGCGCTCCGCAGCCGTTTTCATTGTAATTGAGTTCTCCTCCGAGATCCCCGTCCGCCACACCTTTGGGATTATTGTAGCCATGATACCTTCCTAAAAAAGCTTCTCTGTCTCCGCAGTACGAAGAAACCTCCGCTCCTGCCAAACCGAAAAACCGTTCAATTACAATCTTGTCATCTACGTTCTCTCCTTCTTTCAGCGTGTCCAGATTACCGTGGATCCGCTGGCAGATCCGATTGCCGTTAAAAAGAGTTCTGGTGATGAACTGAGAATATTGCAGATTTACCTGATCATGCTCATAATGATTGACATTTGTAAATTCCGCATATCCTGTAATCGTCAGATTTCTCGTAATCCCGGATTGATTCGTCACCTGCAAATTCCAGACTTCATAAGCCCTGTCAAGCGGCACATAATATAGCGCCTCGGAATGAATCCCTCCGTAATCCGCCGCCATTTTCGTGTATGCCGTCCCGTGGCGGCACTCACTTTTATAATCTGTGAGTGCCTTTCCAACCGGCTGCCAGGAAGCGGACCAGTAATCTTTATTTTCATTGTCACGGATATAAATGTAACGCCCCGGCTGATCAAAATGATTGAAAATATAGCGCAGAATCCTTCCGTTTGCACCGGATTTGGCAAAACTGTACCCACCGGCATTATTGGAAATGACAGCGCCGTATTCCGGAGAACCGAGATAGTTCGCCCAGGGTGCCGGCGTATCCGGCCGCTCAATCACATATTCCCGTCCCGCATCATCAAAATAACCAAACCTCATACATAACCTCCTGTCATTTTTTCACAAGTATAGGCAATTATGGGATTCCGTTATACAATGCTATATACAAAAATGTCAGATTTATGCTATAATAGCCGCAACCTGCTATGGATTACTGCTTCCGGGAATATGCTATAACAATGCAGCATCCATCAACATTCCCCGCCAAGCGTCACAAATGCGAAATAAGGAAAACGTATATGAACCTGCAAAACGAATGGTTTCAATCAGAACTGCAAAAGAGTGAAGAATCTGTCCCCCACCGTCCGCTGGAGGAGGAATATTCTTTTTATCAGGCCGTCACTTCCGGCGATACGGATTTTGTGCAGAAAAACTGCAGAGAGAATATTTTTACCAACCCTGAAGGCATGGGGATCCTCTCTGCAAATTCTCTGACCAATATAAAATATCATTTTGTTGTCACAGTCGCCATGATCACACGGCGCTGTGTAGAAGCCGGCATGGAATTAGAACAGGCATTCCGCCTCAGCGACTTCTATATTTTGAAAATGGATGCCTGCACTTCCATCGAAGCGGTCTCAAAACTCCATGCTCAGATGGTTCTCGACTATACCAGAAAAATGCTGCTGGTGAAAAAAAGCAGTGCCTTATCAAAACCGATTGTCCTTTGCATGGACTATATATACAGCCATATCAATCGCAGAATTACGGTAGAAGATCTCGCAGAACATGCCGAGCTCTCTCCCAGCTATCTCTCCCGGCTTTTTAAAAAGGAGCTCTGTATTTCCGTCAGCGATTACATATGTGAAATGAAAATTGAAAAGGCCCAGCATCTGTTAAAGTATTCCGATTACAGTATGGTTGATATTGCAAATTATCTGGCATTTTCTTCACAGAGCCATTTTATCCAGACCTTTAAAAAGCTGACCGGCGTGACTCCTAAAAAATATCGGGACCACTATTATCGTACTTCCTGGTAACCTCTTTCATCAGGAACAAGCTCAACTTCTATCCGATGCAGACATTCCTCCATAGATGTCACATAATTGCGCCCGATCAGCGCATATATGCCGTCAACAATGTGTACGGCTTTTCCGTCACATGCAGCCCTCCCTATTTTATAAGCGCCGTACTCCAATCCTTCCGTATTTCTATAAGAAACCGCAAACTCTCTCCCCGCAAAATATAGTCTGATGGAAGCCGTCCCGTTTTCATCAAACTGACTTTTCAAAAGCTTCGGTCTGATCACCAGATCGCCCGTTTCCCCGCGTACTCCGAATACTTCTGTAATCATGGTCATCATATACCAGCTTGCGGCGCCTGTAAGATAGTGATACATTCCCCGCCCTTCGCTGTTGAAATATTCGGGAATGCCGGGATAAATTTTGCTCGTGTCAAAATGAAGCGCCGTATCAGCCAATGTTTGAAGCGCCTTATGCCCTTCCCTTACAAAACCCCTCTTATAAAGCGCGTTCGCATACATCACCGTCATGTGGGAGAATACGGCTCCGTTTTCCTTCTCTCCATAGGCAAACCCAAACATCCTTCCCATATCAAACTTAAGCTCTTTAAAGTCCGTATTCAGACGATAGCCGCCGATTGCCGCATCATACAGATACTGGTCGGCGCTTTTACAAATTTGACTTATCTGGTCATTTGTTGCCGTTCCGCTCATAATGGCAAATACCTGACCGGTCAGCATCATCCGGACACCGTTTTCAAAAATGCCCTCCACCGCGTTTTTATGATCATCATAATAACCGTTAAACCAACCTTCCCCGGATTCTCCCCGAATCCATTCCTTCCTGCGGATATGCTCCATCAGCCAGCCGGCCTTATGGATCAGATTATCAATCAGACTGTCGGTTGACACCTTTATTTTCCTGCCGCTGATATCGTGTCTGCACAGATCCGTATATTCCTGCAAGACCGCCCGTTTCGTTTCTATACTCTCATAAAGTTCCCTGTCGTCTTTCAGCAAAACACCCGCTTCTTCCAACAGTTCAATTTCCGTACAGGACAATCTCTCTCTCATAGTTCCCAGGCAGTCGGCAAGCTGTTTTAAATTTCCCGCATAGGCGCAGGTAAACGCCACACTCTCCCCGTTTTCCGCCGCCATATCCAGCGCATCGTTCCAGTCCGCACCGCGCAGACGCATTACATTATGTTCTCCCACCTCGTAGAAAGCGCACAGATGCTCTACCAGAAGATGCTCCAGAATAGTCCCTGTATACGTGCCGCCGCCTGCCATTTTCTGCCGCATACCATATTCTTCATTCCAGTCATTGTCGATTCCGGTTCCCCGTCCCGCCTGTGCATCCTTAAAGTACGGCGCGCTTTCCAGCAGAATTTCCAGATCCCCTGTCTGATCAAGATATAGCTTCGTCGTCATAAAAGGCCAGACAGCATGATCCATCCAGACACGGCTGATGCCGTTCCTGTCGGCAATAAATTCTCCCTGTTTACTTCCTATGATTGTGGCATTGGTTCCGTCAATCCGTACCCCGCCATAATTGTCGACCATCATCCGGCGCACGTCTCCGGGATCCATTAGCAGAAGGGACAGACAGTCCTGCCACAGATCCCGCCATCCTCTCCCCCCTCGCCCGTAATCGTGATGAGGCAGAAAAGAGCACCCGTAAATGCGCCTTAAAAAGGGCTGAAAACTCACCCAGCGCATGAAAAGGTCAAAGCGCTCGTCGCCGGTATGGTATCTGACATTTACCTTTTGTTGCCAGTATTCCTTTACCCGCTCAAGCTCCTTCCCTGCCTTGACAGAGGAATTATAACTTAAAACAAGCCGCTCCGCTTCCTCCTCCTGCCCGGCAATTCCCATAACAACCACATATTCCGCAGTCTCATCCGGTTTCAGCGTTATCTGTCCAAAGCGGATGCCTCCCAGCGCCTCTTTTCCTGCGGTCTCCATTCCCGCCGGTACGCCTTCTCTGTCCCGGTATACCGCCTCCGGATGCGTATAGGTTCCGCCCTCCCCGATAAAGGAATCCACCGCAGGATAGAAGGCGGCAGGCTCTGCACCGCTTCCTTCCGCTCCCGCAGCAAAATAGGTCAGATGGTTCCTCCGATGTCCTTTCTCGTCAAAAGACATGGTCGGCTTTACCGTGACGCCGTATTGTTTCGTATGTATCCTGTGCAGCATTGATGTAACATTTCTGTGGTCTCTGATGTTATCGGCGCTTCTTCCGTAAATCGGAACAGCCGCAACAGGGGTGATTTTCTGTTCTGACTCCGCCGTATTGCGAAGCGTCACACACATAACTTCCACATTATCATTAAGCGCGGCAAAGGAGGTGATCTCCGCCTCCAGCTTATATTTCTTTGAACTTCTCTTCACCGTCTGCCACATAAAGCCAGCCGTCAATATACTTTCATCCTGATCTTCGGTAAATTTCTTATCTTCCGCCTCCGCCGACGCACCTGTGGCAGACCAGCATCCGACACCCTCCACGATGCACCAGAAGTTCCTGGCAGACCTGTTGTTGTGCAGATTTTCCGAACTTACCGGCTCTAACAGAAAAGATTCCTGATCAATCTTGCTGTCTCCTCCCAGATTCGGCGTGACACAGCTTTTCAGACCCTTTTCTCCCGCAATCGGAAAGTACAGATAGCTGTAATTCTCCGGCCGCTCCATCTGAAAAACACCGTCTTTGTTTTGAAAACGAATGGTTTCCATACCTGACATCCTCCTTATCGCAGCTATTATATTTTTAATTTTAAATGCTCCTGTCCCAGACTCAGATAATAGCTTTAAGTTAGATATTATTTATTTCTTCGGGAATGTTATATCAGAAAAATACAGAAAATGTTAAAACCATGACATAATACTTCAAAATGACTTTAAATATCCTGGAAAAGGGCAGCCTGTCTGTTCCCCGTTCTTACCATGCGCTTGCGAAACACCAGAACCCCATGCCATGAGCGGCACGGGGTTCTCTAAACAGTTTTCGGTTATTCCGGATTTTGCCCGGGGCTTTTCGGCTCCACCCACACATTCCCCTTTTCCTGACTTTCCACACACGCTTCTATGAACTGCATTCCCGCAAGCCCGTCACGGGCATCCGGGAAGTTCTTTCGCGCTTCATAGGACTCTCCCGCCTCTTTTGCATGGAAGCATTCTATAAAATTGCAGTAATGATTTGCCAGTGCGCCAAGCCAGCCTTCGCTGTGTCCTCCGGGAATCCTGTCGTAAGCCGCCGCTTTTTCATCAATCACAGCGTCTCCTTTGTGGATTTCCATTCTGCTGCCGTCTTCTTTATAGTAAAGAATCTTTTCCCCTTCTTCCTGAAACCAGTGCAGGCTTCCTTTCTCCCCATAGATTCGAACGCGCAGACCATTGTCATGTCCGATTGCAATTTGAGAAGCCCAATAGGCGCCGGAAGCTCCGTTCTCATATTCCACCCAGACGGTAGAATTATCATCCAGCTTACGTCCCGGCACCGTGGATTCCATTCGCGCCATCAATCTGCGGATGGAAAGTCCTGTCATACGGTGGACGGTATTCTCGATGTGCGTACCGATATCCGCCAGGGTATTGGATTTCCCGGCCTGTTTCGGATCCAGCCGCCAGGCTGCCTGTCTGTTTCCCGTCATGTCCTCTTTCGCCAGCCATCCTTGCGGATATTCCGCGGCGATGGTCCTGATCCGGCCGATTGCTCCCTGCTCTATCATGCTGCGAATCTGTTTGACTGCTGTGTACCCTGAATAGACATAGGTCACCATAAAGAGAAGTTCTTTCTGTTCAGCAAGGGCGCACAGCTGTCCGGCCTCCTCTGCTGTCATTGCAAGCGGCTTGTCACAGACCACCGCAATCCCGGCTTCCAGAAACGTTCTGGCAATGGCATAATGGGAAACATTCGGCGTCACGATCACCACAAAATCTATTTTATCCGTCCGCTCCTTCTCTGCCGCCGCCATTTCGATATAATCCTTATAAATCCTGCCAGATTCGATTCCCAACGCCTCTCCCGTCTGTCTGTTATGTTCCTCCTGCCTGGAGAAGCATCCCGCACACAACGCTGCTTTGCCATCCATAGCGATGGCTTTTCGATGAGCCGGCCCGATCAGGGAGCCTATGCCGCCGCCTGCCATTCCATAAGATAAAATCCTGCTCATAACACATTTACTCCTTTTCTTCTGCTGACAGAACAGGCAAAAGCGGATGCCGCAAACGATTCCCCTTCACAGCATCCGCTTCCCATTCCTGATTAAAACGTTTTAATGCCTATAGATTATTCGCTGAACCCGTGTGCGGCAAAATTATCCAGATAGTCTTGTGCATTATCACCGTTTACAACGGTTCCGCCTATCTTAATCCACTCGTCCACAGCATTGCCGTTTAAAACTTCTACAGCCGCTTTCACACCCTGATAACCGGTGCCGATTGCATCCTGATCCATGGAAGCTTTCAGTTTGCCGCCAATAATCGCATTACAGCCTTCTACTGCGCCGTCAAAGCCGGAAATAACGACATCCTCTGTCATACCGGCATCGTCCAAAGCCTGCCATGCGCCCAACGCCATCTCATCATTCAGCGCCAGAACCGCATCAATATCCGGGTTGGCCTGAATCAGGTTCTCCATGATTGTCATCGCCTCATCACGTTTGAAATAACCGGGCTGGGAAACCGTAAGCTCAATCCCCTCATACTTCTCTAAGATTGTGGTAAAGCCTGCCACGCGGTCTACAGAAGTCTGTCCTGCCGGATTACCCTCGATAATAACTACTTTTCCTTCATTTCCCAACTCATCTGCCATGTACTGCGCCAGATTCTCAGCTGCCGCTTCATTATCGATACCTACAAACGTCTCCACTTTCGCGCCGTTAGCCTTTGTGTTGATGGCAATGACGGGAATGCCCGCCTCATTTGCTTTCTCGAGCGCAGGAACAATACCGTCAGAGTCTACCGGTGCGATACAGATCGCATCTACACCCGCCTGGATCGCATCCTCTACCTGTTTGGTCTGCTCATCCAGAGACTGTGCCTCCATAGGCGCATACTCCACTACCGTAACGCCCAGCTCATCCGCCGCTTCCTGTGCGCCGGATACCAGATATCGCCAGAACGGGGTCGAGGAATCCTTGACCATAACGGCAATCGTATAATCTCCGCCTGTGGTCCCTTCTGCAGATGCGCTTTCTTCCTCTGCCGCCGGCTCGCTTTCCGCCTCCGGGGCGCTGCTTTCCGCTTCCGGCGCCGGCGCCGGTTCAGCCGTGCTGCCGCCCTGACCGCTTTCGCCGCATCCGGACAATACGGATACTGCAAGGAGTGTTCCTGTCAATAATGCTGCTAACCTTTTTTTCATATTTTTTCCTCCTTTTTCCGGAAATCGCCTTTTTCCGGGCGGATTCCCTGAAAGTTTATTGCAAACTGCCTTATGACAGTTTGTTTCTGTAATATTACCGTGCTATCTTTGCAGACTTTCGATCAATCAAAACAGCAATAATGATTACCAGTCCGGTCACTAATTTCTGATATTCTGTGGCGATACCCAGCTGATTCATGCCGTTCTTAATCAGTGTAAGCAGAACCGCACCAATCACCGTGCCATACACATTGCCTTTTCCTCCTGCGAAGGAGATACCGCCAATGGCTGCCGCCGCAATCGCATCGTTTGCATAAGCTGTACCAATCGTCGCCTCCGCTGCATCTAAGCGGGATACATAGACCACACCGGCCAATGCCGCGAACATGCCGGAAAAGGCATAACACAGCATGGTGATTTTATTGATATTGATGCCGGAATATCTGGCGCAGCTGGGATTGGAACCAGACACATAAATCTGCCTTCCCAAAATGGATTTTTTTAAAAACATCGCCATAAGTACCAGACAGACCAGTGAAATCAGGATCGGCATCTGTACCTTACCTACCAGTCTCCCTTTTCCGATCACCTTAAAGCTGTCACTGAATCCGTTAAATACTTTGCCATTCATATACAGATAGGCAAATCCTCTGCAGATCTGCGACATACCAAATGTCACCAGAAAAGCGGGCAGTTTAAAGACAGATACCATAGTTCCGTTCACCAGACCACATGCAATACCAATCGTTATCGCAAACAGGATTCCCAAAATAATGCTCACCAAATCATCCCGGAAGAAAAATCTGGCCGACAGCACGGAAGAGATTGCCAGTACAGATCCCACCGACAGGTCAATGCCGCCAATCAGCATCGTCATCATCATACCGATCGCGATAAATACATTTAAAGATGCCTGATTAAAAATATTCAGGATATTATTCACCGTCAGGAAATTGGGACATGTAATACTGAGCAATACCGCAATCAGTATCACTGCCAGCAGACGGGACAAAGTATCAGGTATGGCTATTTTCTTTTTCATCACTTTTCCCTCCTGCTCATCACATCTATAAACACTACGCCCACGATTACCAGCCCAAGCACCACCATCTGCCAGGAATTCGGCATACCTGCAATATTGAGTCCGCTTCGCAGAATGGTAATGATCAGCGCCCCGACCAGCGTATTCCACACAGTTCCGTTTCCTCCGGCCATGGAAGCTCCCGCCACTACCGCACTGGCGATTCCATAGAACTCATAGCCTGCGCCCTGTCCGGGGTTAGCGCTGCCAAGCTTCGACGCTAAGAGCACTCCTGCCAGGGCCGCGGTCAGTCCGCTGAAGGTATACACGAGAAATTTACTCCTGGCCACATTGATTCCCGTCAGGTGCGCCGCTGCCTCGTTGCCGCCAATGGCATAGATATAAGTGCCCGTCCTTGTCTTTCTGGTAATCACATGGAAAATGGTATACACCACCGCCGCTATGATCACACAGTAGGGCAGAAAACCCAGTTCTCCACTGCCAGGCAGTCTGAATTCTTCTGTGTTGACAGAGACCGTCGCCCCTTTCGCTACCACAAGCGCCAGCGATTCCGTAATATTCCACATAGCCAGTGTGATAATAAACGGCGCCACATTGTTTTTGGCAATGATCAGACCGTTGACCACACCTGCCGCGGTTCCGGCTAAAAGTGCAATCGGCACTGCAAAAACCATAGGCATACCGCCCTTAGCGAGCACCGCCGCCACAACCCCGGAAAAACACATGATGCCGCCCACAGAAAGATCGATGCCGCCCGTAATGATCGCTAACAGGGAGCCAATCGATGCGATTGCCAGAAAAGAACACTGGCCCGCAATGTTGATCATATTGCTTCCCGTCAGGAAAGTGCCCGGTTTACAGACAATCCAGAACACCAGCGTAATGGCAAGCAGGGTATATATATTGCCCGGCACCCGCCTGAGCGCCAAAGATATCTTATGCATTCTTTTCCTCCTTTCCTGCCGCATAACCGATGATTTCTTCCTGTGTGGTCCCCTCTCCCGGCAGTTCTTTTACGATACGTCCTTCCCGCATCACATAGATTCTGTCAGAAAGGTTCAAAATCTCCGGCAGATCCGAGGAAATCATAATAATGCCGGCTCCTTTAACTGCCAGATCATTCATCAGACTATGAATTTCTTCTTTCGCGCCCACATCGATTCCCCTCGTGGGCTCATCGAAAATCAGGAAATCCGAGTCCGTACACATCCATTTGGCTAATACCACTTTTTGTTGGTTTCCGCCGGACAGATTCTGCACCAGCATCTCCATGTTCTCAGTATTTAACTTCATATCCTTACAGAATCCTGCCGACGTTTCTGTCTCTTTCTTTTCGTTAATCCAGCCGGACGGGAACAGTTCTTTCAAAGAAGCACAGGTGGTATTCTTCCGGATGGACATAGATAACGCAAGCCCATCCTCCTTGCGGCTCTCAGGTATAAAGCCCATATGGTTTCTGATATTCAATCCCGGGGAGGGTTTGCGAAGCTGCCTGTCAAACAGCGTCACCTTGCCGCTCCTGATTGCATCAATACCGTAGATTGCATTGGCCAGTTCTGTTCTGCCCGATCCTACCAGCCCCGCTATTCCGACAATCTCGCCTTTCCTGACATGAATACTGATATCCTCAAGCTTTCGATTGGTCACATGCTCTACTCTGACGGCATCTTCATCCTGTGCCGTGTTCTCTGAGCGGATTCTGGTATTGCCAATCTCCCGCCCTACCATCATAGTGATCAGCTCATCCATTGTGCACTTGTCTGCCTCTCTTGTGCCGATACTCTTACCGTCACGGATGACCGTAATCCGATTCCCCACAACTTTCAGTTCCTGAAGCCTGTGGGAGATATAGATGATAGACACTTTCTGTTCCTGGAGCCGTTTAATCGTGCGAAACAGCTGCTCAATCTCCGGGTCGCTCAAAGATGCGGTCGGCTCATCCATAATCAGTATCTCCGCGTCGATCGAAAGCGCCTTGGCAACCTCCACCAGCTGCTGTCTGGCAACCCCCAGTCTGGATACCTGCTCCTGCACGTCAATATCCACCTGCAGGAAATCCAACATCTCCTGCGCTTTCGCGTACAGCTGCTTCTTGTCGATCAAGCCATACTTGTTGCGGGGCTCTCTGCCCAGATAGATATTTTGTCCTACCGTCAGATTCGGCATCAGATTAAATTCCTGATAGATAATGGCTATATGCTTGTCCTGCGCCTGTTTGGGATTGGAGAACTTCACTTCCTCCCCCTTATAGATGATACGTCCCCCGTTCTGTTGATGTACTCCCGCCAGCACTTTCATCAACGTGGATTTGCCCGCGCCGTTCTCACCCAGGAGCACATGAACCTCGCCCTCATTCAGCTCAAAGGTCACACCGTCCAACGCCTTAACACCCGGAAATTCTTTCGTTATATTTTCCAGCTTTAAGATTTGCTTTCCCACTCTTAACTCCTTTCAAATCTATTCGATGACAAGAACCCCCGGGCGCCTTACGGTAACACCGTTTACCTGTGCTTCCACTGCCGGGAAGACGACCGGTTTCGTGATCATCAGCGGACCTTCTTCCGTTACAATAAATCCGTCTTCCGTTTTTGTCCCTGTGATCGAAGGATTATAGCAGTAGCACTGATTGGGCTGGATGATTCCATGTCTGTCCTCTGTCACCAGATAATAGCCGTTAGAATACCCCTGCGGGCCGCCCTGATGATGCACTTTCCACATTTCCGGATACCCTTTCTCTGCATACAGTTCCCTGGCCAGTCTATGGGGTACGATGTCGTCTGTGCCTGCGGTCGTCGCCGCCATCATCTGATTCTCAATATCCAGCGTATCCATATACTGCTTCATAAACGCCTCTTCCGGCTCGCCAAAGTTCACGAATCTTGTGGTCTTGGTTACCAGTCCTTTGTATCTGCCGTTGCAGGATACCATCATCCGCTTCCTGATCCTGTTCGCTGTGGGAATACAGTGTCTGAAATCCATGATACGCTCATCCCCTGCCACCAGGAACAATACCGGATCAATATCATATTTCCACAAAGCCTCATTGATGCGTCCGGCAATATCCAGCTCCATATCACCCGGTCTTACCTTAGAAAGACACTCTTCCAACGCTTTCGAAAAGGTATCTCCCAGATATTGGTATCTGGCAATATCATTGTCGGTCAGACTGTACTGGCATGTCTCGATCAGGGCATTTGCATTTTCCGCCCCCGGAAAGACTGTATCTGCTCCATATCTGCCCTCTCCCACAATTTCTTTCACGAAATCCGGATTCCTGTTCTCAAACCAATAACAGGATTTGATCTCAAAGCCCAGCTCCCCGATGGTTTCTTCTTTCACAATACGGGGATATTCGATATTATTCGAAAGAATATACTGTCCTCCCTCTTTCGTGATCACAATGGAAGTCACGCCTTCTTCACTGTATCTTGTAATGATATTGCTGGCGCCGGCCGTAATCCATGCGAAATTATTGCTCTTATTGATGATCACGGCGTCAAGCCCGGCCTTTTCCATCCCTTCCTGCAGCCTTTTTACCTTGATTGCAATCTCTTCTTTTCTCCCCTGTATGGATTTATCTTCTCTATACTCTTTCATATCTGTCCCGCCTTTCCTGCTGCTGTATCACAAATTCGGATCTACCAGCACTTCCACGCCTTCCCCTCTCCTGAGAAGATCGATGGCTTCATGAATCTCCTCCAGGGGCAGTGTATGGGTGATCATAAAATCTAAGTTTAAAAGCCCTGAATCCAGAAGCTTCACCGCCTGCTCAAAGGACGCGTTCGCAAGCCATGTCCCAAGCACTTTCGCCTCTTTGTATGTAATGAGGCTCTGCACGATATTCGGATTGGCGCGTGCATTATTGCCCATCAGAAGACAGGTGCCGCCTTTACGAATCACATCAATGGTCACAGGCATCTGATTGCCCACTACGTCAATCGCATAATCCACACCGATCCGGGTAAGCTCCTTCACCACTTCCCGCACATCCTCCGTCACAGGATCCACACAGATATCCGCACCGCATTTTTTAGCATAGTCTCTGCGCATGGCGTTTGGTTCTACCGCAATGATCGGTTTCGCTCCGGATGCCTTTAAGAGCTGGATAAACAGAAGACCCACCGGGCCCGCGCCGATCACGCATACGCTCTCTGCCGGGTTGACCCTGATCTTATCCGCCCCGTTTATGACACATGCGAGGGGTTCTGCATAGGCTGCAATCGGTGCAGGCAGAGTCTCAGGCAGCTTAAAAGCCATCTTCTGCGCCACTCTGACATACTCTGCAAACCCGCCGTCCACGTCTATTCCCATAGCTTCAATCTTTTCACATTCATTGGGCAGATTGTTCTTGCAATAATAGCAGGCGCCGCAATATTCATTGGGATTTACCACAAAACGATCGCCAGCCTTAAACTGTGTCACATCCTCTCCAACCGCCACCACGCTTGCTACCAGCTCATGTCCGAGAATCGTTCCCGGCGTAGCAGGATATCCTGCCGGAACATTAGTCATATGCACGTCCGTTCCGCAGATAGAACATACCTCAATCTTTCCAATCATCTGATCCGGCCGCACAATTTCAGGAACGGGCACTTCTTTCAATACAAGACGCCCTTCGCCCTCAAATACTGCTGCTCTCATCGTCTCTTTCATCACATCATTCCTCCTAAAAAACTACACCAGACTCCAGTATGACATTGGCATACGCCCTGCATTCTCCGGTTCTGACCACAGCCCTGCTCTCCTTAGACATTCGTTTCAGTTCCTCATGCGGAACCATAACAAGCCTGGCTCCCTCCCTGGCGATTCTTTCCTCCATATATGTAAGCAGTTCCGGATTAGACTGCGCCATCTCTGCGGCAATCGTCGCTTTCTGAATCTTAAGCTCTGTTAAAATCGTCTCCAGCACATCAATAAACTGCGGCAGTCCCAGCTTCACGGCCAGGTCAATCCTTGTCACGCCGTCCGGCACAGGCAGACCCGCATCCCCCACCGTCAGCGTATCGAAGTGTCCCATCCTGGCAATTACGCGGGAGATCTCACTGTTGATACAAGTTGTCCTCTTCATATTTCCTCCATTTCGAAGCGTCACAATCTCTAACCGCTCAGATCTCCCCGTATTCTTTGAGAAGGGCTCTCATGACTTCGCTGCTGCTTCCACCTGCAGTAGTACATTCAAAACCGCAGATTCTGTCATATCCGGTCTCCTTCAGTGTCTTTAAGATATTGGTATAATTTAATTCTCCGGTGCCCGGTTCGCATCTGCCCGGTACGTCCGCGATATGGAAATGCCCGAAATAAGAACTGTATTTCCTGATCGTATCACAGATATTCCCTTCCATAATCTGCATGTGATAAGCATCATACAAAAGTCTGATATTCGGACTTCCGACTTCTTTCAAAAGTTCTATCGCCGGTTCCGTATGACACAGAGAATATCCGCTGTGATCTACAATCGTGTTGAGCGGTTCGATCACTGCTGTTATTCCCGCTTCCTCCACAAGTCCTGCAACCGTCTTAAGCATTGCAAGACTTGCATCTCGTTTCTCCTCTTCCGTCACAGGGCGGTCAAAAGGTTTTACCGAACGGTCTTCCTGCATAATATCGCTCATCAGGAACATGTTTTCCGCGTGAAGCTCTTTTGCCACCGCAATGCCTTTCTTAACCCCTTCCAGATAAATCTCCGCATCCAGCGCATCACACATACGTCCTTCGGAATTACCCTGAAAAGCCGCCAGCTTCATGCCTGTCTCTTCCATCACACGCCTGATTGCGGGAATATCCTTGTTGTCCCAGTTCCAGAATTCAAAATAGGCAAAACCGTCTTCCTTTGCCTTCCGGATCCTCTCTAAAAAGTCATACTCCGGATAAATCATTTCAATACAGCAGGAAAATTTCATCTGTTCTCTCCTTTCTTCTTATTAAAACGTTTTAACTGTTAAAAACAAAACAAATCTCTTTCTGAAAGACCTATTGTCTTCCATGATAATCTATTAAAATGTTTTAATAAATTTAATCCAAAAAGATTTGTTATGTACTAATCTAACATTGTCAACTCAGGAAGTCAAGCATATTTTTTGCAATTTGTTCTAAAATTTTGTTTTTTTCAAAAATTTTTGGGTATTTTTGACAAACACCGTTTTGTTTAAATCGTTTTATTTCAATAAGCTGTAATTATTTGTTTCCACGCCTTACCAGGGAAAAGAATTGACTTATTCTGTTAATTATGCTATCATGACTTTTGTAAGACCCAGTAATAAATCGTTTTAATTGAACCTTGTGTCAAATACATATGCTTACGGAGATACTCTATGAGAGCTACAATCAAAGATGTCGCCAGACGGGCCAACGTGTCTACTTCCACAGTCTCTCTGGTGTTAAACAACAAGTCTGTCCCCATTTCCCAGCAGACGAGGGATGCCGTCCTTAAAGCGGCGAAAGAACTGCACTACAGACCCAATCAGTTGGCCGTTGGTCTCGTTACCAATAAGACCAATACCATCGGGTTGATCATACCGGACAACTCCAACCCATTCTTCGCCGCTTTGTCGAATCAGATCGAGAAGGCCGCCAGCAGCAATGGCTATTCCATTATTCTGGGCAACACCAACAACAGTGCAAAAAGTACGCGGAATTATCTCCGCATCTTTACCGACCACGCGGTGGACGGCATCATTCTGGCGCAGGCGGACTTCTCCCTGCCGGAAGAAAGCGAAAAATGTATGCAGCTTATCAAAAACCTGCATATTCCGGTTGTTTCCGTTGACCGGATCGACAAGGGAAGCAATCTGAATTCCGTCGTAACAGATCAGAAGCTGGCCGGTTATCTGGCCACCAGACATTTGCTTAATCTGGGACACAGGCGGATTGGCTGCGCCACCGGCCCCTTGGGCCTGAGTAACTGTCAGAATCGTCTGGCAGGATATCAGAAAGCGCTGTCAGAATTTGATGTTCCCTTCGACCCGAATCTTATTTATGAAGAGAATCTCAATATTGAATGCGGTATCCATGCCCTGTCCACGCTTCTTGGGCAGAACGTCACCGCCATCTTCGCCTTCAACGATCTGATTGCTTACGGCGTATACAAGGAACTTCGCAACTATAATCTCTCTGTGCCGGATGACCTGTCTCTGGTGGGACTTGACGATATCTTTCTGTCCGAGATTCTGCAGCCGCCTTTAACGACCGTAGCGCAGCCGGTCAATGAGATTGCAGAAAACGTGGTGGAGCGGATCGTCGAACAGATCGCATCCCCGGGAAAAACGGCACAGGAACCGCTTGTCTTAGAGCCTGTCCTGAAAGTACGCGGAAGCACGAAACGTCTTGTATGACCGCAACCACTTACCTGAAACCACGATAACAGGCATTTGCGAAACTCATCAAATTGTGGCTTTTTTTGTGCAAATTCAACAACCTTAAAAGAGTTACGCAATTGCATATACACTATAAAACAGAAAGGAATCTCCTCTATGAAAATCTTCAATTTCGGCTCGCTCAATATCGATCATGTATACAACGTGCAGGAATTTGTAAAACCCGGACAGACCATCTTCTCTGACAGTTTCCAGGTTGCCGCCGGCGGTAAAGGCTTAAACCAGTCGATTGCGGCGGCGCGGGCGGGCGCGTCGGTAATCCATGCCGGCTGTATCGGTTCAAACGGCGCCTTTCTGGCAGACCTTATGCAGGAAGCCGGCGTAGACATCTCCAATCTTCTTACGCTGGATGCGTCTACCGGACATACGGTCATCGAAGTAAATGCCGCCGGCCAGAACCGCATTATTGTCCACGGCGGAACCAATCAGATGCTTACGGAGGATTACCTTGATACCGTTTTGTCTAAGGCAGCGTCTGGCGATCTGGCATTGCTCCAGAACGAGACCAATCTGATCGCCTCTATCCTCCTTAAGTCCCATGAAAAAGGGCTGAAAATTGTCTTCAATCCCTCTCCCATCCCCCGGGATCCGGCATCCCTGCCGCTCCATCTTGTGGATTATTTCATGGTAAATGAACTGGAGGCCGCGCTGCTTGCAGACCTGCCCCCGGATACGCCCTGTGAATCCATTCTGGACTGCCTGGCTAAAAAATATCCTCGCGCTGCGATCACCATGACGCTGGGACACAACGGTGTGTTGTTCTCCCACGGAAACGTACGGCTCAGCCACCCGGTCTTCCCCGTAAAAGCTGTGGATACCACTGCCGCCGGGGACACCTTCTGCGGATATTTTCTGGCAGCGCTCTGTAGAAACGCTCCCATCGAAACTGCCCTTAAAGAAGCCTCCGCCGCATCTGCGATTGCCGTCTCGCGTCCCAATGCCGCACCTTCTATCCCCCTTTATGAAGAGGTGGAAACGTTCCTGCATTCTTTCTAAACGCCGCCTGTCGGAATATCGGAAGAACCGCCCGATTCAGCAAAACAAAAGATTCTTTCCGGATTCTTGCATATATAGAGCGAGGGCGTCGCTCAATCATCTGATTTGATGATTTTGCAACACCCTCATCACTCATAGCAATACCGGATTTAAAGCGGTTTCTGCACTAAATACAACGGTATTGTATCTGTAATGATAATTTCATTTCCTGCCTCCATAATTGCTTTTCTGATACCTGTATAAAAATTCGATTTATACGGCTCCTCTAAGGCTATGTGGTCACAGTGGGTACTAATGGTTCCGTTATTTTATCTGTCAGCTTCTGCCCGCCGATGCCGCTCTATCCCTTCCGCAGCACAAACGCCTCATAAGCCCCCAGCCGGATTTCCTTCCCGTCATAGCTGCGATTCGTGTTGGAAATCAGGCATGGAGTCCCCAAAAATTCATCGGGAATGGTGAAGTCCGTCTCATGATCGCAGAAGCTGCACACCACCAGCAGTTTCTCCGCCTCCATCGTCCTTGTATAGACGAAAAGCGCCTCGCTCTCCGGCAAAAGCAGCTCATATTTTCCGTACACCATAACAGGATTCTGCTTTCTCAGCGCAATCAGCTTCTTATAATAATGGAACACGGAATCCGGGTCAGCCGTCTCCGCCTTTGCATTGATCTCCTTATAGTTGGGATTGACCGCAATCCAGGGCTTCCCCTCCGTGAATCCTGCGTTCGCGCTGTCATCCCACTGCATGGGCGTCCTCGCGTTGTCACGGCTCTTGAATACCAGACACGGCCAGAACACTTCGTGGGACAGTTCCCCCTCCGCGCACCACTCCCGGTACGCGTTGATGCTCTCGATGTCCCGGAACTCATCGGTGGACCCGAAGGGATAGTTCGTCATGCCAAGCTCCTCCCCCTGATAAATGTAAGGGGTGCCCTGCATCATGTGCAGACAGGTAGCCAGCATCTTCGCGGAAAGTTCCCGGAACGCAGGCCGGTCGTCTCCGAAACGGGAGACAGCGCGGGGCTGGTCGTGATTATCCCAGAAGAGGCTGTTCCAGGCCTTGCCGTACAGCTCTGTCTGCCAGCGGGACAGGATTTTCTTTAACGTAACAAGTGATATTTTTTCATCCGTCCACTTGCCGTACTTTCCGTCGCTCTCCACATGCTCAAACTGGAATACCATATTCAGTTCTTTCGCGTCTTCTCCGGCATACTGCTTCGCCAGCTCCGTGGTCACCCCTGCGGTCTCGCCCACAGACATGATATCATACCGGGAGAGCACGCTCTCATTCATCTCCCGCAGATATTTGTGCACGTTGGGACCGTGGACGCAGTAGGGGCCGAAATCCCCGTACAGGCCGTTTACCTTTCCGTCCGGCATATCCGCCGTCTTGGAAATCATGCTGATCACGTCCATGCGGAAGCCGTCAATGCCCTTGTCGCACCACCAACGCATCATGTCGAAGATTTCCTCCCGCACCTTCGGATTATCCCAGTTTAAGTCCGGCTGCTTCTTTGAGAAGAGATGCAGATAATACATGTCCGTCTCCCCGTCATACTGCCAGGCGGATCCGCCAAAGCAGGCGCCCCAGTTGTTGGGAGGTGTCTGTGTGTCCTTCCCCTCGCGCCAGATATAGTAATTCCGGTAAGGATTTTCCCCGGATTTCCGGCTCTCCACAAACCAGCGGTGCTCGTCGGAGGTATGGTTCACCACCAGATCCATGACAATGCGGATGCCCCGCTCATGGGCTTGTGAAAGAAGGGTGTCAAAGTCCTCCATCGTGCCAAACTCGTCCATAATCGCACGGTAATCGCTGATATCATAACCGTTGTCATCATTGGGAGACTGATACACCGGCGACAGCCAGATCACATCAATCCCCAGATATTTCAAGTAGTCCAGTCTGCTTATAATTCCCGCAAGATCTCCGATCCCGTCCCCGTTGCTGTCCATAAAACTGCGGGGATAGATCTGATAAATAACCGCTTCCTTCCACCATGCTCTGCTCGTCATATGACTCTGTTCTCCTCCCTTTCCCTTCCTTTATCAATTAAATAATATATGCTATATCCGATTTTCTCCGTAGTCATTGTAAATCCGTAATATATCCTGGCAAATTCTCATGTTTTCCTCTCACACCAATCTCCATGTCAAATAAACTGCTGCGATGACGCACGTCGGAAACAATCCGCCCTATTTTTCCACCTGCAATAATCCCCGCAGCTCCTCATGGATCCTCCCGTTGGATGCCACCACGCTTCCCCGCTTTGAAAAGTCAAGCGGTTTGCCCGCAAAGTCCGTCACCTGTCCGCCCGCCTCTTTGACCAAAAGCATACCGGCCGCAAAGTCCCACGGACTCAGACGCGGCTCGAAGAATCCCCCGGTACGGCCGCAGGCCACATAGACCAGATCCATCGCCGCCGTCCCCGTCCTGCGGATATCCTGTGCGCTGTCAAACACCCGCCGGATCCGTTTAAAGTTCTCTTCCGCCAATTCCCTGTCGTAGGGTGAAGTGCCTACCGCAATCATCGTTTCGCTCAAGGTTTCGGCCTCCGAGACATGAATGGGACTGCCATTTAGAAAGCTGCCCTTCTCTTTCTGCGCGTGATAGACATCCTCTCGGAAGGGGTCGTACACGATACCGAGTGTAATTTCCCCTTTTTCATAAAGCGCCAGCGAAACCATGCTGTGCTGATAGTCATGGATCAGGTTGGTTGTGCCATCTATGGGGTCAAGAATCCAGTAAGTGTCCCCGGACATCTCATGCAGCCCCTCTTCCTCCCCCAAAAACTGGATATCGGGAAAGCGACTCCCAAGCTCTCCTGCCAGAAAGTTCTGGATGTCGGTGTCCACCTGGGTCACATAGTCTGCGCGGCCCTTGGTCTTGATATGACCGGCCCTCTCCCTGTTTCCAACGAAAGTCTTCGTCTCCTTTACCAACGCAATGATTTCCTGCAGTTCCATTGTCTTTTCCTTCCTTTCCTTCACATTATCGCTCCAGATATGCAGCCACGCTCCGCCTTGCCCGCTCCTGCTCGCCCTCAATGGCATCTTTTTTGTACCGCTCATCCTCATAGGATATTCTGAGCAGCCCGTCACTTTGCATTTCATCGTAAAGCGGCAGCGCGAAGAAATTCTCCTCCTCCGCAAGCTTCGCCACAAGCAGCGGCAAAACTGCCGTTCCCATCTCCAAAAGTTCTGTGTAAACGGGCAGCCTGCGAATACTCTCCGTGCTTGCTTCATATCGGAAGGCCTCCGAATGCCACCCTTCTTTCAGCTTCGCAAAAGCGCTCTCAAAAGGCTCCCTGAGTCCGCTTTCCGTCTCATCCACCAGTCTTCCAAGCGTTTCCTGCTGTCTTGCCGTGAGCTGCGTCCTCTCCCGTTTCGCCATAAATTTCTTCGGCGCGGTAAAATAATTGACAATCTCCCCGTAGACGCTGCCTCTCAGATCTTCCTTCCCATGGGTGATCCGATAATTTGGTCCAAGCTTTGACTCCCACAGTCCGCTTCCCTCCTGATATCGGCGGCTTCCGTGGGTCGGCTTCTCCCTGTCTGCCCATGCGGCGACTGCCGTATCCGCAGAATACCATATTCTCTCCTCACAGCCTGCCTGTATATAGAACGCAGTAAACGCCTCGATACTGCCGGCGGGATTGATCCATCTGTCATTAAGGCCAAGTGACCAGGCGATACAGTTATAATCCTTGACATCCGCTCCGGTAATGATCGTATCCTCCTGTTGCAGATAGGGAAATGCCCTCTGTAACGTTGAAAAAAGAGCGCTGTCCGGCCTGTACGGATAGTCCACCGTGTTGGATTTGATTGTCAGCTCCCTAAATCCGTTGGTTCTCGCCGCCTCCACATACTTCTTACTCTGCTTTGACCAGCGGTAGTAGCGAATCTGCCATCCGGCATTCACCGCCGTCTTCGTCTCGAACGGCGCCTTTTTCTCCACCCACTGGTACGTCACATAATCGTTCTGTCCGGCCGAAGAATTTTTATACAGGCCGATCCAGTCATAAGGCTCGCAGGCCTCCATTGTCCAGTCGATGATAAATTTTCCCTTTTTATAACCAAGCATACACTTTCCAAAGATGCTGTAACCTGCATCGTAGCTATTTGACTGCTGTCCAAGGATCTCCGTTACCTCCTCCGGCGTTTTTTCATAGAATGCCTCGTCCAAAGTCTCTTCACTTATCACCTGTTTTTCCCCGCCAAAAACATCGACCTCCACGGCCTCGTCCACTGCGGGAAAAGGATCCGTTTTCGCAAGGCACCTATAGCTTTTCGTTCCCCTGATATACCTTGCCTGAAGCCCCGGTGACACATCCACGTCTGTCTGATAGCTGTTGCCCTTAGGCGCCCACTGCCATGCGCCTCCTATGTATTTATCATTCCCATCAGAGGCATTGCGATACAGCCCCACCCAGTCATCATTCGTCGTAAAATTTGCCGTCCAGTTTAAGACCACCTTTCCATTCTTCACAGTCATGGAAACCTTACAGTATTCGTACTGTGGCACACTTTCCGCCCGGAAAATCTCACCCTCACCGATCTGTCTGTCCAGTTTTTCGATTTCCTCCTGCAAATCTTCCCTGACCGGCGGCAGGGTATTCTGCCCGCAGACCATATTCTGCCGCTCCATCGTCCCTGACACAAATCCGGCCGCAAAAAAGCTGTCGTCATCTTCCAGATCAAGGCTGTATACGGTGTCCTGATAGTCCTGCGCATAGCAGTAGACAGCCCGCATGGTACCGCCCTCGTCCGTCATAAGTCTGGTGCTGCTGGTCAGGTCCAGCACCCGCACATACCCGTCATCTGTCCGGAACTGGTGCTCCCCAGTGGCCAGAATCTCCCTGCCGCTGTCCGTCTTAATATGGTAGATTTCTTCCTCTCTTCCTGTCCATACTTTTGACACCGCTGCACTTCCGCCGGGGGTCGCTACCCGCTCTCCAACAGCGATTTCACTTATCTTTTTCACCGAACCATCGGCCATCCGCACCAGTGTATCCCTGCCAAGACACCCCCACAGAAGTGTCATCGGGGGGACGATCACAATATTGCTGCCCGCCTCCGAGTTCACGGAGCTGACGTCTATGTACTGCTCCTGCTCCTTTCCGTCTTTATCCTGCACAACAAATTCCAGCCGCATATCAAACTCATACTGATGCTGTCCGTACTTCACGCTGGACTCAATCGAATCCTGCCACTCGAGATCGTATTTCCAGGAAAAGCCGTTCTCTGTCTTCTCACATACAGGAGCCGCTCCGTTATATGTAATGACGCCTTTGGTGACGGAGAACATGCTCATATCATGATCCTTATACCTTAGAAAGACTGCATCGGAAAGTTTCACCGAGCCATTCACATTGAGGGTCACCCTCTGATTCCCGTCCTTATCCCTCTTCCCTTCCGGGTAACAGTAATCCACATTGCCCGCAGATCCTCTGCCGTAAGATATGACAATCGTCTCCTCACCCGCAGTCCTTTTTCTTGGGTTCTCGCAGACCACATCCGCCACGTACTTTCCTCCCTCAAGCCGTAACGTCTCCTGCATATACCCGCCCCGCAGGATATCGCTTTCCGGCTCATTCCAAAAGCAGGAGATCAGAGCCTTGACGTCATCGTCCGGTGTCAGATCACCACTCTCCTCCGCCAGACACTCCAGCTCCAGATACTGCACATTCGTTCTGGTCTGGAAATTTCTGGCGATCCTTTTTCCATTCTTATATATTTCCAGCGTAACATGCACTGCCGGTTTCACCGATACCAGCGACGTGCATCCCTTGCAGTACAAGTCGTTTTGCCCTGCGTCATCATTCCGGTTACTTTTCCTTACAACAAGTTCATGGATATGGGCACGGTCAACATAGCCCGCGGCACCGCCCGTTTTCAAGGCATGACGTGCCTCAGCGTCCTCCCCCGCAAGCATCTTCGTATGCCGGAGCATCCCGTACAGGACAGGATATTCCTGCCGCATTGTCTCTTCCCCGTTAAAACAGTTCAGAAAATACGCCTCATGCGCCGGATTGGAAAAATCCCACTCGATAAACTTGTTATTTTCCATATTTCTCATCATTCTATTCCCCTTTTCTCAATATATTTGTCAGTTTACGACTCCGTCCGTACTATTACGCTTCCTCTTATTTTTCGATACTTATATTATATATCCCTGGGAAATCCCTCTGCAATGGCCTTTTTCATGAAAAGGCCGTAAATATCTGCTATGATTTTCTAAACCCCTGTCACCTTTTCGAAACCATATCCGTATATAGGGTGAGAGGCCTCTTTGAAGTCCGGCGGCATCGGAATTTCGACCGCACGGCATTTTTGATCATTACATTCAGATAAGGAAGGAGGAATCCGGCATGAGCGAAAAGACGGAACCGGAAGTCCGGCGCATCCTGCACGATCACGGCGATATGCTTTACCGCACAGCCTATCTGCTTCTGGGCAATTCCCATGACGTGCAGGACGCTTTGCAGGAGACACTGCTGCGCTATCTGGAAAAAGCGCCCGCGTTCGCCTCGCAGGATCACGAAAAGGCGTGGCTTCTGCGGGTCACTGCAAACTGTTGTAAAGATTGTCTGCGTTTTCGCAAGCGGCACGCCTGTCAGGATCTGGAACCGCTCCGGGAATGTCTTCCCGCACGGGAACAACAGCATTTACAGGAGCTGTACACCCTGCCTGCCAAATGGAAAGCCGTACTTATTCTGCACTATTTTGAGGGATATACAGTAAAAGAGATCGGAGAAATCCTCGGCTTGTCAGAAAACGCCGTCAAAAAACGGCTGCAGCGGGCAAGAGAAGCGCTTCGTCTGGAACTGGAAGCCTGAATGAAAAGAAAAATAAGAAAGAAAAAGGAGAACACACTATGAATAAAAATGATTTATTGAACCTCAAAAATACCGTCATCATGCCGTCCGAAATGGCGGACACCCTGACAGAAGGCTGTGAAAACGCCGGCAAACGGCTTTTTAGCCGCCCCGCCCGCAGCCGCCTTAGCCATTATCGCAATTGCTATGCTGCCGCGGCCGCGCTTTTTTGTATCTGCGCAATCGGCTCCACTTCCTTTGCCTACAACATCTATCAGGAGAAGCAGCTTGCCGTCTTTATGGATGCGGATTTATCCCAAACGGAAATTGACTATATCGGTCAGGAAATTGCCCGGATTTGCGACATCCCTGACTGCCAGTCTCTCACCTGCACATATGTGAGCGGCGACGAAGCCTGGGCCGAGTTCAAAGCCGCTTACCTGACTGACGAAAACGGCATGGAAATGACTGAACTGACTTCGGGCTTCAGGGAAAATCCGCTAGCGGACTCCTTCAACTACCGGGTGAGCGTGCGCATGAACGCCGACACGCAGGCCGTGCGCGAACAGATCAGCCAGCTTCCCGGCGTGCGAAAGGTCACGACGGTGCGTGAGGCGCGGCAGGATCACTAACATCGGCCACCGGCTCCTTTAAGCCCGCAATCACGATCCCGCGCTTCCTCGCGTAATCCCAAAGCGCTGCATGAATGGCCTCCTCCGCCAGAAGGGAGCAGTGTACCTTCACCGGCGGCAGGCCATCCAGCGCTTCCATCACCGCCTTATTCGTCACCAGTAAGGCTTCTTCCACCGTCTTACCCTTCACAAGCTCGGTCGCCATACTGCTGGTCGCCACTGCGGCTCCGCAGCCAAAAGTCTTAAACTTTACATCCCGAATGACTCCCGTCTCGTCCACCTCCAGATACATGCGCATAATATCGCCGCATTTGGCATTTCCCACGGTGCCGACGCCACTGGGATTCTCGATTTCCCCCATGTTGCGGGGATTGTTAAAATGATCCATCACCTTTTCGCTGTACATATTTCCTCCTCTCTGCTTTTACTCCTCTCTGCTTTTCCTCTGGATGTGCACTGCTCATGCCTTACACGCATCTTCATACAGCGGCGACATATCCCGCAGCCGCCTTGCAATCTCTTTCAGAGCTTCCACCGTCCTGTCCAGCTCTTCCTTCGTGTTTTCAGCTGAGAGTGTCAGTCTGAGCGACCCGTGGGCGATTTCATGGGGCAGGCCGATGGCAAGGAGCACATGGGACGGATCAAGCGCGCCTGATGTGCAGGCCGATCCGCTGGAGCCGCAAACGCCCCGCTGGTCCAACAAAATCAGCAGGGATTCGCCCTCTATGAATTGGAAACAGAAGTGGGCGTTTCCCGGAAGCCTGTCCTGCCTGTGCCCGTTCAGTCTCGTGTAGGGAATTTCCTTAAGCACCCGGTCGATCAGATAATCCCGCAGCTTAGTCTCACTTGCCCCTCTCTCCTGCATGGTTTCTCCTGCCAGAGCCGCCGCCTTTCCGAAGCCAACGATGCCCGGCACATGTAAGGTGCCCGCACGGCGCCCCCTCTCCTGCGCGCCGCCGTGAAGCAGCGGAAGGAGTCTCACATTTTCCCTGCAATATAAAATCCCCGTGCCCTTCGGCCCGTACAGCTTGTGTCCGCTGGCGGAAAGCAGATCGACATGCATCTCCTCCGCCCGCAGCGGGATATGCCCGTAAGCCTGCACCGCGTCCGTGTGAAAGAGAACGCCCCGCTCTCTCGCAATCTCCCCGATCCGCGCAACCGGCTGAATGGTGCCGATCTCGTTGTTTGCCGCCATCACAGAAATCAGTATGGTGTCCGGACGAATGGCTTTCTCCAAAACCTCCGGTGAAACCTTTCCTTCCCCATCCACATCCAGATAAGTCACCTCAAATCCCTGCTTTTCCAGATACCCGCAGGTGTGCAGCACCGCATGATGCTCTATTTTACTTGTAATAATATGCCTGCCCTTGTCCCGCAGTCCCTCCGCCACGGCGCGGATCGCCCAGTTGTCGGACTCGCTGCCGCCCGCCGTAAAATAGATCTCGTTCGGCTTCGCGCCGATCAGCGCTGCCGCCCGCTCTCTGGCGATTCCCACTGCCTTCTTCGCCTCCCCCGCAAAGCTGTAAATAGCGGAAGGGTTCGCATAATTTTCCCTGAAGTAGGGCAGCATCTCCTGCAATACCTCCTCGGCCACTCTCGTGGTGGCCGCATTGTCTAAATAAATCCTCTCATCCATTTTTCTGTTATCTCCATGCGCCTTTTTGTATTTGCAATCGCAGATAGAAAACCGTTCTCTTTCATACAATCCCTATCGAATTACTATTCTATAAAACATTATAACAGGACTGCTGAAAACTGCAAGCCCCAATACAGAACGGATCTCCATTTCCAGCAATCCCCTTCCCTCATAATGTAAAAAATCGTCGCTCGGCAGCGACGATTCAGAGAATGCTTCGCATTCTCCTTGAATGGTTTACACTGTCGCAATTTCCTATAAAATTAAAAGAAAGCCAGTGTTTCCGCTATGGATTCACTGGCTTTTGACCGTTTTTTGTGGCAATACCAAAACTACTCGCGTTCTGAAAAATATTCCCGGCATAGCTGTTCCCGATACGCCTGATCCGAAAGGGCGCGCTCTAACTCCTCCGTTTTTCCGCCATCTATCAGCGTTTTCAAAATATCAAAGCCCGCGTCAATTCCCTCTTCTCTCCCGATCTCACGCCATTCCTTCCGCTCACTCTTCATATGCTTTTCTTCGTCATATTCAAAAATACTCACTGCTATCGCCTCCGCACGGTTCTTTGATAAAAATTCCGAAAGGATTCCATTCCTGATGCAGTCATCTACCGCTTTTTCAACCGCATCCGGTAAGGACATTTCAATCGCATATGCCCTTACATATTCCACATACTGCGCATATTCCTTTAACAGGCGGCACGCTTCCAGTAGTTCCCTGTTATTTCCCGGATTGATGTTATAAACAGTCACAGACAGTTCCAGTGCCGGTTCGTCCTGCTTTTTTTCAAAAGCGTCTGACAGATACAGCTCCTGCTGTTCCGGCTGAAAATCGGATCCGTTATAAAACACAACAAACCGGGGCGCCGGAATCCGGATCAGCGACTTGCTGTACAGGTTTTCGTCCTTGATCCGTTTTTGCAGTACTCTCGTCACATAGAGGAGATCCCGCAGCGGCATATTAGGATTACATGTAGACTGGTGCTCGCAGAGCAGCAGTTCAAAATCAAACACGAAGGAAATGTCGTTCTTATAATTCATATAAACTGCATTTTCCAGCGTGGTAATTTCCAAACTGTCTATGTCTGTGTAGGCCGTGCTGCTTAACGCATTATACAGACTCAGCAGGTTTTCCTTCTCCCGAAAGATCATCCGAAATACGGTATCCTTATAATTGCGCTGTACAGCTATTTCCTGCCATTTCGTGCCGTTCACTTTTGTTTCGCTTGCTTTCACGGCATTCGCTTTTGTATTACTTGTCTTCGTGCCGTCTGCCTTTGCTTTGCCTGCTTCCACACCGTCTGCTTTCGCTTCGACTGCTTCCACACCGTCCGCTTTTGCTTTGCCTGCCTTCGTTCCTCCTGCCTTTGTCTCGTTCGCTTTCGTCTCCTTCATTTGCATGTCCTCCTCGTTAATGGCGACGCTTCTTCCCCGAAAAATAGTGTCGCCAATACAGGAGAACCGTTCCAGATCCTCCTGCTTTTACAATTGTTAATTGGAATCAAAGCATGGATTTTCTGAAACATAGAAAATAAAGATAGTACTTAGTGATCTGTTAATATAGAAAATATGCTTTTTATTACTATAGCACATATATAACGGAATTGTAAATATTTTTTTACAATAATCAAACACATATTCCCCCGCCACATATCTCTCCCCAAAAACCAGGCCAGGCGGCTACATACATAGCCGCCTGTATCCTATCCCCTTTTACACTGTATTGCAGTGCTATAATGATCGCAGAAGAAAACCCGTGACAGTTGTATTGTCCGTTTTCTCCCTGCGGCATTACCCCCTAATGCCCAATTAATGCCCAATGCTTCCTAAACAGCCCGAAAGCGCCGGGTTCCCAGTCAGAATGAAACCCTCTTTAAATAAAATCTATTTTAATCAGTGCGGACAATTCGCAAAAGTAATCCTATTCGTTTCTTCACCTTCTATCACATAACCGCACTTGCTGCATCTCTGTGCCTTAAATTCTAATACTACGCAGCCGCCTCCCGACTTCTTAATATGATCATATCCCGTCCCCGATACAAAGGTATGGTTGCAATACGGTTCGATTCCATTATCCTCCGTAATCGGATAGATATTACCTTCCTCGTCCATAAACTGCCTGTCATATCTAAGTTCCTGTACAGCCTGAGTCATTTCCGTCTCTTCAAACTCCAGCAGTGTTTCCTCATCCGCTCCCTCAGGAACAAACATAAATGTATCGCTCTGAATCTTTTCTTCTACTACTTCCGCCGAAACATCCTCCGATACTTCTCTTTCAAACGTATCTCTATACGCAAACACCGTCATCGAGTTTGCAAAGGTAAGTGCTGCCACCAGCGTTATTGCCGCAACACGATTCCACTTTCTCATTTTCAATAGATTTTCCATCCTTTCCTTTATCTTTTGTGCTTCGCCTCCAAAACCGGACTTCCACCGTAAGGAGACTGTCTCCGTTTTCTTCTCCCGCGCCTCATCGACCATCAGGCGCAGATACTCTTTCACCTCCTCCTTTGATTTATCCCGCATCACGATCTCATCACAGGAACACTCACAAACCTGTTCAAAATCGCGATACAGCATCCAGACCATCGGATTACACCAGTGTAACATCACCGCTGCCTGCATGAACAATTTCCACATCGCATCCATGCGTTTGATATGTACCAGTTCATGCCGCACAAGCAGCTCCGCCTCCCGGCTGGTCATTTTCCTGCTGCACACAATCACGGGATACAGGAATCCGAAGGTCATCGTACCCTCCTCTGCCGTCGCTTCGTACAGAAATACGCGCCGCCGGATTCTATATTGTTTCTTCCACGCGTCGAGAAAGGTTTTCTGTTCCGACGTCATGATCCGGTTCGCATATTTGACAGCCAGACGGGCCAGATACAGGTACTCCGCCACTTGTCCTGCCAGCAGAAGACAAATCCCTAACAGCCATACAATAATTGCCGCCGTCTGTATCGCGGCAAAGATGTTTACATGCATTGTCCCCTCGGCATGAACAATATGATTTCTCCAAGTCAGCGGTACCCGCGAAATCTCCAGCGAACCTTCCGGCCGGAGAACGCGGATCACCGCAATATAATGCTTCTTCAAACAAGGTAAAGGAATCAGATAATACAGAATCGCCACGCGGGCGAGCAGATCAAAAGATCTTGCGCAAATCTTATCTTTCAACAGGCGCCGCAGCAACAGATGAATACCGGTCATCGTACTTCCCGAAAGCGACATGACCAACAAATATTCCATCGCTTTCTATTTGTTCTCCAGAAAATGAATCAAATCCTTCGCATCGCTATCTGCAATCGTATTTTTCTTCACAAACGATGCGACGAAATCGCTCAGTCTTCCCCCATACACATGATCGATCACAGTTTTCATCTGCATGTTGTTGTACTCTTCCCGACCGTACACAACTTTTACTATTCTGTTTTCCCGTTTTACTAATCCCTTACCCTCTAACCGCGTCAGAAAGGTATTGAGAGTCTGTCTCTTCCACTGCTTTCCATCCGCTTCAAACCGGGCCAGCAGTTCTGACTGCTTAATGCCGTCTCCCTGTTCCCACAGTTTTTCCATAACCTCCATTTCCGCATCGGAAATATCATAAATTTTTTTCATAGCTCTTCGTCTCATATCTTTCCGACTACCAGAAGAAATCTCGTAGTCAATTTTAATATATAATCTTTTGCTCCATATGTCAACTTTATACTACAAATTAAGTTCAATTTATGCAGTAATTGCGTTTCCGGTATACAAAATGTAGTATTTTCCGCGCTCTTCGATCAACTGGTTGTGGGTTCCGCGCTCTATGATGCGCCCCTGTTCCAACACCATAATACAGTCGGAATTTCTGACTGTCGAGAGTCTGTGGGCAATCACAAAGGTGGTTCTTCCCCGCATCAGCTTATCCATGCCGTCCTGCACAATGCGCTCGGTACGGGTGTCGATGGAGCTGGTCGCCTCATCCAGTATCAGTACCGGCGGATCGGCCACAGCCGCCCTCGCGATCGCCAAAAGCTGCCGCTGTCCCTGACTTAAGTTCGCGCCGTCCCCGGAGAGCACGGTGTCATAGCCTTCCGGCAGTCTTCTGATAAAGCTGTCTGCATTGGCCAGTTTCGCCGCCGCGCGCACCTCCTCGTCGGTGGCGTCCAGTTTACCGTAACGGATATTTTCCATCACCGTTCCGGTAAAGAGGTGTGTGTCCTGCAATACAATTCCAAGCGAACGACGCAGATCTGCCTTCTTAATCTTATTGACATTAATGCCGTCGTAACGGATTTTTCCGTCCTGAATGTCATAAAAACGGTTAATCAGGTTGGTAATGGTAGTCTTGCCCGCGCCTGTGGAACCGACAAACGCGATCTTCTGCCCCGGCTCGGCATAGAGCTTCACATCATGGAGCACCATCTTATCATCATTATAACCGAAATCCACGCCGTCGAAAACCACATCGCCCGTAAGCTCTACATAATCCACGGAGTGATCCGCCTGATGCTCGTGCCGCCACGCCCAGCGGCCGGTGCGTTCGGGCGTCTCCGTGAGCACACCGTTCTCCTCCTTTACATTAACCAGCGTCACATAACCGTCATCCACCTCGGACGCCTCATCCAGCATTTTGAAAATACGCTCCGCACCCGCCATCGCCATCACAAGCGAATTGAACTGCTGACTCACCTGGTTGATCGGCATATTAAAGCTTCTGTTAAAGGTCAGAAAGCTCGCCAGTTTTCCGAGGGTTAAGCCCGTTGCGCCGGAAAGCGCAAGCGCGCCGCCCACAATGGCGCAGACCACATAACTCACATTGCCGAGCTGCTGGTTCACAGGCCCCACTACATTGACCAGATAGTTTGCCTTGTCCGCGCTCACAAACAGCGCGTCGTTTAAGCTCCGGAAGTCCTCGATATTTTTCTCCTCGTGATTAAAGACCTTGACTACCTTCTGGCCGTTCATCATTTCCTCTATGAAGCCGTTGACTTTACCCAGATTCGTCTGCTGCTCCAGAAAATACCGGCCGCTTAAGCCCGCCACCTTCTTTGTCACGATCAGCATGAGCGCCACCATGACAAGCGTCACCACTGTCAGCGGTATACTTAATATTATCATACTGATCAGTACACTTACAATGGTAATCGCACTGTTAAATACCTGCGGCATACTCTGGCTGATCATCTGCCTCAGTGTTTCCGTATCATTCGTGTAGGTTGACATAATGTCTCCGTGGGCGTGCGTATCAAAATACTTAATCGGAAGCGTCTCCATATGGGAGAACAGATCGTCACGCACATTGCGCAGCGTTCCCTGCGTCACGTTAATCATAATGCGGTTCCACGCGTAGGACGCCACCACGCCGACCAGATACAGACACGCCACCTTTACAATCGCTCCCGCCAGCGGCGAAAAGTCCGGCACATCCTGCGTCAGCATGGGCGTAATATAATCGTCAATCAAACGCTGGATAAACATGGTACCCTGCACGTTCGCCATCACACTCACAAAAATCAGCACCGCCACGATCATCAGATGAGGACCGTAACTTTTCATCACATAGCGCATCAGGCGCTTAAACACCTTCCCCGGATTCTCTATTTTCTTTCCACCCTGCATTCTTCCATGTGGTCCCGGCATAATTTCCTCCATTCCGAAGCGTTCTTTGCGGAGTTTGCCGACAGGCATACTCCAGGGAACGCGGGCAGAATCTGGCGTTTTCCGAAGGAATACTCCGTTTCTGCTCTGCGCTCATGGAGTTTGTGACGCTCCGGCACAAACTCCCATGTGTGACTTAGCGCTTCTTAACGAGGCAGCCTGTGCTGCTGAGTTTTAGAAGCTCTTCTCACATTGTTATTCGTCGAAATCCCCGCCGCCGTTTGTCTGCGACTCGTATACTTCCCTGTAAATCTCATTATCCCGCAGCAGTTCCTCGTGGGTGCCAAAGCCGTGCACCCGCCCGTCGTCCATCACGATAATGCGGTCCGCATACATCACGCTGGCCACGCGCTGGGCGATAATCAGTTTCGTGGTGTCGGGAATCTCCTCCGCGAAAGCCTTTCGGATCTTCGCATCCGTCGCCGTGTCCACCGCGCTGGTGGAATCGTCTAAAATCAATACCTTCGGTTTCTTGAGAAGGGCCCTCGCGATGGTGAGACGCTGCCTCTGCCCGCCGGAGACGTTGGTTCCGCCCTGTTCTATATAAGTATGATAGCCGTCAGGCATCTTCTCGATAAATTCATCCGCGCAGGCAAGTCTGCACACCCTCCTGCACTCCTCCTCCGTGGCATCTGCGTCGCCCCAGCGCAGGTTATCCAGAATCGTGCCCGAGAAAAGCACATTCTTCTGCAAGACCACTGCCACCTGATTTCTCAGTGTCTCAATGTCATATTCCCTGACATCCCTGTCACCTACAAGCACTTTTCCTTCCGTCACATCGTAGAGACGGCTGATCAGATTGACCAGACTGGTCTTAGCGCTGCCCGTGCCGCCGATGATGCCGATGGTTTCCCCTGCATGTATTTTCAGGTTAATATCGTGCAAAACCGCCTCGCTGCTCTCCTTATGATAAGAGAAGCGCACATGCTGAAACTCGATGTCTCCGCTCGCCACCTCATAGACGGGATCGACCGGATTGGTCAGATCGCTCTTTTCGTTGAGGACTTCACAGATACGCTCCGCGCTGGCAATACTCATGCTCATCATTACAAAAATCATGGCCACCATCATCAGGCTCATCAGAATGTTCATACAGTATGTAAGCAGACTCATCAGCTCGCCCGTGGTCAGGGTGTCCTGCACGATCTGCTTCGCGCCCAGCCAGCTGATCAGCAGGATGCAGCCATAGACGGTAAACATCATAACCGGCATGTTTAAGACCACATGCTGCTCCGCCTTACTGAAAATGTCATAGATGCCCTGACTGGCCTTCTTAAACTTCTTCGTCTCGTGCTCCTCCCTGACGTAAGCCTTCACCACACGGATCGCGCTCACGTTCTCCTGCACGGAGGCGTTCAGCTCGTCATACTTCGGAAAAGCCTGCTTGAAATATTTCATGGCGCCCCTGATAATAAAAAACAGTACCAGGCCAAGCAGAATCACCGCCACCAGATAAATCCCCGCAAGTCTGGCGTTGATCAGGAAAGCCATAGACATCGCGCAGATCATGCTGACCGGCGCGCGGAAACAGATCCGCAGAATCATCTGGTATGCCATCTGCATGTTATTCACATCTGTGGTCAGTCTGGTTATAAGTCCCGCCGTGCTGAACTTATCGAGGCTGGCAAAGGAGAATGTCTGGATGTTCTCAAACATAGCCTGCCTTAAGTTCTTCGCAAAGCCCGTGGAAGCTCTCGCGCCGTACTTACCACCCATCACACCGCAGAAAAGCCCGCAAAGAGCCGCCGCGATCATTACCGCACCCACTGCATAGATATGCTGCATATTGCCCGCATCCACGCCGTCGTCAATGATCGACGCCATCAAAAAGGGGATCAGCATCTCGAAGATAACCTCCAGAATCATAAAGACCGGCGTTATGATCGAAACCTTTTTATACTCTTTGACTTGTGCCGCAAGGGTTTTAATCATAGTCATTCCTCCCTCTGTTATTATGTCTGACAGCACTGGACGGCCGTCATGCCTCCGTGCGCTGTCCTCGTAAAATCCGCATGTTTCTATTTTTCTACAATAAAAATTTAATGTCAACGGCTTTCCGAAGTTTTCATAAATTTTCACAAAATTTTCACAGAAAAAGGAGGGCCGCCGGTTTCTGTCATTTTCTGCGAATCTCTATTTATCAATAATTGTATATACATTTTTCAATTTCCGACTACACATCATAGTATTCCAAAGCACGAATATGTCAGCCAAACCAGAAAAATGTTTTGACTGCTCATATTTTGTGCATTATAATAAAAGTCAGACAGAGCAACACAAAAAAATCGGTTTGGAGGCTTTTCGTGATACTCAATTACAAATTCAAAAACTTTATGTCCTTCCGGGAAAATGCAGAGTTTTCGATGCAGGCCCCGAAATCAAAAGTGAAAAACAGATTTCCCAATAATTATATTACTTCAAGCACTGGCGCAGACTTGCTGAAAACCGCTGTGATTGTAGGCGAAAATGCAGGCGGAAAGTCAAATTTTGTCAGAAGTCTGTCCTATTTACAGGCATTTTTTACAGGAGCTGAAACGCCCAAATCATATAAAAATGCGATAAACACGAATAATAAACCGGGTTCTTGTCCAAAAAAGAGCCAGACCTTGCAGTCCTTTGAACTCGAAGTCTGCGTAAGCGAAAGCACCCTGTATCTTTATCATTTAGAAGTAGATTTCGTTGGAATCGTAAAAGAAACCTTTTCTGTCAAAAGTCACGTTAAAAACAAATATAAAAAAATATTCGCTCTGGAAAGAAGCGAATGTACAACAGAGTGCAAAAACAAGAACGACTGTGCAGACAGTAACAACTGCCAAACCCAATCCGTACTTACATATCATTTGGATATGCAGCTACCTGATCCGGCAATAGAAAGAGCACTTGCAAAAGCAGTCAATGCAGATACCGCAGTCGGATTAGCAGTCATAAAGCTTGCCCTGTTAGGCAACAAACACGCGATTGCTTTTACAAACCGGGTCAAAAATGATTTATGTCCGGAAACTAACAGGATTAATTATGACATCTATAAATCAATGAGAAGCGAGGAGGATGATCTGCGGATTTTACACGATCCAGGATATTTAGAGATCTTCCGGATGATCGACTCCAGTATAACAGACTGCAAAATAGATACCGAAAAGCCCTTTTCAAAAACAATGATAGTCCGGCAAAAAAAGGACGGCAGTACATTTTCCCGGGAACTGGATAAGGATTCCAGTGGCGTCCGCGAATTTTTTGCATGGGCCGTACAGATTTTTCGAGTGGTATATGAGGACAAAATTGTCTTTGCAGACGAAATGGACCGCGTTTTAAACCCTGTCTTATCCGACAGAATCATTTCCTTCATCTGCGGGAAGGAACACCATGGACAGTTCATCTTCACAACACACAATGTTTTGCATCTCGACTTAAAGAACTATATGAAAGAGCAGATTTACTTCATCACAAAAGACGTGGAAACTCTGGATTCAGAGTTATATTCCTTAGCGGATTTTCCCGAAATACGGTACGAAACGACTAAAATATACGAATTTTATATGAAGGGGATTTTGGGAGGTACGGCTATTGAGTAGAAAAATACGCCAAACGCAAAAAATCTTCAAAGTTTTTTGTGAAGGAGGCACGGAACATCATTATATAGACGAGCTGCGCCGACAGAAAAAACTGTCAATCACCCTGAAACTCGTGAATATGGAAGGCGGCGGCTACCGCAATTTTCTCGAACAGGTGAAGACCGACGGCACCACAAACTGTCTTGCAAAATTTATTATTATTGACGGCGACCGGGCGGTTTCGGAAGAAGGCGAGAAGAAAAATCTGGGAGAGCTTTTAAAATACTGCATCCTGCAAAACAAAACCGGAAGGATTCCACATTTTTTAATTGTCAATGACCCCGATTTTGAATACATTGCATGTCTGCACACGCCAAAATATAGTGGCCAGAACACCGCGCAGTATCTGCTCAGAGAATTGGGCTACAAAAGCGTCGACGCATTTAAAGCGGACAAAAAGATTTATCATGTCCTGAATACAAACGGAAATTCATACGCGCAAATGTTGTCACTTCTGAGAAGTGAAAATTGTTTTATCCGGAACAAATACGCAATCAACAAAAAACAGTATGAAATGAAAGTTTCCTCTACTTATGATTGGGAAAAGCTTGGAAGAAAGGCGTCCAACATAAATGAATTTTTTGAAGTGATAAACGATTTCAGTACATAAGCGTTACCTGCCTCTGCAACACACAAAGGAGGGCCGCCCCACAGGACAGCCCTCCCATAATCTCAACCGTTTCCGGCTCTTCTCAGTCTTTCGTCTTCTCCTTATTGTTCATAATCTCGAACACAACCGCCGCCAGAAGCACAACGCCCTTAACCACCTTCTGCCAGTTCGCGTCGATACCCATAAGGCTCATGCCAAGGTTGATGACGCCGATCAGCGTCGCGCCGATTACCATACCGAACACGGTACCGGATCCGCCGTATGCGGACACGCCGCCCACCACGCAGGCGGAGATTGCATCCATCTCGTAGTTGGTTCCGGCTGTGGGCGTCGCCGCCGACAGTCTCGCCATGGTCATCCATGCACTGATCACGGTGAGCACCGCCATATTCAGGTAAGCGAGGAAGAAAATCTTCTTCGTGTCGATACCGGAAAGTCTGGTCGCCTCCACGTTGCCGCCTATGGTGTAGAAATAACGGCCGATGGTCGTCTTGGAGGTGATAAAGTTATAAATAAGTACAATCACTGCCACCCAGATCAGATTATTCGGGATGCCGCCCGCCTGCGCCAGTTTAACCGCAAACAGCAGAATCACCGCACATACAAGCACACAGCGCACAATCACGCCTGCCATGCTTTCCGTCTCGTAACCTTTTTTCACCTTATCGTTTCTGCCCTTTAACTGTAAGAACACAAACAGCACACATGCGATCACGCCGACAACCAGACATGTAATATTCATCCCCGTACCGCCGAAAAGATCGGGCACGCTGCCGTTAAACATTTTGATAAAACCTTCCGGCATGGGCGCGATGGTCGCGCCGTTAAGAAGCGCCGTACCCCAGCCTCTGAAAGCGAGATAACCTGCCAGTGTGGCAATCCATGGCGGAATATTGAGATAAGCGATGAGGAAACCCTCCACAACGCCGTAGATCACACCCGCGCCTACCATGAGCAGCATAGCCAAAGGAACCGACATACCGCCGCGCACCATCATATGTCCGCCGATTGCACCGATAAAGCAGACAAAGGAACCTACGGAAAGGTCGATGTTACCGCCTGTCAGCATACACATTAACATACCTGTCGCCAGCACGAACACATACGCGTTCTGCGCGATCAGCGCCTGGAAACTGGATGCCGCAAACATCTGTCCCTCTGTCATCACCGAGAAGAATATCACGATCAGGACAAGGACTATTTTCATGGTATGTTTTCTAAGTATTTCCATTGCTTTGTTCATTTTCATCCTCCTCCCCTATTTCTTCTCTTTCTTGGACAGTACGTCAAAGGCAACCGCTATCAGTAGCACCAGACCCTTAACCACCTTCTGGTAGTTGGCGTCCATACCCATGATACTCATACCCTGGTTGATTACGCCCATCAGAGTCGCGCCGACCACCACACCGGCCACGGAGCCAACACCGCCGTATGCGGATGCGCCGCCGATGAAACATGCGCCGATGGCGTCCATTTCATATCCCTGCCCGTAAGTGGGCTGTGAGGAAGTCAGTCTGGCAATTGTCAAAATACCGGCCAGCGCCGCTAAAAATCCCATATTTACATAGGCGATAAAGTACACCTTCTTCGTATTGATACCGGAAAGTCTGGTCGCCTTTTCATTGCCGCCCACCGCATACAGATAACGGCCGATTCTGGTCTTCGTGGTCAGATAACCGTAAACGAGCAGTACCAGAAGAATCCAGATTAACGCTGTGGGAATACCCTTGTGGGAAGACAGCTTATATGTAATCCACAGGATCACGGCACTGATTACCGCCAGCTTAAGGATCGTACTTCCAAGAGGCGCCGTCTCATAGCCTCTGCTCTTATTGTTGATGCGGTTCTTTAACTGCACCGCAATCAGCACAGCCACCGCGACGCATCCGGCGAGCATACAGGTCATATTAAAGCCTTCGCCGCCGAAAAGATCAGGCACATAGCAGTCCGCGCCGCCGCCGAATACCTTGATAAAGGCTTCGCTCTTGATGGAAACCGTCATACCCTGCAGCACCGCATTGGAAAGTCCGCGGAATGCGTACATACCGGCCAGCGTTGCAATAAAGGGCGGTACCTTTACATAAGCGATCCAGAATCCCTGCCACATGCCGATCAGAATACCGATTACCAGCATGGAGAGAACCGCCGCCACAACATTCACCTTTTTATCCATCATCATCGCGCCCACCGCGCCCGCGAAGCAGACCACGGAACCCACGGAAAGGTCGATGTTGCCGCCTGTGAGAATACACAGCAGCATACCTGTCGCCAGCACGAACACATACGCGTTCTGGGAGATCAGGTTATTAATATTCTGCGGGAATAAAATCTTCCCCTCTGTCGTAATACTAAAGAAAATCACCACCAGAACAAGGGCGATAATCATGGTATACTTTCTCAGGAATGCGGAAACATTCATCTTTTCCATATCCTTACGCCCCCTTTCCTGAACTTACGATGATAGACATGATTCTCTCCTGAGACGCTTCCTCTGCGGAAAGCTCACCGGCAATCCTGCCCTCATTCATCACATAAATTCTGTCGCTCATACCGAGCACTTCCGGCAGTTCTGAGGAAATCATCACAACAGACTTGCCCGCCGCCACCAGATCATTAATGATACAGTAGATCTCATACTTGGCGCCCACGTCGATACCTCTTGTCGGCTCATCCAGAATCAATACATCGGGATCCGTAAACATCCACTTCGCCAGAAGCACCTTCTGCTGGTTACCGCCGGAGAGATTGCCAACATTCTGCTCCACGGTAGGACACTTGGTCTTAAGCTTGCCCCGGTATTCCTCCGCCACCTGGTACTCCTTATCCTTGTCAATGATCATCCGCGGACTAATGCTGTCCAGATTTGCCAGTGTGGTATTGATCTTAATCGGATTGGTGAGCACAAGCCCGTTGCCCTTCCGGTCCTCCGTCACATAGGCGAGCTTATTTTTGATGGCCTGTTTGATGGTCTTTAAGTGCACTTCTTTTCCGTCCAGATAGAGCTGGCCGCTGATGTTCGTGCCGTAAGACTGCCCGAAAATACTCATGGCAAGCTCGGTACGTCCCGCGCCCATCAGGCCGGATATACCTACCACCTCGCCCTTTCTCACCTTGATGGAAACATTGTCGCACACCTTCCTCTCCGGGTAGAGCGGATGATGCACCGTCCAGTTCTTCACTTCCATATTCACGTCGCCGATCTTTACATTGTGACGCTTCGGGAAACGGTCAGTCAGCTCACGGCCAACCATGCCCTGAATAATTCTATCCTCTGAAATCTCCGTGGTATGCTTATCCATCGTCTCGATGGTGGAACCGTCACGGATAACCGTGATCTTATCCGCCACATAAGCAACCTCGTTTAACTTATGAGATATAATAATCGATGTCATGCCCTCTTTCTTAAACTTTAACATAAGATCGAGCAGCGCCTGGGAATCCTTCTCGTTCAGTGAGGATGTCGGCTCATCCAGAATCAAAAGCTTCGCATGTTTAGCCATCGCCTTCGCGATCTCTACAAGCTGCTGTTTGCCGGTACCGATATCTTTAACCAGCACCTTGGACGACTCCGAAAGACCTACCATCTTCAGATATTTGTCAGCTTCCCCGTAAGTTTCGTTCCAGTCGATCGCCGCGCTCTTTCCGCGTTCGTTTCCAAGGAACATGTTCTCTCCGATGGTCATGTAAGGGATCAGCGCCAGCTCCTGATGGATGATAACGATTCCCTTTTCCTCGGAGTCCTTAATCTTATTAAATTTGCATACTTCACCGTTATAAACGATGTCGCCCTCATATGTACCATAAGGATAAATGCCGCTAAGGACATTCATCAGCGTGGACTTGCCCGCGCCGTTCTCACCGACCAGCGCGTGTATTTCTCCCTCTTCCACTTTCAGATTGACATTGTCGAGCGCCTTGACACCGGGGAACGTTTTGGTAATATTTTTCATTTCCAGTAAAACTTTAGCCAAAGTGTATTCCTCCCAACATTTTTTGTATCTGCTACCCACTTCTCTCTCTAAAATCAGCAGGCGGGAAAACCCGCCTGCCGGTTTCACTTAACTACCATTATAGCATACTTCTGATATACAGAGAATGCGCTTTTTGTGTTCTCCTGTCTGAGACTTAGAATTTCTTGGCGAAACTCTTTCTCAACCCACAGAGAACGCGCTTTCTGCATTCTCTCATGTGATGCTTTCTCAACCCGCGGAGAATGCGTTCTTTGCATTCTCTTGTCTGAGACTTAGAATTTCTTGGCGTTTCGCCCACTGGCGGAACGTCTTTAGAAATTCTTCTCAGACGCTTACTGGAGATCCGCCTCTGTATAGTAACCGGAATCGATCAGCAGTTCTTTGTAGTTGTTCGCATCCGCGAATACAGGCTCGCAAAGGTAAGAAGGAATCACGCCTGTGCCGTTGTCGTAAGTCGTGGTATCGTTCACTTCAACAGTCTCACCCTTCAGGATCTGGCCAACCATCTTAACTACCTGGGATGCCAGCGTACGGGTATCCTTGAATACGGACATGGACTGCTTGCCGTCGATCATGTTCTTAACGTTTGCGATGTCACAGTCCTGACCGGTAACAACAGGGTACTCGCCCGTGTAGTTTGCTGCCAGAGCGTTCTCTACACCGAGAGCGGTGGAGTCGTTGGAGCAAAGAGCGATGTGAAGAGTCGTACCGTCAGAGTAGTTGGAAGAAAGGATGTTCTCCATTCTTGCCTGTGCCGTCTCGGTAGCCCATGCAGGCGTACCAACGGTTGCGAAATCGATCTGGCCGGAGGGAACAACGATCTTGCCAGCGTCCATGTAAGGCTTTAACACGTCAATTGCGCCGTTGTAGAAGAATGTTGCGTTGTTGTCATCCGGGGAACCGCCGGTGATCTCCATGTTGAAGGGACCCTCTGCGTTGTCCAGATCCAGCGCGTCTACAATGTACTGACCCTGTGTCTGGCCTACTTTGTAGTTATCGAAAGTAGCGTAGTAGGAAATCGCATCCGTGTTCTTGATCAGACGGTCATATGCGATAACCGGGATGTTTTTGCTCTTAGCGCCTTCCAGAACGGTGGTCAGGGACTCGCCGTCGATAGAAGCGATAACCAGTACGGAGCAGCCGCCGTTGATCATGTTCTCGATCTGGGAAACCTGGGTAGCTACGTCGTTGGAAGCGTACTGGAGGTCTACCTCATAACCTGCTGCCTCAAGCTCTGCCTGCATGTTGGAACCGTCCTGATTCCATCTCTGCAGATCCTTTGTGGGCATTGCCACACCAACCTTATTGCCGCTGGGCGCTGCCGCATCTGCTGCGGGCGCCTCTGCCTCTGCATCTGCTGCCGGAGCTTCTGCCTCTGCCGCAGGAGCCTCTGCCTCTGCCGCAGGCTCAGATGTTGCTGCCGGAGCTGCCTCGCCGCCGCCACAGCCAACCAGTGTAGCTGCAACCATAGAAGTTGCAAGTACCATACCTAATACTTTTCTTTTCATGTCTTAGTTTTCCTCCCTTTTCTCATGATAAAAATTTTTGCGAACTCTTTTCGCACCTCCAATATACCACAAAGAAAATAGGAATAATTTATGACATTCTGTACATTTTCACCATAGCATATTTTTATACGGGAATTGTACTAGCACAATTTTGCGATTTTCTCTTTCCCGGCGCAAGGAAATGCTATTGCGGTATCTGGCCCGGCACGTTCAGATACACGTCCTCCTTCAGATGAAACCCGCTGCCGATAATGACCTCATCTATGTTTTCGCGGTTCACGCTGATCGGCTCCAGCCCGATATAGGGCACCTTGTACGCGCCGCTGTCAATCAGGGTCACGTCCTCTCCCTCCATTTTCTCGCCTTTCGCAAGCGCCACCGCTTCCTCCGCCGCCCGGGTCGCCAGACGCTCCACCGGCTTGTAGACTGTCATTACCTGCGTGCCTTCCACGATCCGCTGGCAGGCCGCCAGATCCGCATCCTGTCCGACCACAAGGATGTCACCCGCCTGTCTTGTCTCCGCCAGCGCGCGCACCGTCTGCGTCGCCAGATCGTCATTGCCGCACATGACGGCGTCCGCCTGTGCAATCTTTAACGGATTGCTGTAAATGTAGGCCGCAGCCTCCTCCGCCCGCCAGTTATCGGCATGGACAGAATCTATAATTCCCACCCTGTGTTTGGACATCACTCTCTTGAACGCGCCCTCCACAAGGGGCACGTTATTGTCCGTGGGAGAACCGCCGATCATCACCACATTTTCGATCCCCTCCTCCAGAAGCGCCCGCGCCATCATCTCCCCCACCATCTCATTGTCAAAGGAAATATACAGGTCCACGTCCGCGTCATCAATCAGCCTGTCGTAGGAGAGCACCTTAATCCCCGCGTCCTTCGCCTTCTTGACCGATTCCCGCAGGGAAGCCGGATCGATGGCGATAATCACGATCACATCCATTCCCTTCTGGATAAAATAGTCGATCTGCTTTTTCTGTTCCTCCACTACGCCGTTGGCGTTCTGTACATTGACTTCCGCCCCCAGCTCCTTTGCCACCGAGACAAAAACATCCCTGTCCCGCTGCCATCTCTCTATGACGAAAGAGTCAAAGCTCATGCCGATCTGGATTTTTTTCTCCTCCCCGGCATCGTTCTCCCTGCCGCTCTCCTCATTCCCGCAGCCCGCCGCTGTCAGAATCAGGAAAAGCGCCAGCAGCAGACAGCTTATTTTTCTTTTCATACCCTCAAACCTCCGGATTCCCGCATTTGTATTCCGTAGGCGTCACACCCACATTTTTCTTAAAGGACCGGCTGAAATAATTGGGGTCCGCATACCCTACCATGGAGCAGATTTCCTTCATGGAATACTCCGTGGTGGTGAGCAGCTCCTTCGCCTTGTCCATACGGATCTTGGTCAGATACTCCACAAAGCCCTCGCCCACGTCCTCCTTAAAAATTTTGCTGAAATAATAAGGACTGATGTTGACCGCCTGAGACACCTCATCCAGAGAGATATCCTTGCTGTAATTATTCCGGATATAAGCCTTCGCCTCCTCCACGGCCCCCAGAGACTTCTCCGTCGCCTTGGTTCCCACGTTGCGCCCGGCCGCCTCTATCTTTTCTAAAAACCATTTTTTTACAGATGGTATATCATTTATTTCCATAACTGTCGGAAGGTATTCCGCCCTTGCGCGAAACTCGTAAGTCATGCCGCCGGACGAGTAGGCAAGATGCTCCGCATAAAGGACAAACTCCAATACCTTCAAGCGGATGTTCATCAGATAATCACCGTGCAGCTTCGCCACCAGATCGAAATAAGTCTCCGCCGTGGCCACCGCATGATCCGCATCCCCGTTTTTCACTTCCGCAAAGAGCTTCTTTTCCAGATCGACGGGATACGTGTCTTCATAGTCGCAGCCGATGGGCAGATCGTCCACATGTGCCACGCTGCCGGTCGTCATAATCAGCGCGTTAATGGCTTCCCTGTAGGAATTTCTCGCTTCCTCTAACGGCGCCACCGCGCTGATACCGATGCGGAAGCTGATCTGCGTCCGCTTTTTCAGTTCCCTGACAATCTCCCTCGATTTTTCAATCAGGGAAATTCTCTCCTCGTAAGATATCTGCTTTTCCTCACAAGGCACCATGCCCGCCAGTTTGTTGGCCATAGCCGTTCCGAGAATCACGCCGGGATAAGCCTCTTTCAGATACTCTCTTAGCACCGTGTCGTACTGCTGCATTTTCACGCTGCTGCCCACCGCGTTGGTCATATGATTCCCCTCCTGCGTCTCCCCGCAGACCACCGCCAGCATATAGGCAAAGTTCCGGTCAATTCCCAGAAGCTGCTTATAATTCTCGATATCCTCCGTGAAATGCTCCTGAAAGAGCAGGTTGTAGAGAAGACCGCTCTCTATAATCGGCATCACCGTCTCTAACTTCTCCCGGATCATCAGGTCATTGCTCCGCTTGTTCCGCTCTTTGTCAATCTGCCCCATCGCCTTCTTAAGGGCCGCGACAATCCGGGTTCTCTCCATGGGCTTGGTAATATATTCCAAAACGCCGAGCTTAATCGCCTCCTTCGCGTAGTCAAACTTATCATACGCGCTCATCACAATAAAGACCACGTTTGTGTTCGTCTCCCGGATCTCCCGCATGGCCTCGATGCCGTTGATGCCCGGCATCTGGATGTCCATGATGGCAATGTCCGGACGGAAGTTTTCCGCAAGCTCGATTACGCTTCTGCCGGTCTTGGCAAACTCAATCGTGCACAGATCGCCAAATTCCTTCTCTATGATAAATTTCAGGGAATCAATTACGATTCCCTCGTCGTCCGCCAGCATAATCTTGTAACGGCTCATCACATTTCACCCTCTTTTCTTTCCGCGTCTTTATGACTCCGCCGCTTCCGCCTTCCATCCGGAAGCTTCCGGCTTCCCGCCATGTTCCTCTGCCGCCGTCCTCATACGCTGCCGCAGATAAATACAAACCTCGGTTCCCGTACCTTCTCCCCCGCTCTTCACGGTCATGACATTTTCATTGCCTGTGAAAAGCCGCATTCGGGAAATGACATTGTCCATGCCGACGCCGTTTCCGCCCGACGCCATATCCTCTTCCCTGTAAGTGCCGCTCATCACTTTCGCTATCGTCTCCGCACTCATACCGACACCGTTATCCTTCACGCTGATGCAGACCTGCCCGTCTTTTTCATAGAGGGAGAGGCGGATCACACCCCGGTCTCCCATCTCGCGTATGCCATGGTTAACGCAGTTCTCCACTATGGGCTGCAGAATCATGCCCGGCATCTCCATATGCAGCAGGGATGCGTCGATATGCTTTTCATAATGAATATCACCGGCAAACCGCACGTTCAAAATGTAGATGTAGGAATCCACCATCTCCACCTCCTCGGCCACGGTCACCGTCTCCTCGCTTTTCTTCATATTATATCTGTAAAACTGAGCTACCTTCTGGACGTAATCATACGTTCTGTCCGCTCCCTCCATCATGGCAAGCTGCGCGCCCGCATTCAACGTGTTAAACAGAAAGTGGGGATTGATCTGGGCCTGCAGATATTTAAGCCGCGCATCCTTCAAATGCCCTTCCATGAGAAGCTCACGCTCCTTCAATGCCCGCTCCGCCTCCATGCTCTCCCTGATCCGCTCGATATATCTGCCGATGCTGACCACCATGGAATTAAACGCGCCTGTCACCACGCCCACCTCATCCTGCGACTCCACGGGAAGCAGCGCGATCTCAAAATTACCCTTTGCCACCTCGTCCGCCTGTCCCGCCAGCTTCTTAAGCGGCCTGATCAGCGCGCCCACAAAGCCGATAATGATGCAGACGTTGCTGAACATCACCAGCACAATGGCGATCACGGACACCGCCTCAAAAAGCCGGAACCGTTTCTGTAAATCGCTGTAACGCTCGGAATTGCTGCGAAACTGCTCCATGTTCAGATTGGAAATATAAGTGCCGATATACCCGTACATTCTGACGGCATTTTCATAATGCGCGCGGTATTTTTCCACGTTCCGCCCGCGCTTGGCCTCAACAGCCTGCGCCACCTCCGTAAGATACTCCTCGGTCATATGTCTGATATTCCGCTCCATCCGGTCAAAAGACCGTCCCGTAACCTCCTCGTTCAGATCAGCGGCCATATTCCGGCAGAGCTGCTCGCTGCGGTAATAATTCTCAAGGGAATCGCTGGTCTTCACATTCAGATAATCCGTCATGTCGTCCTGAAGCGCGTTGATTGCATCCGAAAAATCGTTCAGATGGCGGTTGCCCTGATACACCATATCAAGCCGCCCGGACATGCTGTTGATGCCGATGATCAGAAAAATGTTCACCATCACTACGAGAAGATTCGTCACGATATAAATGCTGCTGATTTTAAACTGCAGGGAGAAGTCCCGGAATTTACTCATCATTTTCCGACTCCTCTCTTTGCAGATACTCGTCCACGTTCGCTCTGGTAATCAGACTGATATCCGCCGTAAAATACTGACTGGTATACCCAAGATCGTGATACTCCTGCAGCGCGTCGATGCAGAAAGCCCCCATCTGCGCCGTGTCGATATCCACGGTGGCATAGATCACATTCCTGTCAATGGCATTGAGAATCGTATCCGAAACATAATGACCCAGAATGCTGACCGTGCCGACCTTATTGAAATCCACCACCGCCTGATAAGCGCAGGTGGTATTCAGTTCATTCAGACAGATCAGAATATCCGGAATATCCCCGCTCATAAAAATGTCGCGGACAGATTCCTCCACGGAGAAGGCGTTGGTGTCGTCCACCGACTGCAAGGAAAGCTCCACCGCCGTCTCTCCCCGCTCCTGCTCTATCGTCTCCTGTATGCCGGAATAGAGGATATTCTGATCCATGCTGTTCGCATAGGAATTGACCAAAAGAGTCACCCTGACAGGTCTGGCCGGTGATCCGATCTCCAGTTCCGTCAGCTCCATTACCATGTCATTCCCACCGGCCGCCCCCTGTATCACGGATTTCCCCTCTCCGGACTCCGTCTCTCCAAGGTTCCCATCCTCATCTATAGTCATCCGGGATTCCCTCCTGCCTGCCAGCCGCTCCCTCATAAGCCAGACCGCCTGCCTGCCATACTCCCTTCCCAGATTGTAGCTGCCCACTCCCACAAAGCTGCACCGCTTGCTCTGGGTATTGTCCCCGTAGAGCGTCACTACCGGAATCCCCGCTGCGTCCGCCCGGTCGATCAGCGCCGTCATTTCCTCCGTTTCACTGGCTGTCACGATAATGCCATCCACCCCGGCGGCAATGGCGATCTCCATCTGTTCCTCCACGCCGTAATCGCGAAAGTGATCGTTGCCCAGCCAGTCCACATAGACATTTTCCTGAAGCGCCCGCTCATAGGCCCCCTGATAGACGGACTGCCAGAAAACAGACTTGTCCTCCTGCGTAATCATCATATAATATCTGTCGTAGGTCTCCCCTTCCGTCTCTTCCTGAAAGCTCCCCTTGTAAAACCAAAGGATATAGCCTGCCATCAGCACGGTAAACAGGATGCAGACCGCCGTCACAACCACGGGCAGAAACGTAAGCCCCGAAAATTCTCTTTCCGGGGCCTCTGTTCCAGCATGTAATTGTTTCCTCTTCTTAATTATCTTCAATGCCTTTCTGCGTGTCGTCAATCAGTCTGCTGTCCTCTGATTTTTATAATAGGTATCGTAATTTACAAGCTCGTCTAACAGCTTCGGGAGCTGTTCGTCCATGGTTTCATCCGAAAACTGGCAGGTTCCCACCGCCTTGTGTCCGCCGCCGCCGTACTTAAGCATCAGACTTCCCACATTGACGTTGGATGTGCGGTTTAATACGCTGTAACCCACCGCCGCGGAGCAGCCAAGGCCTCCCCGGCCGTTGACGATCCATGCGGAGATATTCTGTTCCGGATACATACTGTAGATCAGGAAACGGTTTCCGGAGTAAATCGGATCAACCCCTCTCAGATCGGAAATGATCACATCCTTCTCCACCCGTGTGTGTGCCTTCACCATCTCCCTGAACTTCTGATCCTGCTCGCGATAGATGTCAATGCGCTCCTGCACGTCGGACAACGCCAGAATTTCCTCCGTACTCATGGTGCGGCAGCACTCCATCAGTTTCTCCATAAGCTGATAGTTGGAGATCGTAAAATTACGCCACCGGCCAAGACCCGTGCGGGGATCCATCAGAAATCCCACGAGAATCCAACCCTGCGGATTCTGAATCTCGTCTATGGTGAGATTACCGGAGTCCACCTTATCCACAGCTGCCATCATATCGTCAAAATGGGAAAAACGCTCCTGTCCGCCGTAATACTCATAAATAATACGGGCGCAGGAAGGTGTGATACGGCTCTCCCCTTTATATTTGCCCTTAAGCTCATTGCGCTCATGCTCGCTGGAGTGATGGTCGAACCAAAGCCCGCAGCCTTCCACAAAAGGTACGTTAGCCAGCACATCATTCTCCGTAATCTCCACAAGACCGTCCTGTAAATCCTTCGGATGTGCAAATTTCCAACTGTCAATCAGGCCAACCTCCTTTAATAGAGCGCCGCATGCCAGCCCGTCAAAATCAGATCGTGTCACTAATCTCATCGCTTTTCTTCCTTTACCCTTCCAGTTCCTTTTTCTACCTGTCGCACTATTCTTTGATCTTATCAATATCCGCAAGATTTACGCCGGAAACACTAAGCAATGCCTTTAATGTCAAGTACTCATCTTTTAAGTCTGCGTATGTTTCAACGGCATTTTCTTTTCTGGCCAGAAGCATGCGCCTCTGCACTTTCGCAAAATCGTCAAGAGCTGCCTTTGTCACCTCGATACCAGACGGCATACAATCACCTGCTTTCCACTCTGCTATATTGACTGTTACCACTTTATTATAACGAATTTCACCAAAGATGTAAAGGCAGAAACCGCCATGGCCCACGACAAACGCAATAGTGCAAGGCTGAACTGATACCGGCAGCCGCACGAACCATTATCCGATTAAAGCCGGATCTCCTCCCCCAGTCTGGAGGAATAGATGAGCCGCTCCTTCACCGGTTTTCCGCCTTTTCCCGGCTCGTAACCATAGATTTGCTCAAGCGCCTCGCTGTAGTAGGAAAGCTGTACCTGATAGCGTTTCACAAGCTCTGCCGCTGCAGACACGGCGTCCGTCTTGTAATCCAACACTACCAGACCGTCCTCCTCCTCAAAGAACACATCGATGATACCCTGAACCAGCACCGTCTCCTCCGCCGGAAAACTGCTCCCCAGACGACTGGCCGGTATTCCCATCACAAAAGGCTGTTCCTTAAAAAGTTTCCCCGCACGGGCAGCCTCAGCCATACGAAACGCAGCCCTCCCCGTCAGAAAATCCACGAGTTTCGTCACGGACACCGCATCCCGGTACGCCTGAGACAGCCTGCCCTTCTGCTGCATCCGCTCCATCTGCTCCCTAAGAAGCGTCTCCGCCGCCTGCCGGTTTTCATTAACTTCTCTGGTCAATTCTTTAAACTCAAACAGCTCCATCACTTTATGGAAGGCGCTGCCCCGCATGGAACCGCTGACGGCCTCGTCACCTCTTAAAAATTTCGGCAGATAGGGAACCGCCGGCTTCTCCTCAAAGAGTCTGGCCGCGGCCTCGTCCGTCTCCTGCATCCCGGCCATCTTTAATTCCGATACAGTAGTCTTTGTATAAAGATCTCTCAGATTCCGGTGCGGATATTCATAGGAAAACCGTCTTGACAGCTCTGTCATAAGATTTTCGTCCACCGCTTCCGCCGGATCGCTAAAGAGAAGCTTTCTTTTCGCTTCCAGCCCCAGAACCGTCTCCTCGATCTTCTCCTCAACCAGATGATCCCAGCCGGTCAATTTTACATGAAACGCCATTTCCGCATTATATTCCGGTGCCTCCGGCGCGGTCTCCATCCCGCATGCCTCATAAAAACCGTCGAGGCACCGGGTGCCGGAAAGAGCGCCAAGCAGCAGCGTCAGAAAGCTGTCCTGCCCCAGCAAAACGTCATAGGAAAGGCGTTTTTCTTTCCGTCTCCGCAGGGGAAGAAGCGCCGCCGCCGCCTTTTCCGGATTTTTAACCACGCCGGTCAATATCAGCTTTTCCTCCGCTCTGGTCATGGCCACATACAGAATGCGAAGCTCCTCCGCCAGACTGTCCCGCATCAGTTTCAGCGCAATGGCATTTTTCCGAAGGCTCTTTCCCCTGACCCGCCGTTTGGGATCCACATAATCCACGCCGATTCCCGCGTCCACATCCACCGCCAAAGTCCCGCTGCCTTCCTTCTTCCGAAATCCCGCCGCCAGTCCCGACACGAAGCAGATGGGAAACTCCAGCCCCTTGCTCTTATGGATGCTCATGATACGCACCACATCCGCGTTCTCGTCCTGCATGGCCGCCTCACCGTAATCCACCTCGTATTTCTCTAACTGCTCCATGTAGCGCAGAAAATGATAAAGTCCGAAATAGCTCGTCTTTTCGTAGTCCGCCGCCTTCACCAGAAGCATTTCCACATTGGCGCGCCGCCTGCTGCCCTCCGGTTTTGCCGCCACATAATGCAGATATCCGTTCTCCCGCAGAATGATCTGCAAAAGCTCATGGACCGGAAGATAGACGGACATCTTCCTGTATCTGGCAATTTTGTCGAGAAAGCCCGCAATTTTTTCTTGCAGGGTCCCACCGATTCCCTGCTGCCCGCGGTCTGCCGGTTCCACGCTTCCGGTCCGGTCTGCCCCTGTCTGTTCTGCCGCACTTTCTCCGGTGTCCGGCGCAGGTGAGTTGACTATACCGGTCACTTCCCGTCCGGCGCACACCGTCAGCGCATCATAGAGGTATTTTTTCTTCGGACAGGCCGCCCTCACAAGCGCGATCTCCTCCTCCGAAAAACCGCCCAGATACGTGTGCATCACCCCGTAAAGGGGAATGTCCTGCAGCGGATTGTCCAGAATCCGCAGAAAGTGCAGCAGTTCCTGTACCTCCGAAGCCGCAAAATACCCGGTTCTGGACGTCACATGGACGGGAATCCCCTCCGCCTCCAGTACCCGCTTAAAGACTTCATCCCAGCCGGAAAGCGTGCGCAGCAGAATGACCATATCGCGGTAAGAAGCCCGCCGCAGGTTTCCCGTCTCCTTGTCCGTCACCTGAAATTCCCGAAGAAGCGTCTTGATCTGCGCCGCCACACCGTAGGCCTCCTGTTCTTTCACGGAGAGCGTCTCCGGCGCTTTTTTGCCACCCGCCGTCCCCGCTGCAGAAGCAGTCTGACCTGCCGTTTCCGGCGCGGAAGCGTTCTGTGCCGCCCCGTCATTCATCAAAAAGTCCGTAGCGATTTTCTCCTCCTGAAACAGAAGAAGCTGGGTTATGTTCGAGACATCCTCCGAAAGCCCGTCCTCCCGCCGTGGATAGGCGGCTCCGGGATGCAGCGCCGCCTTCCCGTCATAGACAATACCACCCGTTTCCTTTCCCATAATCCGCTCAAAAACGGCGTTAACGCTGTCAATCACCTCTTTGCGGCTCCTGAAATTCTGGTGCAGGTCTATCCGCTGCGCGTTCTCCGAAGCCCCGCCGTAAGCCTCCTGCTTTTCTAAAAACAGTTCCGGCCTTGCCAGACGGAATTTATAAATGCTCTGCTTTACATCCCCCACCATAAATCGGTTGTAGCGTCCCTCGGACTCCCCGCTGATGCAGGAAAGCAGATACTCCTGCACCAGATTGCTGTCCTGATACTCGTCAATCAGAATTTCATGGAAACGGCTTCTGTAGGCGAGCGCAGTCTCCGTAGGCGCATAGCCGTCTTCCTCCCTGCGAAGTAAGATTTGCAGGGCGAAATGCTCAATATCGTCAAAGTCCAGTATATTTTTTTCCCGCTTGGCCTCGTCGAAAGCCGCTTTAAAAGCAAGCGTCAGATCCACAAGCGCCGAAACCGCCGCCTGACATTCTTCCATCTGCCTGTATACCTGTCCGGCCGAACCTGCGAAAAACGACGTCCGAAGACCGGCGACAGCCTCCTTCACACTGTCCCGCAGGCCTTTCGCGGCCTCACGTCTGGCAGGCGATACGGAATTGTCTCTCCTGGAAGGAAGCCTGCCGAAAGTCACCGCACCAAAGGCGGCGCAGAGGCCGTCGTAATCCGCTGTCTCCGTCCGCCCCCTGCAATCTCCGGCTTTCTCTGCCGCATCCGTCACGTCTCCTGCTCCGGCCCAATCTTCCGTCTCCGTCACGTCTCCTGCTCCGACCTGCTCCTCTGCTCCGGTCACGTCTCCTGCTCCGGCTTTCTCTTCCGTCTCCGGCCCGCCGCACAGCCCAAGCAGACGTTCCAGCATCTTGCGCTCTTTCTCCAGCAGCTCCCCATAAAAATACGGCCCGTCCGGCTCCTCACACAGCCGGATGGCCTCCTCCAGCTTGTCCGCGCAGCCACGCAGGACAAGGCGCACATGCTCCATAAACAGCGCTGCCCACGGAAGCGAAAGCAGATCGCAGGCCGCGCCTTCCTGCGCATTCTCTGCCCCGTCCGGTTCCCCAGCCGGCTGCCCCTGCTCTGGCTCTCTTACCGGCTGCCCCTGCTGCGGCTCTCCTGCCGCATCCGGACGGTAATCCTCCTTTCGCTTTGCAAGCCATTCTTCCGGAAAAGGCATACTCATGGCAAAATCATAGAGCTTCATCACCTCTTTTTCCACCGCATCGTCCCTGCTGCCGACGCTGAAATATTCCATACAGTGCAGAAACGCCGGTTCTTCCTTCCCGTAAGCGTCCTCGATCACAGCCGACAGCACATCCGCCCGCAGAAGCTTAAACTCCCCCTCCTCCGCAATCCGGAAACCGGGATCCAGTCCGATGGTGTGAAACTGATTCCGCAAAACAAAGAGACAGAAACTGTCTATGGTAGTGATCTGCGCATTATAGAGCAGCGCGGCCTGCCGCTGTAAATGTTCGTTGGCGGGGTCAAGGGCAAGCCTGTCGTTTAAGGCACGGCTGACCCGCTCCCGCATCTGGGCCGCCGCCGCGTTGGTGAAAGTCACCACCAGAAGTCTGTCGATATCCACCGGCGCCTTTCCGTCGCATACCATTTCCACGATCCGCTCCACGAGAACCGCCGTCTTACCGGAGCCTGCCGCCGCGGAAACAAGCAGATTGCATCCCCTTGTCTCTATCACCTTTCTCTGTGTGTCTGTAAATGTGATTCCCATGTTACCTCCATTTTGAAGCATTTATGCGACGGGGCGACGCTGATCTCCATTCCGTAGCATTTATGCGACGGGGCGACGCTGATCTCCATTCCGTAGCGCTTACGCCACATCTATCTCCCGATTTCTTCCCGCATGTGCTCCAGCGCTTCCTCCGCTTTCAGCTTCGCAAGCTTCCTCGGCTGATAACCGGCCGCTCCGGCCTCAAAACCGCAGACATGCCGGTATGCACAGTAGGTACATGCCTTCTCCGCACCCAGCTCACAGGGATTGACCGATATGGTTCCATCCAGAATTTCCCTTCCCAGACTGCGGATCTTATAGTTTACATAATTAGAAACCATCCGCATGTCCTCCTCCGACATGACACTGGAGACAGCAGAAAAACTCCCGTCCTTTTTCCGCTCCAGCGGCAGAATATCGGACTTGTCCGTAAATTCTCCGTCCAGCATTCTGACGGCCTCGTCATTTTCATTGACCATTCCGGTCATCTTTAATTCCTGTAAAATGCGCCCGTTGATCTCCTCCGGCGAAAGCTCCCCGCCCTCCACCACCGGGTCCGCCACCTTGTAGTAAAGCATCGCCGCCGGCACCGCCTCCTTGCCGGGATATCTCTTCTGCACCAGCTCCACCGCCGCATTCATATAAACCACGAGCTGCAATTGCAGACCATAATAGAGCGCCGCCAGATCAAACCGCCTGTCCCCGGACTTATAATCAATGACTTTGACATAAACCCTGTCCTGTGTCTCCCCGATATCGACCCGGTCAATCCTGCCGCGCAGCCGCAGTTTTTCCTTTTCACTGAGCGTTATGTTCAGGGCGTCCAGATCTTCCAGCACATCGAAGGACACCTCAAAAGCTTCGGGCAGAAACTGCCCCTTGCGAAGCTGTGTCTTTAGCGTATCCACCGTGCGGTTTAAAATCCGCTCCATCCGTAACAGCAGATGCCGGTTCCTTGCGCTGCTGTAGAGGATCGTCTCCCCGTAAGCCGCAGCACAGGCGGTAAGCGTCTGTGCTACAAGTTTCCGGCCCTCTTCCTCCGGAAAATCAAACCATGTATAGCCTTGCTCTTTCAGGCCTCTTGAAAACCCTTCCAGCACACTGTGGAACAGATTTCCCATATCCGCCGCCTCGAAGCTGTACTCCCCCCGTTCCCGCAGCCGGAGCCCGTATTGCAGAAAATGGGCGTAAGCGCAGGCGGCATATTTCTCCAGACGGCTTACGCTGTTTAAGAGAGACGCGCCGTAAAGGGCTGCTGCCGCCGCCCGGGAAAGCGGCCTGTCCTCATGCCTTGCAAACGCCGTTTCCACCAGATTCCCGACCTGCTGCCGGTACTGCGGATTCTTTTCATAACAGCGGTAAAATGTGACCAATGTCCTGCGCTCCCTCTCATCCAGCCGTCCCGCCGCATACTCCCGCAGAATATCCGAAAAAAATCCCACGCCGTCCGCGCCGCTCAGTAACTGCTCCTCCACTGCCTCCCGCTCCGGCATCCCGGCGGCAAGTCCCGGAAACAGCCCCTGCAAAAGCTCCACCAGATACGCGGGCCGCAGCGATCTGCCGTCCTCACCCACTCTGGCGTAAGAAAGGATAAGCGCCTCCGACGGCTTCGTCATGTTCAGGTAAAGATAAAGCCGCTGAATGTACATTTGCTCTCTGGGCGAAGGCGCCAGTTCAATGTCCGACTCGCGCAAAAATTCCCGGTCAAGATCCGATATGATTCCGCCCCCTGATCCTTTCGGTATATTGCCGTCGTTCACCCCGAGGAAAAAGAGCACCTTTACCTGCTTCAATCTGGTTCTCTCGATATCTCCCACCAGAATCCGGTCTACATTCTGCGGAATCGTTCCCACCGTGATCTCCGCAAGACCCGCGTCCAGAATGTCCGCAAACTCCCTGAGCGTCAGCTCCTCCTCCGCGAGCAGCCCCTCAATCTGATCCAGCAGGTCAATCACCAGCGGATAAATCTGCCCGTACTCCTTAGCCCTTGCCAGCTCTCCCTGTTCCTGAAATGCCCTCTCGAAATCCGCTAATTTCTGCTGCACCTCATTTGCCACGAGAAAATCATAGAGCGCGCGCACCATATCGCCCGCCGTCCGAAGCGGCACAAGAAAGGGGGCAAGCTGCGCCATCAGCCGTTCCCGCATGGCATTGCAGGCGTACAGCGATGCAAGGGACGCCTCCTCGCCCTCCGGCTCCTCCTCCCTGTAAGTAAAGGCTTCGCTATAGCGTTTCCTTCCCCTGATCCCGAAACGGCGGACATAATTCTCAAGCCGGTCCACTTCTTCCCCGCTAAAGTCCGCAAGCCCCGTGCGCAGATAGTGGAAAACCGCGTCAAAGCTGAAATCCTGCAGCAGAATCTGCAGGGCGCTTCGCACATAAGAGGTGAAAGGATTGCCCAGAATCCCTCTGGTCTGGTCGATATAAATGGGGATGTCAAACCGTGAAAAAACCTCCTGCGCCTCTTTTCCGTACACACCCATGTTGCCTGTGACCACAGCAATATCGCGGAAGCATAGCTCCTCCGACTCCAAAAGCATCCTGCGGATGGCAATACACGTCTGCCTCAGCTCCTCCACAGGCGTAGACGCTTCGATCAGATGAATACTTTCCGTCGTCCCCTCATAGACACAGGGCGGATAGCGGAACAGATTCCGCTCCAGATGGGCAAGCTCAGGATTCCCGGCAAAGCGCGGCAGCCGCCCCTCTTTTTTCTCCGCGCACCAGACAGGCGCCTCCTCCGTGATCCCCGCCTCTCCAGCAAGCCTTTTTAAAAGCGACACCGTTTTCTGGCTCAGATAAAAGAGCTTCTGCTCCCCCTCCACACGGTACGGATTTTCCCGCTCATCCACGGTAAGCGTGACAATGACCTTATCAGTCAATCTCAGCAAGTCCTGAATCACACGGTTCTGAATCGGCGTAAACCCTGTGAACCCGTCAAAGGCGATCACACTGCCTCTCACAATCCCGGATTCCGGCAGCGCTGTCCTCAACCGGTCCAGCGTCCCCTCCGTCGTGATAAAGCGGTCGCGTATATATTCCCCGAACGCCCTGTATAAATGGCGCAGATCCTGAAGCTTATAGCAGAGCGCCCCCCGCTCCTTTGCATAATCAATCAGCGTCTCCAGCTCTTTCTCCCCGACGCCGTACTGCATGAACTCGGAAAGCGCCGACTTCACCTCATGGATATACCCGATTTTATGAAGATGGCTGCCAAGAACCGTCAGCTTCTCCCGCTCCTGCCCGGCCACCTTGCGAAGCACCAGACTTTTTCCCGTATCGTCCAGAACCGGCAGCTCCTCTCCGCCCACCTCCTCGATAATCCGGTGGGTCAGTCTGCCAAAACTGAGCACATCAATGTTCATAATCGCGTGTCGGGGATGCTCCACCACCAGATCCATCTGCGTCTGCATGGTAAACTGGTCCGGCACAATCAGCAGATAATTTTTCTCCGGATGCCGTCTGGATTCCTCTATCATATAATCATGCAGTTTCCGGCTTTTACCCGCGCCGGACGCACCAAAATAAAATTGCAGGGACATGGTTTTCTTTCCTCTTCGTTGTGACACATGGTTATCGCAAAACAGGCTTTACACCTGATGAGAAAACTTTATAATGTTATTATAGCATGGATATAAAACAGAAAGAAAGCAGGTGATTAAATGCCGGTCAGTCTTGACGTGACAAAAGCTGCCATTGACGATTTTAAAAAAATCCAGAAATACATGATATTAGCCAAAGAAGAAAATGAAAAGTACTTCTTGGGGTCCCGTCCTGCAAAACCCCTTTAGAAGTACTTTTCGCGTTTTTTACTCTGTAAACGGTATCACACCGCCATCATATGTATTGTTGATATATTCTTTCACCGCATCGGACTTGAGCGCCTCCACAAGCGCCTTGATTTTGGCGTCGTTCTCGCTGCCTTCCTTCACCGCAATCACATTCACATAGGTCTGTGCCGCTTCGGAATCTGACTGCTCGTAAGCCACCGCATCCTTTGCCACAGAGAAGCCGGCCTCCATCGCGTAGTTGCCGTTTAAGACCACAAACGCCGCCTCGTCCTTGACACGGGGCACCTGCGCCGCCTCCAGCTCCTGAATCTCCACATTGTAAGGATTATCCTCGATATCGCGGACAGTCGCCTCCAGACCCACGCCTGCCTTTAACGTCAGGATGCCGTTATCCTGTAAAAGCAGAAGCGCTCTCGCCTCATTGGTGGTATCGTTGGGAACCGCAATCACGTCTCCCTCCGCAATGGCGGAAAGATCGCTCTTGGTGCCGGGATAAATACCGAACGGCTCGTAGTGGATGCCGCCCGCATTGATCAGGTGCGTCCCCTGCTCCTCGTTAAAGGAATCCAGATAAGGAATATGCTGGAAATAGTTGGCGTCAAACTCGCCGCCCTCCACCACCTGGTTCGGCTGCACATAGTCGTTGAATACCGTCACCTCAAGCGTGTAGCCCTGATCCGCCAGTATCGGCTTCACCTGCTCCAGAATCTCCGCGTGGGGTGTCGCAGAAGCCGCCACGGTGATCGTGCCGTCGTCCTTCTTCCCACCGCAGCCTGTCAGCGCACTAAGCGCAAGCGCCGCAGTTACAATGGTTACTACCACTTTCTTTTTCATAATCTTCTCCTCCTCTGTCAGAGCACAATGCTGCCCTTTATCATTTCCTCTTATCCAGCTTCACAGACAGCCGCATCCCCAGCGTCTGGAAAATCTGCACCAACACCACCAGAAGCACCACAGAGACAATCATAATAAGCGTCTCATAGCGGTAATAGCCATAGCGCATGGCGATATCGCCAAGTCCCCCGCCGCCGACCACACCCGCCATCGCGGAATAGCCAAGAATCGTACCGATGGCAATGGTCACACCGACTAAAATGGACGTCCTCGCCTCCACCAGAAGCACCTTCCATATGATTGTAAGCGTATCTGCGCCCATACTCTGCGCCGCCTCCACCACACCGTGATCCACTTCCTTGATGGAAGATTCGATCATGCGGCCGATAAAGGGCGCGGCCGCAATCGTAAGCGGCACGATGGTAGCCGCCGATCCTGTTGTCTTGCCCACAATCAGCCTCGTCAGGGGCATCACCAGAATCAGCAGAATCAGAAACGGAACGCTGCGCAGTATATTGGCCAGCACATCAAGCGCTTTATAGACCACGGCGTTTGGCCGGATCCCCGTCTTATCCGTCACGGCAAGGACGATCCCCCACGGCAGTCCCAGCAGATAGCCGAAGAAAGTGGACAACAGTGTCATAAGCAGGGTGTCACGCACGCCCTCCAGCATCATAATTGTCAGATCACTCGTCCACATAGCCGTTCACCTCCTCCACCGCCAGCCCTCTCTGCGCGAGATAAGCCTTCATTTCCTCCTGCACCTTCCGGTCATCCGGCAGGCTTAAAATCATTTCGCCTCTGGCAATTCCTTCCACGTTCTTCGTATCTGCCCGCAAAATGTTAATGGGCTGCCCGAACTTTAATACCATATTCGCAATCACCGGTTCAAAGGAGGAGTTGACGGAAAACACAATGCGGACACAGCATTTTCCTTTCATCAGTTCCTTCTGCCGGTTCTCCAGCGTGCGGCGGTCTGTACCGCTGCCCTTCAGGATCAGTTCTTTCGCCTCCGCCGTCTTCGGGTGGGCGAATATATCCGAAACGCGCCCCTGCTCCACCAGACGTCCTTCACCGATGATAGCCACATGGGAACAGATCTCCCGGACCACCGACATTTCGTGGGTGATGATCACGATTGTAATACCGTATTTCTGATTGATTTCCTTCAAAAGCTGCAAAATGGACTGCGTCGTGCGCGGATCCAGCGCGCTTGTAGCCTCGTCACAGAGCAGAATCTTAGGGTTTGCAGCCAATGCTCTGGCAATCGCCACCCTCTGCTTCTGACCGCCGGAAAGCTGCGACGGATAGGCCATCGCCTTGTCCGCAAGCTCCACGATATTCAGAAGCTCCATGGCACGCTGCCTCGCGTCCCTTTTCTTCATGCCCCCGATCACAAGCGGAAAGCAGATATTGTCTATCACGTTCTTCTGCATCAGCAGGTTGAAGTGCTGGAAAATCATGGAGATTTCCCTGCGTGCCCCCCGAAGCTGCTCTTCCGTCATCGCGCCCAGATCCCTTCCGCCGATCTCCACCGTTCCCGATGTGGGCCGCTCCAGGAAATTCAAACACCGCACCAGCGTGCTCTTACCCGCCCCTGACATACCGATGATACCATAGATATCGCCCGCTTTTATGGACAATGTAATATGTTGAAGAGCCTCGACTTTTCCGTCGTCGGTCTCAAAGGTCTTGCTTAAATCCCGCACCTCGATCATTTCCGTACTCTCCTCCCGATTTTATCCCTGCTCACTATAGTATGAATCCCGCAAAATGTCAAGAATCCAGTTCCCTCAGCCCTTCATTTGTATGCCAAATCGTTACTTTTCACTCCCGCACCATGCACTTGCTGCATGGTGTCGGAGCCAGCGCCAAAATGCCGGTTTTGGGGCATTTTGTGTGCATCAACGTTGCAATTCACACTGAATAATCGTAAATCAGTACGAAATCCGGCGTGGGTGTGAATTGTGAATTGTAACGCCAAATTCATGCAGGCATGATTTCTCCCCCGCATTCGGTCTGGCTGAACTGTCTACGCAAACATCGGCGTGGACAGATACCTGTCTCCCGAATCGGGCAAAAGCGCCACGATCACCTTCCCCTTATTCTCCGGCCGCTTCGCCAGCTTCGCAGCCGCATGGAGCGCCGCTCCCGAGGAAATACCGACCAGCACGCCTTCCTGCATGGCAATCGCCCTGCCTGCTGCAAAGGCATCCTCGCCCGAAACCTTTATGATCTCGTCGTAAACGCCCGTGTCCAGCGTCTGCGGCACGAATCCCGCGCCGATGCCCTGAATCTGATGCGCCCCGGGCTGTCCGCCCGAGAGAACCGGGCTGCTCTCCGGCTCCACAGCCACCACTTTCACGGCCGGATTTTTTTCCTTTAAATAGGAACCCACGCCCGTTATGGTGCCGCCGGTGCCCACACCCGCCACGAATATATCCACTTTTCCGTCCGTATCCTCCCAGATCTCCGGTCCTGTGGTAAGTTTATGGATCTCCGGATTGGCCGGATTATCAAACTGTCCGAGAATAATGGAACCGGGCGTCTGCGCCTGCAGTTCCTCCGCCTTGTCTATGGCGCCCCTCATTCCCTGCGCGCCGTCCGTCAGCACAAGCTTCGCGCCGTATGCCTGCAAGAGCTTTCTGCGCTCCACGCTCATCGTTTCCGGCAGCGTCAGAACCACCTGATACCCCTTGGCCGCCGCCACCGACGCAAGCCCGATTCCCGTATTGCCGCTGGTCGGTTCAATGATAGTGCCGCCGGGTTTTAACTTCCCCTCGCGCTCCGCCGTCTCAATCATATGCAGGGCGATACGGTCCTTCGACGACCCCGCCGGATTGAGATATTCCAGCTTCACAAGAATCACCGCGTCCGTGATGCCGTTTTTCTCCTCATAACGGGCCACCTCCATAAGCGGCGTATGCCCGATCAGTTCTGATGCACTCTTTTTCACGTCAGCCATTTCCTTCATCCTCCCTTTTTCGCGTCGCATCCCGCTATTCCTCTCGCCATTTTCCTGCTTTTCACCGGTTTGACTTTATGATAGCGGCCGGTTGCTTTGTTTTATTTCATACTATTTCTCTATGATTAGTATGGAATAGATAATACACCCAATTTTTTCCCATGTCAACCATTATTTTCAGGCACCGGCCATCCCGTCCGCTTCCAGAAGTACATTTGCCGCAAGCTGCCCCCTGCCGACGTGCCGTATCATGCGGTGCACCTCTTTTTCCATGTGTACGGGACATAGCAGAACCCCCGGACACGCCGTCGCAAACACGCGGAAGATCTCGTCCGCAAACCCCTGCCCCATAAATTCCACGCCGTCAAAGTCCAATATGACCTCCTTAAACTCCTCCAGGCGGCGGCAGATTCTTCTGGCCTGAGAGCGCGCCACCGGCTCCCCCGAAATACATGCTTCCCTGATCGGTATTCTTGTACGGATCAATCCCTCGTCCACATCTGCAAACACATCAAACACCTCCGCTAAATCCCTCACCGTCTCGTTTTCCAGTGTCATCATGACAAGCGTGCCGATATTCTGAAACCGCGACGCGTATGCCAGAAGCCGGTTCTCCAATACCGTATGCTCTCTTCCGCCATAGCATTTGTACATTTTCCCTCCGGACCAGATCGCAAAAGTGTCCACTGCTTTCGAAGAGAAAAAGATACCTTCCCCGGAATGGGCGCTGGCAGCGCTTGTAATCTTTCCTTTATACAGCTCCACCAGCGCGTCTTTCTCGTCCGGCTCATTCCAGCCGTGTCCCGCCATATAGTCCATCAGCGTCCGGAATACGCCCACACCGTCATCCAATATCAAAACAGTGGTATACATGACATTCCTTCTCACAATCATCCGAATCTGTGTCCCTCTCGAATGCTCCAGCGCGTTATTTAACATCTCCACGCAGACATACTGCCAGATCCGCTGCGCATTCTTCCCGCAGCCGCTCAGTTTCTCCCGAAGCAGCCGGTCGTAAATTTCATCCTCCTGTTGTCCGCTTTCGACAATCCTGACGCACTCCTCAAGCGTCTCCTCACACAGCGCATAGCCGCACGCCTGATCCGCCTGTTTCATAACGTTTCCCTCTTCCGCCATCTTTTTCAGATAGCGTTTCGCGGAAGTTATGGAAATGCCGAAACTGTCCATGGTCTTTTCTATCAGTTTTTCATCGTCAACCGCTATTTTACGAAGAATGTATTTTTCTATTTCTGCTCTCTTCTGCTCCGTGAACGACATTTGTCCCCTCCAAAAAACTTATTTTATTCTTCACAAACTATATTCTGTATTTATCATAATATAATCTTCCAAAAATCGCAACATATTTTTCTGCAATTTATCCTTTTTATAAACTGTCGTTATCATTCACACCAACGGCGGATTTCGTATGCATTTATGGTGATTTGTGATATACTCGACACAGATTATTTAATCTCAGTTTCCTGATTAAAAAACCGTCGCCAGACAGCGACGTTTCAGAGAATGCTTCGCATTCTCCCTGAATGTTTTACACTGTCACAATTTCCTAATTATATAAAATATAGAAAAACGCCGCCAGACAGCGACGATTCAGAGGAGAACTCCATGAAAATACTGTTTATTGAATGGGCGAGCTTCGGCAACGCCGACATGAAGGACGCTTTCACCAAAGAGGGCCATCAGGTCGTCTGTTTTCCTTTCTCCAACAAGGATGCCCGCAGCGACGCCGTAATCGAATCCGCTCTCACGAAGAAACTCCGCGAGACAGTCCCGGACGCGGTCTTTTCCTTTAATTATTTTCCGCTGGTTTCCAATGTATGTAAGCGCGAGGACCTGCCGTATATTTCATGGATCTATGACAGTCCCTACGTCATGCTGTATTCGTACACGGCCATCAACCCCTGCAATACCATCTATGTCTTTGACCGTGCGCTTTGTCAGGAATTTAACGGGGCGGGCATCAAAACCGTACACTATCTGCCCATGGCTGCAAATACGGACCGGCTGGACCGCATGAAGCCGCTTCCGGCGGATTCCGGATCAGCCGCGCCACCAGACAGCCCGGGCGCACATGTCCTGTCTCAGACGCAGGACTGCCCGTACCTGTACGACGTTTCCTTTGTCGGTTCTCTTTACACCGAGTCCCACAATTTTTATGACCGCATGGAAAACCTCTCCGACTACGCCAGAGGCTATCTGGAAGGACTGATGCATGCCCAGATGAACGTGCAGGGCTGTAACTTTATTCAGGAGTCATTATCTCCCATTATGTCAGAGTTATACAAGTCACTTCCTATGGATCCCAATCCGGACGGCGTGGAGACAAGAGAGTACCTGTACGCACAGTACGTCGTCAACCGCAAGCTGACAGGGCTGGAACGGCTTCGCCTGCTGACCGCCATCACGCGCGGGCATACACTGGATCTGTTTACGCTGGATCCCGCCTTTTCCCTGCCAAACCTGCGCAATCACGGAACCGCGGACTACTACACCGAAATGCCTCTGGTATTTAAGAGAAGCCGCATTAACCTGAATATTTCCCTGCGGAGCATCAAGAGCGGCATACCGCTGCGCGCTTTCGATATCATGGGAAGCGGCGGTTTTCTGTTAAGCAATTATCAGGAAGATTTTCTCGAAAACTTTACCCCTGGGGTAGACTTCGAGTATTATGAAAGTGAAAAAGACTTGCTCCAGAAAACAGACTACTATCTGAATCACGAAGATGAGCGAATCGCTATCGCTAAAAACGGCCACGATCAGGTGGCCGCTGCCCATACCTATCGTGACCGTGTGCGGGAAATGCTCTCCGGATTATAAACCGCCTGATCCGGCATACACCTGCTCTCCCTTATTTCGTCCGCTCGAATTTCCGGGCCGGATTTCCGACTACCGTCATTCCGGCTTCCACGCTTTTGGTCACAACGGCGCCCATACCGATAAACCCGCCCGCGCCCACCGACACCCTGTTACGGATGGCCGCATTTAAGCCACAGTAGGCACGCTCCCCGATCTGGTCAAATCCTCCGACAATAGCTCCCGCTGTCAGCTCTGCATTCTTCTGAATATGGGCATCATGCCCGATGTGTATGAGAACGTCCAGCTTCACATAGTCTTCTATCACGGTATCCCCACCGCTGCCGGCCGAAATGTTATCGCCCACACCGACTTCCACGAAATTGCCGATTATAACCCTGCCCAGAGAAGGAATCCGCAGCTTGTTCCCCTCCTCGTCCTCGCACATGGTAAACCCCGGCGATCCGATCACCGCATGGGCATTGCACACGAAATCGTCTCCGATCACCGCGTTTTTGATCACCGCGCCCGCACCGACAAACGCGTTTTTTCCGATCACCACATCATGACCGATCAGGGCTGTCGGCTCAATACAGGCGTTCTCCCCGATCTGCACATTCTCTCCCAGATAATAGCCTTCCTCCGTGAGCGTGTATTTGCGCTTCCTGTCAAGCGCTTCCTTCTGTCCGGCAAGGCTGCTCGCGAATCGCACATAGGCAAGCTGCGGATTTTCAGAAAACACGATGCAGTTTTCCTTCTGCAATTCAGGATCAGCCTCTATTCCCTTCTCCGCAAACACAAGACACGCCGTAAGTCCTCTGATATTTTCCAGAAGATGGGCCACCTTTTGGGTCACATACATGGCCGTGCCCTGTCTCGGACTTCCTATATAAGAGACCCCCTGTACCACAAAATCATAACGGCTGTCTATCTCATGCACATTGTATTCCACAAACTGTCCCCCTGTATCTTATCCGTATTTCTGCACGCTGTCAGCGCCTGTTAAAACCGCCCTTTAAAATCAACGGTAGCACAGTCTGTAAGCGGGAACTTCACACTGCGCCCTTCCGCCGCCGATTTATAGATCGCCAGCACAAGCTCCAGCGCACGCTTTCCGTCCATGGCCGTGACATAGGGCTGCCTGTCCTGCCGGATGGCGTTAATCATATCCGCATAAAGCGGCGTATGCCCGTAACCGTACACATTAGGCGGATTTTCGTGAAATTTCGCCTTGACCTCCGCAGGATCATCCAGAAGATCCGAAAACCGCCACTCTTCAATCACATTCACGGACTGACCGCCCGCCTTTACCGTTCCCTTTTCACCGAACAGATACAGCGTTTCTTCCAGATTGTTCGGGTAGACATCGGTCGTTCCCTCCACAATGCCGTAACTGCCGTTTTTGAACTTAATCAGGGCGATGCCCATATCTTCCGCTTCAATATAATCGTGGTTCAGCCTGTCCGTCATGCCTACCACCTCATCAATCTCGCCGCCCATCATCCAGCGCAGCAGATCAATGTTGTGGATGCACTGGTTCATCAGCGCCCCGCCGTCCTGCTCCCATGTGCCGCGCCATGACGCCCGGTCATAATATTCATGGTTCCGGCACCATCTGATATGGGCGGTCCCGTAAAACAGACGCCCGAAACGGTTCATGTCAATGGCTTCCCGTATGATCTGCACCGATTTATTAAACCGGTTCTGGTGACATGCGCACACCTTTACATGGTGTGTGATCGCCGCCCCGATAATCGCGTCGGCGTCCGCAATGGACAACGCAATCGGTTTTTCAATGATGCAGTTGCAGCCATGCCCGATGCAAAACAGCGCGATCTGCGCATGCTTGCCGCTCTCCGTACAGATCGCCACAAGCTCCGGCTTCTCTGTCTCCACCATCTCCCGATAGTCGGTGTAACGCTTCACACTATCGCCCAGCTTAAATTTCTTTATTTTATCCTCCATGCATGACGGGTCGATATCACAGACCGCCGCCAGCTCCAGTTGATTATTTTGTGCCGCCGCTATATGATTCGGTGAAATACGGCCGCAGCCGATTAATGCATATTTCATTCGCTTTCTCCTCTGCTTCTGTCTGCATCTAAACTGCAAATAAAATCATAAAAAGTTTTAAATGAGCTCAAATGCTCCGTTTTCTCTACTCTCTCAACAATTCCTTTAAAATACTTTTCTGTCGCCACATTTTTCGGATTATTCTTAGAATATCTGATTCTTTTGTAACGCAGCAGTTCATGAAGATAATGAAAATGATACTTCGCCGTTGTGTCTTTTTCTCCTTCCGGGGTTTTCATTTTTTCCGGATCGTATTCCTCCACATTATAGTGAATGTAATACTTATAAAAATCTGATTGTGTGTCGGGACACTCCGTCGGATACAATCCGCAGCAACCCAGCAGCCATGTTTCAAAGCAGCGGTTACATACCAATACTTCTATATCAAAATCAATCTTTCCGCCTTCACAGTATTTGCTAATCTGCTCACTTACCTTTTGCTTCCTGACGTCAGCGTCCAGCTCCTCCGCGTCCAGAATGACCACCAGCATATCAATCTTTCCCGGATTCAGCCGTATCGTATCTATCGTGTCAAAAAGCGCTCTGGTAACCAACTGCGTCACCCCTTGCCCACTTTGTAAAATATAATTGTTTTCCCGCACCTCCTGAATATCTGCAACTCTGCCATATTTAAAGTTCAAATGTTCAAACCACAACGGCAGTGTTTTTAAAAGTGACTTTTCATCTTCCAGTAGAAAATATAAATTCATTATGCCTTTCCTTCAAACTCCCACCTGTTAATCAGGTTAAAATATGCATCATGCTGGCTGTTTCCGATCCCATAGGACTCACTGCCATGATTCTTGACGACATTGATATCCCGATCAATGATCCTCCATTTTCCCATATCAATCGCATTGATTATTTTCGGATGGTGGCTGGTTATAATAAATTGTAAATCATTTCGTTCTGAAAGCATTATTTCTGAAAGCAGATCAATACAGTTCACACCCAATCCGTTTTCAAATTCATCAATCAAAACCAGAGAATCCTCAGACATGGTAAACAGTTCCACAATATAATAAATTGTTTTCAGCATGCCATTCGAAATATCATGCTGTAATAGTTTTTTTCCATATACCTGAACTGATACCAGATACATCTCTCTGACGCGGTCTTCTTCCACGTCAATATCCTCAATCTCTATAAACAGTTCCTTTACCGCATCAAAAATTTCTACATAAAAATTATAATAATAATTCTTGGCAATATATATTTTCGCCGCTGCCGGAAGATGACTAAATGCCTTAAAATCTACATTCTTTTCTTTTTTCAGCGTATCGCTCACTTTAGATTTGAGAAGACTGAAACTCTCACTCCTGATTCCTCCCCTGACCGCCAATTCAATCTCTACAGAATATAATTTGCGAATCCCCAAAATCAACGCTTCAAAATTCTCATCCTCCGAATACTGCAAAATAAGACTTTCATCCTTTTTAGGCTGTGGAACTCTGTCATAGCCTGATATCACTATTTTTTCTTCCGTTCTTTCAAAGATAAGTTTTCCGTTATAAGTCAGCTTTTCAAAGACAAACCCGAATCTGTCATCCTCCTCAAGAATGAGTCCGCCCCCGCCCATTTTTCCGATTTCGTAAAACCATTCGTATACGTCATTTCCGATTTGAATGCCTATTCCGACACGATAAGGGCGCAAAATGATATCTTTATCAACCGCAAGCTTCAATGAATATTCCACTGCATTTAAAATTTGTGTTTTTCCCACGCCGGACAAACCGACCAGAAGTGTCACATCTTTATTAAAATTTACCCGCTCTATTTTAAGACCGGTTTTCATATTTTCTAATTCAATCCACAGTACCTTCACATACCTCACCCCTTTATTCACGGCGCATCCCTCCCATTATACATCATATCCCCATATATAGAAGAAAATGCCCGCTTTCGTCAGTACTTTTATTTTATATACTACCATATAAATACCCTTTTTTCCATAAAAAAGCAATTCATTTGTGATTCCCGATAAAGTTATGCCGCATTTGATAGAAATTTGCCTGTCTCCCCCAAATATGCTAAAATGTCCACATAAGCAGCGACAAACAAGACTATGATAAGGAGTTTTCCATGCATCCCATATCCGTATGCATTATCGCCAAAAATGAAGAATCGCGCATCGAACAGTGTCTGAAATCCATCAAGCCCTGTGGCTTTGAGATCGTGGTCGTGGACACGGGTTCCACGGACAGGACGAAGGAAATTGCGGCCGGATATGCGGATAAAGTGCTTGACTTTCCATGGTGCGACGATTTCTCCGCCGCCAGAAACTTCTCCCTGCGGGAAGCGTCCAACAACTGGATCTTTATGATTGACTGTGACGAGACCGTGAAGGAAATCGACGTGGAGGAGCTGAACTATTTCCGCAAGCACCTGTCAGACAAAGTCGGCAGTGTCTCCCGCGAAAATCTGGTGACGGAAAACGGCGTACTGACCCTGAATAATGTGGACTACACAGAGCGTTTCTTTAACAAAAAGCTCTACCACTATACAGGGCTGATCCATGAGCAGCTCACGCCCATCCGCGGAAAGGAAATACCAAACCTGCTGCTCCACACCACCCTTCTTCACACCGGCTACGACATGACGCCGGAAGAACAGGCCGCCAAGTACAGGCGCAATTTTACCCTGCTCGAAAAGCAGGTCGGACTGGACCCCGACAACCCTTATCTCTACTATCAGCTCGGGAAAACCTGCGAGATTCTGGAAGACTTTTCCCGCGCCTGCACCTATTATGACAAGGGCCTTACCTTTGACTTGGACCCGGAGCTTGCCTATGTGCAGGCTATGGTGGTCTCCTACGGCAATGCGCTGCTGCACACGGGACAGTCTGAAACCGCTCTCGGTTTTGAGGGCATCTACGGCGAATTTTCATCCGTTACGGACTTCGTCTATCTGATGGGCAATATTTATAAAGACAACGGCATGTTTGAGCAGGCATTGGAGCAATACCAGAAAGCATTACAGATGCCGGACGGCAGACAAAGCGGCGCTAACTCCTTTCTGCCCCTTTACCAGTGCGGAGAAATCTTCGAGCGGCTCGGGGACACGGAATCGGCCCGCACACTCTATACGCAATGCGGAGATTTCGTACCCGCCATGCAGCGTCTGGCCGCACTCCGGCCATAGACCGGCAGCCGGCAATCCGGCAGAAACAGACGGCATTCACGGGCCAGACGGTCATTGACGCCCCTTCTGTGAACAGTTATTTATATAGATAATAAAAAAGTCAGAAAAACGGAGGAATCCCATGCCCCCCATATCCGTATGTATCATCGGCAAAAACGAGGAACGGCACATCGAACACTGTCTGGCTCCCCTTGCGCCCTTTCCCTTCGAGATCGTCTACGTGGACACCGGTTCCACCGACCGCACGAAAGAACTCGCCGGAAAGCACGGCGCCAAAATCTATGATTTTAAATGGATCGACGACTTTTCCGCCGCCAGAAATTTCGCGCTGGAAAAAGCGTCCCACGAGTATGTGCTTTTCATAGACTGCGACGAGTATTTGACCGCGCTTGATCCGGATGCACTTTTTTCTGCAGTCGAAGCCCATCCGCAGGGCGTTGGGCTTTTGCTTCGCAATAACTATTATGAGGCCAACGGCACGCGGACCAACTATCCCGACCGGGTAGAACGCCTTTTTTCCAAAAAACGCTTTCATTACAAGGGCATCATCCACGAGCAGGTGGTAACGTCAGGCGCAGACAGTCCGCTCTACGAAAGCTACGAAATCCCCCTGACCGTGGATCACGCGGGCTACAGCGGCGGTATGGATGCCATGCGCCAAAAAGCAGAGCGCAACAACACCCTTCTCTTTCGGGAAATCAAAAAAAATCCCCAAGATCCCTACCTCTATTTTCAGGTGGGACAGTCCTACAACGGCATCTATGATTATGAAAACGCTTATATTTACTATAAAAAGTCCTTTGCGCTCCCCTTACATTTCCCGGAGCCCTGGGTACAGATCATGGCGACCGCCTACATCAACGCCATGAACCATACCGGCCGCTCCGAAGAGGCGCGGACCTTTTTCGAACCGCTCTACGAACATTTTTCCGGGGACGCCAATTTTTATTGCAGCATGGGCAACATCTATCTGAATCTGGACCCGCCCCAGCCCCTCAGAGCCATGGCGGAGTATGTCAAGGCGCTGCAATGCCCGAACGCAAGGGAGGAGGGTGCCAACAGCTTCATTCCCTACTACAATATCGGGCTGGTAAACGAAATGCTGGGCAGCCGCGACTCTGCCCTCCGCTTTTATCAAAAGGCGGCCGACTCTGGCTTTTCACCGGCTGTAGAAAGGCTGACTGAACTAAACGACTCCTAAGGACCCGCTCTGATCAAAACAAAAAAGCGCGCATTCCCTGCGCAGAAACGAGGATGAAACACATGATTCCGATTTCCGTATGTATCATAGGAAAAAACGAAGAAAAGAATATTGAGAAATGTCTGGAACCGCTCACCCACTACCCTTTTGAGATTATCTATGTGGACACCGGTTCCACCGACCGCACGAAAGAGCTGGCCGCCAGATATACGGATAAAATTTATGATTTCGAATGGATCGGTGATTTTTCAGCAGCCAGAAACTACTCTCTGAGCAAGGCCAGCCATAACTATGTGCTGGTCCTTGACTGCGACGAGTATCTGATCGAGCTTGACTGGGACGGCCTGTGCGAGGCGATTGAAACACATCCCCGCAAAAGCGTGGGGCAGCTTATGCGAAAAAGTTACGTGGATTCCCAGTACGCCAAAAGCTACTCAGAAGAACGAATCGACCGGCTCTTCCACAAGCGGAATTTCCACTATATTTATCTGATACACGAGCAGGTGGCCGATATCCGCACGGACAGCACCGAATACGAGCGCTATGACATACCTGCAGTTGTCGATCATGTCGGCTATGTAGGCACTGCTGATGAAAAGCGCATCAAGGCGGAGCGCAACAACGCCCTCCTCTTCAAGGAAATTGAACAGAATCCTGCGGAACCATACTTCTATTTTCAGGTGGCACAGTCCTACAACCTGATCCACGACTACGAAAACGCGTATATTTATTATAAAAAAGCCTTTGAACTGCCCCTGAATCTGGATAATCTCTGGGTTCACGTGATGGCCAACAATTTTATCAACGTGATGGTGCAGACCGGAAGAGCCGATGAGGCACTGGCGCTCTACACCCCTGTTTATGATGACTATGCCAAAAACCAGCAGTTCCTGTGCAGCATGGGCGCCCTTTATCTGAACCAGAACCCGCCCCAGCCTCTAAAGGCCATGATGGAGTTCGTGAAGGCATTGCAGTATACGCCCGATTCGGAGTCGGAGGATTACAGCGGCATGGCCCTCTTTAGCATGGGCTTTGCGAACGAGCTTCTGGGAAATCTCCCCGCAGCCGCTTCCTTTTTGATGAAATCTGCAGAAAAGGGCTACCCTCTGGCACTGGAAAAACTGGAAAGTCTGAAAAGAAATATGGAGGAACAGGGATAGTATGATTCCGATTTCCGTATGTATCATCACAAAAAACGAAGCAGAATACCTTATGAAATGTCTGGAAGCATTGAAGCCCTATCCCTTTGAGATCGTGGTGACGGACACCGGATCAACCGATCACTCTCTGGAAATTGCAAGGCGGTATACAGAGCATGTCTACGAATTTTCGTGGATAGACGATTTCTCCGCCGCCAGAAATTTCTGTGTCAGTCATGCCACGCACGACATCGTCCTCTCTCTGGACACCGACGAGTTTCTCCGCCCCTTAGACTGGGACGCCCTGCAAAAGGCTTTGGAAGAACATCCGGAAAGCCTCGGCGCCATCGAACTGTTCAGCCACTTCGATGTGGACGGGGAAACCAGACAGCAGGTCGTGCGTTTACAGCGTCTCTTTGACAGGCGGCATTATCATTTTCAAAACCCGATCCACGAGGTTCTGGTGCCCACCGGACCGATGGAAGCTTCCTCCTACGACGCCCCTGTCTCCGTAGACCATGTGGGATATCAGGGCTCACCGGAGAAGCTGCGAAAAAAGGCGGAGCGCGATATTGCGCTGATTCGCGGCGAGATCGAAGCCGATCCCCAAAATCCCTACCTGCATTTCCAGTTAGGGCAGAGCTATATGCTGATGCGTGATCACGAAAACGCCCTCCTCTGGTTTCGCAAAGCCATGGACCTGCAGCCCCTGCCCGGAGCGGACTACACCCTCGTTCTTCTCTGTAATTACGCGGGTATTCTTCTGGACAATGGCCAGATCGAAGAAGCCGCGAAGATCCTTTCCTATCGTGACTCCTTCGCGGACAACAAGGATTTTCTCTGCCTGTCCGGGCGCATCCGGCTGTGCATGGGCCAGCCCCTCAAGGCTCTCCCCGAGTTTGTACAGGCTCTGAGCGCCCCCAGATACAGTCTCGTGAATCCCCATTCGCCCAGCTATCATATCGGCTTGATCTATGAAATGTTCGGCAAGCGGGACATTGCCCGCACCCACTACGAAAACTGCAAAGATTACCCGCCTGCGATGGAGGCGTTGAAACGGCTGGACGCGAAATAAGCGCCTGCCGCTGCTCCCGCACGATAAGCAGAGACTCAAGATGCTTCGCATCTTTCGTTCGCGTTGCTCATCCGAATCTGCCTGCCTTTGCGCGATAAGCAGATTCGAAATGCTTCGCATTTCTCATTCGCGTTGCTCGTCGTAAGTCTGCCGCTGCATCCATTCATGCAAGCATGATGTCTGCCTCGTCAGCCTTCCGACTCTGCTTATCGCGCAGAAAATCCCCCATCCTTTCGGGTGGGGGATTTTGATAGTTTCACTCGTAATCCTGTTACAGCGATTAGCCAAGTAAGGACAGTGCCAACTGATTGCCCTGATTTGCCTGAGACAGCATAGATGTACCTGCCTGCTGAAGGATATTGTTGTTGGAGTACTGAACCATCTCCGTAGCAATATCTGTATCGCGGATAGCAGCCTCTGCGGACTGGGTGTTCTCTACGATGTTGTTCAGGTTGTTGATGGTGTGCTCCAGACGGTTCTGGATCGCACCGAGGTCAGATCTCTGAGAAGATACGATCTGCAGAGCGCCCTTGATGAATGCATTAAGGGAGTTGAAGTCCTTGGTGGAAGCAACCGTTGCAGCATCACCGCCTACAAGGTTCTGGAAGGTCGTAACCAGCTTCTTAGCCATTGTAGAATCCATAGCTTTCAGGTTGTAGGTCTTGGTTTCACTGTTGATTGTGCTGAAAGATGTAACATCCACACCAGAAACCGAACCCTGAATCGTTCCAGCCGCACCGGAAACCGTATAGGTTGTAACCTGTACGTTAGAAGTTCCGGAAGCCAGCGCATTGAAGGTGATTGCGCCATACAGCTTACTGTTTTCGGACTTACCATTCTCCCAAGTACCGATATAGCTTGCCAGACCTACCATACTCATGTTCTTGATGGAGATGTCGATGTGCTGACCTGCCTCTGCGCCTACCTGGATACCCTTGATGAACTTACCGTCTAACAGGTTCATCTCGTTGAAGGTCGTGGTGCTCTGTACACGGTCAACTTCGCTCATCAGCTGGCCAATCTCAGCCTGGATGGAAGCACGATCAGAAGTGGTCAGGGTTCCGTTCTCACCCTTAACTGCCAGCTCGTTCATTCTCTGGAGCATATCCTCAACTTCGTTGAG
>ERZ808037.131-NODE-131-length-78361-cov-37.121161_pt1 | contig 78361 bp, 62 predicted proteins | sample MGYA00380190_ERZ808037 | MGnify/ENA primary metagenome ERZ808037 (study PRJEB31490, sample SAMN06133399) | mouse gut metagenome | isolation source: J9 | host: mice | place: China: Chengdu | collected 2015-05 ... | reverse complement strand
CAATACACCGGCTGTCCGAAAAAATGACTACTTTTACTCATCGGTTGTGTTTGATTTTTGGCGAAACCAAAATAACCGAATAGCGCTGACTCCTGCAATAGAAGCCAGCGCTAATTTTTCATTCGCTCAAAAAGTTTTATCGGACAGCAATAAAAAACAATAATTCCCATAAATCCTATAAATTTTATAAGATTTATGAGAATTATATGAATTAAAGATATTACGAGAATGTCAATCTCCTGATTTTCAGACATTGAAGCGTACGGCAAGGGCTTTCTGCTCGCCTGTGAAGCGGCCGTGGTCGTAGGCCAGCTGACCGTTGACCCACGTCTGCTCGACGCGGAATTTCACCTTCATCCCTTCGTAGGGGCTCCAGCCGCAGCGGCTGAGCACCATGTCGCGCGTAATCTCGTATTCGTCGTCGGGATTGACCACTACTATGTCGGCCATGAAGTTCTGTCGGATAAATCCTCGGCGCGATATATTATATAGGCGCGCCGGGGCGGCACACATGCGGTCGACCACTGTCTCCAGTGAAAAATGCCCCTTCATAGCCAGCTGCATCATCAGCGGCAGCACGAACTGCACCGACGGCATGCCCGACGGAGCGGTTATGGCGTCGCCGCGGCGCTTCAGCGAAAGCTGATGGGGGGCATGGTCCGACCCGATGGTGTTGATGCGTCCGTCGGCAAGAGCGCGGAGCAGGGCGCGACGGTCTTGCTCTGTCTTGAGCGCAGGGTTGCACTTGGTCAGTCCGCCTGTACGCTCTACGGAATCCTCATTCAGCAGCAGATAGTGCGGACAGGTCTCGGCCGTGATCCGCTCGCCGTCGACGCTGCCGGGGGTGAAAAATTGCAGTTCGTCGGCCGTGGACACATGCATCACATGTAGCCGGGCGCCCGTCTCGCGTGCCAACTCCACAGCGCGGCGCGTGGCTTCGAGGCAGGCCTTGCGGCTGCGTATCTCGCTATGATACTTCAGAGGAATGCCTTCGGGGTATTTCTCCGCGTAGATGCGGCGGTTCTCGGCGATAATCTGTTCGCTTTCGGCATGGCAGGCTATCACGCCCGGGAACTGCTCGAACAGCCGGCGCACGGACTTCTCATCGCCCATGAGCATCCCTCCGGTGGAACTGCCTAAGAAGAACTTCACACCCGGTATGCGCGTATAGTCGGCGTTGAGAATCTCGCGCATATTGTCGGCTGTGGCACCAAGGAAGAAGGCGTAGTTGCATTCCGAGGCTTCGGCCGCACGCGCCATCTTCTTCTCCCAGGCCTCGATCGATGTGGTGGTAGGGATGGTATTGGGCATGTCGAAAAACGACGTAACACCTCCGGCCACGGCTGCACGGCTCTCGGTGGAGATATCCCCCTTTTCCGTCATTCCGGGGTCACGGAAATGCACATGCTCGTCTATCACCCCGGGGAGCACAAACTTCCCGCGGCAGTCGTAAATATCATATTCGTCGGGGTTGATGGTGGCGATGTCGGTAATCCCCACATCCAGAGCGGAGATAAGCCCTTTATTGACCACGATTGACCCGATAAAGCGGAATCCATTGCTGACTATCAGCCCGTTGACAAGTATTTTAGGCTTCGACATACTGAAATTCGGAGAGAAAGTTAGATTATCTGTTCTGGTTTATTTACTTCCGGCGGGGCCGGCCTCTTTCTGAGGGTATTTTCTGGTCCACGAGCCTATCTTCAGCCGGATGACGCCAAAGAGCGCCTCGCCAAAGATACCCGACGACATTTTGGAGGTGCCGAGCACACGGTTGACGAATATGATAGGCACTTCGACCACTTTGAAACCACACTGGGTGGCTGTGAATTTCATTTCAATCTGGAAGGCGTATCCTTTGAAGCGGATCTTGTCAAGCTCCATCTTCTCGAGCACTTCGCGGCGGTAGCAGGCGAACCCGGCGGTGGTGTCGGCGATCTTCAGGCCGGTCACCAGGCGTACATATTTCGAGGCGAAGTAACTCATGAGCACGCGGCCCATGGGCCAGTTGACCACGTTGACGCCCGTCACATAGCGCGACCCGACGGCCACGTCGGCGCCCTCGTCGGCGCAGGCACGGCGCAGGGCGAGCAGGTCGTTGGGGTTATGGGAGAAGTCGGCATCCATCTCGAAGATGTAGTCATAGCCCATCTCGATGGCACGGCGGAAACCGGCTATGTAGGCTGTGCCCAGGCCGAGCTTACCCTGACGCTCTATCATAAACACACGGCCGGGATGCTCCGCCATCTTCCCGCGGACTATGGCGGCGGTGCCGTCGGGCGAATTGTCGTCGACCACGAGCACATCGAAATCCACCGGAAGGGCCAGCACCGCCTCGATGATCGCGGCAGCGTTCTCCTTCTCGTTATACATCGGAATAATCACCAGCGAATCGCTGTGCCTTTCGGCTGCGCTTGCGGGCGCGGGATTTTCGACGGGATGGTTAAGTGTAAGTGGTTCAGTTGGTTCCATAGCTTATGGCTCGCCTTATTATTGTCGTTTCCACAAATTTACAAACAAGATTCCATATATCAAACTCCCGCAGCTGAAAAAATCTTTCGCCATCTTTTGGCGCTTGCGTGGAAATTAGGCGCGGAAAATTGTGTATCTTTGTAGAATTGAACTTACCGCAATATGGAATTTGAAAACGGCAAAAAGATAGAACTTTCCTCAGCCGCCGCCGAACGCGCTGTGCTTGTGGGACTTATCACTCATCAGCAGAACGAGGCCAAGGTGAACGAATATCTCGACGAGCTGGAGTTTCTCGCCGACACGGCCGGCGCCGTGGTTGTCAGGCGTTTCACCCAGAAGGTGGAAAACCCCAATCCGCGCACGTTCGTCGGCCAGGGTAAACTCGAAGAGATCCGGCAGTACGTGGAGCAGAACGAAATCGGCATGGCCATATTCGACGATGACCTCTCGACCAAGCAGGTGGTCAACATCGAAAACGCCCTGCAGATCAAGGTGCTCGACCGCTCCAGCCTCATCCTCGACATCTTCGCCAAGCGGGCCCAGACGGCCACGGCCAAGACTCAGGTGGAACTGGCTCAGTATCAGTATCTCCTCCCCCGACTGACGCGAATGTGGACCCACCTGGAGCGCCAGCGGGGCGGAATCGGTATGCGCGGCCCGGGCGAGACCCAGATCGAGACCGACCGGCGTATCATCCTGCGCAAGATCTCGCTGCTGAAGGAGGAGCTGCGCAACATCGACCGCCAGAAAACCCTCCAGCGCAAGAACCGCGGACAGCTCACCCGGGTGGCCCTGGTGGGATATACCAACGTGGGCAAGTCGACGCTCATGAACCTCCTGAGCAAGAGCGACGTATTCGCCGAAAACAAACTTTTCGCCACTCTTGACACCACTGTCCGCAAGGTCACCATCGAAAATCTCCCCTTCCTGCTGACCGACACCGTCGGCTTCATCCGCAAGCTCCCGACCCACCTGGTGGAATCGTTCAAATCCACACTCGACGAGGTGCGCGACGCCGACCTGCTGCTGCATGTGGTCGACATCAGCCATCCGCAGTTTGAGGAGCAGATCGAGGTGGTCAACAAGACGCTGGCCGAGGTATGCGACTCAGGCGACAAGCCTATGATTATGGTGTTCAACAAGATCGACGCCTACAATCATGTGCCGAAGGATGCCGACGACCTCACCCCGCGCACACGCGAGAATATCCCGCTCGAAGAGCTGAAAGCCACCTGGATGAACCGCCTCGACCCGGGCAACTGCGTGTTCGTATCGGCCAAGCGCGGCACCAACATCGAGGAGCTGCGCCAGATGCTCTACCAGAAGGCCCGCATCATCCACGCCCAGCGCTTCCCCTACAATGATTTCCTCTATCAGCGCTACGACCAGGAGCTTACGGATGGTCAGGACGCACCGGCCGCCGGTTCGCCCGATGCCGTCGACGATGCCCTGAACGCTTCGGACGCTCAGAAATAAGCTCTCCCCGCCATGAACCAATCATCACCCATGCAATGGAACCGCCTGATCTGCGACAAGCGCTTCGGGCTTGAAAACTATCACGACGCGGCTCGCTCGGGCACCCGCTCCGACTTCCAGCGCGACTTCGACCGCCTGGTGTTCTCGTCGCCTTTCCGGCGGCTACAGAACAAGACGCAGGTGTTCCCCCTGCCGGGGAGCATCTTCGTCCATAACCGTCTGACCCATTCGCTCGAAGTGTCGTCGGTAGGGCGCTCGCTGGCCAACGAGGTGGCGCTGCTGCTGCGCGACCGCTATGCCGGCACTGCCGATGCCGCGGCTCTGGAGTCGATCGGCGAGATTGTGGGCGCGGCCTGTCTGGCCCACGACCTGGGCAACCCTCCCTTCGGCCATTCCGGCGAGAAAGCCATATCGACTTTCTTCTCCGAAGGGTTGGGAGCGGAGCTGCACTCCGACCTGACGGAGGCGCAGTGGGCCGACCTGATACATTTCGAGGGGAACGCCAACGCCTTCCGCCTGCTGACCCATCAGTTCAAGGGGAGGCGCCGCGGCGGCTTCGCCATGACCTATTCCATGTTGGCCGCCATCGTGAAATACCCCTTCTCGTCGACCCTGGCGGGCGGGAAAAACAAGTTCGGATTCTTCACAGCCGAGCGCGAATCCTTCTCGCGCATCGCCTCTCAGCTGGGGATGATCAGCCTGACCGACACGCCCGAGGCCATGCGCTATGCCCGCCATCCGCTGGTCTACATCGTGGAGGCAGCCGACGATATATGCTACGAGGTGATGGACCTCGAAGACGCCCACAAACTGAAGGTGATACCCACTCATGAGGTCAAGCAGCTGTTTCTCAATTTCTTCCCCGAGGAGCGGCGCCGCCGCTGCGAGGAGGTAATGACCACCATCACCGACCCCAACGAGCAGATAGCCTATCTGCGCTCCGGAGTAGTGGGACGGCTGGTGGAGCAGTGCGCACGAGTCTTCGCCGACCATGAGGCTGAGATCCTTGCGGGCACATTCGAGGGTCAGCTCCTTGACAAAGTCGAGGAGCCTGTGCGTCAGGCGTATGCGCAGTGCAACGCCATCTCGTGGGACCGCATCTACCGCGCATCGTCCGTAGTCGACATCGAGCTGGCCGGTAACCGTATCATCACCTTCCTGCTCGAGAAGTTTATCCACGCCATCCGCCATCCGCAGTTCAACTATTCCCGGCTGCTGCTGTCGCAAGTACCTCAGCAATACGACGTTCACGCCGACAGCCTGTACGACAAGGTGCTGGCCGTGCTCGACCACGTCTCGGGCATGACCGACGTCTACGCCCTCGACCTCTACCGCAAGCTCAACGGCCTCTCCCTCCCCGCCGTCTGACCTCATAACTCTGCCTTCTGACCTCTGACCTCTATCTGGCCTCTGCCTTCTCTCTGGCCTTTGCCTTTTGTCTTCCGCCCTCCGTCCTCCATGTTTTTAATTTTGGAAGCGGTTAGAACTTCTGTTCCATAAGCCCGCCGTCCTCCGTTTCCTCATTCCTCTCGCCCCATCCAAGAATGAAAAAATTCCTGTTCCCCCTTTTAGCGCTGCTCGCCAGCTTCGCAGCCAATGCTCTCGATGTCAAGGATGTGGAGAATGTCCACGTCAAGAACCGCAGCCGTTACGTCACCGATATGGCCTCGGCGCTATCGCCTCATGCTCTCGCTCAGGCCGACGCCATGCTCGACTCCGTCTGGACGGCCACCTCGGCCGAACCGGTAGTTGTCATCGTCCCCTCGCTCGACGGTGAGGATATCGACGATTTCGCCACACGCCTGTTCGAAGAGTGGGGCATCGGCAAGCGCGACAAGTCCAACGGTGTACTCGTGCTCATCTCCACCGGCGACCGCAAGGCCGTGATCCGTACGGGCTACGGCGCCGAAGGTGTCCTCCCCGACGTCATCGCCTCCAACATTATCCGCCACGATATGGCGCCCCACTTCCGCGAGGGGGACTACGACGGCGGCGTGCTGGCCTCTGTGGCCACCATCCGGCGGGTAATGACCGACCCTGAGGCGCGTCAGGAGCTGATGTCGGAGTATGAGAACAATGCCGGCACCGACTTCGACGGCGAAGCGATTTGGAGCTATTACGTGCGCTTCTCGGCCATAGCCGCCGCAGCCCTGCTGGTGTTGGTGCTGATTTTTTATCTGGATTCTCTGAAGCTGCCGGAATCACGCCGCTACGAACGGCTCGACAAGGTGCGCCTCGGCGCCCTGATAGGCACATTCCTAACGCTGGGCATGGCCCTGCCGGCATGGATCATCGTGACGCTGATGATGCGCCATGTGCGCCTTCATAAGCGGCTATGCCCCAACTGCCATACGCGCATGGCCCGCGTCGACGAGGATAACGACAACTATTATCTTTCCCCCGGCCAGGACGCCGAAGAGCGGCTTGACAGCGTGGACTACGACGTATGGCTCTGCCCGTCGTGTGGCGAGACCGACATCATCCCATACGTCAACCCGCGCAAATCCTACACCGAATGCCCGGCGTGCCACAATCGCACCGCCATCCTAACCGCCCGCCGCACCATCCTCCAGCCCACCACGCGACGCGAAGGACAGGGCATCGAGGAGCACACCTGCCTCAACTGCCACCACAGCTGGCGCATCCCCTACACCATCCCCAAGACGGCCGAACCTCCCATCATCATCCTCCCCGGCGGGGGCAGCGGCGGAGGCGGCGGCTTCTCGGGCGGTTCCTTCGGCGGCGGTTTCACCGGCGGCGGCGGCGCCTCCGGCGGCTGGTAACCACCCCTCCGGCACCCAACCGCATTAATTATCCACATCTGATAGCTTCGCCCCCATCGCGACCTATCTAAATCAAACCGCGCCTGCGGGGGCCGCAGGTTGCCGCAGCGGCGGATTACGAGTCCGGAAGTCGGTCGCTCGATGCGCATCCCTCAAAGCGCGGTTTATAACTCGCACTTTGCCGGAATTTCACTAAAATGCGGTTTATAACTCGCACTTCTTGCAAAATTGCTTGTTTTGCAGTTTATAAATGCGTATCTTTGGGGAAAGATTTAATTATGGAAATCATTCAGCGCCCGAGATATCTCAACCACATCATTTCCCATCTGAACAAGGGGATGATGATCATCCTCGTAGGTCAACGACGAGTTGGTAAAAGTTTCATGCTTCTTCAGCTTCAGGAGTGGCTCAAATCTACTAGGCCACAAGCCAATGTATTATATATTGATAAGGAGAAGGCGGCATTCAAGGAGATGCGCAATTGGGAGCATCTCTACGACTATGTCTCTGCACGGCTGCCGGAAGGTGGCGACAACTACCTTTTGATTGATGAAGTTCAGGATATAGAAGAATATGAAAATGCTCTCCGCAGCCTTTATGCCGAGGGGCGCTGTCAGATTGTCGCTACAGGGAGCAATGCTTACATCTTTTCGTCCGAACTAAGTACGCGTCTAAGCGGCAGATATATCGAGATTCCGATTTACAACCTTTCATATAGCGAATTTCTCCGCTTCCATCATCTGGAAGATTCGGATAGCAGCCTTAAGGATTTTCTGCGTATCGGAGGGCTTCCGGGCCTTTCGAACTATGGCGTTGATGCCATACAGCAGATTTCCGACTATCTCCAGGGTGTATTCAATACGATCATGTTCCGCGATGTCGTGGCAAGAGAAAATATTAGAAACGCAAAATTCGTTGATACTCTCGCGAAATATATAGCAGACAATGTCGGCAAACCTATATCAAGCCGCAATATTGCCAACGCGATGAAGTCGCAGGGCGAAAAGATAGCTGACACGACAGTCTCGGCATATCTCGATGCTCTCGGTAAAGCGTTGCTTGTCAAACCGGTCTACCGCTTTGATATTCACGGCAAAAAACATTTCGAGCAAAACGACAAATATTATTTCTCCGACCATGGGCTGCGAAATTTGCTTATGGGGTTCGACGTGCGCCGAAGCATCGAAAAAATCATCGAGAATGTGATTTATCTGTTCCTGCTTCAGCAGGGCTACAAGGTTACTGTGGGTGTCCTTCAGAAGGGAGAAGTAGACTTTGTCGCAACAAGGATGGGAGAGACGGTGTATATTCAGGCTACGTATATTCTTGCCTCTGAGGAAACAATAAGGCGCGAATTCGGTAATCTTGCAGCCATCAGTGACAACTATCCCAAATATGTAATCTCGATGGATCCCATTTCCGGAGAATTGGAAGATTATCCCGGAATAAAAAGTCTCAATCTGCGCGAGTTCCTGATGTCAGATTTTTGATACTCGATTTGCCGAAGAAATTTCGTAACTTTGTGCCGTAGTTTATTGCCTCTGACAATGAAAGAACAGTTTGAAATGGTGGCGAAGACCTTCCAGGGACTGGAAGACGTGTTAGCCGAAGAATTGCGTTCGCTCGGAGCGCTCAATGTCAAACCCGGCCGAAGGATGGTCTCCTTCGAGGGGGATCTCGAAATGCTATATCGCGCCAACCTCAGTTGCCGCACTGCCCTGCGCATCCTCAAGCCGATTTTCAAATTCAAAGCCCGCACCACCGACGAGCTCTACGATGCCGTCAAGGAGTTCGACTGGGGCTCGATAATGTCGGTCGGCTCCACCTTCTCAATCGATACTGTGGCCTACAGCGACGAGTTCACCCACTCGCGCTTCGTCACATATCGCGTTAAGGACGCCATAGTCGACTGGTTCAAAGACCGTTACGGCGACGACAAGCGTCCCGGAGTGCGTCTGCAGGATGCCGACGTGATGCTGAATGTCCACATCTCAGGCGAATACGTCACTCTGTCGCTCGACTCCTCCGGCGAGTCGCTCCATAAGCGCGGCTACCGCGTCGCTCAGACCGAAGCCCCTATCAATGAGGTGCTTGCCGCCGGAATAATTCTCAAAAGCGGCTGGAAAGGCGACACTCCGCTCATCGACCCCATGTGCGGCTCCGGCACTTTTCTGATCGAGGCCGCCCTGATCGCCGCCAACATCAACCCCGGCGTCTACCGCAAGCATTTCACCTTTGAAAACTGGAAGGATTTCGATGCCGCCCTGTTCGACCGCCTCTACAACGACGACTCCAACGAGCGCGACGTCAATGTGAAAATCTATGGCGCCGACATCTCCCCAAAAGCCATCGAAATCGCCGCACGCAACATCAAGAGCGCCGGCGTAGGCCGTATGATCGAGCTGGAAACCAAGCCCCTGTCGGCCTGGGACGAAGCTCCGGCCAACGGCACCATCATCTCCAACCCGCCCTACGGCGAGCGCATCAGCGCCGACGATATGGAGGGGCTGTACGAGATGATCGGGTCGAAACTGAAAAACGTATTCAAGGGCTACCACGCCTGGATTATCGCCGCCAAAAACGAATATATCAACAAGATAGGTCTGGCTCCAAGCCAGAAAATACCCGTGCTCAACGGCGCTATCGAGTGTGAGCTCCGCGAATATGTCATCTTCGAAGGCGACTACAAATCGTTCCGCAAGGCCGGCGGCCGTCTGCGCGATGAGGCTTCCGATGCTCCCGCCGACCGCAAATCAGACCGCAAACCGGACCGCAGGGACAAATTCGACCGTCACGGCGACTTCAAAAAAGATTTCAGGAAAGATTACCGCAAAGACTCGGCCGACGGCTTCCGCAAGGATTTCAAAAGCGACCGCGACTTCCGCCGGGGCGAAGGGCGCGACGGACGCGCACCTCAACGCGATTTCGCCGACAAGCGCCGCGAACGCCGCTCCGACCGTGCCGGTGAGCCGCGCAACCCGCTCGAAGACCGTTACACCCCCAAGCGTCGCTTCGACCGCCCCGGAGAAAAGCGACCCTTCGACAAAGACAAGCCCTTCGACAGGCATCAGGACAGGCCCTTCGAAAAGCGCTTTGACCATCTGCAGGCCGATCCGGAGAACCCCCTAGCCGTACGCCGCAACGAGGGCGCTCTCAAACTCCTGACCAACAAACAGCCCTCGCTGCTCCCCATGCGCAAACGCAAATCAAAAGAATAGCCCCCGACAAGGCAAAATCCATCCATCTGTTAACCCTTCCCTTCTATGAATATCCTTCTGCTCGGATCAGGCGGCCGCGAATCGGCCCTGGCGTGGAAAATCTCTCAAAGTCCGCTCACCAACCAACTCTATATCGCTCCGGGCAACGGTGGCACCGGCGCCTACGGCACCAACGTGGCGCTTTCACCCGTTGATTTCCCCGCTATCGCGCAGTTCGTCAGGGACCACGCCATCGACCTGCTCGTGGTCGGCAACGAGGACCCGCTGGTGGCCGGAATCGTGGATTACATGCGTCAGGCTGTCCCCGCGCTCCCCGTAGTAGGACCGGAAAAGGCCGGCGCCATGCTCGAAGGGAGCAAAGATTTCTCCAAGCGGTTCATGACCGAGGAGGGGATCCCCACAGCCCGCTACCGCTCCTTCACCGCCGGCACCATCGCCGACGGCTACGCCTTTCTGGAGACTCTGCAACCGCCCTACGTGCTTAAAGCCGACGGTCTGGCCGCCGGCAAGGGTGTGCTGATTGTCCCCACGCTCGCCGAGGCCCGCGAGGCTCTGGCGCAGATGCTCCACGGCATGTTCGGCCAGTCGTCGGCCACTGTGGTCATCGAGGAGTTCCTCTCTGGCATCGAGTGCAGCGTATTCGTGCTCACCGACGGCCACGGCGGCTACCGCATCCTTCCCGTGGCTAAAGACTACAAGCGCATAGGCGAAGGCGACACCGGCCTCAACACCGGCGGCATGGGCGCCGTCAGTCCCGTCCCCTTTGCCGACGACGCCTTCATGGCCAAAGTCGAGGAGCGCATCGTGCGCCCCACCGTCGACGGCCTCATCCGCCGCGGCATCGACTATCGCGGCTTCATCTTTCTGGGCCTCATCAATGTAGGCGGCGAGCCGTATGTGATTGAATACAACGTGCGTATGGGCGACCCCGAGACCGAGGTGGTAATGTTGCGCGTGGCCTCCGACCTCGTGCCGCTGATGCTGGCTGCCGCCAAGGGCCATCTGGGCGATATGGTTCTAGACCACGACACGCGCTGCGCCGCCACCGTCATGGCCGTATCGGGCGGATACCCCGAGGCTTACGAACAGGGGAAGGCCATCTCCGGCACCGATCTGGCGGGCGACTCCATCCTCTTCCATGCCGGGACCAAGATCGACGCCGACGGGCGTCTGGTCACCTCCGGCGGCCGCGTCATCGCCGCCAGCTCCTACGGCCCCACGCTCCAGCAAGCCCTGGCCACAAGCTACAAAGCCATCGAAGCCCTGCAGTTTGACAAAAAATATTTCCGCCGCGACATCGGCAACGAATTCCCCAATTCCTGACCATCTCTCCGACAATGAATGAGCGTCAGCTGACAGCATTTCTCCATGCCCGCTCTGCCACAGTGGTGATGGCCCTTCTGGCCATCATCAGCTGCATCTATGCCTGGCAGCGCGGAGCGGTAGTGCCGATGACAGCCGACATGGGCGTAGGGTTCCTCTCGGCCAATCTCTGGATCAGCTCGAAGTTCGCCTCAGCTCTGATGGGCGTAGGCCTCACCATCCTGTCGGCCATACTGCTGGTGTGGATCAACAGCATCTACAATGTGCTGCGAAGCATCACTTCGCTTGTGGCCACGATGTTCATCATGATGCAGATAGGCGTCCCGAGCCTGATGGGCCAGTTCTACGGGGGCACACTGATGAATCTGCTGATGATGGTATGCGTGTTTCTGCTCTTCTCTACCTTCGGCAATCCTGACGACTCGCGCCGCCGCATCTTCCTGATATTCTTCCTGTTCGCCTTGGGAGCATTCACCGAGCGCGGCTACCTGTTCTATCTGCCTGTGCTTCTGCTCGGCACCATCCAGATGCGCGTATTCTCCATGCGCACCTTCCTTGCCGCCGCTCTGGGCGCCCTCACCCCCGTGTGGCTCCTCATGGGTCTGGGCATCGTCACCCCCTGGAATCTCCGGTGGCCGTCGGGCGCCATCAGTTTTTCGCAGATAGTCAGCAATCCTGAGCTGGCGCAAAGCGCTGCTGTAGTGGCCTTTACCATCGTCATCGGATTCGCCTTCACCCTGATGAATCTCATGAAGATTCTCAGCTACAATTCGCGTGTGCGCGCCTTCAATGCCTTCCTGACGCTGCTCTACATTTTCTCGGCCATTTACGCCCTGCTTGACTTCAACAATTTTGCATTCTATGTGCCGTTGCTCAATTGCGCAACTGCCTATCAGATAGGCCATTTCTTCACCTATCGCCGCCACCGGCGCACTTACCTCCCCATCCTCCTGCTGATGGCCTGCTACGCCGGTTTCTACATCTGGGCCGTAACAGCCTGATACCCCTTTAGTTATGAAAATCATCATCGAATCCCATATCCCCTTCGTCGACCATCGGGTCTTCGAAGGCATAGCCGAAGTAGTGCGTCTCGATCCGGAATATATTACCGCTCAGACAGTTAAGGACGCTGACGCACTGATCGTACGCACGCGCACACGCTGCAATACCGACCTGCTGGAAGGCTCGCGCGTACGCTTCGTAGCCACAGCCACCATAGGCACCGACCATATCGACCACGACTACTGCCGCAATCACGCCATCGAGACGGTATCCGCTCCGGGATGCAACGCCCCGGCCGTGGCGCAATATGTCTGGTCGTCAGTTCTGCGCCTCGACCCCTCATGGCGCCAAAAGACCATCGGCATCGTCGGCCTCGGCAATGTCGGCTCGATCGTGGCACGCTGGGGCAAAGCTCTGGGCGCCAAGGTTATAGCCTGCGATCCGCTGCGCCGGCAGGCTGAAGGCGGATGGGACGCGGCAAACCCGCGCATGGCCGGTTCGGAGCCGTTTGTCGACCTTGAAACTCTTGCTGCTCAGGCCGATATAGTCACGCTCCATACGCCTCACACCGTCGATGGCCCCTGCCCGACGCATCATCTTGTGGATGAGCGCTTTCTGAGCCTCATGCGCCCGGGCTCGCGCCTCATCAACGCGGCCCGTGGCCCCGTGGTCGATACCCCGGCGCTCCTGAAGGCTCTGACGGCCTCTCAATCCGCCGGACGGATTGCCGCCCCCATAATCGACTGCTGGGAGGGTGAACCCGCTATCAGTCAGCAGCTTCTGAGCCTCTGCGCTATCGCCACTCCCCACATCGCCGGCTACTCCATCGAGGGCAAACAGCGCGCCACGGCCATGGCCGTCGCCGCAGCCCTGCGCCATTTCCATGCGATCCGGAATGCATCAACGGCAGTCGGCCAATCCACCCAATCGGCTGATACCAAGGCGATTGCCCAATCGGCTGATGCCGAGGCCGTTTTGGCCGCAATGCCGCCGCAGGAGCATCCCGGCGTAGCGCTCACCCCCGAGCTTATCGTCAGCAGCTATGATCCGCTGGCCGACACCGAGGCCCTGCGCGCCAACCCCTCCCCCGCGGCCTTCGAATCGCTGCGCAACCATTATCCCCTGCGCCACGAGCCCGGCTTCTGATCCTCCCCCAAAGCCCTTAAAGCCCCCAAAGTCCTTTAAGCCCTCAGGCTCCTTAGAGCCTTCCAAAAAACTATCCCGATTTCCCGGCTGTTATAATAGATATAACATCAGGAAATTATGGATAGCAAATTCCAAGATCTGGAGCGGCTGCTCGACCTGCGCGGCCGCGTGGCCGTGGTCACCGGTGGCGGCGACGGCATAGGCCGAGGCTGCGCCCGCATTCTGGCTGCCGCAGGCGCCAGCGTAGTGGTCAGCAGTCTGCACATCGAGAAAGCACAGACCACAGTCAGCCTCATCGAAGCCGACGGCGGCCGGGCAGTCCCGGTAGCGTGCAATGTATTGCAAGATTCCGACCTTCAGGCGCTTATCGACTTCGCCAAGAAGACATTCGGCACCGTCAACATCCTTATCAACAATGCCGGTGGCGGCGGTGGCGGACGTGAGAACCCCTATTCCATCGACCTCGACTACGTGCGCCGCATCTACATGATGAATGTGTTCGCACCGTGGCAACTAATCAAGCTCGCCGCCCCGCTGATGCAGGACTCGGGCTACGGCAGTGTGGTGAATATCACCTCCATGAGCAGCCGCGACCGCCAGGCGTCTATGTCGGTCTATGCCTCGTCGAAGGCCGCCTTCAACCACATGACGGCCAATCTGGCCCACGACTACGGGCCTATGGGTGTACGTATAAACAACGTCGGCCCGGGAGCGACACGCACCGCGGCTCTGGCCAAGGTGCTCACTCCCGAGCTCGAACATAAAATGCTTGCTCACACACCGCTTGGGCGGCTGGGCGAGGTCGACGACATAGCCCGCGCCGTGCTCTTCTTCGCCGCCCCGATCTCAGGCTGGATTTCAGGCGAAACTCTCTTCGTCAACGGCGGAGGCACTCAGACGCTGTAGTCCTCCGGTCTCAGTAGCTTCCTGTCTTACAGATACTTCTGTCCGAAAGCCAGATGGGCGTCATTCACCATCTGCTTGATGCGCTGCTCCTCCGATTTCGGACAGATCAGCAGCACATCGCCGGCATCGGCCACGATATAGTCGGTCAGCCCGTCGACGACAATCAGCTTCTCGCCGTCGACAGCGAAGATATTCCCTGTGGAGTTGTAGGCCAGCACATTGCAGCGCTGAGTGACGTTGGCGTCGCGGTTCTTGGGCGAATTGTCATACAGCGCGCTCCATGTGCCAAGGTCGTTCCAGCCGAAGTCAACACATTCCACATAGACACACTGCGACTTCTCCATCACGGCAAAGTCGATCGAGATGCCCACGCAGCCGGGGAAATTCTCTTCGATAAACTTCTTCTCCGCCGGAGTGCCGAACAGGCCGCGGCCACGGTCGAAAGTGCCGGCCACGTCGGGGGCGTACGTGCCCAGTTCGCGGATGATATTATTGGCGCTCCATAGGAAAATGCCTGAATTCCAGAAGAATTCGCCCGATTCAACGAATACCTTGGCCAGCTCCAGCTTCGGCTTCTCGGTGAAGGTCTTCACCTTGCAGATAGCTCCTCCGGTCGAGGCCACAGGCTGACCGATCTGGATGTAGCCGTAGCCCGTCTCAGGGCGCGACGGCTTGATGCCGAGCGTCAGCAGCGCGTCATTGTGCTCCACAAATTCGAACCCCTTCAGAATCGAGTCGCAGAATTCCTGCTCGCGCGTAATCAGATGGTCCGACGGAGCCACCATGATGCTGGCTTCGGGGTCGAGAGCGGCGATATGATAGGCGGCCCAGGCGATGCAGGGCGCCGTATTGCGGCGAGCCGGCTCCAGAAGTATCTGATTTTCTGCCAGTTCAGGCAGCTGCTCCATCACCAGAGGGGCATATTGTTCGTTGGTAACCACAATCACATTCTCCTTAGGGATAATCGACCTTACACGGTCGAAACTCATCTGGAGCAGAGAGCGCCCCGTACCAAGGAAGTCGATAAACTGTTTCGGACGATTGGTGCGGCTGTAGGGCCAGAACCGGCTCCCGATGCCGCCACACATGATCACACAGTAGCGATGTTGGTTGGTCATATGTTCTATATTTTTGATAGGTTTATACGTTTTGGCAGTTTGCTAAGTTAGCAGTTTATTCCGATATTTGCAAAAACTATCGCCATTTATCCCGAATCTATTCCCATTTCACCAAAAATGCTTCAAAAATACAACCGCCTCGTCATAGCCTTCGCCACAGCCGCCGTTGCGCTCGGCGCCCTGGCTGCCAACGACTATGCCACGCTCTCAGAGCGCGCCGACCGTGCTTACCGACACTCCGAATGGGCGTCAGCCTCGGCGCTCTACGACCTGATGCTGGAGCAGCAACCCGCCGCCACTCGCGTCTACGGCCGCTCCATCGTCGCCAACGCCCTGCTCAGCGACTCCACCGCCCAGATCAACCTTCTGGCCCGGGCCATCGACAATCATATCCCCTTCGACTCCATTTTCGCCTCCGTAGAGCGCGAAAGCTTTTCCAACGGCCACCCCGAAGCCTATGAGCGCTTCCTGACCAACTGCCGCGAGGCATACCCCTGGATGAGCCGCTCTATCGACGGCACTCTGCTGAAATTCTACACCTTCCGCCGCACGGGCGACCAGATGATAGCCTACGCCCAACGCATGCTCGACGGCGCACCCTCCAACGTCAGCTTCCTGCGCTCCCTCGCCGACGGATACATGCTCACAGCCGACTACACCCGCGGCATCGCCACCTACCTCCATATCCTCTCGCTCGACCCCGACAACTACCACGCCCTCCTCACCCTCGGCAACTGGTACGCCCTCCACACCGCCCCCGCCTCTGCCTCCACCTCTCCTGCTTCCCCCTCCAGCTCTCTTGCTTCCCACTCCGCTTCCCCTTCTGAAAATCGCGCGAACGCGCGCCTATACCTCACCCGCGCCTACGCCCTGCGCCCCACCCCTTACGTCGCCCGCATCCTCCGCGCCCTCTAATCTCCGCCTTCCCCCTGCCCTCTCCCTTCTCCCTCCCTTACTATGATAAAAGCCCGCGGCTTTTATCCCTCTCTCCCTCCCTATTTTTAATTTTGAAAGCGGTTAGAGCTTCAGCTCCATCCTTCCGCCCTCGCCCTCCCCGGCGCCCGGCTTTAGCTTCCCGAATTTGCATCTCTGCGCCAAATTCGCTAATTTTGCATCCTATCATCAACTCACCCTTAAACCCTATCCACAAATGGAAGATAAAAAACACGAAATAAAGATCGAACTCACCCCCGAAATCGCTGCCGGCCATTACGCTAACCTCGCCATGATCGCCCATTCCGCCGGTGAATTCTACATCGACTTCATCAATGTTTCGCCCAACGTGCCCCAGGCGCGCGTCCAGAGCCGCATCATCCTCAACCCCGAAAATGCCAAGAACCTCCTGATGGCTCTCGGCGACAACATCCGCAAATATGAGGCTTCATTCGGCGAAATCATCCCCAAAAAGCCCCGCAACGGCGGCAACGGTCCCATCTCCAACGGCGGCCTCCCCAACCCCTTCCAAGCTTAATCTCGGCGCTCCCGAAGCGCGCCATCTAAAGTCTCAGCATCATGGACCTTCTGCTCTATAACTCCCTCAAGCGCTGCAAGCAGCTTTTCACCCCGCTCCACGAGGGGCGCGTGGGGATGTATGTCTGCGGCCCGACCGTCTACGGCGACGGCCACCTCGGCCATGCGCGCCCCGCTATCACATTCGATGTGCTCTTCCGCTACCTCACCCATCTGGGGTATAAGGTGCGCTACGTGCGCAACATCACCGACGTTGGCCATCTCGAACACGATGCCGACGAAGGCGAAGACAAAATCGCCAAGAAAGCCCGCCTCGAGCAGCTCGAACCGATGGAAGTGGTGCAGTACTATCTCAACCGCTACCATGCGGCTATGGAGCGTCTCAACGTGCTACCGCCGTCGATCGAGCCCCACGCCTCGGGCCATATCATCGAGCAGATAGCCTACGTGCAGAGCATCCTTGATGCCGGCTATGCCTACGTCAGCAACGGCTCGGTATATTTCGACGTGCCCAAATACAATGCCGACCATAACTACGGCAAGCTCTCGGGCCGCAACATCGACGAGCTCCTGAGCGAAACCCGCGCCCTCGACGGGCAGCAGGAGAAACGCCATCCCGCCGACTTCGCCCTCTGGAAAAAAGCCCAGCCCGAGCACATCATGCGCTGGCCTTCACCCTGGAGCGACGGCTTCCCCGGCTGGCACCTCGAATGCTCCACCATGAGCGAGAAATATCTCGGCGAGACCTTCGACATCCACGGCGGCGGCATGGACCTCAAGTTCCCCCACCATGAGTGCGAAATCGCCCAGAGCGTGGCCCACAACGGCCATGACTCCGTGCGCTACTGGATGCACAACAATATGATCACCATCAACGGCCAGAAGATGGGCAAATCGCTGGGCAATTTCATCACCCTCGACGAATTCTTCACGGGCTCTCACCCGCTGCTGACCCAGGCCTACTCGCCGATGACCATCCGCTTCTTCATCCTCCAGGCCCACTACCGCTCCACCGTCGACTTCTCCAACCAAGCCCTTCAGGCTTCCGAGAAGGCCCTCGACCGCATGCTCGAAGGGTGGCGCCGTCTGGCCGATGTCAAGCCTTCGGAAGCCTCCACCGTCGCCGGCGAGGTTGCTGCCCTCAAAGACAAATGCTACGACGCGATGAACGACGACCTGAACACCCCCATCGTCATCGCCCACCTCTTCGAAGCCGTAGGCATCATCAACCGCTTGCGCGACGGCCACGCCACAGCCACTCAGGCCGACCTCGACGCCCTGCGGAGCCTCTTCCAGACTTTCCTGTTCGACATCATGGGGATGCGCTCCGAAGCCCTCGCCGACGCTACTGACGAGAAGGCTCTGGAGCCTTACCGCGGTGCCGTCGACCTCCTGCTTCAGATCCGCTCCGAGGCCAAAGCTAAAAAAGACTGGACCACCTCCGACCTTATCCGCGACCGCATGGCGGCCCTCGGCTTCGCCGTCAAGGACACCAAAGACGGCGTCGAATGGTCGGTGAAATAATCGCTGATGGACCTCGAAGGTTTCGGCCGGCTTTTCCTTGACCAACTCCCGTTTGAGCCTACCGACCAGCAAATCCAGCTGGTGGCGGCTCTTACGCGCTTTTGCTCCAACTTCACCCCGAGCGACTCGGTGTTTCTGCTCAACGGCTATGCCGGCACAGGCAAGACCTCGCTCATGGGCGGGCTGGTGCGCACCCTCCGTGCCGTAGGCATCCCCACCGTCCTTCTGGCCTCCACGGGCCGCGCAGCCAAGGTGTTCGGCAATTTCACCGGCGCCCCGGCCTATACCATCCACCGCAAGATCTATCGTGCCCCGACGCTCGGCCCCGACGGCCGTTTCTCAGCCCGTGTGGCCGAAAATCCCCATGTCAACACCGTCTTCATCGTCGACGAAGCCTCCATGATAGGCGACGGCGCCGACGGTGGCGCCGACCTGCTCAGCGACCTGGTAATGTATGTCTACTCAGGCGTCAACTGCCGCCTGATCCTCCTGGGCGACACCGCCCAGCTTCCTCCCGTCGGCATGGAGCAGTCGCCAGCCATGTCGGTCGATGTGCTAAAAGGGATGGGGCTGAGGGTCACCCGCGCCATTATGACGCGCACAGTACGCCAGAAAGCCCGCTCCGGCATCCTCTACAACGCCACTCAGCTGCGCCGCGCACTGGCCAAAGGGATCACCTCCGCTCCCATCCTCACAGTCTCCCCGTTCGCCGACGTCGATGTCGTCGACCCGGAGGATATGGAGGAGCGCCTGCGCGACTCGTTTGAGACCTACGGCGAGGGCCAGACGGTAGTCATCACGCGTTCCAACCGCCGTGCCGTCGACTTCAACATCGCCATCCGTCAGGCCATCTACGACCGCGAGGAAATCCTCGCCCGCGGCGAACGTCTGCTCATGGCCAAAAACAACTATTTCTGGACGCGCCGCAGCGTCCTCTCAGCCGCCGAAGGCGAAGCCGCCGGACAATGCCACATGGACTTCGTGGCCAACGGCGATATGGCCATCGTCGAGGAGATTTACTCCACCGAAGAGCGCGAGATGCAGATGTTTGCCAATGTGCGCCTCTTCTTCCCCGACCATAATTCGCGCCTTGACGCCAAAATCAACCTCGCAGCCCTGCGCTCCGAAGCCGCAGGCATCAGCTACTCCGACCAGCAGCTTCTGGCAGCCCACGCCATGGCCGAAGCAGGCCTCCCGCCGACAGCTTCCGCCACTGCCGTCCGCGACTGCCTAAAGGCCGACCCCTTCTACAACGCCCTGCAGGTAAAATACGCCTACGCCCTCACCTGCCACAAAGCCCAGGGCGGCCAGTGGGCCTCCGTATTCGTCGACATGGGATACATCCCGCCCGAAGCCTACACCTCCGTCGACTTCTTCCGCTGGCTCTACACCGCCTCCACCCGCGCCACCACCCGCCTCCACTTCCTCAACCCCTCCCTCGACATCAAATAGCCCCCTCCCCCTGTTTATAGTTATCGGCGATTAATCGCCGATCCCCCTCCCTTACTGTGATAAAAGCCCGCGGCTTTTATCCTTCCCTCCCGCCTTCCCTATCTTTAATTTTGGAGCCGCCGCAAAGCTTCAGCTGCGATTTTTGGAAGCGGTTAGAGCTTCAGCTCCATCTTCTCCCTTCTGCCTTCCGCCTCCCTCCCCGGCGCCCGGCTTTGCCCTCCAAAATAATTCGCCCCGCCAAGGTTAATCCTCGGCGGGGCGAACAGCTATTTCTATCTGCTGATTCTCAGCGAATAAGCTTCTTTGCAGTCGTCGTACCCTGACGAACGATGTAGATACCGGGGGTAAGGTTACCGTTAGTCACGCGCATACCCTGCAGATTGTAGTATTCTGCCTCTGCATCGGCGTCGGCGTCAGCTTCTACGCCGTTGATGCCAGAATCATCTGTCAGATATTTGATCTTCGGTGCGATAGCGAACGAAGTGGGGTCGTCGGTCTGAGCTTCCCAGCCGCCTTCGCTATAATTGTCGGCCTCAAGCAGATGGTAAGCAGTGTTGTGCTCTGTGCCGCCGCGGCGTAGAGCATACATATAGATGGCGTCCTCGCCGTCGGTGTTGTAAGCATTGGGGAAACCCTCCACAGTCACGAAATATTTACCCTCAACCACCACCGGAGTATCAAAGCGGAATACGGTCGGATCGTTGTAGGTCTCTGAAGCATCCACCAGTTCGCTGACAGGGAGCGAAGTAGTTGCTACTACCTTACCAGGCATACCGTCGGCTCCCGGAGTAGCTATGCTTACGGTAATCTGAGCATCGGTCGAAACATATTTAGCTCCGGCGAAATAGATGTTCACGCTGCTGATCTCCACAGGCACTACCGGAGCTTCGAAGGCTTCAGCAAACGATAGCATACCCAACCAGTTGGTACCACCATAGTAGCCGTAATACGACAGGTTGATGCCTGCGAGCTCGGTATTCTCAGCAGCAGAGATATTCCATGCCAGCGATTCGCCGCCGGCTTTCACCCCATAGATGTAGGTCGACGATTTCCCGACTTCATTGGTTACTTCCAGATCCACGTCGAAGGTCCCTTCCGTGGTGTATTTCACCGTCACATCCTTCTCGGTCGATGAAGCAAGGTCAGTGCCGGGGAGGGTCCATTTCCATGCCGATGCCCCTACTGAAGCGTCGGTGAAAGTCAGCGGTGTTGCAGTCGGAACCACCAGACCGGCCTCCGGCGAATAGTAGACGCCCTGCGGGATGCCGATAGCGGCCTTGGGGGCCACAGCTTTCACATTCACGTAAGCGGGAATGCTGAATGTCGAGGTCTCCTCGCCGCGGCTTACGGTCAGAGTCACATCATACGTGCCGGGGGTATTGTATCTTACCTTCGGATTCTGCTCGTTCGAGGTACCCTCCACGCTGCCGGGAAGCGTCCACAGCCAGCTTTCGGGCTTCCCTTCCGAGAGGTCGGTGAAGCTGACAGTGTTGCCGGCATTGATATTTACAGTATTGCCGTCGCCGTCGGGCACCACTACCTCGAAATCGTCGATTGCGACATCGTCGCCGCCATCGAGCTTATATCCGAATGCGAAATATACCTTCTTACCGGCGTAAGCGCTCAGGTCAACGCTGTACTCGGTCCAGTTGATATCGTCGGTGGCTGCTTCCTGAGCAGTCATAAACGCGCTCCATACCTGCTGAGGCTCTGCGCCGTCTGCATCCTCCGTCACATACAGTTTAAGGTCGCCGTAGACGAGCCATACGGGGTTGAAGATTGCATGGAAACGCAGCGTTGCCTCTGCGGGGATCTCGATGGTGGGCGAGGTGATTACGCTGGTCTCACCCGTGCTCGAATACTTGTGATAAAGCGAATATTTGCTGTCGGGGTTGATGGCTGTGTAGAGCGGTGTGTTACTGAAAATCTGGCCGTCTTTGAGCTGCCATTCGCTCCCCGTCGATGTCTCCCAGGTGGCGAGGTCAGCCTCCGAATCGAAGCCGTTATGATATACTCTCTTCACGCTCTTGGGGCCCTTGAATGCAGCCTTCAGCGGAAGCTTGATGTTGAAATCGGCCGAGATCGGCTTGCTCCATACGTTATTGCCCATGGCCTGCACGGTCAGGACGCACGCATCGTCCAGTTCAAGTTCCAGAGTCGTCGACTGATGGATCTGGTAATCCTCAATTATGCCCAGATCGTCGAGTTTGGCGGCCTCCTTGCCGATATGATACCAGATGGTCACAGCCTTGGGGTCGGTGCACGTCACTTTCACCTTTACCTTTTCGGTGTAGTCGCCGCCCATCGGAGTCATGGTCAGGCCCGTCAGCGGGTCTTTAGCCACTACTTCCACATTGGCCTTCAGCGTCTGAGGCAGATAGTTGGCGTCGCCGGCGAAGGATATGGTAATAACGGCAGTTCCCGGATGATAGGTATAGATTACCCCTTCGTAATAGGCTGCCACATTCGGGGCGGAGCTGGAATATTTCAGAGCTACATTGTGAGGATTGTTGAGTTGGAGCACAGCCTCTTCGAGCAGCTCGATAGTGTAGCTGTCCTTGACAAGGCTCAGCTCGGGCGATACGCGGATGATATATTCCGCTTCTGCAATCTTACTGAAATCAGTGCCGTTGGTAGCCACAGCCTTCAGGGTGCAGTTCTTGTCAATATGGATGGCACCCGTATACTTCTCTCCGCCGGTCTTGGGGTTGCTGCCGTCGAGAGTGTAGAGGATATCGGCGCCTTCCGGACCGCTGATGGTCACATCAAAGGCCTCGTCGTAGCTGCCTGTCTCTTTCGAGATCACAGGAGCGGCAACAGCAGGCTCTACCTCTTCGTATTCCACGCTAATCTCCTTCACATAGTGATTGTTGGAAGTCTTTGGAATGGCAAACGAGAGCAAAATCTTACCCTCCTGCGCTCCGTTGGCATCAGGTTCGAATTTAAGCGTCAGAGGCGTAGTGCCTGATGCTACAGTATAGCTGACTTCAGCCTCGCCGCCGCAGAGATAATTCTTTCCGCCTACGGTGGCCGTCAGTTTCGAATCTGCCACTTTGGTGCGGGTCTTAAGCGTAATCGATTTGATTTTCCCTTCGAAATCGTCCGACTCCAGGGTAAATGTCTTGGTAAAACCACCCGACGAGCCTATGGCCTGTCCCGAACCGGTAGTATACGCCAGCTTTGTGCCGGCCTCGAAGGTCATCGTCCATTCTTTCCCGCCGAGCGTACGGGTCTGCGATGTCAGATTTTCTTCATATTTGCCGGCGAAGTTGTAGAACCCATTGGCATAGCCCGTGTCCCCGTCCTTAGTCGAAGAAACGGGCCAGTCGTAGGTCCACGTCACCGTCCCGGCCGCGGCCGTCTGCGCAAGGCAAACCATCGCTGCTACGAGCGTCAGTAAAGAGTAAATTTTTTTCATGTTAATGATTGATTATAAAATTAGTAAAAAGTCCGTATTAATTTTCATCCACTATTGGCTGCTAAATCCGACGATTTCATACCAAAACCCATCAGAAACCTTACAAACCTTATTTTGGATACCTTTTCCTCCCCTAAATTTACGATTATTTCTCGAATTTTCCTACATCTTTCTCGATTTTTATCCCTCTGCATCATCATGCATCCCCTTGGCTCCCTTACTGTGATAAAAGCCTGCGGCTTTTACCCTCTTTTCCTTTCCCCCTCCCTTCCCGTGATAAAAGCCCGCGGCTTTTATCCCCCACCCTCCTTCCCTATCTTTAATTTTGAAAGCGGTTAGAGCTTCAGCTCCATCCTTCCTCTGCCCTCTGCCCTCTGCCCTCTGCCCTCTGCCCTAAAAGAAAGCCCGGCTCTCTTGCGAGGGTCGGGCTTTCTCTGGTGAGTCTGAATATCGGGCTTATTTCCCTTTCTTAAGCAGCTGCTTGCTGATTTGCGAGCCCTGCTTAACGATGTAGATACGGCCGGGTACCGGCGAGATGATGCGCAGGCCGTTCAGGTCGTAGTATTCGGCCTCTACCTCCTGTCCGTCGACGATAATCGAGGTCAGACCCGAGGTTGCAGCGTAGTGGAGCACAATCTCTACGGTCTTGGTTCCGCTGGAGGTGTAGAACAGACCGGCGGGCAGCGTCACATACAGGTCTTCGCCCTCGGCGATAGCAATCGGGGTGAGGAAGCCGTCGTAGTCGGCGGGTAACAGTTTGAACGTCGTCGATCCGGTCTTGACATCTGTCATCCACTGGTCAACAGATACAGCCGTACCGTCCTGCGAGCCCTTGGTGGCTTTCACTTTATCGAGCAGTGAGTAGCTGCGGTAAGCGTTGGTGTCGAATGTCACGGTCACGCCGTCGAATTCCGTCAGCTCCGTTCCGTCGGCAGGATCAAACGATGCCACGTGCAGCTCGCTGTCGTAAGCGCCGTGCAGGCAGACGATGGCCGTCTTGTTGCCCAGGCCAGAAGTCTTGCCCTTCACAGATCCTTCCGGAATCACGAAGTAGTAGTCCTTGTCTTTCGGCAGGGTGATTTCCATACCATAGCTATCCCAATCCATGGCGTGAACCTTCAGCGTTGCGCCGCTGGCGGCATAGCCCCATGAGTCGAAGTAGTCGCCCAGTTCCGAAGTCGGAACCTCGCCGCCGGCAGGCATGCCGTCAGCGCCGAGCGGACCGTAATATATCTTCATATCCTTCTTCACGATGGAGATATCCTCGCTGAAGGTGAAGCTGATCTGACCCAATGTCTTTACAGTTGACCCGTCGGCCGGATTGCTCTCTACGAGATCCAGACCTCCGGTGGCCGGATTGTGGTAGTGAAGCACGATCTCCTCGGTCTTCTTCATCCCGACGCCACCGCTCAGATAGAACAGGCCTGCAGGCAGGGTGATGTAGAGGTCTTCGCCCTCGGCGATAGCAATCGGCCTGGTAAAGCCGTCAGCGTCGGCAGGAGATACACGGTAGTTGGTACCTTCCTTCACTACCAGCCAGCTGTCTACGCTTACTGCGGTGCCCGTAGCCGAGCCCTTGGTAGCTTTGATCTTGTACTTCAGGGCGCTGTTGGTATATACAGCGCTCTCGAACTCTACGGCTACACCCTCGAAGCTCTTAAGTTCCGAACCGTCAGCGGGGTCGAAGCCTTCAGTAGGAAGCACGGGGTCGAACGAGCCGTGAACCTGAATCTGAATCTTGTCGTTGAGCACGCCGTCGGCACCCTTGATTGCGCCGGCAGGGATCACGAAGTAGTAGGTCTTACCCTTCAGCAGCGGGATGTTGGCCATCATATAGTCCATATCAAACGAGTTGATGGTCAGGGTGCTGCCGTCGACTTTGAAGTTCCACGAATCCCAGTCGTTGCCCAGATCGGCTTTGCCGCCTGTGGGGTTGCCGTCAGCATCCAGCGGGCCGTAGTATACGTCAAGCTGCTTGTTGACCATAGTGATGCTCTCGTTGAAGGTGAGCGTCAGTTTGGCGATCGATTCAAGCGTTGCGCCGCTGGCGGGGGTCGACTCCGTCAGCGTAAGCTGCGGGATGTTGGTATTCACATAGTGGAGAGTGGTCTCCAGGCTCTTCTTGGTGCCTGCGGTGACACTCTGAGTGAACAGCCCTTCGGGCAGGGTGATATAGAGATCTTCGCCGGGTTCGATAGCGATAGGGCTAAGGTAGCCGTCCATATCCAGAGGCAGAATCTTCCAGTTGGTGCCGTCTTTCGACAGGTTCCACTGGTCAACTTCTACTTCTGCGCCGTCCTTCGAGCCTTTGGTCACTTTAATCTTCGATTTCAGCATGCCGTTGCTATAGGCTGAGCTTTCGAACTTGGCGGTCACACCCTCGAATTTGGCGATGTCAGCGCCGTCAGCGGGATCAAATTCGGGCGTAAGGGTCGGATCGAACGCGCCTTTCACCAGAAGGGTAATCTCTTCGTTCACTGCGCCCGAAGTGCCCTTCACTGCCCCTGCGGGGATTACGAAGTAATAGTCTTTGTTTGCATTCAGAGTGATATTGGCAAGATAAGAATCCATGTCGAACGACATCACTTTCAGCGTGTTGCCGCTGACGTCGAAGCTCCACGAATCCCAGGCGCTGCCCAGATCGGCTTTGCCGCCGATAATCACGCCGGCTGCCATCGGGCCGTTATATACTTCAATCTCCTTCTTCACCAGAGTGATATCCTCGTCGAAGGTGAACGTAAGGGTGTTGATCGATTCCAGAGTTGACTCTGCGGCAGGTGTGGTAGCGGTAAGGATCAGCGGAGCTGCCAGGTCGCCTACAAACTGCGATGTGCTGAAAGCTGAGTTCCAGCTTGCGTCTTCGGTATAAGCGGTCAGTGCGTTGGAGGGCACATGCACTTTGGCCGTGGAGGGCACTTTGAAGAAAGGTGCCTCATCGACATCATACCAGTCTTCGAGCACAGCGGGCGTTGCGCCTTCCACATTGATGGTATTAAGCGATGTGCATCCCCAGAAAGCACGGTTGGCAATCTCTTTCACCGATGCGGGGATGGTGACCGATGCGAGTGTAGCCTGTGCGAAAGCTGCATTCTGAATCAGCGGCAGCTTCGACGGTAGAACCACATTGGTCAGCTTTGTCCCGGCAAATGCCTGCTCGCCGATGAACACCAGGCTCTCGGGCATATTGATTTCCGACAGTTCCGACAATACAAACGCCCTATCGTTGATGGCACGCATCTTGCTGCCGACGGTCACTTTCTTCACCTTAGAATAAGCGAATGCACCGGCATCGATGCCGATATACTTCTCAGGCACTACCACTTCGGTCTGAGCATAAGCGGTAGGAACAGCCACAAGCAGATTCAGCTCATCGTTGTAGAGGATGCCGTCGGTTGCGGAATATTTCGTATTCCCGGCTTCTACCTCAAATTCGGTAACCTTGGTCGAAGCCCATGCCGAGCCGCCGATCTCTTTCACCGATGCGGGGATTATCACCTTTCCCTCCAGACCGCTATGGTCAAACGCCTCTTCGCCGATCGATTCCAGCGAAGCGGGTAGGTCGAGATGGGTCAGCTTGGTGCAATATTCGAATGTAGCGCCGCCGATAGTCTTGATAGTGTTGGGCAGAGTGATGTCTGTCAGCTTCTGGCAATAGAGGAATGCCGACTTACCCAGCGTCTCAAGCCCGGCGGGGATATCAATCTTGGTAAACGCACACTTGTAGAAGCAGCTGCCGCCGATGGTGCGGAGCGAGCTCGGAAGGGTGATGTTTGCCAGCGCATAGCAGCCGAAGAAGGCGCTGTAGCCCAGTTCGGTTACGCCTTCGGGAATCTCGACTGATGTAAGGAGCTTGTTGTAGGCGAGACCGTAGCGGCCGATGGTCTGCAGACCTTTGTTAAGTTTGATGCTCGCCAGATTGTCCATCGAGTAGAATCCCTGTTCCTGGATGGTCTTGATGCTAGCTGGCAGCTCCACCGATACCACTTTCGACCAATAGAAGGCCTTATAGCCGATAGATGTCACCAAATACGTCGCGTCGGTTCCGTCCGACACCGTGCCCGGAATCACCAGCGCCGACGGGCAGTCGGCTGTGTAACCCGACACTTCCACCTCTGCGTCTGAAGTTACCTTATACTTCAGGCCGCCGGAGGTAAACTCATCGCCCACGGCTGCCGACGCCGTCAGCGTCGCCAGTACGAGCGCGAAGAAAGAAAGTAGAGTTTTCTTCATAGCTTGTCTTTAATGTTATTGAATTATTTTGACTGTTGTTTTGAATGATATGATGATAGCGGAATTTTCCGTCTGTACCTTAATCTTCTGCGGCCTTTTTGCCGGGACCTCCGCAGCAAACTTTGCGGCCTCCTGCAGCTACTTTTTCACACAAACCTTTGCTTTGCTGCATATCAATTCGCAAATTTAGCAAAAAGATTTTAAAACCCTACAAAAACTCTCATTTTACCTCAATTTTCTCCGTTTTTCCACCCATCGGCGCAGGTCATCGTCGCCGAGAGTGCCAAGTTGCTCCCTGACCACATGCAGCCCGATGGCGCGGGTCATCACTATATCGTCGTGGAAGCCTCGCCGGGCGCCGTATCCTCCGTTGGGAAGCCGCTGGTAGGTGGCGAACTCGGCCACTGCCTTGTGGTCGCGCTCCGTATACGCTCCCTCGCGTATGGCGGCCGCCAATTCGGTAATTATCATCTCCTTGGTAGCCCTGTTGGTGTGAAATCCCAGCCGGAAGTCCCTCTGGCCGGGGCTGTGGCGCTCGTAGAGATTGTCATAGCGCGAATATAGCTCGTTGAGTAGAAACAACCCCTGACGCCCCTCGGCGTCATAGCTGCTGTCGGTCTCCAGCGAATTGCTCTCGATCACGAGCAGGGCCTTGTTGTAGAGCGTGGCCACGGCTCCGGCCGTCCACGCCACCACGTCATGCTCAGCATGCCCGTTCCATTGTGCCACCACCTCCGGCCGCTCTCCGTCGGCCCGTATCACGGCCACCACGCTCCAGTCGGCTTTCACCGTGCGTCCGCCCACATCGACCGACACCACATAGCTCCCGTCAGCCTCCGGAAGCGCCCACACCTGGAGCCGCCCCGTAGAATCTTCCACAAACCGCGCCCCGCTGAATACGGCCGCACTCTGCCGCCACATCGGCGCCGACCCGTAGTCGGTCACCACCTCCCCCGTCTTCGCGGGCTTGCAGCATCCCCGGCTCAGCCGGTCCACACCTTCGCGCGAGAATACCTGACGCCCGGTATTGTTGAAGGCCTCCAGAGCCGTGGTCGGACATTCGGCCATCATCTGCGAGTCGTCGGAATATTCGCGGCGCTTGTGGCGGTACCAGTTTATCTGCTCCAGTGTGCATCCGTGGTCGGTCCATAGCCCGAATTCATACGCGTTAAGGCTTCGGAAGAATGCCCACTCCGACGTCTCGCGCCCCAGCGGCTTCGTATGGAAGCCGATTTCGCACCACGGCACAAACACCGCATCCTTGTCGCTCTGTCCGTTCACCGCCCTCTGATATTCCTCATAGAAGAAATTCCCCACGCCGTTGGCCGTAGACTCCAGCACTATCAGCGAATTGGCAAGCAGTCCTACCGCACCGCTGATGGCGCGGATGAAGTCGGCGGGGGTGCTCTGAGGCGTATCCTTCCAGAAGGCCACCTCGCTCAGGTGAGCCATGGCATAGTCAGCTCCGCGAATGGCATCCTGGCTCTCCGACGATCCCAGCGTCACCTTGCACCCTCGCCCCGGAATCATCCTGATATCTCTCTGTCCCTGATAGGCCACCATCTTCAGCTCCTCCCCTTCGTCTTTGCGCTCACGGGACTTCCCCCTTGCCTCGTCTTTCAGCCCGGCATCCCCCATCCAGTACTCTTTCGGATAAGTAGCCAGCATATCGTCGAACATACCTCGTATCGAAGCTGAAGCCCTCCCCACATGAGTGCAAATCAGCGAGTTCCAGTTGCGCATTATCACACATTGAATCCATGCCATATACATCTGCACCAGCGTCGAGCCGCCCCACTGCCTTGCCTTCAGAAGCACCACGCGCACCGGTTCCCCGCTCCTGCGCCTGCGCTCCATCGTCTCCAGCATCCTCCGCTGCGCCCGGTTGAGCCTCAGCGCTATCCGTTCGCCGGAATTCTTATCCTTGATTTTCACGCATGTCACCGCCCAGAACTCGAAATCATATTTCATCCTCAGCCGGTTCCACTCCACCGCGGTCTTCACCTTCCCCAGCCCGACATCCTGAGCCATCTGCTCCGGAATCCACTGCGTCAGCCCCTCCAGGCTCTTCAGCGCCCTCTTACCCATCTTCGGGCAGTGCTGCGCCATCCACTCTCCATCCACAGCCACACGGGGCCCGGAGGCGCCGCGCCCCGTGGCGGGATTATACTCATTCTCAATGCGTTGTAACTCAGCGTGACGCTCAGCATTAAGCGCCTCCACTCGCTCGCGGCTCCACCCGCGACATTCCTCAATCTCTTCCATTTTATCCACGTAATCAATTAGTTCTCGAAAAAAATCCCAGCCTCCGCCCCCTTCCGCCTTCTGCCTTCTGCCCTCTGCCTTCTGCCCTCTGCCTTCTGCCCTCTGCCCTCTGCTTTTTTCTGCAAATTTACCATCCGGCGGGAGCCGATGTCAACCCCCGGGCCGGGTTTTTAACTTTCCTTAATCCTCTTTCGTCAGTCGTATCAGCTCCAGCCTGTTGGCTGATTTTTCCAGAATCTCCAACTTGAAATCGTCGAGCATCACGGTGGCTCCGCGCTCGGGTATCGAGCCGGTCTTGCTCAGAATATACCCCGCAAGGGTCTGGTATTCATCGTCTTCCGGAATATCCAGATGGAATGTCTCGTTGAGATGGGCGATCTCCGACCGGCCCGAGAACTCATAGATTCCGGGGGCCACCTCCCTCTCGGTCAGCTGCATATTGTCGTGCTCGTCCTGAATGTCGCCGAAAATCTCCTCCACGAGGTCCTCCAGCGTCACCATTCCGGCCGTCCCGCCAAATTCGTCAACGATTATCGCTATCGAGCGCTTCTCGGCCAGCAGCCGGCGCATCATCGTGTTGGCCAGCAGTGTTTCCGGAGCGAACACCACCTCCTTCAGCCGCTCCTTCCAGTCGGCCTCCGGATGGAAAAGCTCGCTTACATGTATGTAACCCAGCACATTATCTATATCCTCCCGGTAAACGATTATCTTCGATCGCCCCGACGAGGTAAACAGCGCCGACAGCTCTTCGCGGTCGGTCTCGTCGATGTCCACACCCACTATCTCATTGCGCGGAATCATGCAGTCGCGCAGGTGCGTCTCCGAAAAGTCCAGCGCGTTATGGAAGATCTTCACCTCATTCTCCACCTCAGCCTGCTCCTCTTCCTTCTCGTCGATAGTCTGTTCGAGGTATGTGTTGAGGTCGCCCACCGACAGGCCGCCTAGCTTGGCGCTCCCAGTGCGGATACCGCACACTTTCATCAGAATCTTTGACAGCCAGGTGGTAAAGGCCGATATAGGCCATAGAATCACATACAGGCAGGCCGTCAGCGGCGCGAACACCTGCATCAGCCGGTTGGGATTCAGGCGGAATATGGTCTTGGGCAGGAATTCGCCCATCATAAGTATCACCCCGGTAGATATCAGCGTCTGGCAAATCAACACAAGCGCTTGATTGGCAAGCACTTGCTCCAGCCACGGCTCAATCATCTTCGCCGCGCCCATACCATACACCACAAGCACCACATTATTGCCTACCAGGATGGTAGAGATAAAAAAGTCAGGTCGGGAATAAAACAGGTTGTAAACCTTGCCGATAAAGCCGCCCTTCTGAGCGTCAATCTCCACCCTCACCCTATCCGACGACACATAAGCTATCTCAATCCCGGAAAAATATGCCGAGAAAGCCAGCGCCACCAATGTAATTATCAACCAACTGACATCCATATCTTTAACTTTTTCTCCTCCTTCCCCTTTCCCCCTTCCTCTCCTCGCCTTCCCCCTTCTTCTCCCCGCCTTCCCCCTTCTTCTCCCCGCCTTCCCCCTTCTCCTCCCCGCCTTCCCTATCTTTAATTTTGGAAGCGGTTAGAGCTTCAGCTCCATTCCTCTGCCCTCTGCCCTCTGCCCTCTGCCTTCTGCCCTATAAGATCCTCTGCCCTATAAGGGCCTTCTGCCTAAAAAAAAGGCCTTTACTCCCCTCCCTGCGAGCTGGCGAAGGCGCTCGTCGGGAAGATGCCCGACGGTCGGCGGATGGTATAGTCCGTCATCTGCTCGTTCGAGATGAAGCCATACCCCTCGATTATCCTGTCAGAGCGCTCGATGTGGATAAACGAATCGGAGTAGACCTTCCTCGCATTCTGGTCCCAGAATAGCTGCTGGGTCAGAAACCGGTCGCCGTCCACATTGCGCATACGCACATTGCGGTCAAACTGCCAAAGCTTTCGCTGGCTGTAATATATGGCCGTATCGGCTGTGAATGTGCCGGTCTCGCGCAGCGAGTCGTCATATTGCGTAACAAATATCCCTTTCGGGAAGTTCCAGTGGGGATCTTTCGCCTCCTCGAACATCAGCCACAGGTCGGTATTGATGTGGTAGCGCGTATAGCCCGAGTCGGAGATTGCCGTCGACACATCGACAGTCTTCATCGTGGGAAACGTCTCCGGGTCGGCCGACAGCGAGATGGTCTCTTTCTTCTCGTCGGAGCATGCCATCAGCCCGATGAGCAGCGCCGCCACAGCCGGCAGCAGCCTCAGCCGCCCCCGTGAGCCTTCGGCCCGGTGGCCGGAGCCGCTCAGCGCCTTCCGCGCTTCCGCCTCTTCTCTCCCGGCTCCCATCCGATCAGCGAATCTTGTTACGCCAGAACCATACCTGGTTGAAGTTGATACCCAGCGTCATCACGAAGTAGTTCTCCTTCACCATCGGCTGCGGATGAGCCTGACGGTTGCGGAATTCGAATCCGAGGTTGATCATAGTCTTAGCAGCCGGAGCGGGAAGTCCGAAACCCACCGATACCCCCCTCTCTCTCACGGAGTTATCCCCCACCTTTATGTAGTCATTGCAGTAGAACGCGCCCACACGGTAGTTAACCCTCTGCAGCCATGAGCCGCGCGAGCGGTGCACATACTGTGCGCCCACGCCCACACGCCAGCGGTTGTTGAAGATCGACGTATTGTCGAAGCCCTCCACCCGCGCTGCCTTCACATTCTTCCACGGCTGATACGTGAAGTCGATTTCGGCCATTACGCGATCTTGCCATTTGTAGTTGACGCCCAGACCCCAGGTCTCGGCCATCTGGGCGTTGCCGCGAAGGTTTATGTCGCTGATGGTGTCGGGCAGGGCGTCAGTGCTGACGTCATATTTGATGCCGTAGGCATGGCCGTGAAACGATTTCTTGGGTGAATATACGGCGCCGACGGTCACATAGTGGTCTTTCCCGAACATGCGGCCATACTGCACTCCGAAACGCAGCCGGTAGTCGCGCACCTCTACCTGACGCTCAAAGAGCGATGTGGTGGCGTTGGTGGCATAGACATAAGTCGAATTTACCAGTGTGCCAAACAGATAGCTTACATTCAGGCCCACGCTCAGCCCCGTCAGCGGGCGGGCGCCGAAGCCCACATACAGCTCGTTGAAGCCTCCCGAACCCTGACGCGAGTTCTGGCCGTTAGTGATGTCAGATGAGAAGGTGTAGCCCACCTCCGAGAAGGGGATCAGACCGGCCGAGGCTCCCAGCCATTTGGTGATGGGCACCTGCATGGTGATATAGTCCAGACCTCCGGTGAAGTTATCCCCCTTGATGTCTCCCTCCTTGCTTTTCAGCGATTTGGCATCGACAGCCATATCAAACAGGAACGTCAGCGAGTCCATGGCGGCATAGCTGGCGGGGTTCATAAAGTTGATCTCGCGTCCCGAGCGCATAGCGTAGCCCACGCCGCCCATCGAGCGCTGCATGGCGTTCGACTGCTCCGACAGCAGTCCGTAGCCGAAGCGCGAATAGGGCGAAATTACTGAGTTCTGGGCATCCGCGTTCGGAAGCACCGTAGCTAACAGGGCCACAAGGGCGATGAATGGCTTATTTATCTTCATTGTACAAGAGTATGCTTAGCAATCCTTTGGTGACCAGACACTTGTCGACCACACAGGGTATATCCAGAAATTCACTCACATGCTTGGCCCACCCGCCGGTGAGCACCAGCCGCCCCGGCTCGGGCAGACGTGAGTAGTAGTAAGCGATCTCGGCCACGACTCCGCGCACCGCCCCGGCTCGCATGGCTGTCGCCGTATCGTTGCCAAACAGGGGCGTCTCGCCGTAGCCGCCTATTTCCGGCAGGCGCGCGGTAAAACTGTGAAGCGAGCGCAGGCGCATCCCGATGCCCGGAGCGATATTCCCCCCGAGATAGCGGCCCGTAGAGTCCACCACATCGTAGGTCACAGCCGTGCCCATATCCACCACCAGCGAACATTCGCCCGGGAATAGGCTCCAGGCGCCCACGGCAGCCGCAATGCGGTCGGCCCCGAGCGTCTGCGGCGTAGCGTAGCCGATAGCGATGGGCAACGGCATCAGCGGCGACACCTGACGGGCGTCTACCCCGTGCTGCATCAGCCACTGCGTCAGGCGCTCCCCGTTGCCCGTCACGGAGCAACACAGCGCCTTCTCAGGCCGGAAACGGTCGACAAACTTGGCCAGCTGCTGGCGCGTCAGCTCCTTGGCCGATTCCTCATCGACGAGCTTGGCGCCCGTCCATACGGCCAGTTTCACCGAACTGTTCCCTTGATCTATTGTCAGATTCAGACCCATTATGTCCTCATCGCTTCCGCAGGTTCACTCCGTCATGCCGCCCTCCACCCTTGGAAAGCGGCATCCCGGCATTCCGGCATAAAGCCTCGGCCTTCCGGAAGCCTGCATTTTTGCTTTTAAGTTGTTAATTCGGGCAAAATTACAAAAACCTCCCCAATTATCCCCTCCTTCCCCTTATAAAAAATTATAAAATCACTCGATTCCTTAACCCTCCGCCACCACCCCCATCCCCAAATCCCCTCATTTCCCATCCTCACCCCCAAATCCCCCATTTCCCCCGCCCAATCAGCCCCCAAGACATCGTCCCCGCGGAATGGACGCAATACATCGCATCCGCGCCTAAAATACTATGGCTCAACATGATAGGTCGCACCGAGGCGCGACCCTACCCTCATTTGCCACCAGTACCCACCGGGGGACGAGGGCCGGCAGCCGGACCGCTACCGGGGGGCGGGAGGGGTCAGGCGGGGTAGTGGAGGCGGTCGGAGCCGGGGGTGGAGATCTCCTGCAGGAATTTGCGGGCCAGGGCTTTGGCTCCGTCAAGGTCCATAAAGGTGTAATTGCCGCAGTCGCGGGCCGTGGCACCCGGAATCTCCCCTTCGAAGTCGGCCACAAACTCCATGGCTTCGCGCATCAGCCCTACCACGTCGCTGCTCTCCAGCTCTCCCTGAAGTATCAGGTAATTGCCTGTGCAGCAGCCCATCGGACCCCAGTAGACCGTTTTCGGCGCCCACTGCGGATGGTTGCGCAGAAAGGTGGCCACCAGATGCTCCATGGCGTGGAGCGCTCGCGGGTCGGCTGCGGCCTCGCGGTTGGGCGCTGTCAGGCGCACGTCGAAGGTGGTGATCACATCGCCCGAGGGGGTCACATCCCTGCGGCTTACATATATCCCCGGCATCAGCACCAGATGGTTGATGCGGAAGCTCGCTATCTTCTCCATACGCTCTTTCATACCAGTAAATCACGAAGCACTGAGAATGTGGTCTTCGGCGCCAGCGACCAGAAGTCGGCATACTGCTGCAGCTGGTCCTCGGCCCCGGGTGTATCGCTCACTACGCGGATGGCAAGGAAGGGGATGTCGCGCAGATAGCACACCTGCGCTATCGCCCCCGACTCCATATCCACAGCCACAGCCTCGGGGCGCACCGACAGCACGCGCTGCAGATCATCCACGGTAGAGATAAACATGTCGCCGGAGGCTATCAGCCCGTGGATAACCCGGGGCGACTGCTTTCCGGCTGCCGCAGGCTGCTCTTTCAGCAGGCGGGTGGCGCCGTCGAAGGTGACCGGCAGGCCTTGCACCTGCCCCGGGAGGTTGCCCGGACCGCACCATACGTCGTAGTAGCCTACCTGATCGCCTACCACCACGTCGAGGATCCTGGCCCCCTTGCCGGTGCCTCCGGCGATACCGGTATTGATGACGGCATCGGGCCGGAAATTGTCGATAAGAGTGAGGGTCGCCACTGCGGCGTTGACTTTGCCGATACCCGACTGGGTCACGGTGACGGTCGACGACGCTATGCGCCCGGTGCAAAACTTGAGTCCGTTGATGGTGGTCTGCTCCACCTCTTCCATCTCGTTCAGAAGCATCGTCAGCTCCGACTCCATGGCCACGATTATACCGTAAATCATATCTTTGTTATTGTTGATTTCTTCAGTTGTCGCTCCCCGGCGGCAAATATCCGGCAGATTTTCGTCTGCCCGACTTCGCTTCCCGCCGCAAATTTACGATTTTTCCGGCGAAGCCTCCCTATTCTGAAAAAAATTGCACATTTCTCCCGAACGTCGCGCCGCCGACGGTTGTTCTATCTTTACAAATTTACTCCGTTTCACTATGTCTACTAAAAAATCCAACCCCGGAAGCACCCCGGCGCAGACCCCCAACAAAGGCAACGCCGTGCTCTCGGTCCTGATCCTCATTATCGGCATCATCTTCATCGTGCTCTGGCGCCGCGACACGCTCCCCAACGGAATCGTGCTCATCTGCGGTCTGGCTTTCGCCATCCCGTCGCTCTTCTCCATCATCGGGTCGTTTTTCAATTTCAGCCGCTATGAGCGCTCAGCCACATCGAAGGCCGTAGAGCTGGTGTGCGGCATCGGCGGCTTGATGCTTGGCATCTGCATCATCTTCCTCCCCGACGTGTTCCGTCGCCTGCTGTTCTACCCCTTCGGAGCCCTGATTATCGCCGGAGGCCTGTACCAGATCTATACGCTCGCGCGCAAAAACCGGCCCGTGGACTATCCCGGCTGGCTGCTTGCAGTGCCCATCGTGCTGATTACCACCGGAGTAGTAATCATCTGCCTCGATTCGCTCCATACGCAGAAGAGCGAGAACCTCCTGGTGCTCATCACCGGCATCTGCGGTGTGCTCTTCGGCATCGACGGCCTGTTTCTCTCAGGAGTGGCGCGCTGCGGCCGCAAAAATCCGGCCACCAAGGCCGAAGTCACCCCGGCACCTTCCGGCAAGCCGGAGCATCCCGCCCCGGCTGAAACCGACGAGCCGGCCAAGCCCGACGAACCCGCCAAGGCTCCGGACCAGGCTACGCCTTCTTCACCTGAAGGCCATACCGGCGCATAATGTACAGCTCCAGCAGGTCGCAGATATCCTCCAGACTGATTTTCGATGAGTCGAAACTCAGATCGTAGGTGGGCGAGTCGCCCCAGCGCTTGTCGGTGTAGAAATTGTAATATTCGGCTCGCTTGCGGTCGGTCTTTTCGGCCAGTGAGCGGGCCTCTTTTTCGGTAGTCTTGTCGGCACGGGCCAGAATACGGCGCACACGCTCTTCCATCGGCGCATGGACGAACAGCGACACCATCGGCACCTTCGAATCCCTCAGCACATAGTCAGCCGTTCGCCCCACAATCACACAAGGCCCGTTGTCGGCCACATGATGGATCACATCCGACAGCGCGCCGAAGATCGACTCGTTCATCATCGCCGAGGCGTTGTACCATCCCAGCTGTCCGAATCCCATACTGAAGCTAAGACCCGACCCCATCAGGTTCGGCATCTTCTCATCGGCATCTTCGAACACTTCCGTGGCCATCCCCGCCTTACGGGCAGCCTCAGCCAGCAGCTCCTTGTCGTAATAGTCAATCCCCCAGCGCTCAGCCAGCATCTTGCCCAGCGCCCTTCCGCCGCTGCCAAACTGCCGCCCGATACAAACCACAAACGGCTCGCGCCTCTTCTGTTCCATATCTTATTTCATTTACTGTTTTTACCGCCGCCTACAGCAGGTAAGAAATTCGGTGACGGGGCGGATTTCCGCTCCGTACCCTACAAATATAGCTCTTTTCCGACAAAAAACTCCACATCCACTTGCCGTCTTACAAATTTTTTGTAACTTTGCGGCGGGTAAGTCCTCCACGGCCAGCTCCCCCCGAACTCCGCCAGGTCTTGATCGAAGCAACGGTAGGGGGTTGTAGCGGCGCGATGAAGGTCGCTTACCCTTTTTTTGTACCCCTATCCATTATTAGTATAAAATTATAAGTATAAGTATACGACTTATAAGAATTTATAAGACTTATAAGATATTATAAGCCTATTGCGGTGGGGCGTTTACAGGTCGAGGGTGAGCTGGGGGGCGTGGAGGCGGAAGGTGCGGCGGTGGAGAGGCGTGGGGCCGAGGCGCAGCAGGGCGGCGCGGTGGGCGGCCGTGGGGTAACCTTTGTTTATAGCCCAGTCGTAGCCGGGATAGTCGGCGGCGAGACGCACCATGATTTCATCGCGGTGGGTCTTGGCCAGAATCGAGGCTGCGGCGATATTGCCGAAGCGGCCGTCGCCTTTTACAAATGTTTTCCATGGCAAGGTGCCGAACGGCTTGAAGCGGTTGCCGTCGACTATCACGCTTCGCGCCGCCGGATTGAGGGCGGCCAAAGCGCGGTGCATCGCCTCAATGGAGGCGTTGAGGATGTTCATCCGGTCGATCTCCTCGGGCGAGCATATCCCCACGGCCCAGGCGATGGCCTCGGCCTCGATGATGGGGCGCAGGGCTTCGCGCCGCTTCTCCGAAGTCTGCTTCGAATCGTTGAGCCAGGGATGGTGGAAATCATCGGGGAGTATCACAGCCGCAGCCACCACGGGGCCGGCCAGACATCCGCGCCCGGCTTCGTCGCATCCGGCCTCGAAGGCCGAAAATTCATAGCAGTTTGGTAACGTTACCGCTGATTTACCCATCTTTATGTCTGATTAGAGCGCTTTCTTGAAGGTGCAGCGGCGGCGGTGCTGACGGTTCTCGAAATAGTCCCACTGATTCTGCACAGCCTGATTGTCTTCCAGCTCCACGTTGGTCTCGGCGTGGCGGTAGCCGCAGGCGTTATACTGAGGAATCAAATCATTGAATATCAATGCGTTCACGCCTTTATTCTGATATTCCGGACGCACGCCGATCAGCAGCAGGTCGACCGTGTCGGCCTTGCCGCGTAGAGCCTTCAGCAGATGCCACCACCCGAAGGGCAGCAGCCTGCCGCGGCTCTTCTGCAGCGCTTTGGAGAAGGACTGGATAGATATGCCCACAGCCACAATCTTGTCGGCTTCGTCGGTAATCACCGTCACCAGCTTCAGGTTGATCAGGCTAAGGTACATGTCTATGTAGTATTCTATCTGCCTGGGCGTCAGCGGCGAGTAGCCGTAGAGCCCGTCGAAAGCCTCATTGATCAGCTCGAAGAGCGCCACGCCGTATTCCTCCTTAATTTTTTTGCGCGAGGTGTATTTCTTCACCTTCAGATGCTCGCGGCGGCGCACTATCTCGGCGATGCGGGCATATTTGTCAGGCACAGTCTCGGGCACAGTGACGCGAAACTCCACCCATCCGGCATCTTTCTCATAGCCCATGCGGCGCATGTGGTCCACATAGTAGGGATAATTGTAGATGGTGGCCATGGTGCCAAGCTCGTCGTAGCCGAAGGTGAGCATCCCCTCATGGTCCAGGTCAGTGAAACCCATCGGACCGAGGATGTGGGTCATCCCCTTCTCGCGCCCCCAGGCGCTGACGGCCTCAAACAGCGCGTCGACCACCTCGGCGTCGTCGATGAAGTCCACGAATCCAAAGCGCAGGTCTTTTTCACCCGTACGGTCGTTGACCACATTGTTGATAATGCCGGTGATGCGGCCCACGGGCTTACCGTCGCGGTAGGCCATAAACGACTGAGTCTCACAGAAATCGAACGCCGGATTCACCTTGGGGTCGAGGGTGTTGACATCGTCCGAGATCAGCGGCGGCACGAAAAAGTCGTTGCCGCGGTAGAGGTCGATGCCGAATTTTACGAATTTCTTCAGTTCTGAGCGCGTTGGCTCTATTTTCTTGATTTCTACTGACATACAAAAATAAATAGTTGAATCACGCGGGCCCGAAGCCCGCACGGAGTCGTCCCGGAGACTGCTCAGGGGCGGCAGCACATCGACATCAGCCTCAGAATGAAGGCTTTACCACTACCAGCCACGCCAGTATGATGGTCATCAGCAGCAGGAAGCTGATAATGACCACATAGAGCCTCGTGGTAGTGTTCCCCTCCAGAGCCATGCGCAGGTCGGGGATGTCGCGATAGCGCTTCTTCGGGTCGGGATTGAGGCATTTGTCGGCCACGCGGCGCAGATGCGAGGAGTTGTCGCCCATCGCGTCGAGCACTTCGCTGAGCACATGGCCGAAGCTGTAGATGTCGTCGGCTGCGGCTGCGGGCGAAAGGTTCTTGCGCTGGTCAAACCCCACGTCAATCACCTTGAGGTTTCTCACATTCTCGGTGAAGATGATGGTCTCGGGCTTGATGGGATGGTGGACGATATGGTTGGTCTGAATATAGCTTATGGCATCCACCAGCGAGGTGACAATCTCCTTGCGGATATGCTCGTCGACCTGATGCTTGTCGATGATCTTCCGGAGCGAATCGCCGTAGACGTCGTCGGTGATGATGCAGCGGCCCAGGCCGGGCACCTCCTCGAAATCATTGATCATAATGATGTGGGGGTGGGCCAGATTGTAGCGCACGTCGAATTCCTTCTCTATCATCTCCTGACAGGCGGGATTGTCGCGCAGCTCGGGCTTGAGGGTCTTGAGCATCACCCATTTGCCATGCTTCTTGGCGGTGTATACGCTGTAGAATTCCTCATCCCATTCGGGAAGATGTTCCAGTTCGGTCCATTTGGGCTGTTCGTTGCTCATCGTTTTTGCTCGCGGGTGGTGTCGAAATAGATTATATGCTGGCGGTCGTTGCCCGGGAATGTCACCTTGATGGCGTCGATATCGCCCACCTTGGTGCGGTCGATCACACGCTCCACCCCCAGCACATTGTTCAGGATGCGGCTGATGTCGCTCGAAGCGATCACGTGGAAAGGCGAATCGGCCGAGGTGCCGCGTCCGGAGTTGAGGATGGCCGTGGCTATCAGGTCGCAGCGGATGCCGTATTCGAGGATGCGGCGCCCCATCTCGCCCGTAGAGCGCAGATGGTCGGCGGAAGCCAGAGCGAGCACATTCAGCTCAAGCGACACGGGGTTGAGGCCGAGCCCCTCGCGGGCCAGCTTCTCCGCCTCGGTGTAATCGCCCGAGTCGTAAGCCTCCTGCACATTGGCGAAGCTTTCGAAGGGCACATAGTTGGGCGTGTAGGAGTAGCCGAAATATACGGTGGAAAGCTCCGAGGGGGTGAGCGTGGTGTCGCAGCGCTCAAAGCGCTGGAGCAGCTCCCGGTATTGCTCGGGGTGGAGCTTAACATCCACCTCGATTGCGTTCATGTCGAAGTTCTGAGCCTTCAGCGCGAAAGCGGTGATGATGCCGATGGCCAGCATCAGAAGCGATTTATGGTTCATATCTCTGAGTTCACAAAGCGCGGTTAAGCGGGGCTTATGCGCGATTCATTATGCAGATGTTCAGGGGATTATTTGCCTGCTATCTTCAGGATTTTGGCCGGAAGGTCAGTGTTGTCGTTCATGCCGTTGAACTCCTGAGCGCCGACGCCGATGGCGAACACTGGCACAGGCGAGCCGGTGTGGCAGTTGGTGGTCCAGCCGATACCGGATTTTTCGTTGAGCAGACGATATACTTCGCGGGTGAAGCCGTCGGCGCTACTGTAGAGTGTCTTTTCGGTGAAGCCCTCGTTGCGGCGCTCAAACACTTCGTTGAACATCCCGTGGAGCTTCTCCATCTCCTCGGGGTTAAACTCGATGGCGGTACCCACGCCGAGATTGTCGGCCATATACTGAAGCATATCTTCCCATGTGAAGATCATGCGCGATTTGAGCATCGAGCGGCAATAGGCTGCAAATTCGTCTTTCGAGATTTTCTGCGAGCGCATCTTCTTGAGGTTCTGGCTGTAGCCCGTGGCCTGACAGCCCACCGACATGCCGCCCGTCTCATGGTCGGCTGTGACTACGATAAGGGTCTCGTCGGGATGAGCCAGATAGAAATTGTAGGCTATCTGCAGGGCCTGGTCGAAGCTGATCACCTCGCGCACCACAGTGCCGCCGTCGTTGGAATGACCAGCGTGGTCGATGCTGCCGCCCTCCACCATCATAAAGAAGCGGTCGGGGCTCACCTTCTCCAGATGGTTCAGGCCGGCCTGAGTCAGGCCCGGGAGCGTCAGGGCGCCGGGGATAGAGTCGATGGCGTAGCCGATTTCGTTGGGATTATCCATCGGTGAGAGCACCAGCAGGCGGCTGGCCGTCTCGTCGAGGCCGTCAAGGCCGTAGCTGACCGAGACATTGTTCTCGGCGAAGTAGTCAAGCAGGCCGCTGTCGTTGCCCTGCTTGTCCTTGGTGCCGCGCAGGCCTGCGCCGGCGGCAAACTGATAGCCCGATTCGGCGAGCTGGCGGCCGATGTCGTAATGCTGGTTGCGGTTGGCCACATGGGCGTAAAAAGCGCCGGGAGTAGCGTCGTCGATAGCCACCGTGGTGATAAGGCCCACGCCGTAGCCGTCGTCGAAGAGCTTCTTGGCGACGGAGGTCACGGCCAGGGTGTCGGCGTTGGTGCCGAGCATACCGTTTTTAGTCTTGGAGCCCGTGGCCAGAGCGGTACCGGCGGCGGCAGAGTCGGTCACATCGGAGCTGGCCGAGTAGGTTGTAGCCATTGCGGCCACAGGGAAGGTGGTCATCGTCAGCGGCATCTGCTGCCCGAGCACACGCGATTTGTAATTGTTCGTGTTGGTCACATGGGCGATACCCATGCCGTCGCCGATATAATAGAAGATATATTTGGGCGATTTAGTCTGAGTCTGAGATTGAGCCTGAGCCGGGGTCTTTGCCTGAGCCTTGGAGCGGCCCATCCCCGTCAGAGGGAGCGATACGACAACCGCAGCCATCATCAGGCGGCTTATAGAGCGGAACATGTTGGGTTTCATAGGCGGTTAAGGGTTTTGATTGATGGACGGTCGGAGGCGCTGACACGTTGATGCCCGGCCGTAAAACGGTCAAATTAGTTTAAATCATGCAAATATAACGCATTTCCCACGGAAAACCCCTCACCCTCCCCCATTTTTAAACCTTTTTAGGGATTCCCGCCGCACGCCTGACGCATGGGAACACGTACAAAACACACATGGAAACACACACGGAAATGGGTCGGGCGGTAGCTTTATTGAAAAAAAATGGTTAATTTTGCAGGTTGAAACCGAGCGGAGTCAACCATCTCACCCTCCGCGCTGTTAAACTATTGATAATGACTAAACTGGACATACTGATTCTGGTCGTGTTCGTAGCCTCGGTGGCCTGGGGATTCCGCAAGGGAGTCATCGAGCAGGCCGGAGCCTTGGGGGGCATCCTCTTAGGAGTGGTGCTCTGCCGCATCGGCTCTCCATGGATGATAGCCGTGCTTGCCGGCGAAGCCGAACCTACCTATGTCGACTCGGTGCTGGCCCGCATCATCCTCTTCCTCGCCGGCTACCTGAGCGTCCGCATCGTGGCCAAAATCTTCAAATCGGCCACCCACGCCCTCAGCCTCGGCGGGCTCGACCGCCTGGGAGGCGCCCTGTTCTGCATGCTGGAGTGGATGCTGGGGCTGAGCCTGGTACTCAACCTCTACGCCGCCATCAAGCCGCAGACCGACTGGCAGGCGCTGTCGCATATCGGCAACGGCCACGCCATCGACGCCATCGTGAGCTTCGCCCCATGCCTCTTGGGTCAGTTTACCAATTAGTTTTCAGGGAATTATACGTATACAAGCGATTCATGATATATGAATTCTGATAAGAACACAAATGCCGGCGACATCATTCAGGATGTCACCTCCGGCGACTACAAATACGGCTTCGTCAGCGATATCGACACCGAGATCATCCCCGTAGGGCTCTCGGAAGACGTTGTGCGCCTGATTTCGGCCAAGAAGCATGAGCCTCAGTGGCTCCTGGAGTTCCGCCTGAAAGCCTACCGCCACTGGCTCACTCTGACGCCGCCCACCTGGGGCCACCTGAAGATGCCCGCCATCGACTTCCAGGCCATCAGCTACTACGCCGCTCCGGTGAAGAAGGAAGGTCCCAAAAGCCTCGACGAGGTAGACCCCGACATCCTCCATACCTTCGACCGCCTGGGCATCCCTCTGGAAGAGCAGAAACAGCTCTCGGGCATGGCCGTCGACGCCGTGATGGACTCCGTGTCGGTCAAGACCACCCACAAGGAGGCGCTGGCCGAGAAGGGGATTATCTTCTGCTCCATCTCCGAAGCCGTCAGGGATTATCCCGACCTGGTCAAGAAATATCTCGGGTCGGTGGTCAGCTACAAAGACAATTTCTATGCGGCGCTGAATTCAGCCGTATTCTCCGACGGATCGTTCGTCTATATCCCCAAAGGGGTGCGCTGCCCGATGGAGCTGAGCACCTATTTCCGCATCAACGCTTCGGGCACGGGTCAGTTTGAGCGTACGCTCATCGTGGCCGACGACGACAGCTACGTCAGCTACCTCGAGGGGTGTACCGCCCCCATGCGCGATGAGAACCAGCTTCACGCCGCCATAGTGGAAATAGTGGTGGAAGACCGCGCCGAAGTGAAATATTCCACCGTTCAGAACTGGTATGCCGGCGACCGCGAAGGCCGGGGCGGAGTCTACAACCTCGTGACCAAACGCGGGCTCTGCCGAGGCGATTACTCCAAGCTCTCCTGGACCCAGGTGGAGACCGGCTCGGCCATCACATGGAAGTATCCCTCGTGTGTGCTCGCCGGACGCGGCTCCACGGGCGAATTCTACTCCGTGGCCGTCACGCGCAACTATCAGCAGGCCGACACCGGCACCAAGATGATACATCTCGCCCCCGACACTCGCTCCACCATCGTCTCCAAAGGGATCTCGGCCGGACGTAGCGAAAACTCCTACAGGGGCCTGGTGAAAGTGACCCCCGCCGCCGACCGCGCCCGCAACTATACCCAGTGCGACTCGCTGCTGCTGGGGAGCCACTGCGGCGCCCACACCTTCCCCTACGTCGACGTGATGAACCCCACGGCCACAGTGGAGCATGAGGCCACCACCTCCAAGATCTCCGAAGACCAGATGTTCTACTGCGCCCAGCGCGGCATCCCCGCCGAAGAAGCCGTAGGCCTGATTGTCAACGGCTACGCCAAAGAGGTGATGAACAAGCTCCCGATGGAGTTCGCCGTCGAGGCCCAGCGCCTGCTCAGCCTCACGCTCGAAGGGTCGATCGGATGACGCCGCCACCGCGCAGGAGCCCCCTCCGCAGGGCGCCTGCCGGGGAAAGATAACACGACAAAGAAAATACCAAACTACGATATGAGTGAACAACTGCTTCTGAAAGTGCGTGGCCTCCGCGCCGAAATCGACGGCAAGGAGATTCTCAACGGAATCGACCTCGACATCCGTCCCGGCGAGGTCCACGCCATCATGGGCCCCAACGGGTCGGGCAAATCGACCTTCTCGGCTGTGCTGGCCGGCAACCCCGCATATAAGGTGACGGGCGGCACGGTAGAATTCCACGGCAAGAACCTCCTGGAGCTCTCGCCCGAAGACCGCAGCCACGAGGGGCTCTTCCTCTCGTTTCAGTATCCGGTGGAAATCCCCGGAGTGTCGATGGTCAACTTCATGCGCGCTGCCGTCAACGCCAAGCGCAAATATTTCAACGAACCGGCGCTTTCGGCCGGCGACTTCCTCAAACTCATGCGCCGCAAACGCGCCATCGTGGAGCTCGACAACAAGCTCGCCTCGCGCTCGGTGAACGAAGGGTTCTCCGGCGGCGAAAAGAAGCGCAACGAGATCTTCCAGATGGCTGTGCTCGAGCCGCGCCTGTCGATTCTCGACGAGACCGACTCCGGCCTCGACATCGACGCCCTGAGGGTAGTGGCCGGCGGAGTCAACCAGCTCAAGACTGCCGACAATTCCACCATCGTCATCACCCACTATCAGCGTCTGCTCGACTATATCCGTCCGGACTTCGTGCATGTGCTCTACAAAGGCCGCATCGTGCGCACCGGAGGCCCCGAGCTCGCCCTTGAGCTCGAAGAGAAGGGCTACGACTGGCTGAAACAACTCTGACCCGGGGTCTGCCCCCTCTTCATTCAAATCCGCAAGTTCAAATCCGCAAGCTGATGAATAATCCGCTCCAACAATATATCGATCTCTACACGGGCAATCCCGACATGGTGCAGGGCAACCCCGGCGGAGCGCTCAACCAGGCGCGCGACAAAGCCCTGGAGCGCCTGCTGGAGGCGCGCCGGCTCCCCGACCGCAGCGACGAGGGGTATGCCAAGACGTCGGTGGCCGAGATGTTCGCGCCCGACTACGGCATCAACCTCCAGCGCCATCCCGTCACCGTCGATCTGGCTTCGTCGTTCCATTGCGGAGTGCCCAACCTCTCGACGCTTATGGCCGTAGTGGCTGTGGACCACTTCGCTCCCACGCGCACGCTGCAGCAGAACCTCCCGCAGGGTGTGGTGGTATGCTCGCTGGCCGAGGGGGTGCGCCGCTATCCCGGGATCGCCGACAGATACTATAACTCTCTGGCCTCCCGGCGCGGCAATGCAGCCACCGACCTCAACACGCTTTTCACGCAGGACGGCGTGATGATATATGTGCCCGACGGGGTGCGCATGGAAAAGGCCATCCAGATAGTGCAGCTCTTCCAGGGCGACTCGCCGCGCCTGGCCTTCCGCCGCATCCTGCTGGTGGCCGGCAGGGATTCGCGGGTGGCTGTGCTCAAATGCGACCATTCCCACCCCGACTCGGCCGATTTCCTGTCGAGCGAAGTAATCGAGGTGATAGCCTCCGAAGGGTCGGAGGTGCAGTTCTACGACCTTGAGGAGTCAGCAGCCGCCACCCGGCGCATGAGCCAGATGTTTGCCCGTCAGGACGCCGGCTCGAAGCTGACCGTGGCCGCCGCCACGCTCTTCAACGGGACGACACGCAACGAATTCCGCATCGACTGCACAGGCGACCATACCGCCACGCGCCTCTCGGGCATGGCCATCGGCTCGCGCAGCCAGCATATCGACAATTCGTCGGAGGTGGTCCACCGCGGACAGCACGGCCATTCCGACCAGCTCTTCAAATATGTGCTCGACGACGAGGCCCGCGGGGCCTTCGAGGGGAGCATCGAGGTGGCCGAAGGCTCGCGCTTCGTGGAGGCTTACCAGTCGAACCGCAATGTGCTGGCCTCGACCGGCGCCCGCATGCACACCAAGCCGCAGCTGCTCATCTACAACGACGACGTGAAATGTTCCCACGGCGCCACCACCGGACAGCTCGACGACCGTGCGCTGTTCTATATGCAGACCCGCGGCATCCCCCTGGATGAGGCCCGGCGCATGCTTATGCAGGCTTTTATGGTCGACGTGGTCGACACCATCGCTCTGGAGCCGCTCCGCGATCGCCTGCGACACATGGTGGAGCGCCGCTTTGCCTCGGCCGACCATCTCTGCGATGCCTCCTGCCGTCAGGCGGAGTAATCCCCACCGCCGACTGCTTCAGCCGGCTATATTCTCAATATTAGACGATTATGATTGATGTAGATAAGATCCGTTCACAATTTCCCATCCTCTCGCGCCAGGTCTACGGCAAGCCGATGGTATATCTCGACAATACGGCCACGTCGCAGACACCGCGTCAGGTGGTCGAGGCCATCGACAAAATGTATTTCGAGCATAAGGCCAATGTCCACCGCGGAGTGTTCCTTCTGGCCCGCGAAGCCACCGAGATGCTCGAAGCCTCGCGCCAGCGCGTCCGCGCCTACATCAACGCCCGCTCCACCCGCGAGGTGGTGTTCACCCGCGGCACCACCGAGGCCATCAATCTCGTGGCCTCCTCGCTCGGAAGCACCTTCGAAAACAACGATGAGGTTATCCTCACCGTCATGGAGCATCACGCCAACATCGTGCCCTGGCAACTGCTGGGCAACCGCAAGCGTGTGCTGCTGCGCGTGGTGCCTATCCGCCCCGACGGCACTCTCGACATGGAGGCCTTCCGCTCGTTTTTCAACGAGCGCACGCGTCTGGTGTCGGTATGCCATGTCTCCAATGTGCTCGGCACTGTCAACCCCATAAAGGAGATGATCGGCTACGCCCACTCGATGGGGGTACCCGTGCTTATCGACGGCGCTCAGGCCGCGCCTCACCTGCGCATCGACGTCAGCGACCTCGACTGCGACTTCTACGCCTTCTCGGCCCATAAGATGTACGGCCCCACGGGCGTCGGAGTGCTCTACGGCAAGGAGCGCTGGCTGGAGATGATGCCCCCGTACCAGGGCGGCGGCGAGATGATCTCGCACGTCAGCTTCAAAAAGACTACCTTCGCCGAGCTCCCGCTCAAATTTGAGGCCGGCACTCCCGACTTCGTCGGCATATCAGCCTTCACGAAAGCTCTGGATTTCATCGATTCCATCGGAATAGAGGCCATCGAGGCCCACGAGGTGGAGCTGATGCGCTACACTCAGCAGCAGATGATGGAGATGCCCGGAATGCGCATTTTCGGCACTCAGGAGGGGAAGGCTCCCGTAATCTCATTCCTCATAGGCCACGCCCACCATTTCGACACAGGCACCCTGCTGGACCATCTGGGCATAGCCGTGCGTACCGGTCACCACTGCGCCCAGCCGCTGATGGAGGCCCTCGGCATCGAGGGGACTGTGCGCGCCTCCTTCGGCGTCTACAATACCCGCGAAGAGGCCGACGCCTTCCTCGCCGCCCTGCGGCGCATCCTTCCCATGCTCTCGTAAGCCGGAGCCTGTCCCGGAGCCTTTAAGAGCCTGTCCCGTTAAACCGTCGCTTATGAATCTCACCACCCTGTCGCTTCCGTATTTCCGCCGTATTTTCGCCGCCGAGCAGCACGCCGGCGACGACATCAGGGCTTCCCAGACGGCCACTCTGCACACCCTTCTGCGTCAGGGCGCCCGCACCGACTACGGCCGCACCTGCGGCCTGCGCCCCGGGATGAGCTATGAGGAGTTTGCCGCCACGGTGCCTCAGGGCGACTATCCCCGCCTGCGCCCGTGGGTGATGCGCATGGTGAGGGGGGAGGCCGACGTGCTCTGGCCGGGACGCTGCCGCCGCTTCGCCCAGTCGTCGGGCACATCCGACGGCAAATCGAAATACATCCCCGTCACCGACCGCTCGCTCCAGCGCTGCCACTACGCCGGAGCCGCCTATTCGCTGGCTTCTTATCTGCATTATTACCCTGACAGCCGGGTGTTTGGCGGCAAGAACTTCATCCTCGGCGGCAGCTACGCCACCGAGCTGGAGACGCCGCGCGGAGTGTGCGTAGGCGACCTCTCCGCCACGCTCATCGACCGCATCAACCCGCTGGTCAACCTCTTCCGCATCCCTTCGAAGCGCATAGCGCTCATGGCCGACTGGACCGAGAAGCTCCCGGCGCTCATCGAAGCCTCGCGCCGGGCCGACGTGCGCTCCATCTCTGGTGTGCCGTCGTGGTTTCTTACCGTCATCAAGGGGGTTATCGCGCGTCAGGGTGCCGGCAATATCCGTCAGGTATGGCCCAATCTGGAGGTTTTCTTCCATGGCGGCATCGCCTTCGGCCCCTACCGCGAGCAGTATGAGCGTCTGGCCCCGGGCTGCCGCTTCTGGGAAAACTACAACGCCTCGGAAGGCTTCTTCGGGGTGCAGGCAAGGCCGCTGGAAGGCTCTGCAACCACCGGCAAAACGCCTCAGCCGCCTATGCGGCTGCTGCTCAATGCCGATACATTCTATGAATTCATCCCCGCCGACGGCGGCGATCCCGTGCCGGCATGGGAAGTGGAAGAAGGGAAAGTCTATGCCCTGCTGATCACCTCCTCCAACGGTCTGTGGCGCTATCCGCTGGGCGACACCGTGCTCATCCGAAGCCGCAACCCGCTGGAAATCACCATCGCAGGTCGCACCAAACATTTCATCAACGCCTTCGGCGAGGAGGTAATGGTCCACAATACCGACGCCGCACTGGCCCACGCCTGCGCCGCCACCGGAGCCGAAGTCGAGAACTATACGGCCGGCCCGGTCTACGCCTCCGACCGCTCGCGCGGCCGCCATCAGTGGCTTATCGAGTTTGCCAAACAGCCCGCCGACCTGGAGGCTTTCGCCGACATACTCGACAAAGCCCTTCAGGCAGAAAACTCCGACTATCAGGCCAAACGCGCCGGCGGCATCTTCCTTGACCGACTGACCATTACGCCCGTACCCGCCGGCACCTTCGACCGCTGGCTGGCCTCCACCGGCCGCCTGGGCGGACAGCGCAAAGTGCCCCGCCTCAGCAACGACCGCCACATCCTCGACCCCCTCCTCTCCACCCTCTGACCCCCCTCTCGCCCACATTTTGGTCAAGTCGCCCCATATCGCTCACATTGTGGGTCAGGTCGCACCAAGGCGCGACCCTACAAGCTGCCAATCAACAATTTATAATGCGGATGCGGTTTATCGCATCCCTACCTCTTCCCATATCCCGCGGGAGCCGACCCGCTTATACGACAAATGCGCCCCGGTGTGGGAGCGCATTTGGTATAATGAGTAGCTGAGAATTTTCCACACGGATGATGGAGATTCCCATCCGGATGGCTGTGGGCTTATCAGAATGGCTCAGATTTTAGGAGCGAGGTTCTGAGCGCGACGGGAGTTGACTAAGGTCAATGACCGAGCGCGAGAGGTTCTCGCGACGCCAAAGATGAGCCGTTATCACAAGGCCACAACACGGGCTCGCGAGCCGGCGCGTACGATGTATATACCTGCGGGCAGGTCGCTCAGCGCCTCTGCGTAGGGCACCTGCGAGCGTACTATCATACCCGAGATAGTGAAGACGTCGGTCGGAGTCTCAGCCGTAACAGCCTCGGCTTCTTCTACGACATCCTCCACGCCTGTGGTAATCTTGGCCTCGTCGTCGAAGACGATAAGCGGGTGTATTTTATTATCGGTATCATTCTTAATATAAGCGCGGTGGGCGTCGATGCTCTGGAATCCAGCCTCGGTGTCCTGACGGAAATACTGGTATGCTCCGGATTCGTGAGTTCCTGCAAAATAGTGTTCCCCGGCAGCGACATCGGCTTCGTGAACACCGGTCAGGATTTTAGAATCATCGGTATATTGATTGAGCCGGTTGGTAGGCAGACCCGTAAAGCTATATTCCTTGGTTGCAGCTGCCTTGGCCGGTGCCTTATTCACAATCTTCTCAACCTGCAGGGCGCTTTTGGGGATTTCGGTATTAATAGCGACATACGGCACATTCGCTTTGATCTCCGAAACACCGAGCCCGTCGCTAAGCGATATGAGATGATAATTGAAGGCCATAGTCTCTCCGTCCACTTCGATTTTGGCTTCTTTATTACTCAGATCCAAAGCATTACAAATCTCGATGCCATCCGATTTAAGCGCATTATATTCTGCCTCCTTCATATCAAAGGGGAGCATAAACGTGTTGTAATGCTCGGGGAAGGTCAGAGTGATTGTAGTCTCTGCCTCCGGATCTTCGCCAAGATACTCAAGCGTCATATTGCCGAAGATAGTAGCCGTCGGACTAGTATTTGATTCTTTATTCAATACGATCTGGAAATCTTCGTTTTCGGAAGCAGTGGTAAATTCGATGGTCTTAACCCCGTTCCCGGCTTTAAACCATGCTCCGGCAGCCTCCTGAGTGATGTTGTTAGAAATCTCTCCGTCTGCAAATGTAACCGGCTGACCTTTGACTGTAAGCGTAACATTTTCAGTCGACGATGCAGCCTGACATTTAAATCTGTATTTACCTTTCCAGGGCAATTTCCTTGTGGGCGATGTAAGCGACCATTCTGATCTGTCTCCAAATTTTGCAGGCCATACACTATAGGTTTGCTTGGTAATCATGAGATAGAACGGGCCCTTTTCATTTTCCCATCTATAAACCTTTGAATATTTTGTATTATTTTGCCATACAGTCCAGTTGACATTGTCAACATCTTTGTTGCCGAACTTAGAGGCAGGGATGAGGAAGTCGCAGCCCATGGGGCGATTCTTGTTGGCAAGAGTCTTGATCTCGTTGTAGCGGTCTTCCTTGCTTACCACTTCCCAAAGGATTTTGGGACTCACGCTGAGGTTGGCATCCGTATCGACAAAATATTCCGGATTGAACCAATAATCGCAGGCTATTTTATCTTCCACATAGTTGAAGGTACGCACATAACGCTGCTGGTCGCCATGATAGGTCTCGAAGATAATATGATTTTTGGCATTATACGTGGTATTGATCATATTGACTTTAGATGCGTTCGACTCGTCGCCATCCATATAAAGGTAGCCGAGATCGTTGGTATACATGTATCCGTAATCTGACCTTAAACTATAATGACTGCCGATACGGACGAGCTCCACAGGTTCACCTGAATCATCGACGATGGCGTGAGAGCCCCAGTTGGCACCTCCGGAGAGGAATTTCCCGGTGCCTACATTGCGGATGAACACCTGACCGCTGTTGACAATCGCATCCGAAAGGGTGAAACGCTCCACTACCGATTTGCCCGAGGCATCCGGCTCGTAGTTGTTCTGAATAAGATTGTAGACGATTTCATCGCCGGCAATATCATTGTAGCGGTCCGAAGAGTTGACTTTTTTAGTCGAAGTGCGCAGCACATAGTCAGAATAGAATATACCCAGAGGGCCCTGACCCTTATGCGCGTTAATATAGTCGGCCACAACGCGGTTCACCACCGAAGCTCCGCCTTTATAGCCGTTGGTATTGTCGGTAGGGACAGAGGTTCCGGAGTTTTCAATCGAAGTGAAATTGAACACCCAGGGCACATTGTAGATACCGGTAGCTTCATTGGGGTTGGTCTGATTCATAGCCCAATCCATCAGCGCCTTGGATTGTACGATCTTCTTATCGCGCACTGTGTCGTCGCCCTGCGAAAGGTCCTGCATATGGACTGTTGTGCTCCTGAGAGGGTTGCCGCCGCAGAACACTGCACCTGCATTGTTCACATCGAACTCATCGGTCCAGTTGGTCAGATAGCCGGCTTTGGGGAGGTCGACGAAGTTGATACGGTCGCGGCGTAAAAGCACGATTTTACCGCGTACGTCGCTCACTTTCAGGTCGGGCGAGAAAGTAACGACTTTGTCGGCGACTTTGCCGGTGTTGAAAATCTCACCCATCAGCTTATTATACGTGGCCTTATCCGATTCGCTGTATTTAGCCAACACCGCGCTGGCCCCGTCAGGTCTGGACGAGTAGACGTTACCGCGGAAAAGATGAATCACAAAGAATTCCGTAGGATGGACATCAAGATAATGCAACACCTTATCCAAGGCATCCGTAAGCGTAAGCTTCAGCTGGTCAAGGCCATGATGGCAGTAGAGCTTGCCATCGTCCAGACCGGGACGAAAGTCGAGCGCGCGGATGCCGCGCGCCATCATTTCATCAAGCTCTGCAGCCTGAGTCGTCGAGCAGTTATTGCCTGTGGACGAGATCCACTGGTTGCCGTCGCCGCCGGTCACGGAGTCGTGGCTACCTGGGATAGTCACATGAGCCACATACAGATTGTCGGGGAGAGCAGCCATCCAGTTTTCAGAGGTATAGCTTGTGGCGCCGCTGGCGCTTGTACCCTTTTCGTTGACAGTTCCCGACCAGGTCTTCCCCTCAAATTCGTCCCAGGTGTTGGCCGAAGCCGAGCCCGAGGCAAGGAGGCACCCGAAGGTAAGCATAAGTAAAGTTTTATTCATAAAAAGAAGTATACTATAAGATTGACAAATACGATTAAAAGGTCATGAAAAGTCGAGAGGTCGCAGAATGCGCCTGTCCCGACAGTAGTTGCTGACCGATTGCAGTTAAAGCATATTCTCAAAAAAGACAACCTGAATTCAACAGAGCGATCAAGCGGTTATTCACATAGACGCGACGCTCATTACGAATGGAATTTTTGTCCGCAGTAGAATCTGTATGCTATGGCATGACGGAGTGTTGAAATGGCTGCAAACGTGGGTCTTTCACAAGGTTGAATTCAAGTGTCTGACTACTTTAAATATAAATACTCTACAAAGTGGACGCAAAGGTAAATAGAAAATGGCAATATTTACCCCCCCACCGTTAATTTTTGTTAATATATGTAAAAAGGCGGCAATTTTAACGCTTTTACTCGTAATTTATTCTTTATATCCGCAAAACAGCCGGTAGGCCGCACCAAGGCGCGACTAGCCGGCTGATAATAAATTATTTATACGAATGAATGATCGGCGGGGATGCTCAGGCTGTGGCATGGGCGCCCGACCGGGGGGTCTGGGCGGCGATGCGGTTGGCCATCTCGACGGCTACCGAGATGTGGGGGCAGATGTGGTCGACGCCGATGAGGCGGTCGATGCCGGCGTTCACCAGCGTCTCGCGCACGTTCTCTTTCACGCCCGAAAGCACGATGTGGATCCCCTCGCTCTGCGACGAACGGATGAGTATCTCAAGATTGTGGAGGGCGGTGGAATCGATGAAGGGCACCTTACGCATGCGCACGATACGCACTTTCGGCTTCTCGCCCAGAGTGGATCGCATCATTTCGTCGAATTTCGTAGCCACGCCGAAGAAGAACGGGCCGTCGATCTCGTAGACTTCCACACCTGGGAGCACATCGAGCACTTCATGATGAGAGGCATCGAGGTCGGTACCCTCGGCCACGTCGAGCTGTTCGGAATAGACCTTGATCTCGGTGTTCTCCATCACACGGCGCAGGAACAGCACCACTGCCAGCAGCAGGCCGATCTCGATGGCGATGGTGAGGTCGAACACTACCGTCAGCAGGAAGGTCACGGCCATTACGGAGATGTCGCTTTTGGGATTCTTCATCATCCCGGCGATGGTGCGCCAGCCCGACATATTATAAGAAACTATCACGAGTACGGCGGCCAGACAGGCCATAGGCACATAGTTGATCAGCGGCATGAGGAAGATGAAGATCAGCAGCAACACCACGGCATGGATAATTCCGGCCACGGGGGTGCGTCCGCCGTTGGTAATGTTGGTCATGGTGCGGGCTATGGCTCCGGTAACGGGGATGCCGCCGAAGAAGGGGACAACGACGTTGGCCATCCCCTGGCCGATGAGCTCGGTGTTGGTGTTGGTGTGAGAGCCGGTGTAACCGTCAGCTACCGTGGCCGAAAGCAGCGACTCGATGGCGCCGAGCACGGCGATGGTGAAGGCTGAGGGGAGCAGCAGGTTGATATTGTCCATGGTCAGGCGGAAGGTCTGCACCTCGGGAAGCGAAGTGGACATGCCCGAGAAGCGGTCGCCGATAGTGGTGACGCCCATCTCGGGGAAATAGCTGCGCATGATGTAGGTGACGGCCGTAACCAGCACGATAGCCATGAGCGCACCGGGCAGGCGCTTGGAAATCATCGGGGTAACGATGATGATGGCCAGTGAGGCGAGGGCCACGGCGAGGGTGACGGGGTCGATACGGTCTAAATTATGGAAGTAGATGCCCCATTTCGATACGAAGTCGGCGGGGAGGTCGGTCAGCCCCAGACCGAAGAAGTCGTTGATCTGAGTGGAGAGGATTGTCAGGGCGATACCGGCGGTGAACCCTACCACAATGGGGTAAGGGATAAATTTGATGACCGTACCGAGATGGAACACACCCATGAGGATCAGTATCAGCCCGGCCATGAAGGTGGCCACGGCCAGGCCCTCAAGTCCGTAGTGGGCTATGATGCCGTAGACTATCACGATGAAGGCGCCGGTAGGACCTCCGATCTGCACGGAGTTGCCGCCGCAGGCTGCCACGATAAAACCGCCTATGATGGCTGTAATCAGGCCGATTGTGGGGCTCACGCCCGAGGCGATACCGAAGGCGATGGCCAGAGGGAGGGCCACGATGCCCACTACCACGCCGGCGATGAGGTCGGCCTGGAATTTCTTCGCGTTGTAATGACGCATGGCCGACAGAAGTTTCGGACTGAAGTCGACCTTTCCGCTAAAATTCATAACTGTACCTTAGAAAATTTATACCTATTTTTACCTTAATTGGCCTCAGGCCAAAGCGCCGGAATCTCTATCCTGCGCGGCCTGAATCTGCCGATGCCCCGGCGGGATGCAAATCTCTGTTGCCGCCGCGGCCCTTAAAAACTGCGCAAAGTTACTAAAATTCCTTAAAATTGGCAAACAAATGCAATCCGCCAATATGGCGAGTCCATAAACTCCCAGGGAGCGAGCCACCTACGGCGTCGCCCCCAGCGCTACATTATTGGCTCTCTACGAGAGCCGCGACGACACCCTCTGTGAGGATGCCGTCGAGCGAAAGAATGAACTTTACATTGGGTTCATAAAATCCTTTAAGTAACCAGCATTGGGACGCAATTCATCGCGTCTTACCATCACATTCGGCTATATATCAACATATTATGCAAATGCGACGTATCACATTCCTTCTACATGTTGGTAGTTTTCCCGCTTCGCAAGGTTTGTCCATAAGTTAGTGGCATTGGAGAGGTTCAGAAGTCGAACATCGAGCGGAGCACGGAGATCGACTGGAGGTCGGCCATCGAGGGGAGATGGAGGCGGTAATACTCCAGGATGCGGTCGAGGATGCGGTTGCGGGCGGCGCGACTCATGGCGAACACCCGCGAGGTGCGCGTATTGATGCGGCTCAGGCGGAAGGCTGCCGATGATTCCTCCGGACTCAGAAAGTGGGAATGTACGGGCGGCGACATGCGGAATACTCCATCGGCGAGATCCATCACGCTCCCCGGCCGATAAGTGGACCAGTCAGGCTCGATTCCTAAAAAATACTGTAGCCTCATCAGCAGGCAGATATGAAAATTGGCGGTCTCCACGGCGTTGGCTCCACGCAGCGCCGAGCACATCTGCTCCAGAAATGCCCACATATGCTGGTCGGCGGTCTGCTCAAGCACGATGGCGCTGAGCAGTTCGGCGGCAAACATGGCCACAGCGCTCTTGACCGGCCCCATAGCCAGCGAGGGCAGCCGACCGGCCATAGCGGAATCAGCCACGCCGGGACGCACGTCCTTGATATTGAAGATCTCGCGGTGTCCGCCCGTGAGAGCCATGCAGTCGAAGCGGCTCAACGGCATAGTCAGCGCCCGGATTCTCGCCGCCGAAGCTGTGGCAGAAGCAGGCACAAGCAGGGCTACCCTACCCGCCTGCCGCGAATAGGCCGCCAGAATCGAGTAACGGTCGTTGTATTTCACCGTCCTCAGCGCTATGCACTCCAAAGCTTCATACATAAGCCGTCGTCATCTTTTAGAATCTTATGCGGATTTAAGCGGTTGTGTCAAACGGCGGTAATCGCTATTCAAATTTAGTGAAGATGTTTTTAACCTGCAATACCCGGCCGGATTTCCGAGTTTGTTAACCTTTGTCGGCAGGATTGGCGCAGGATTGGCCGATGTGGGGCTTGGGATTTGCGGGAATTTTCGTAACTTTGCGGGAAGGCTTCGAATGTGAGCCTCAGACTTTTGAGAAACCGACCACAAAATGGCTAAATTTTCAGAAAAAGATAAAGACCTCGAGGAGATGACCCGCGGAGTGGCGCTCCCGGCCAGTGAGGCTGTGCCCGCTCCACCCGAAGGGCTTGACTTCAGCTATATGCTTAAGGATGAGCAGGGTCGCGACCGCAAGCCGACTGTGCTCGATGCCGACGACATCATGGAGATGGTGCCCAAGCTCAAGGGCCACCGCCGCCTGGTGGAGCGTATGATCCGATTCATCGGCCTGGACAAGGTAAACTGGATACATGCGCATAACTGCAAGACCCCCGGGCCGCAGTTTGTGCGCGGACTGCTCGACGACCTCGACATCAAGCTGAGGATCGACAACAATCAGGTGCTCGACCACCTGCCCGAAGGTGCGTTCGTCACCATCAGCAACCATCACTTCGGCGCCCTCGACGGCATCATCCTCATCGACCTGATAGCCTCGCGCCGCCCGCGCTACAAGGTGATGGTCAACATGTTTCTGAACTACATCTGGGCCATGCGCCCCAACTTCATAGCCGTGGACCAGCAGGCCAGCGACGACCCCAGGAAGAAAGCTGTGTCGATGGCCGGCATCCGCGAGGTGATAAAGATGGTGCGCCAGGGCGACCCCGTGGGCTTCTTCCCTGCCGGCGCCGTAGCCAAAGTCAACTGGCGCGGACGCCTCCAGGATCGCGAGTGGCAGCCTACCATCATCCAGATAATCGAGAAGTTGAAGGTTCCCGTCATCCCAATTTTCTTCCACGGCTCGCAGTCGTGGTGGTTCAACTTCCTTGGCGTCACATGCTGGCAACTGCGCACTTTCCGCCATCCGGCTGAGGTATTCCGCAAGAAGGGGAAGACCTTCCACATCACCGTCGGCAACCCCATCCCGGTAGAGGAGCAGATGAAGCATATGGGCTCGGAGAAGGAATTCGGTGACTTCCTGCGCGAGCAGACCTACCGCCTGCGCAACGTAAAGTGACGCCGCCGGCTAAGACCTACGTAAAACAAAGCAAACCAACGCATTGGAGATCACTTCGCAGATAATACAGCAGGCCAAGAGCCGCTTCGGAATCGTCGGCACGGCGCCGGCGCTCACCGAGGCCGTGAGCCGCGCTTTGCGCGTGGCGCCCATCGACCTGTCGGTACTTGTCACCGGCGAGAGCGGCAGCGGCAAGGAATTCTTCCCGCAGATTATCCACGCTTACTCACCGCGAAAACATTCGAAATACATAGCCGTCAACTGCGGCGCCATCCCCGAAGGGACCATCGACTCGGAACTTTTCGGCCACGAAAAGGGTGCCTTCACCGGAGCCGTAGCCACCCGAAAGGGGTATTTCGAAGAAGCCAACGGCGGCACCATCTTCCTCGACGAAGTGGCCGAGCTGCCGCTGACCACTCAGGCGCGCCTGCTGCGTGTGCTCGAGAGCGGCGAATTCATGAAGGTGGGCTCGTCGACCGTGCAGCGCACTGACATACGCGTGGTTGCGGCCACGAATGTAGACATGGCCCGGGCCGTGCGCGAAGGGCGTTTCCGCGAGGACCTGTTCTACCGCCTGTCGACGGTGGAGATCCACGTGCCGCCGCTGCGCGAACGCGGTGGCGACATCCTGCTGCTGACGCGCAAATTCGCCGCTGACTTTGCCGAAAAATACCGCGTGCCCCAGTTTGAGTTCACCGAAGAGGCCCGCGAAGCCATGACGCGCTTCCGCTGGCCGGGCAATGTGCGCCAGCTGAAGAATGTAGTGGAGCAGATAGCCCTGTTCGAAGCCGGTAAGACGGTCGACCTCCAGCGGCTCGAAAGCTACCAGCCGACGATGCACACATCGTATGCCCCGGCTGTGGCCGACGCAGGCCGCCACAGCTACGAGCATGAGCGCGAGATGCTGTTCAATATGATTCTGCGCCTGCAGAGCGAGATAGGCCGCCTCAAGGCCGAAATCGAAGAGACCCGCTCCGGAGCCACTCCGGTAATGGCGCAGCCTCAGGTGGGCGACGGCCGACGGACGGAGCAGCCTGCGACCTCGGCAGCCCTGATGAAATATCCTGCGGCCCACAGCCTCTTCCCCACCCCGATGCAGAGCCATCAGGTGAAGGCTGAGCAGCCCGACGGCCGCGAAACCATCGACGTGACGGCCACGCCCGAGACGCCGGCCCACACCGCCCGCGAAAGCCGCACCCTCGAGGAGACCGAGCGCGAGACCATCCGCGAATCGCTTGAGCGCAACGGCGGCCGGCGCAAAGCCACCGCCGCCGAGCTCAACATCTCGGAGCGAACCCTTTACAGAAAAATCAAAGAATACGGCCTTGAATAGCCCCGCAGGCCGAACCGACAAGAATATGGCCGCCACCTTCGGGCGGCCCGACCCAAGATAATGAGCAGACTAAGAAAGATAATCGGCATAATAACAGTGATGATGGCGATGGCTGTGCCCCAGAGCTGCCGCATCAGCTACAAGCTCAACGGAGCCGCCCTTGACTATACCGTCTACCGCACAATCCACCTCGGAGAGTTCCCCATCCGTGCGGCGCTGGTGTATGCTCCTCTGCAGCAGACGTTTGAAAATGAGCTGTCGGACTATATCGCGCGCAACACGCGCCTGACCATCACCGACGGCGCCTCCGACCTGGAGCTGGAGGGCGAGATCGTCAACTACAGCCTCTCGCCCCAAGCCGTGACCGAAGACGCCTACGCATCGCGCACGCGCCTGACCATCACCGTGCGCGTGAAATATACCGATTCGAAAAACGATGCCAACTCCATCGACCAGACATTCTCGGCCTACCGCGACTTCGACGCATCTCAGATGCTCATCGACGTACAGGAGCAGCTATGTCAGGAGATTGCCAAAGAGCTCGTGGAACTGATATTCAACGCCACCCTCGGCAACTGGTAGCCTTTGACCATCTGAACAGAAATGACTCACGACAAGGAACATACGAAGATGCCTCAGCCACAAGGCGATGCAGCCCCGGCTCAGGTTACAGCCGAAGAGCTGGCTCTGGCACTGCCAGAGCCGGAGGCAGCGCAGCGTCTGGTCGACCCTGAAGCCGGACGTTTCGACGGTTTCTATCCGCCCCGGCAGAAGCCCGCAGCACCCACCACCGACCAGGCCATCGACCGTTTCCTTGAAAACTACGGCAGCAACGACCCGGCCGAGACATCCACACTCGAACGGCTGATTTTCAACCCCGTACCCGACTATTCGCAGCAACTGGCCGCCGAAGCCGAAGGCTCGCTCCCCAGCGCCGGCCCCACCGGCGACAGCCGTGAAGACCGCATCAACCGCTTCATCCTCAGCCAGCAAGGCCAAGCCGCCACGGCCCAGGGCCGGCAGCAGCAGACCGCCGCAGCCCACGGCTCCGAAACCCCGGCGCCGCAAATCCCCACCGAACCGGCCCCGCTGGAAGCCAACCCCGCTCCGCCGCGCAAACCCGCAGCACCCGAGCCCGCCGAAAACTCGCTTTTGAGCGAATCCCTGGCAAAAATTTACATCCGCACACGTCGTTACGACCGTGCATACGAAATTCTTACCCGTTTAAGTTTGGCCGTTCCAGAAAAAAATGCTTACTTTGCAGACCAATTGCGTTTTCTGCGTAAACTGATGGCCGCCGAAAAGCTCCGCCAGAGCCTCGGGAAAGCCGCCGGAGCGCAGTAAAAAGCTGATATACAGTAACAAAAAATAGACAATAAGATAAAATGTACACACTCATCATCGTTCTTACAGTGTTGGTAGCAATCCTGCTCATCATCGTAGTTCTCGTTCAGAAATCGAAAGGTGGCGGCCTCAGCTCCACTTTTGCAGGCTCCAACCAGATCATGGGCGTACGCCGCACCAACGACTTTATCGAAAAAGCCACATGGACCCTGGCCGGCATCGTAGCCCTGCTGTCGATCGTTTCGGTATTCGTAATGCCCCGCAACGTAGTGCAAGGCGCCCGCGTTAAGCCCGTCAACGAAATCCAGACCGTAGCCGGCACCGAGTACGCTACCCCCGTAGCCACCGAACAGGGCGCCGAGGCACCCACTGCCGAAGGCAAGGAAGCCGAAGCTCCCGCCGCTGAAGCACCCGCTGCCGAAACTCCTGCCGCACCTGCTGCAGAAGCTCCCGTTGCTCCCGCAAACTAAGCCGGTGACCCACCTCCGCCGCGCATCGCCCGCAGAGGGCGGCCACACGCGGAGAAAAACAGAGTGAAAGAAATAGTGGAAAGTTAAAAATTTGGCTGAATGCCGAAAAATTTTTAACTTTGCACCGCAAATCTAAAAAAGACGCGCCAATCGGGGTGTAGCACAGTTGGCAGCGCGCCACGTTCGGGACGTGGAGGTCGGAAGTTCGAGTCTTCTCACCCCGACATAATAAAATGGAAATCAGCATCAAGTTGATTTCCATTTTTCTTTATATCAAGCACTTACGGCGAAATACAAGCGGCGATAAAAGCAAGCGAAAACAGGCAAGTACACAAATTTTTAGCATTTTTTGTGTACCTAACGGGCATTTTGTGTACCTGTTTTGTCTACCTAAAATCATTTCAAAGTGTCGGCGAGCGCACATAACTCAACGACATGCAAAAATTAAAACTTAAATTGACGTTTAGCGGCCCAAGAAACTTTAAGGGTAAACTTACAATTCAGTGTTAAAGGTCGGCTCGCTGTTGATAAAATGCAAGGCGTGATTCGGCGGTGGCTCCGTAGGTGACACCATGCCGCCGCCCTCATCGAGGGCGAATAATGTGTCACAAGGCGTGAGTCCGCTGACGCTTGTGCCCATGGGAGCCGCCCGCCTGCGCATCTCGGCCTTCCCCACCTCGGAAAAATAAGAGCCGGAATAAGTATGGGATGGGTTGTGGATGAGTTAGCGGCGGGTGAGGGCGCGGATGGGGAGAGTGAGGAGCATGGCGACCAGGAGGATGGCGGCGAGGGTGAGGGCGACGTCGGCGCCGCGGAGCACTACGGGGTAGACGGTGATCGACATCAGCTGGGGGTTGGCGCTTCCGAGTTTTATCCAGCCGAAGGTGGCCTGTCCCCATACCATCAGGCATCCCAGGGTTGCACCCAGGAGGCCTCCGCCGGCGGCAATCATCCATCCTTGCCAGGTGAATATGCCGCGTAGGAGCGATGCGGGCGCACCCATGTCGCTGAGCGTGTCCATATCGCGCCGCTTTTCTATTACTATCATCGACATGGTGGAGATGATGTTGGCCGAGGCAATGGCCAGGATGAAAGCCAGCATCACGAAGGTGATCCATTTCTCAACGTTGATCATCCGGAAAGTCTCGGGTTCTTGCTCCACGCGGTCGAGCAGCCGCAGGCCGAGCTCTTCGGCCTGACGCTTCAGTCGGTCGGGCGAAGCTCCGCCGGCAGGATATACGGCCAGAGAGGAAGCCTCGCCATAGGCGCTCAGAAGGTTTTCGGCCATGGCGTAGGGGACGATGACGGTAGCGCGGTCGTGCTCCTCGTCTTCTGTCTGGAATACGCCCGCCACCCGGGCGCGGGCGCGTCTGAACCCTGCCATCGGGTTGGCCGGATTTATGCGACCGATACGGCGCGGCTCGTAGACGGTCAGCGAGTTCATCTCCTCCACAGCTCTGACTCCCAACTGCATGGCCGGACCAACGCCCACAATTACCGACGAATCAGAGCTGACAGCAGCCACGCCATCGACTATGGCATGGTGTATCCCCGAAGCCGCCAGCTCGTCAGGCGTCATCCCGACAATCTTAACGGCCATACGCCCCTGACCGTTGTCGGCCACAGCGAATGCCATCGACTCCAGGCGCGGGTATACGCGCGCGGATGCTCTGGCAGCCTTTCCCCGGCCCTCGGCCGGAGAGCCCTCGGCCTTACGGCAGATTTCGCCGGCATCGGCAATCATCGCTCCGTCGGGGGCAACCATCAGATAGGGCGGGGCAAAATTGGAGAGCTTGGCAAGCGCCAGCTGTTCGAACCCGTTGAACACCGACAGCACGACCACCATGGCGGCTGCGGCAACAGCCACCGCCGCCAGTGAAATCGCCGAAATGACGTTCACCGCCGCATGGCTCTTCTTAGCCACCAAATATCGCCCCGCAATTCTGGGTCCTAACATCTCTCTGCGCTATCCCCTCGTCCCCCCTGAGGTTCGCTATTTGCTGTCACATGCTTTCCGATTCGCTCGACAGCAGATTGTCGATATGCTCCACGTAGTCGAGCGAGTCGTCGAGATGGAATGCCAGTTCGGGAATCTTTCTGAGCTGGTAGCGCACTTTCTGGCCCAGCTCGAAGCGTATCGTCTTGGCCGAGCGGTTGATATTGTCGAGAATCTCCTTGGCTTTGTCGGAGGGGAAGATCGACAGATAGGCGCGTGCGATGCTCAGGTCGGGACTGACCCTCACGGCCGACACGGATACGAGGGTGCCGTGGGTTTTCGCTGTCTCGCGGCGTAAAATTTCGCTTAACTCCTTCTGAATCAGGCGACTTATCTTAGCTTGACGTGTAGTTTCCATATATCGTTAGTTTGATTGTTTGCAAAGATAACAAATTTCCACCACGCTTCGCTCGCTTAAATACGTTAAATTTCAGGCAGAAATTGTCGCTGTTTCAGAAAAATGCACTAAATTTACATCCCTCTTTCGAACAAATTAACCCACTGTAAACTAAGCCATGTTAAAAAAGACGATTTTTAAGCTGTTGGCGCTGTGCATCTTGACTTCGGCCAACGCTGCCGAGCCCACAGGATACTACACCTCCTGCGAGGGGAAGTCGGGCAAAGCCCTGCTGTCAGCCCTGAACAGCAAAATCTCGAACCACCACAATGTGGGCTACGATGGCCTTTGGGCTGTGTACAAGACTTCCGACGTGCGTGCCGACGGTACGCTATGGGATATCTATTCTACCAAACACTGGCCGTCGAATTTCACCAAATGCGGCAACTACAAAGTGGTTGGCGATTGCGTCAACCGCGAGCACTCGCTCCCCAAATCGTGGTGGGGCAAAGGGTCGTCGGCACAGTATTCCGACGCCTACCATCTCTATCCCACCGACGGCAAAGTCAACGGCCAGCGCTCGAGTTACCCCTTCGGCGAATGCAGCGGAGGCAAGCGCCTGCCCAACAACGGCAGCGTGCAGGCTCTCGGCCGTCTGGGATCATGCACCTATCCCGGCTACAGCGGCCAGGTGTTTGAGCCCGACGACGAATATAAAGGCGACCTGGCGCGCACTTACTTCTACATGGTGGCCTGCTACAACTCCATAATCAGCGGATGGACCCAGGGCAACGGCAGCCAGTTCTTCGCCGGCAACAGCTATCCCGCCTTCAAGGAGTGGTCGAGAAAGATGATGCTGGAATGGAACGCCAAGGACCCCGTCAGCCAGAAGGAAATCGACCGCAACGAGGCCATCTACAAACATCAGAACAATCGTAACCCCTTCATCGACCATCCCGAGCTGGCCGAATACATCTGGGGCGACAAGACCGATGTGCCCTGGACGCTCTCGGCAGGTCTGGGCGCTCAGTTTGTACTCCCGGACAACAATACAACCCTTGACCTGGGCGTAGCCTCCGTGGGCGTAACGCGCTCCACGACCGTCAGCGTCAAAGGTTCCAACCTTAAGGAGGCAGTCAGCGTCAGCGTCAGCGGCGCCGGATTCTCCGTCACTCCGCGCACGCTCACAGCCTCGGCCGTCAATGGCGCCGGAGCCACTCTGACCGTCAGCTACTCAGCGTCGGCTGCTGTCAGCTCCGCAACGGGTACCCTGACCCTCACCTCCGGCGACGCTCAGGTGAAGGTTAACCTTAAAGCCAAGGCCGTCGACGGGCTGCCCGCAGGCCCGGCCACCGGCATCACCGAATCCTCGTTTGTAGCCACCTGGAGTTGCATCGACGACGGCTCGGTGGATTACACCATTGACGTGCGCCGCAACGGCGCGTCCATCTCCGGCTTCCCCACTGAAGTCAGCGGCGGCGCCGAGCAGATGCTCGTCAGCGGCCTCGAACCCGAGACCACCTACACCTATCAGGTCAGCGCCGGATCGATCTCATCCGACTGGGTAAGCGTGACTACCGCCGCTCCTACCCCATCGGTATCGTTCCTCTACGATGGCGAACTGTCGTTTGCCACCGCTCCGGGCGTGCCTTCCGAAGTGGCTGAGGTGCTCGTCGACGTGGAGAATATCCCCGGCGAAATCCTGATTTCCGTCACTGCACCCTTCGAGGTCAGCACCGACAAGGCATCATGGTCGACCGTCTGCTCGCTTGCCCCGGGCGAGGACCGCTTCTACATGCGACTGTACGGCCAGACCGAGGGTGATTACTCCACCTCACTGACGGCTACCGCCGACGGCTATGAGAACGACGACACCGAGGTGACCGGCACCATCGCCACTGATGGTAAAGTCACATTCTACGAAGATTTCGAGCCGGACGCTACGGGCGGAGGTTCCTACGGCAACAAGACATACGCCGGCACAGCCTGCAAATGGACTACCGACGGCCTTTTCGAGAAGAATGGCTCCAACTCCTTCCCCCACACGGGCGAACAGGCCGTGCGCATGAATAAGACGACAAATGGGTATCTTTACATGGCTGAAGACAAGACCAAGGGCATCGGTACCGTCAGCTTCTGGTGCCGCCAGTGGAAGACCGACAAGTCGGATGTCAAGATTCAGCTTCTCGTCTCGGAAGACCATGGCTCTACATGGAAAGAAGTCCAGACCTTCGACATCCCCCACAACAACGGCGCCTCCAACGTGCATGCGGAATACGTGGCCAAGGTATCGAATCCCAAAGCCAACCGTATCAAGCTCGTTCAGACTCAGGGCACCCGCGCCATGATCGACGACGTCTCCATCACCGACTGCCTGACTACGGGCGGAGTGAACGAGGCCAACATGGCCGACTATCACCGCTGGGATGCCTACTGCCGCGGCGGACAGCTGGTAATCGAGGCTGACGAGGCAGTCAGCGCCACGGTTTACTCCACCGACGGCATCGAGCATTTCAACGGCACCGCTGCCGCAGGCTCGACCCCGCTGCGTCTCGCCCCCGGGCTCTACATCGTGGTGGTCGACGACTTCTCGCGCCGCGTGGTAGTGAAATAACCCCTGAAATAGCCCTATAAGCGAACCCTGAGAATAACTCCTGGGGGGTTCTCCCTTACAAATACAAACCGCGAAATAAGCCTACCCGGCATCATCATTATCCATTCTTGCAAATGTCAAAATACAATTTCGACGAAATCATCGACCGCCACGGCAGCGGATGCACCAAGCTCGACAATCTGCGTGAACTTTTCGGCAGCGACAACCTGCTGCCGCTCTGGATTGCCGACATGGATTTCCGTGTATGTCCGGAAATCACCGAGGCCCTGCAATGCCGCATGGCTCATCCTATCTACGGCTACTCTGTGCCTTCGGCTTCCTACTGGCAGTCGATAATCTCCTGGCTGCGCCGCCGCCACGATTTCGAGGTGAGCCGCCAGGAGCTGACGTATGTGCCCGGAGTGGTGAAAGGTATCGCTTATGCCGTCAATTTCTTCACTCAGCGCGGCGACAAGGTGGTGATTCAGCCGCCTGTCTACCATCCCTTCCGCATCATCACCGAAGGGAACGGCCGCATCATAGTGCCTAATCCGCTTATCCTGGCCGACGACGGCCATTACCACATGGACCTCGAGGGGCTGGAGAAGATATTCGCTACGGAGCATCCGCGCCTGATGATACTCTGCAACCCCCACAACCCCGTGGGCATCCAGTGGGACCGCGAGACCCTCGCCGCCGTGGGCGCTCTGGCAGCCCGGTATGGCGTGGTGGTGGTCTCCGACGAGATCCACGGCGACCTGATGCTGGGAGGCAGGCGCCACTTCCCGTTCGCTGCCTGCAGCGACGACTGCGCAAAGGTGGGCATCACCTTCGGCGCTCCTTCCAAGACGTTCAATATCCCCGGGCTGGTCAGCTCGTGGTGCATAGTCAAAAATCCCGAGCTGCGCAAGCCCTTCTTCGAATGGCTTGAGGTGAACGAATTCAACGCTCCGACTTTCGTGTCGACCATAGGAACTGAAGCCGCCTACACCAACGGCGAGCCCTGGCTGGCCGAGTGTACGCGCTATATCGAGGAGAATATCGACTTTGTGGAGAAATATCTTGCCGAGCATATCCCCTCGGTAGGGATGATCAGGCCCGAAGCCTCGTTTCTCATCTGGATGGACTTCCGCTCGCTGGGGCTGAGCCATAGCGAACTGGTCGACCTGGTGGTGAACCACGCGCATCTCGCTCTCAACGACGGCGAGATGTTCGGCCCGCAGGGCCACGGCTTCATGCGCGTCAATGTGGCCACTCCGCGTTCGCTGCTTCTCTCCGCTCTGGAGCGCCTTTCAGCCGCCCTGACCGAAGTGGCCCGATCTTAACATATTGAATTTCAACCTCTATTTCCGATAATCCGCTTTGACCATCAACCTGTTTCCGCCGGAAGAGCTGATCGAGGACGCAGCAATCGCGCTCCCGCTCTCCAAGAGCCTTTCGACGCGTACTCTCATCCTCGATGCCCTAACGGAGCATCCTGAAAACAACGACGGCTCCATAGCCGCCTGCGACGATACCGCCGTGATCACCGCGGCGCTGGAGGCATACGCCAAGGCTAAGCCCGGCGAGGCTCTGACGCTCGATATGCAGGCCTCCGGAGCCGCCTTGCGCTTCCTGACGGCCTTCTTCGCCGCGCAGGAGGGTGCCGATGTGACCCTGAGGGGCATAGCGCGCCTGTGCGAGCGCCCCATGGGGGTGCTCATCGACGCTTTGCGAGCCTGCGGCGCCGACATCGAATGTCCCGAAGGGGAGGGCCACGCCCCGCTGCACATCCGCGGCCACCGGCTTGCGGGTGGCGATCTGAACATCGACGCCTCTGTCTCGTCGCAGTTCATCTCGGCTCTGCTGATGGTGGCCCCGGCCATGGACGGCGGCCTGACGCTGCGGTTCGACAGCGAACCGGTGTCGCTCCCGTATATACTGATGACCGTCGGGCTGATGGAGCGCCGCGGCATCAGCATCGACCGCGAGCCGCTCTCCGTCACGGTTCACCCCGGCCTGTACCTCCCCTATGCGCAGGCTCCCGAAGGGGATTGGTCGGCTGCAGCCTTCTGGATGGAGATTACGGCCGTGTCGGCAGGCTGGTACACGATGACCAACCTCAAGGCAGACACTCTCCAGGGCGACTCTCATGCCGCGGAATTCTTTGAACGCCTGGGTGTCAACTGCACCGAAGCGGAAGACGGGCAGGGCATCGAGCTGGCACCCTCGCCCGAGGTGTTCGGCCGCCTCGACCTCGACCTGACCGACTACCCCGACCTGGCGCCGGCGCTTGTGGTCACAGCCTCGCTCATCGGTGTCCCATTCAAGCTCACGGGGCTTCACAGCCTTGTGGTCAAGGAGTGCAACCGCCTGGAGGCTCTGGCCGAGGAGATGCAGAAACTCGGGCGCAATGTGACCACCATACGCGATTTCGGTCTGGAATGGGACGGCACGGGGCATCCGGTGACGGAAATGCCTGTGATGGATGCCCACGGCGACCACCGCATGGCCATGGCGCTTGCGCCGGTGTGCTATTTCGCCCCCGGAATAGCCCTCAGCGGCGCCGAGACCGTCAGCAAAAGCTATCCCGAATACTGGGATCAGCTGCGGGAGCTCGGCTTCAGCCTTGAAGAAACTAAAGCAACTGAAGAATGACCGGTGCACTGATAATACTGCTCGCTCTGGTGGCGGTAGGCGCAATCCTCTACCTCTTCCACCGCCGCGATCTGCGGCGCGGCACAGCGCAGGCTCCCACGCTCCCGCCCATGGCCGACCCGAAGGAGGACGATTCGGTATGCTGCGGGCAGCATGCCGTATGCGAAAAGGATTCGCTGCTGGCGCAGGTAAGTGAGGCTCCGGAATATTTCGACGACGAAGAGCTCGACGCCTTCGCCGGTCGCGCGCCCGAGACGTATACGCCGGAGGAGACTGAGCAGTTTCGCGACGTGCTTCTGACGCTTCTCCCTGCCGATGTGGCTCCCTGGGCGCGCTCAATCCAGCTACGCGGCATCCGCCTCCCGGCCGAAGTGCGCGAAGAGCTGATCATGATGGTGGCCGAATCGCGCAGCAAATCAGATAAACAATCATAATCCCCCGCCAGAGTGTCCGACCTGCTCACATATCAGTTTTTCATCAACGCCATCTGGGCTGTGCTTATCATCTCCGTTTCGGCGGCGCTGATAGGCACATACATTGTGGCCCGGCGCATGGTGGCCATCTGCGGCGGAATCACCCACGCCTGCTTCGGCGGCCTGGGTCTCGGCTACTATTTCGGGCTGAGTCCGCTGGCCATGGCCGCGGCCTTCGCCGTGGCGTCGTCGCTCGGAGTGGAATGGGTGTCGTCGCGTCATAGGGTGCGCGAGGATTCGGCGATAGCCGTGGTATGGTCGATAGGTATGGCGGTGGGAGTGCTGTTCGTGTTCCTGACTCCGGGCTATGTGCCAGAGCTGAACGCCTTCCTGTTCGGCAATATCCTGTCGGTGTCCACTCTCGACCTGTGGCTTTTCGGGGGGTTCACGCTCGTGGCCGGAACGTTTTTCATCTGGAAATTCCGCCAGATAGTGGCCTGCGCCTTCGATGCCGATTTCGCCCGGGTCAACGGCCTCCCTGTAGGAGCTATCACTACCGCGATGACCATCCTGACGGCCCTCTGCATCGTGCTGACCATCCGCCTGGTGGGCGTGATGCTGCTGATGTCGATGCTCTCGCTGCCGCAGATCACAGCCGAAGTATTTTCGCGCAATTTCCGCCCGATGATGCTCTGGTCGGTGGTGATCTCGATTGTCGGAAGCCTCGGCGGCCTGATGCTTTCGGCCTGGATCGACGTGCCATGCTCGGCGCTCATAGTGCTGATGTTCGCCCTTATTTTCTCGCTTGTCAAGACCGGAGCATGGCTCCGCGACCGCTTTATGTTTAAACGCAGGGAGGCGTCGGCGGCATGACCCGGCGGCATACCGTTCTGGCTGTGTCGCTGCTGGCTGCGGCGGCAGTGGCTCTGGGAGCCTGGTGGGCCTGGAACAGATGGTTTTCCGAGCGGGCCAACCCCTCGATGGAGGAGTTCCCGGTAAGGGGTATCGACATCTCGGCTCACAACGGCGACATAGACTTCGCTCTATTAGCCACGGAAAGGCCCGATTTTGCTTATGTAAAGGCCACGGAAGGTACTGACTTCATCGACCGTAAATTCTACGACAACGCGCGCGGAATGGCCTCTATCGGCGTGCCTGCGGGTGCCTACCATTTCTTCCGTTTCGATACCGACGGCCAGCTTCAGGCTTGGAATTTCATCACGGCTCTGCGATCGCTGCATCTGCAGCTCCCTCCGGCCATAGATCTGGAGGAGTGGGGCAATCCCGAAGGGGAGACCACAGGCGACATCCTGCGCCAGCTGCGCCGCATGCTCGCCGTAATGTCGGATCAGGGATATACTCCGGTAATCTATACCAATAAAGACGGCTACGACCGCTTTTTCCGGCGATCTCTCCACGGCTATCCGCTCTGGATATGCTCTTTCACCGACCTGAGCATGGCTAAACCCACGGGCGCCGCAGTGCGCCAGGCGGCCGCCGACTCCATCGGCGGTGAGGCCTCGGCCGGGGGCTCGCTTGCGCAACCCTCAGCCGCGGAGACCTATCCGTTTGTACTTTGGCAATATTCCCACCGTGGATCCCTCCCGGGCATCCCGACGGCTGTGGACCTCAACTGCGCCCCGGCGCCCTTTTGGGAGGGAGCAATTAGCAATTAGGAATGAGGAATTAGCAATTAGGAATTGGTAATTGGGGGTCAGAGGCTCATTTCGCCGCAAATGGGCTGCGAGAACTGTTTGGCCACTTCCTGCGGCGGTATCCCCATGCCGAAGAGGAACATGAGCTTGGTCAGGGCGGCCTCGGTGGTGATGTCGTGGCCTGACACCACTCCGGCGTTGGCCAGCACATTGCCGGTGTAATACCGCCGCTGGTGCACGCTGCCGTTGGGGCATTGCGTCACATTCACCACTACCACTCCCCGGTCCACAGCCTCCTTTACGGCGCTGATAAACCAGTCGACAGCCGGCACATTGCCGGCTCCGTAGGTCTTGAGCACCACGCCCTTGACTCCGGGCGTCGACAGCTGCTGACGCAGGGCGGTGGGGGTGATTCCGGGATAAACATACACGATCAGAATCTCGGAATCCATGTCGAGGTGCACCTTCAGTTGCCCGTCGGAGTGTTTGTTGCCGCGCCAGAGGGCATCGTGGTTGAAATGAATCGACAGGCCGATTTTGGCCAGGGTCGAGTAGTTGTTGCTCTTGAAGGCGTTGAAGTTGTCGGCGCTCTTCTTGGTGGCACGGTTGCCGCGCCAGAGATAGTTTTCGAACAGGATGGCCACTTCCTGCACCATCGGCTCGCCGTTGACATGGTCGCGGGCGGCGGCAATCTGCAGGGCCGTGATGAGGTTTTCCTCGCCGTCGGTGCGCACCTCGCCGATGGGGAGCTGCGAACCGGTGATTATCACCGGCTTGCGCAGCCCTTCGAGCATAAAGCTCAGCGCCGAGGCGGTATAGGCCATGGTGTCGGTGCCGTGGAGCACCACGAAGCCGTCGAATTTGTCGTAATTCCGCCCGATAATCGCGGCCATCTGCTGCCAGTGGCTGGGATTTATGTCGGACGAATCTATGGGTCGCTCAAACTGCACATGCTCTATATCGTAGTCCAGCATCTTGACTTTAGGCACATTATCAATCAGATGGTCGAAGTCGAACGGGCGCAGGGTGTGCGTGTCCGGGTCCTCGATCATGCCGATTGTGCCTCCGGTGTAGATTATCAGTATTCGCGGGCGCAGCGAGTTTCTTTCCATATTCAGAGAGTGATAAATTATTTAACCTGTGAACCCGGGGTGACGGGGCCGGTGGGGCCGACCACTACCAGGCGGCCGTCGGCGTTCTCAGCCGAGAGGATCATCCCCTGCGACTCGACGCCTTTGAGTTTGCGCGGAGCGAAGTTGGCCACGAAGCATACCTGACGGCCCACGAGCTCCTCGGGCTTGTAGTATTTCGCGATACCACTCACGATGGTGCGCTTCTCCATGCCGTCGTCGATGAAGAATTTGAGCAGCTTGTCGGCCTTGGGCACGCGCTCACACTGCTCTACGGTGCCGACGCGGATGTCGAGCTTCAGGAAATCGTCGAAGGCCACTTCGGGCTGCACTTCGGCAGGCTTCCAGGCTTTGATCTCGTTCTCTTTCTTGATGCGCGCCAGACGTTCGAGCTGGGCTTCGATGGCCGGGTCCTCGATTTTCTCGAAGAGCAACTCTGCCTGGCCGATTTGGTCGCCGGCCTTGAGGATGTCGGCGCGGCCGAGGTCGGCCCATTTCAGATCCTTGAGCCCCAGCATCTTCTGGAGTTTCTCGCTGCTGAAGGGGAGGAACGGCTCGAAGGCTACACACAGGTTGGCGCAGATCTGCAGGGCCACGTTGAGAATCGTGGCCACGCGCTCCATGTCGGTCTTGGCAACCTTCCAGGGTTCGGTCTCCTGCAGATATTTGTTGCCGAGGCGGGCGAGATTCATGGCCTCCTTGAGGGCCTCGCGGAAATGGAAGGTCTCGAGGTTGGCCGTCAGGGCCTCCTTGATCGAGGCGATTTCGGCTATGGTATCCCTGTCGATAGGCTCCAGAGCGCCGGCGGCGGGCACTTTGCCGTCGAAATATTTGTGGGTGAGCACTATGGCGCGGTTGACGAAATTGCCCAGGATGGCTACAAGCTCGGAGTTGTTGCGGTTCTGGAAGTCGCGCCATGTGAAGTCGTTGTCCTTGGTCTCAGGAGCGTTGGCCGTGAGCACATAGCGCAGTACGTCCTGCTTGCCGGGGAAGTCGCGCAGGTATTCGTGGAGCCAGATGGCCCAGTTGCGCGAGGTGGATATCTTGTCGCCCTCGAGGTTGAGGAATTCGTTGGCGGGCACATTGTCGGGCAGCTGATAGCCGTCGCCGTATGCCATCAGCATCGCCGGGAAGATGATGCAGTGGAACACGATGTTGTCCTTGCCGATAAAGTTGATGATGCGCGTCTCGGGGTCTTTCCAGTAGGTTTCCCATGTGTCGGGCAGCAGCTCTTTGGTATTGGAGATATAGCCGATGGGGGCGTCGAACCATACGTAGAGCACCTTGCCGTCGGCGCCCTCTACGGGCACGGGCACACCCCAGTCGAGGTCGCGGCTCACGGCACGCGGCTGCAGCCCCAGGTCGATCCACGATTTGCACTGGCCGTAGACGTTGGTCTTCCACTCTTTGTGGCCCTCGAGGATCCAGCGGCTGAGCTGAGCCTCCCAGCGGTCGAGCGGCAGATACCAGTGTTTGGTCTCTTTCATCACGGGCGTATTCCCCGTGATGGCGCTCTTGGGGTTGATCAGGTCGGTGGCGTTGAGCGACGAGCCGCAGGCCTCACACTGGTCGCCGTAGGCGCGCGGATTATGGCAGTGAGGACATTCGCCCGTCACATAGCGGTCGGCCAGAAACTGGTTGGCCTTCTCGTCGTAAAGCTGCATCGAGGTCTTCTCCACGAACTGGCCGTTGTCGTACAGGCGGCGGAAGAATTCCGAGGCCGTCTGCGAATGGATGTCGGTAGTAGTGCGCGAATAGATGTCGAACGAGATACCGAGCTCCTCAAACGAGTCCTTGATAATCTTGTGGTAACGGTCCACGATATCCTGGGGCGTCACCCCTTCGGCCTTGGCCTTGATGGTGATAGGCACACCGTGCTCGTCGCTTCCGCCGATCATCACCACATCTTCGCCACGAAGACGCAGGAATCGGGTATAGATATCGGCCGGGACATATACCCCGGCAAGGTGGCCGATATGCACCGGCCCGTTGGCATACGGCAGAGCCGTGGTCACCAGCGTTCGTTTGAAATTCTTTTCCATTCTATGACGTGTCGATTAGTTGCTTACTTCTCTGTCGGGGGGCGCCCTGTGGCATGATCGTCCCGGAGGCCGTTTCCGGCGCTCGTTCCGATGCCGGCAGCGGCTGGGCCGGCCCCGTTTACCCTCAGCCGCAGGCTTCTGCGCCTAAGGAAATGCAAATTTAGAAATTTTCGCCCGATTTTCCCCTATATTCCCCTAAAATCAACGGCTTTAGGGGCGTAATCGCGATAAATATCAGATTTTTCACTAAATTTGCGCTATCCAATTACAGAATAAGCAACGATTAAATCTTACCTTACCACCTACACCAAATATGGCAAATATCAAGTGCATCGGTATTCTCACTTCCGGAGGCGATGCTCCGGGCATGAATGCCGCCATACGCGCGGTCACGCGCTCGGCTATCTTCGCCGGATTTAAAGTAAAGGGTATCTACCGCGGCTACCGCGGCCTTATCACCGATGAAATCCAGGAATTCACCACGGCTAACGTGTCGAACATTATCCAGCGCGGCGGCACTATCCTCAAGACTGCCCGCTGCAAGGAGTTCCAGACTCCCGAAGGTCGCCAGCTGGCCTACGACAATCTGAAGCGCCACGGCATTGACGCTATGGTGGTGATCGGCGGCGACGGCTCGCTGACGGGTGCACGCATCTTCGCCAACGAATTCAATTTCCCGATCATCGGTCTGCCGGGCACTATCGACAACGACCTTTACGGCACTGACGCTACCATCGGCTACGATACGGCCCTGAACACCATCATGGAGTGTGTCGACAAAATCCGCGACACCGCCACGTCGCATGAGCGCCTGTTCTTCATCGAGGTGATGGGTCGCGACGCCGGTTTCCTGGCCCTCAACGGTGCTATCGCGTCCGGTGCCGAGGCTGCTATCATCCCGGAAATCTCCACGCAGGTGGACCAGTTGGCCGAACTTATCCAGAATGGATTCCGCAAGAGCAAAAACTCCTCGATTGTACTTGTGGCTGAAAGCCCCGTCACCGGCGGCGCCATGGGTATCGCAAAGCGCGTGGAGGAGGAATATCCCCAATATGATGTGCGTGTGTCGATTCTGGGCCACCTCCAGCGCGGCGGCTCGCCTACGGCTACCGACCGTATCCTCGCTTCCCGAATGGGCGCTGCCGCCATCGACGCTCTGCTCGACGACCAGCGCAATGTGATGATCGGTATCAAAAACGATGAAATCGTCTATGTGCCTATCACCCGCGCCATCAAAAACGACAAGCCTATCAACCGCGAGTTGCTTAATACGCTGCGCCGCCTGTCAATCTAATTTGAGGGCGTATCATAATGGCCCATCTGCGGCGTCGCGGGGCGGATTCGGGTTCGGTCATTGACCTTAGTCAACTCCCGTCACCGCTCACCGCCCCGCTCCTACCATCTGAGCCATTCTGACATCGCCCTCAGAACCATCCGGACGCAAGCAACAATGGACGTCACGGCTCATCTGCGGCGTTGCGAGCCTACACTCCGGCCCATCCGGGCGGATACGACGAAGGCCACCCTTATGCGGGGCGGCCTTCGTTGTGTCTGTGTCCCTGAGGATTATCTGAGGCGGTATTCCAGCTTGGCGCGGCAAAGGGGCGCGCCGTCGGCCAGAATCTCGGCCGCAGCCGTGGTCACCCCTTCGGCAGTATCCTCTTTGAGGCGCACCTCCACCTGCTGGTCAAAGTACGCTTCGTGGATATATGCTATTTCGAACCGCGTCAGGCGGTAGGCGTCGTGAAAATCAAGCGTCCACTGGTTGAGCAGCAGCTCGGTGTAGCGCGACGAGTTCACGTGGCGGTTGAAGTCCAGGTCGCAGTAGGTGAAGCGGTAAGGTTCTACCGACGTCGGCTCGCTGACAGCCACCGGTCGGGACGGTTTGGCTACTGGGCACACCTTGTCGTCTGGCACCATCTGAGTAATCCACGCCATGCGCGAGATGTCGGCCACGGTGCGCGTCTGCGTGTCCATCACAGCCCACACCGTGCGCGCCCATCCGATAGTCGCGCCCTCGCCGTCGAGGATTTCGAAGTCGCGCTCCGAGAAAAGGCGGTTGAGCGAGCATACCCATGTGCGCACCGTGTAGTGGTCGTTCACTCCCGGATAGCGCGTCATCTCCACGGCCACACGCGACAGCACCCACGTCTGGTGCAGGTCGACCAGCGAGGCGTAGCCGATGCCGAGCGAATTGGCATGAAGCGTAGCCACCTCAATGAGGCGGTTGATGAGCAGAGTGATAGGCATGCGACCTTCGGGACTGCACTCGGCCGGGGTCAGAAAATACCGGCGTTCGAATATCTTTTCCATAACAGATCGGTGGGGATTTAGTGAAGAAACAGGCAGGCGTCGCCATACGACAGGAACCGGAAATCGTGCTCCAGGGCGAAATCGTAAGCCCGGCGCCAGTCGCCCCCGGTGAAGGCCGACACAAGCAGAAGCAGAGTCGACTTGGGCTGGTGGAAGTTGGTCACCATGCCGCTGACAATGCGGTAGCGGTAGCCCGGGGCGATGATGATGCGCGTCGAGGCCACGAAGGTCTGCTGGCCCGTGGCGTCAAGATGGCTCAGGATGGCTCCCAGCGCCTCGGCCACTGTGGGAGTGTCCTCGTCATCGGCGTATGGCGCCCATTGGGGCACCTCGCCCGTCCATCTGCCGCGAAGCATCTCCACTCCCGCATGGTAGAGACTCTCGAGAGTGCGCACCGAGGTGGTGCCAACGGCTATGACGCGTCGCCGGCCAGCGGCCAGCTCGGCAATCAGCCCGCGGCCGACGGCGATAAATTCGCTGTGCATCCGGTGGTCGCCGATCTCGTCAGATTTCACGGGCTGGAACGTGCCGGCGCCCACGTGGAGCGTCAGCTCGCGCCGCTCGATGCCGGCCGCCGAGATAGCCTCGAGCAGTGCAGGGGTGAAATGAAGTCCCGCCGTAGGCGCAGCCACCGACCCCTCGATATGCGAATATACCGTCTGGTAGTCGCGGCTGTCGCTCTGCTCCGTGGAGCGGTTGAGGTAAGGGGGGATGGGGATTTCGCCCGCTGCGGCGATAATCTCCGAGAAAGTGACGTCGGGCCGGTCCCAGCTGAAAGCCACCGTGGAGGCCTGGCCGTCTTTATCCAGACGTTCAGCGCTGAAAGTCAGCGGCTGGCCGCCGATTTCAAGCTCCATGCTCAGCGCCCCCTGCTTCCAGCGCTTGGAATTGCCGATGAAGCAAGTCCACGAGCAGCGCCCGGTGGAGGCGAAACTCAGGGCATAGTCGCGCGGCTCCACCGGCTCCAGGCAGAAAATCTCGATCAGCGCTCCCTGACGCCCCTCGGCATCGGTCTTGTGGAAACGCAGACGCGCATTGATCACACGCGTATTATTGTAAATCAGCATCGAATCCTTAGGCAGCAGCCCCGGAAGCTCGCAGAAGAGATGCTCGCTCAGCGCCCCGTCGGCGCCGCGCACCAGCAGCTTGCACCGGTCGCGCTCGGCCAGCGGATGGCGGGCAATGCGCCCGTCAGGCAGGGGATAGTCAAAATCCTCGATTCGCAGATTTTTCACCCGCGCCACCCGCGGGCTATCTAATTCATTCATATTCCAAAGATTACACGGCGCATGCCGGCAGCGATGCGCCCATACGACTGCAAATTTACACAAATTTTCCCAAACCACCCTCCGCCCCGCCGCGCAGCATACAATAATTGCCCCCACGATGCGTTATTTGTTTACATCAGGCAGCCCACCGCCCGCGCGCGGGCATCCCTGAGCCGCCAAACCCGTATGAAACAACGATAAATCAACCGCATCACTATGTACTGGACACTTGAACTCGCCTCGAAGCTCGAAGACGCCCCCTGGCCCGCAACACGCGAAGAACTCATCGACTACGCACAGCGCTCCGGCGCTCCCCTTGAAGTCATCGAAAATCTTCAGGAGATCGAAGATGAAGGCGACACCTACGAATCCATCGAAGACATCTGGCCCGAATACCCCTCCAAAGACGACTTCTTCTGGGACGAGGATGAATATTGAGTAGATAATCAATTGAATAGCAAAGAGTTAAGAGCGCGAGCAGTCGCCATCTTAACTCTTTTTTATTGCCTTTTACCCCCTTTTACCGCAGAATAAAATGGTCTAAAAATAGCCAAAAACATATTTGTAATATCAGACAAAACTTCATAAATGGTCTATAAATGGTTAGATTTGCTCCTTAAAAATAAAGGAAGATACCACACCATTTATGGGAAAAGGCAGTATGTTGGAAGTAATCTGTTAGGCCGATTGTTGATGGAGCTGCGGGATAAAGGAAAATTAGAATACCACCTGCCTGATGATATATTCGATTTCATATCAAATCTAAAATCAAGCGGCCAGGAGTGACTTTTTCATGACTATATGGTATTTTCTCACAAATGTAGGTATAATATTTTGTCACCTGTGTAACAGTGCAAAAATCATCGGCAATACAGAAAATTTCAGTAACTTTATCCTCGGTTATCATGATATGGTTTTTTAAAGTTTGG